>MDTB01201549.1_pt1 | contig 13051 bp, 15 predicted proteins | sample 811161 | NCBI WGS metagenome assembly MDTB01 (sample SAMN05326650, study PRJNA326480) | marine metagenome | isolation source: seawater | place: Mediterranean Sea | collected 2009 | reverse complement strand
GGCAGGCGAAGACGGTTGCTGCACCGATCAGACAGCACCAGTCGCTGGCGCAATGGCTGGACAGACCTCAGGAAACCCTGATCGCGACGGATGACCCCCGAGCCCTTTGCGATGTGCTGAAGCGGGAATCCTCAGCCGTTGTTCTGGCCAGCGGTGATCCGCTCTGGTTCGGCATCGGACGAGTCCTGCAAGATCGGCTGGGCAGTGAACAGCTGCGGTTCCATCCCTCACCAACGTCTCTTCAACTCGCCTTTGCTCGCCTTGGGCGTCCATGGCAAGACGCTTCCTGGGTGAGCCTGCATGGCCGCTCCCCTGAGCCATTGGCACAGGCACTGCAGAAGCGACCAAAAGCCCTCGCCGTTCTGACCGATCCCGATCAGGGCGGAGCCGAAACCGTTCGCCGCACGTTGCTGGCCAGCGGCCTCGCCAGCAGCTATCAGCTCTGGGTCTGTGAAAATCTCGGCCACCAACAGGAGCAGGTCAGGCGTTTCGATGTGGCAGAGCCCTTGCCTGAGGAGCTCTCAAGACTGTTGCTGACGGTCCTGATCGCCGAGCCGGTTCCCCCGCCATCGCCGCAAGGCTTGCCGATGTTCGGCCTGGAAGACGGCTTTTTTCTGCAGCACGACGACCATCCCGGGTTGATGACCAAACGGGAGGTGCGCATTCAGTTGCTGGCTGATCTGCAGCTGCCGGAACAGGGCGTTCTCTGGGATATCGGAGCTGGAACGGGAAGCGTGGGACTGGAAGCGTTGCGCCTGCGGCCCCACTTGCAGTTGCTGTCGGTTGAGCGTCGCGGTGGTGGTGCTGCATTGATCCAAGCCAATGCCCAGAGGCTTGGAGTGCAACCCGCCTTGGTTTTGCAAGTGGATGCACGGACGCTGGGAGATGCCGACCTTCCCCAGGAACTGGACCGGCCAGACCGCGTGCTCTTAGGCGGCGGCGGACGCGAGCGGGCCGAGCTGCTGACACTCGTGCTGGATCGATTGAATCCGCAGGGCGTTGTGGTGATCCCCCTGGCCACACTCGAAGCGGTTGCAGGATGCCGTTCTCAGCTGGACGCTGCCGGACTCGCCGTGTCGATCACGCAACTTCAGGCATGGCGAGGCGTGCCACTCGGTGATGGAACCAGGCTGAACCCGATGAATCCAGCGTTCATCCTGAAAGGACTCTCCATGTGAGACGACAAGGATCAATTGGCGTCAACATCGGCTTCAAACGGTCTCACCCTCGATAACTGCCCGATGTGCAGTCCAAGCCTCCTGGCTTCACCGGCACCGAGCTCGACAACGCCATCCGCCCATTCCGATGGTCCATAGCTCGGGCAGGGAAGGCCTGGGCAAACGGGCACATTCGATTCGATGTGAATCACCCGTCCATCGCGGACAAACACCATGTCCAACGGAGCCAGGGTGTTGTGCATCCAGAAGCGAGCTCGTCTGGCCCGGTTGAAGGGAAACCACATCCCGCGCAACGGCGGCAGTGCCTGCCGCTGCATGAGGCCAAGACGTTGTTGCTCAGTTGTTCTGGCAACCTCCAAGGCAATGCAACGGTCCGCCGCCAGGCACCATTCCGCCATCACCGGTAGGTGCTGAGGTGGTGGAGTCGGTGCCGCCTCCATGCTCAGGCCCGAGATGGCGCACCGAGGCAATAACCCAGCCCACGGACGGTATTGAGCAGTCTGGGCTCGCCGCCCTCCTCCAGCTTTTGGCGCAGGTAGCGCACATACACCTCCACCAGATTGCTGCTGCCAACGCGCTCGTCCTGCCAGACCTGCTGCAACAACTCATCTCGGCTGAACACTCGACCGCTCTGACGCATCAGCACAACGAGAAGGGCGAATTCACGGGCGGTCAATGCGATTGGCCTGGCGCCTCGACGCACCTGCCGATTGATCGGATCAAGGCTGAGATCCTCCACGGTCAGCAGCGCCGGGCGATGACCGATGCGGTCCTGAATCGTGCGATGCAACCGCAACCGCATCAGCAGGTCGCTGGGACCGGTCGTTGACAGCCAGAAATCGTCCGCACCCGAGCGCAGGCAAGCAGAGCGGGCTTCCACACTGTCCTGCTGAAGGTCCAGAAGGATCGGCATCGGACCAAACCTCTGGCGCAGATCAGCGATCAGAGTCGACTGATCCGCCGAAAGAATCGCTGCAGCAGGCTCGTCTCCAACCTGAACAGAACTCGACGCCACACCAGCACTCAGCCAATCGACGGTGGCGTACCCCGAAGCCGTCAGGCGAGACGCCAACGCCACGGCATCCGTTCCGACCAGCAGCAACAAGGGCGCAGCATTCATGGCCGATCCGGCTTGGCGATGTGGGGGAGCCCCCATCCCAGTTTGTTGCGGAGCACCTGGAAAAACTCGTGATCCACAAGACGAACGAATCGGACAGGGTGGTCACTGCGACGGATTAACACCCGGTCTTCCGGCCAGACGTAGCAACCCGCACTGCCATCCACCACCATCATCAATCGCTCAGGTGTGGCGGGGAAGATGGTGACTGGTTCACGATCGCTGAACACCAATGCCCTCGACGCCAGCGAGTGGGGCGCTATCGGCGCCAGCTGCAGCACCGGACAATCCGGAGTGATCACCGGTCCGCCAGCACTCAGCGCATAAGCCGTAGAACCTGTTGGCGTGGAGAGAATCACGCCATCGGCAGCGATATCCACCGGTGCATGGCGCCCAATGGCGATCTCGAAATGGCACATGCTGGTGAGCGGCTCGCGATGCAGCGCCATTTCGTTCAGGGAAAGGGCCTCCCAGCGCCGCTGATCACCGCGCATCACGCTCACCACAAGATTGCTGCGTTCCTCGATCGTCCACTGCTGCGTGAGAATCACCTCAAGAGCCCGATCCAGGTCCGCCAGGTAGGCCTCTGCCAGAAAGCCGAGATGACCTGTGTTGATGGTGAGGATGGGAATGCCGACGGGAGCTGTCTGCCGGGCAGCGGACAGCACGGTTCCATCACCGCCGAGAACGATCGCAAGCGCCATGGCCTGATCAAACCCTTCCGGCACGCAGGCGTTGTAACCCAACAGCCTCAGATGCTGATCGGGATTGGCAAAGCCCACCAGTCCCCCGGAGCTGCTGGCCCGGGTGACGCTGTGACCCGCCTGCTCAAGCCGCTGCTGGATCGTGTCCGCTGTCTGCAAGGCGAGCGGCTTGCTGTCGTTGACGATCAGTCCGATGCGAGGCACTGATCGCAGCCGGGGAAAGGTTTTCTAAGCCTATGGGAATCAGGGTTTCCGGGATGAGCGCAGTAACGATTGGATTAACCAGAGGCCAAACAGGGAAGCGGCGATGAACAGCCCTTCGCTGATTTCTGAAGCAGCAGCTTGTCGGATGAAGTGGTCATCACCGTGGCGCTCAGAACTGCTCGAGGAAGCGCAGATCGCTGGTGTACAGCCGGCGGATGTCGTCGATGCCATGGCGCACCATGCAGAAGCGTTCAACGCCGAGCCCTGCGGCGAAGCCGCTCCAGCGCTCCGGATCCAGCCCCAGCCCCTGCAGAACGGCGGGATCCACCATGCCGCAACCCATCACCTCCAGCCAGCGGCCCCGCCACTGCACATCCACCTCGGCTGATGGTTCGGTAAACGGGAAGTAGCTGGCGCGGAAGCGGATGGGCACGTCTCCGAAAAATGCTTTCAGGAAGGCCATCACCGTGCCGCGCAGATGGCTGAAATCGAGACCTTCATCGATGGCGAGAACCTCAACCTGGTGGAACACAGCGGAGTGGGTCGCATCCGCCGCATCACGCCGATACACCCGTCCTGGAGCGACGATCCGCGCCGGAGGCGGGTTCTGCTCGAGGTGGCGAATCTGAACAGGCGACGTATGCGTGCGCAGTAGGAGGTCGTTCTGCAGGTAGTAGGTGTCCTGCATGTCCCGGGCGGGATGGTCCTCAGGGATGTTCAGCGCCGTGAAGTTGTAGTGGTCCTGCTCCACCTCAGGGCCTTCGGTCACGGTGTATCCGAGTCCCAGAAAGAGATCAACGATTTCTTCGGTGGTGGTGATCAGGGGATGGCGATGCCCCATCGGGGTACCGGACGCCGGAGCGGTGACGTCCAAACGTTCCCTGGCGATGCGTTCCTCCATCGCCACCTGCTTCACGACCTGCAGTCGATCCGCCAACAGGCTTTGCACCTGGGTCTTCAGCACATTGGCCCGCTGGCCCACCACTGGCCGTTCATCGCCGGGCAACTTGCCCATGGCTCCGAGCACCGCGGAGATTCGTCCCTTCTTGCCAAGCAGTCCAACCCGCAACTGCTCAAGCTGCTGAGCATCGCTGGCTCCGGCGATATCAGCTGCTGCTTCCTGCTCCAAAGCCTCCAGCTGATCGGTGATCTGCTGCAACGTGACCGGGGCGCTCACAGGGTTTGGGGTGGTGGCAGCTGACTGTAAGCAGCCGGCCCGCTTAAGTTCCCCCCACCACAAGGCGTCCCATGCGGATCCTGATCAGCAATGACGACGGGGTGTTCGCAGAGGGCATCCGCACCCTTGCTACAGCGGCGGCAGCCCGCGGGCACAAGGTCACCGTGGTGTGCCCGGATCAGGAGCGTTCGGCAACCGGCCATGGCCTGACCCTGCAGACCCCCATCCGTGCGGAACGGGCGGATGAGCTTTACGTCCCAGGAGTCACCGCCTGGGCCTGCAGCGGAACGCCCGCGGACTGCATGAAATTGGCGCTGTTCGAATTGGTCGAGGAAAAACCCGATCTGGTGCTGTCCGGCATTAATCACGGACCCAACCTCGGCACCGACGTGTTCTGCTCCGGCACGGTGGCCGCTGCCATGGAAGGGACGCTGGAAGCCATCCCCTCCATGGCCGTCAGCAGCGCCTGTTTCCAGTGGCGCCAGTTTCAGGCGGCAGCGGACCTGGCGGTGGAGATCGCCGAGCAGGCCCTGGAGGATGCATGGCCAAGCAATCTGCTGCTAAATCTCAACGTCCCCCCCTGCGCCCGTGAGGCCATGGGGCCTCTGCGCTGGACGCGCCTATCGATCCGGCGATACAACGAACAGTTCAGTCGCCGGGTTGATCCGCGCGGACGCCACTATTACTGGCTCGCCGGCGAAGTGGTGAACGACCTTGAGTCCGCTGGCGAAGGCCCTCGAGACTGGCCCAGCGACGTGGCCCAGATCGATGCCAACGCCCCTTCGGTCACGCCGATCCAGCCTGATCTGTTCTGGCGCGGCCCCCTGGCAGCCCTTCCCGAGTTGAAACTCTCCGGTCAGCTGGTGCGGTAAACCCGCTGCAGCAACCAGAGTGAACAACAGAGTCCGATCAGGTGGGCGAAGAGCGCCTGAGCGTTTCCAAGCACGACCACGATTTCCGTCGCGGTGATCGGCAGGTTGTCCACCTGAACACCCGGGGTCTGAGAGGCGGCCTGAATAAACAGGGGTCCCGCCAGAGCCTGGTAACCGAGCAGCGCCAGGATCAGACCGAGCAGGTCAGCGAGAAGACTGCGTTTGATTCGACGTGCCGTTTCCCCGCGCGTGGGGCGGGCTGGGCTGTCGATGGCGCGCCCGGTACGGACCACGAGCCAGCCCTGCCAGAGGCTGAACAGCAGAACAACAAATGCAAGCGTGGTCAGCGAGATCCCCGTGCCCAGCCCGACGGCACGGGCGGCATTGCGCACCATGCTGCCTCCGATGGCAGCGAAGACAAGGACTCCGAGAACCACGGTCCCGAGGACCAGCTGAATCCAGAAGCGGATCCAGCCCATCCGCCTCAATCCGGCGGACAACTGCTGGAAATCAAGTCGATCCGCCATGCCTGGCCCCATTCATCGTTCAAACTTGGCACTAAAGGCATCCATACGCATCTCGCGTTGATCCCCCTCTGTTCCCCCAAGGACGCAAAACGGCCAACGGCCCTGGCGCTCGGCAGCTTCGACGGTCTCCATGCCGGACACAGGCAAGTGATCGAACGCGCCATCGATGGCGACTGCGGCGTGCCGACCGTGGTCAGCTTCTGGCCCCATCCCCGGGAAGTGCTCTTCGGTGAAGCGCGCCTGCGTCTCGATCTTCCCAGTGAAAAAGTTGAGTTGCTGGAGCCGTTGGGTATTGAGCAACTGGTGCTGGTGCCTTTCAACAAAGAGCTGGCAAAACTCAGCGCCGAAGCCTTCATCGACCAGATCCTCTGCGAGGCGCTGGCTGCTCAGAGGATTGCCGTTGGCGCCAACTTCCGTTTCGGGCACAACCGCGAGGGGGATGCCGACACGCTCCAGAGGCTTGGCGCAGCACGAGGCATCGCTGTTGATGTGGTGGAGATCATCGAAGATGAAGCCGGCCGCATGAGCAGCAGCCGCATCCGATCAGCCCTCGAGACTGGCGATCTGGATACCGCTAAAGCCTTGCTCGGTCGCCCGTTTCGCTTTCAGGGGCGCGTGGTGCGGGGTCGCGGTTTGGGCCGGGAACTGGGCTGGCCAACGGCCAATTTGCATGTGGACGGCCGCAAGTTTCTTCCTGCCCTGGGGGTCTACGCCGCCTGGGTTGAACTGGACCGCACTGAGGGTCGACTGCCGGCAGTGATGAACCTGGGACCGCAGCCCACTGTGGATCCCACCTCACCCTCAGCCGTGGAGGTGCATCTGCTGGATCGCAGCCTGGAGCTTGAAAATCGCCTGCTCACCGTGGAACCCGTCCTGCGCCTGCGGGGCCAGAAAAAATTCGACGGCCTGGATGCCCTCAGCCAACAGATCGGACGGGACGCTGACCAGGCACGCCAGTGTCTGCAGGCGTCTGCTCAGACCGGTGTGGGATAGGCATTGGCGAGACCCCACACGATGAAGACTCCGATGCCGCCAAGCAGCACAATGCCCCAGACCAGAACATGCATCGTGCTGTCGGATCCGCTGTTCTCCATGCCCCAGGTAGAAGTGCGATCCTCCACAAGATGACACGGAATTGATGGGCTGCGACACCCCAGCGGATCCTCGTGTGGCCAGGTTGATCGACGCCAATCTCGATCGCGCCAGGGAGGGGTTGCGCGTCGTTGAGGACTGGTGCCGATTTGGGCTGGAACGGACAGACCTTGTGAAGACGCTCAAGGATTGGCGACAGCGACTCGGTGCGCTGCACGCCGACAGCTACAAGCAAGCCCGTTCCACTGCCACTGATCGGGGAGCAGGCCTCAGCCACCCTGCCCAACTGGATCGCCGCAGCCCGAGCGCCGTGGTGGCTGCCAATTGCGGCAGGGTTCAGGAGGCCCTCCGCGTTCTCGAGGAATACGCCCGTGCTTCTGATCCCGCACTCGCGTCCGAAGCCGCTGTGATCCGTTATGGGCTCTACGACCTTGAGGTGACCTGCCTGAATGCCAGCGCCGGCCTGCAACGTCGCAATCGACTGCAGGACTGCACCCTCTGCCTGATCACGACCCCTGCAGAGAACCTGACAGAGAAGGTGAGCGCAGCACTCCGCAGCGGCGTCTCGATGGTCCAGTACCGCTGCAAGCAGGGGGAGGACCGGGAGCGGCTGAACGAGGCCATCGCTGTTCGAGACCTCTGCCGAAGCCACGGAGCGCTGTTCATCGTGAACGACCGTGTGGATCTGGCGATGGCCGCCGATGCGGACGGCATCCATCTCGGCCAGGACGACATGCCAGCCGCTGCCGCCAGGGCGTTGATCGGCGCGGATCGGCTGCTGGGACTGAGCACCCACAGCTTGGATGAGGTGCAGGGTGCCATGCAGGCCCCCGTCGACTACATCGGATGCGGCCCCGTGTTTTCAACAGCGGTCAAACCAGACCGTGCGGCAACCGGAACAGCGTTGATTCAGCAAGCCATGGCCAACACCACGCTGCCGCTGTTTGCCATCGGAGGCATCAACAGCTCGAATTTGAGCGAACTGATGGATGTCGGCTGTCGTCGCATCGCGGTGATCGGCGCAATCATGTCGGCATCTGATCCTTCAGCGGCGAGTTTGCAGCTGCTGAAGAGCCTGTCCAGTCCCCATGAACCATGAGCGAATCCATGACCTTGACCCTCAGCGTGAACGGTGAGCAGCGGGTTCTGGAGCCAACACCGGATCCGGCCTGTCTCAGCACGGTGATTCCAGCCCTGGGACAGAACCCGGCGCTGGTGGTTGTCGAGCTGAATGGCGTGATTGTTCCCAAGGGTCGCTGGCCAACGGAACGGGTACGGGAAGGCGACACTCTGGAGATCGTCACCATCGTTGGAGGAGGTTCCTACAGTTAAGGAGTGAGATCGAGACGAATGTCCGCGAACCGTCGTCAGTCCTGGCATCGCCGATTGCTGGCAACCGTGCTGTTGCCTCTTGTGATTGCAGGGTTATGCCTGATCCCTGCCGAACCTGCATCCGCGGCGCGCGGTGGACGCATTGGTGGCGGCAGTTTCCGTGCACCCTCGATGCCGCGATCAGGCGGTGGATACCGCAGCAACTACGGCGGCGGGTATCGCGGTGGCTATCGAGGTGGCGGTGGATTTGGCTTCCCGTTCCTGATTCCGATCTTTGGATTCGGAGGTGGTGGTCTCTTCGGACTGTTGATCCTGATGGCGATCGCCGGTGTTCTGGTGAACGCCATCCGCGGGGCCGGAGGGGGCGGAGCAGCGCTGAACGGTTACAGCGAGCCGGTGCCGGCGATGCCCAGCAAGGTGAACATGATCCAGGTGCAGGTCGGCTTGCTGGCGAGCGCCAAGCAGGTGCAGGAAGACCTGCGAGCCCTGGCAGCTTCGTCTGACACCTCCTCATCGAGCGGCTTGCAGCGCCTGTTGCAGGAAACGACCCTCGCGCTGTTAAGGCAGCCCGAGCTCTGGGTTTATGCGAATTCGGAGGACGGAACCGTTCCATTCAGTGTGGCTGAATCCACCTTCAACCGCCTGTCGATGAGTGAGCGCAGCAAACTCCAGGCGGAAGTGACCTCCAACGTTGGCGGCCAGAAACTCACGGAATCGACTCTGAAAGCCTCGGTGGGCGATGCCGATGCCACCAACGAGTTCATCATCGTGACGTTGCTGGTGGCTTCAACGGCCACAGCCAAACTGCAGGGAGCGGACACGGGAGAGGACCTGCGCCAGACACTGAGAGTCCTCGGTTCGACCTCCTCCTCCGAACTTCTGGCTCTGGAAGTGATCTGGCAACCGGAGGGCCGGGGTGATGTGTTGAGCGCCGAGGAGCTGATCACCGCCTATCCCAATCTTCAGCACCTCTAAGGATCTTCAGAAAATCTTCGGGTCAAGACTCGCTACGTAAGTGTTTTTTCTCAGGACATTTTCCTAGTTTCCCCTCACTGTTAATTCGTTCTTAGCGTCTTGGCCCCAGACCCACGATCGATGGAATGGCAGCAAGATGGTGAGCTGTCCTCGACTGACTTGCACGATCTCGTCAGTCGCCTGCAGCGAATTGATGCTGACGCCAACAGCCGTGAGTTGGGCCGCTTGAGCCGCCTGGAGGACGAGGCAGCCTGATCGGCAATTGGCCGCCTTGCCCGCAGGTTCATGTCAGCGCACGCTGCAGAGGTTGCAGCTCTTCAATGGCTTCTCACAGCATCACCTGGGTGAACAACCTCGTGATTGCTGAGGCGATGCACCGCTATGGGGAGAGACGGTTACCGCGCTCGTTGACGCTATGGATCGAGCAGCTGCTCGAGATCGCCCCGGAGGATGCGCAAAGCAGCCATGGCGGCGCCATAGCCGTTGTCGATGTTGACCACCATCAGCCCGGGCGCGCAGCTGGCCAACATGCCATCGAGAGCCGCCCGTCCGCCCTCACTCACCCCGTAGCCCACCGACACCGGCACAGCGATCACCGGTTGAGGGACCAGACCTGCGAGCACGGTGGGCAGGGCTCCCTCCATCCCGGCACAGGCAATCAGCACTCGAGCTGAGCGCAGCCGGGGCAAGGCATCCATCAGTCGGTGCAGACCCGCCACGCCCACATCCATCACCTCATCAACGGGGATGCCATGGCAACGCAGCGCCAGGGCGGCCTCAGCCACCACGGCTCGATCACTGCTGCCACCGCTCAGGATCGCCACACCAGCCCCGATCGGCAGCGAGGCTGGCAGAGGGCCGAGCGTCAGGCAAGCCGACTCGGGATGATGCACAACCCCATCAACCCCGTTCATCACCTCCGCCGCCTTGGAGGGCTGCACGCGGGTGACCAAGGCCAGCTCCTCGGCATCCTGAAACCGCCTCAGGATCGCGATGATCTGATCGGCGGTCTTGTGCTGACCCCAGATCGCTTCGACCATGCCGAGCCGCTGCCGTCGCTGAAAATCAAGTCGCGCGTCGCTCATCCGCTCCGGCCAATCAACCGCTGGGGCAGCAGTTCCGCCGCTTCCAGGAGAGGGAAGGCTGAGCCCGCCTCAACCTCACGCCCGAGGGTTCTGTTCACCGCTGCATCAAAGCGCTGCTGCACCTGATCCACCGCATCAGCTTCAATCGCCTTCCACTGAGCGCGACTGGCCCAGCGGATCAACAGCAGGCCCTGCTCCAGGCTGGGATCCCAGTAAAGATCGCGACCCAGAAACCCGTCCTGGCGCTCCAGCCAGGGTTGCCAGGTGCTCGCCTCCGCCTCCAGCCAGATCTCACGTTGTGCCGCCGGAACATCCAGCCGCAGCATTTCAACAACGAACTCGGAAGCCAACACCGGAGACGCCCAGAGGATCAGGGCCACCAGCATCGCCAGGCAAGCAGCGGTGATGCGCTTCATGCCTTCTCAAGCAGCGCCACCGCATGGCAGCTGATGCCCTCCTCGCGCCCCTCAGCGCCGAGTTGCTCATTGGTGGTGGCCTTCACACCAACAGCATCGGCGGCGATGCCGATCCGCTGGGCGATGTTCCCTCGCATCGTCTCAACATGCGGCTTGAGCTTGGGCCGCTCGGCAACCACCACGGCATCCACATTGGCGACACGCCAACCGCGCTCACCCACCAGCGCCACCACCTGCTCCAGCAGCTGCAGGCTGTCGGCCCCCTTCCATGTCGGATCGGTGGGGGGAAAATACTTGCCGATATCTCCGAGGGACAGGGCACCGAGCAGAGCATCCATCACGGCATGCACCAGCACGTCTGCATCGCTGTGACCATCCAACCCAAGCCCCTTGGGATGCTCGAGGCTGACGCCTCCGAGGATCAGCGGCCGGCCCGGAACCAAACGATGGATGTCGTAGCCATTGCCGATGCGCAGCTGCATGGCCTCGCTTGCGTCGGGCCCCATTGTCTCGCCTTGCCAGCGAGCGTAGAGATCCGGCCTGCGCTTCTGGGTGCGCAGCTCACGCTGCTGCTGCCTCCAGGTTGCAATCAAACCATGGTCGCCACTGCGCAGCACCTCCGGCACGGCCATGCCTCGGAACTCCGCAGGCCGTGTGTAGTGGGGGTGCTCCAGCAGCAGGGCGCTGTGGCTTTCCTCCACGAGTGAATCCGCCGTGCCAACGGTGCCTGGCAACAGGCGCAGCACACTATTGATGATCGTCATTGCCGGCAGTTCGCCGCCCGTGAGCACAAAATCACCGATCGACACCTCTTCATCGGCCAGGGAACGAATCCGCTCATCAAAGCCTTCGTAATGACCACAGAGCAGCAGCAGCTGGTCGTGGTCCCTGGCCCAGCGCTGACAGTCGCGCTGTTGCAGAGGTTGTCCCTGGGGTGACATCAGCAGCACCCGAGGTTGTTCACGACGGGGAATGGATTCCACCGCGGCAAACACCGGATCGGGTTTCAGCACCATGCCGGCACCACCGCCATAGGGCTCATCGTCAACCTTGCGGTAGCGATCGACGGCGAAATCGCGAGGGTTGTGTCGGTGCAGTTCCGCGATGCCTGCGCTGAAGGCTCGCCCGAGCACCCCGAGCTGCAGCAAGCTGTCGAAACAATGCGGCGCCAGGCTCACCACATCAAATCGGTATGGCGCCATCGCCATCAGCTGGCCAGTTTCGAGACGCGCCGGATGTCCGTGCAGAAACTGCCCTGCAGAGGATGGCCCTCCGCATCCACGGCCGTGGTGCTGCGCAAGCGAAGGTTCGCGCGGGTGAACCAGATGCGTTCCTGCACCACCGCCCCATCAGCCTGGGGCAGGGTCAACTCCATGCTGCCATCGGGCCAGAAGCGCCAAAGGCCAGTGAGCTCCTCAGCACCGCCATGAATCGCGAGTCGGCCATCCGTCGAAAATTCAAGCGTGCTGGCGTGTCCCGAGGGAGGCATCACCTGCAGTCGCCCGACGCTTTGCTCACCCTTCTGGTCGCAGCTCACTTTGAGCTCCCCCTTTTCGCTGGCATGCCAGTCGTCATCGCCTTCACTGAGCTCGAAACTGCTGCGCAGGCTCATCCACTCACCAGCGCAGAGCGCCAGGAAGGCCTTGGGATCCTCAGGTGGGAAGGGTTGATCACTCATCAGGCCATCCTCTCAGCCGGCTTCACCAGCTCAGTGGCAGGAAGGGATAGGGACGATTCCAGCCATAGAGGGAGAGGCGCTCACGCCCCGGCAAGGCCCGCCCCCTGCGGTGGAAACCAAACACGTCTGCCAACACGAGGGTGTTCGCTGGGCAGGTGAGCGCAACAGGTGGCGGCAGACCAAGGGAGGCAAGGTCCTGTTCACGGATGCGGAACGAACCGGAGAGATCCGGCTGTTGCTGATGCTGAATCGCCGCATTGGCGGTGGCCTGTTCCCAGCGCAACCGGGCCGAAGTCAGGCGATGGCTGCCCGGCACCATCTCGAAGGGGCCGTCCTGCTCCGTCACAGGACGCAGAAAGATCCAGAACTTCAAGGCCCGGAAAAACGTATCGCGGTGGAGATCCTTCTGAAGATCGGGGGTGCGACGTTCCTCGCCGTGCACGGTCAGATAGATATCGAGCTTGCGATGGTCTGCCGGCAGGCCGATCACCTGACGGGAGCAGTCACTGAGGCGAGGGTCATGGCTGAGGGCTGCACTGCAGGGGAGCTGCTCAGGATCAATGTGCAGAAAGCGGTTGAGCGTGCCGCCGTCATAACGATCGAAGCCGCCGGGGAAGGGCTGTTTCGGCTGAAAGCCAGCTTGATCATTCGATGGAAGCGGATAGGCAGCATTAGCCCCGGCCAGGTGCTCCTC
>MDTB01214736.1_pt1 | contig 13052 bp, 13 predicted proteins | sample 811161 | NCBI WGS metagenome assembly MDTB01 (sample SAMN05326650, study PRJNA326480) | marine metagenome | isolation source: seawater | place: Mediterranean Sea | collected 2009 | reverse complement strand
GGAGTTGGAGCAATTTTTATGGAAACACATGAAGATCCTGACAATGCGCCATCAGATGGTCCAAATATGGTGCCATTAAATCAAGTTAAGACATTATTAAAAAAATTAACTGAAATAGATAAGTTAGTTAAATAGAAAGAATGGCAAAGATCAAAAGTGTTATAGGGCGACAAGTTTTCGACAGTAGAGGAAATCCTACTGTTGAAGCTGAAATTTTTTTAGATGATGGTTCCTCAGCCACTGCAATATCACCTTCAGGCGCATCAACGGGTGCTTTCGAAGCACATGAATTAAGAGATAAAGATCAAAATAAATTTTTAGGAAAAAGTGTTAATATTGCGGTTCAAAACATAAATAGCGAAATTTCAAGCAAACTTAAAAATTTAAATTCTGATCAACAAGAAAATATTGATAAAATTCTATTAGAACTAGATGGAAGTGAAAATAAATCTAATCTAGGCGCTAATGCTACATTAGCAGTTTCATTAGCAAACGCAAAGTGTGCAGCAATTTCAAAAAAACAGTCACTTTACAAAAATTTAGGTCAATCCTATTCTCTACCTATACCACTAATGAATATTATTAATGGAGGAGCCCACGCTGATAATGATTTGAATATTCAAGAATTTATGATTAGGCCCGACTCTGCTCAAAATTTTACTGACGCTATTGAAAAGTGTTTTCTTGTAATACAAAATCTTAAAAAACTATTACAATCCAAAAAAATGCTTACCAATGTTGGAGATGAAGGTGGTTTTGCGCCATCTATAAATTCTAATGAAGAAGCTTTAGATTTAATAGTTCAAGCCATTGAAAAGTCAAAATTAAAAGTAGGGAGCGATATTGTTATTTGTTTAGATGTAGCTGCAAACGAACTCAAGAACGAAAAAGGAGAATATGCAGTTCAATCTCCTAGCTTTATGCCTGTAGATGATGTTGTTAACTACTACAAAAAATTAACATCAAACTATCCAATTAAATCTATTGAAGATCCATTTGCAGAAGAAGACTGGCAATCATGGAAAAAAATCACATCTGCAATAGGAAACAATGTTCAAATTGTTGGGGATGATCTGTTTGTTACTAATTCTAAAAGACTCAATAAAGGAATTAAAGAAAAATCTGCTAATAGTATTCTAGTGAAGCCTAATCAAATAGGCACTTTAACAGAAACTTTAGAAGTTATTTCAATGGCAAAAAAAGCAAATTTCAGCACTATTATTTCTCACCGATCTGGAGACACAGAAGACACATTTATAGCTGATTTGGCAGTGGCTACCATGTCATCACAAATTAAAACAGGCTCATTAGCAAGATCTGAAAGAGTAGCTAAATACAATAGGTTATTACGCGTCGAAGAAGAACTTGGCAATCATGCCAAAATGGCTAGAATCTAGCTAATGAAGTTAATTGAAAGTTTGAAAAAAAAAAAATTTATTTTATTTAATATTTTTTTTACTTTATACATTGGGATCAATCTAGTTGGAGGTGAAAGAGGATTGAATTCTTATTTCGATAAAAAAAACACTTACGAGAAATTGCTTGCAGAAGACAAACTGTTAACAGCTAAAATAAAAGATTTAGATCATAAAATATCATTGATAAATAAAAATGATTCTGATTATTTAGATATGTTATACAGACAAAAATTTAATTATGTTACAGAAGATGAAATAATCATTAAATTAAAATGAGCGTAAAATCACGACATCCAGAAAAAGTTAACAAACCGATTAATCCAATTAAAAAAAAACCAGATTGGATAAGATCGAAAATCGTAGACTCTCAAGTTTTTTTTCAAACTAAAAAAGTTGTGAACCAAAACAATCTTGTAACAGTTTGTCAGGAGGCTAATTGTCCAAATATTACTGAATGTTGGAGTAAAAAACATGCAACTTTTATGATTATGGGAGATACATGTACAAGAGCTTGTGCATTCTGTGATGTTAAAACAGGTAAGCCAACTGAACTTGATATTTTTGAGCCAGTAAAAATTTCTAATGCGGTAAAAGATTTAAACTTAAAACATGTAGTAATAACATCTGTAGATAGAGATGATCTTAAAGATGGAGGCTCAGAACATTTTTACAAAGTAGTTAAAGCTACAAGAGAAAAAAATCCTGAAATCTCTATTGAAGTTTTAACACCTGATTTTTTAAGAAAAGGAGATGCATATAAAAAAGTTTTGGAAGCAGACCTAGATGTCTTTAATCATAACATTGAAACAGTACCAAGACTTTATACTAAAGTTAGACCAGGTGCACGTTATTTTGCTTCATTGGAGTTACTTAAAAAGGCAAAAGCATTTAATAAAAAAGTTTTTACTAAGTCAGGAATTATGGTTGGCTTAGGTGAAACTAAAGAAGAAGTGATACAAGTTATGGATGACTTAAGATCAGCAGAAGTTGATTTTATAACAATAGGACAGTATTTACAGCCATCAGCAAAACATCATCCGCTGGACCGATATTATCACCCAGATGAATTTAAAGAGCTCGAGTCTATTGCTAAGACAAAAGGTTTCTTATTGGTTTCTTCATCACCTCTAACAAGATCATCTTACCACGCTGATGAGGATTTCAGAAGATTACAGGACGCAAGAAATAAAAAGCTTGAATGTCAACCGCAACATTAAAAAAAATTATTCCCTGTAAAAAAGATCAACTTATCGAAATGGTTCTGGATATTGAAAAGTATCCAGAATTTGTTCCTTGGTGTATTGAAGGTAAAGTCTTTGATAAAAATGAAAGCTCTGACCTCATTTCTTTTAACGGAGATTTAAAAGTCGGTAAAAGTATTTTAAATGAAACTTTTTCAAGCCATGTTTCTTACCATAAGGAAATTGATAAAATTATTGTTACAAATTTAGATGGTCCTTTGAAGCACTTGAAAAATGAATGGCTTTTCAAAGAAATAAACAACAATACACAATTAGAATTTTTTATTGATTTTGAATTGAAAAATTCAATATTAAATGGAATTATGAAAAAATCTTTTGAGCTCGGCTTGAATAAAATTGCAAAAGCTTTTGAAGAAAGGGCAGTTAAGCTATACAAATAATGTTAATTATTACAGTTTTGTTAATCTTATTTATTTTTACATTTAAAAGATTAGCTTCATATATAAAAAAAATTAGAACTGGAGATCCTAATGAAAGTGACATTACATATTGGATGTTTTCTTATGATTTTAAATCTCCTAATAAAGATTGGGTTCCTGAAAATAAAAATTTTTTAGCTAAAAAAAGAGCAAGAAATTTCTTAGTTTTTATTCTTTATCTCAATGCATTTGGAATATTCTTATTATTAAATAGTTTTACAGCTCATTTATTGAACTTTATAGTAAATCCAGAATTCAGCTATCCTATTTAATTAATTTCAACAATAAATTAAGTGATTTTTTTACAGTTTGTTTTTGTATAAACGCTCTGCCTTTATTTTTAAAATTACATTTATTAACAACAACTTTTTTTCCGATCCTAATTCCAATATAAACTAAGCCTACTGGTTTTTGTTTTGACCCACCTTTAGGACCAGCTATACCGGTTATCGAAACACAAACTTTTGATTTACTAATTTTACTTAAATTACTAATCATAGCTAGACAACATTGAACACTTACAGCACCATATTTTTTTATTATTTTTTTAGGTATTTTTAATATTCTTGTTTTAGCTTCATTAGAGTAGGTAACTAAACCCATTGTAAATACTTTGGAAGATCCACTCACTGATGTTATTGAACTTGAAAGCATTCCACCTGTACAAGATTCAGCTATAGCTAGTTTTAATCTTTTCCTTTTAAGCAATAAAATTATTTTTTTATTCAAACTCATTAGAAAAATTTTGATTTTATTATCATAAAAATTATTAATGTAAGAACTACATACAAACCGGCAACCACATCGTCTAATATTACTCCAAAACTATTTTTAAATTTTTTATCGAAAAAATTGACTGGAAATGGTTTTTTGATATCAAAATATCTGAATAAAATAAAAATATACAAATAAAATAAAACTGCTTCCTGTGAGTCTTTTACTGTTCCATGAGAGATTTCATATAAATAAATTGGTATAGATTGTCCAATGAATTCATCTACTACAACTTCTTTAGGATCTTTGTTTTCATTATATTTTATATATTCGGATACTGCATAAAATGAATAAACAAAAACAGTAAATAAAATTATTAAAATAGAACTTTTAGATAGATTTATTATATGAAATAAGCTGTATAAAAAAACAGTTGTTACAAGAGATGTTATTGTACCTGGAGCAAATTTAAAAGATCCAATACCAAAACATGTAACAATTAAATAATTTATTCTCTTAATCATATTTAATTACCGATGTTATGACCTCACAGGCTATTGCTTTTTCTTTCCCTACAACACCTAATTTTTCGGTCGTTTTTCCTTTTATGTTTATTTTATTTTTAGAGATTTCACAAAGTTTAGCGATATTATCAATCATTTTATTTTTTAAATTTTTGATTTTAGGTGTTTGAGCAATAATATTAATATCAATATTATTTATAAAATATCCTCTAGACTTAATTTGTTTAATAACTAGTTGTAGTAGAACTGATGATCTAATATTTTTGAATTTTTTATTTTTATCAGAAAACATTTGACCAATATCTCCCATCTTACAAGCTCCTAAAATTGCATCCGTAATAGAGTGTAATACAGGATCTCCGTCTGAATGACCTAGCGTTCCTAGATTTGATTTTATTTTTAAACCGGCTAAGAAAAGTTTTCTTTTAGGAACCAATCTATGTACATCAAATCCTATACCAACAGTTTGTTTAGATTTATAAATATTCTGTAGACTTTCAAAATCTGATTTGTCCGTAATTTTAAAGTTATTCTTTTCACCCTCGATAAACTTAACTTTATTAAGATCCATATATAAAGAAATATCATCATCTTTGTATTTTTCAGCGATAGTTTTATGTAAATGAAATATTTCCTTTAAATTAAAGGACTGAGGTGTTTGAGTTAAAAATAAATTATCTCTTTTTTTTCCTACTATGTATTCATTTTTACTAGAGTCTATTATTTGTTTGATTGCATCTTGAACTTTTATTTTAGGCACAACCGCTCTAGCATTTTTTGAATTTCTTAATATTGAGCTCAAAAGTTTCGTTGAAAAATTAGGTCTAGCAACATCGTGAATTAAAACTTTAGAGGTTTTTTTTTTATTTATTAAGTATTTTAAAGCTTTAAACGTTGATTGCTGTCTAGTTTTTCCTCCAGTAATTAATTTCACATTTTTAAGTTTAAGTGATTTGACTCGTTTTGAGTCTTTTTTGTTATATACGAGAATAATCTTTTTGATTTCTTTAAATTTACTCGCTTTAATAAGGTTTATTTCAATTAATGATTTGCCTCCCAATTTTTGATAAGGTTTACTTATATTAGACTTAAATCTATGGCTATTACCTCCAGCAAGAATGATTAAACAAAAACTCATGGTATTAATTTATATAATATTTATATAGATATTTAATGTTTATTTAAGATGTTTAAAATAATTAAAAATTTCAATTGGATTATTTTATCCTCATTTTTGTGCATTTTTATGGGGATCGTTACTTTTTTAACCTTTATCAACGAAGGCTTTGTTCCATTAACTGATCAAAATTTACAAACATTATTAATTATTGATATTTTATTATTATTAATTTTTTTTACTTTGATATTTAGAAATTTTTATAGATTCTACTACACAGGAAAAAAAAATAAAAAAGGCTCCCAAACTAATCTTAAATATATTTCTGTTTTCTCTTTATTCACCGTAATACCATCTTTAATTGTTGCAATTTTTTCATTGGTTATATTTAACTTTGGTATTCAGAACTATTTTGATAAGCAAATAACAAGAGCAGTTAACAATTCTTTCGATGTTGCAAAAAATTATCTAGAAGAAAGCAAAGAAAATGTTCTTTCAGATGTTATTTTAATGAGCGTAGGCCTTAACCGTGCATCTGGTTTTTACTATTCAAACCTTAATCGTTTCCAACAAATAATGAGATCGGAAAAAATTTTACGAAGAATTGACGATGTTTACTTAATAGATAGCTTAGGCAATATTTTATTATCTGACGTTAGAGATATTACTGAAGAATTTATAATACCATCAGACGAAGATTATGATCAAGCTATAGAGGGAAAACCAGTTTTTGTAACGGCTAGTCTAGATAATAAAACCACAGTAATGACAAAACTTACATCACTCGTTGATACATATTTATATATATCTAGAAATATAGATGAAGAGATTTTAAGATATCTTAATGAAACTGAACAGGCCGTAAGTTTTTATTACTCTGTTGAAAATAGCCAGACAGGAATTAAAGTCACATTTGCAATTATTTATATAATTGTAGTTACTTTGTTATTATTTCTATCAACTTCAATAGCTATTACTTTTGCTTCAAGGTTAACAAAACCAATTATAAATCTAATTGGAGCATCTGATTCAATAAGCAAAGGAGCTCTTGATGTAAAAGTCCCAGATGTAGAAACTGATGAGGAGTTTAGACAACTTAATCAAAACTTTAATCAAATGATTGAAAGACTTAAAGAACAACAAGACAAACTTCTTATCACAGAAAGATATGAAGCTTGGGAAAGTGTGGCAAGAAAACTAGCTCATGAAATTAAAAATCCTTTAACACCAATTCAGTTATCAATCGATAGCCTACGAGAAAAATATAAAAAAAAATTAACTAATGAAGGTAAAGACTTCGAGAAGTATCTGGAAACTATAAATAGACAAATTAAAGATATTGAAAAGTTAGTAAATGAGTTTTCCAATTTTGCGAGAATGCCAAGACCTATTCTTAAAAAAATTGATATCATCGAAGTAATTAATAAATCTTTAGATTTTTTAAAACTTACATCTAAAAATTCTATAAACTTAATTAAGAGAACAAACAAAAAGTTTATCAATGGAGATGAAGATCAGCTTAATAGAGTTTTCATAAATTTAATTAAAAATTCAGAAGAGTCCTTTTTAGAGTTGGCGAAAAAAGACGCTAATTTTAAGGGAAATATTGACATAGAAATAGAGGGTAATAATGACTATATAGTCATTAGAATTATGGATAATGGTTCTGGTATTACAGATGCTAAAAAAGCAATGACTCCTTACTTCACTACAAAAAAAAAAGGGACAGGATTAGGTTTGCCAATTGTAACAAAGATAATCAATGAACACTCTGGTAGCTTTTCAATAAAAAATAGAAAAGATACAAAAGGTTCTTTAGTCACAATTGCTTTACCAAATTATGCTTAAAGAAATTTTAGTTATAGATGATAATCCTGATATTCGTTTTTTAATCTGTAATATTTTAGAAGAACAAAATTTTAAAGTACGACCAGCAGCTAATTACGATCAAGCTGTTTTAGAAATTAGTAATCGTTTGCCTGATCTTGCAATAATAGATATTAAATTAGATAAACCAGATAAAGATGGTATTGATTTATTAAAATTAGTGAATAAAAAAAACAAACTTATCCCAGTTATAATGATCTCAGGTCACGCAACAGTTCAAATTGCAGTTGAAGCTATAAGATTAGGCGCTTATGAATTTATTGAAAAACCCTTTTCTAAAGAAAAAATTTTGAATTATGTCAATAGAGGTTTGGAGTCAGCAACACTTAAAAAAGAAAAAGATATTATAGAAAATAAATTATTCCATTCATTTGAACTTATCGGTAAGAGTCCATCAATTCAAAAAATAAAGAAGATTATAGAAAAGCTATCTACATCTGAAAGTAGAGTTTTAATTTCTGGATCAACAGGTTCTGGCAAAGAGCTGATTGCAAGAAAAATTCATAAAAATTCAATGAGAACAAAAGAACCTTTTGTAATTATTAACGCTGCATTGTTAAAAGAACAAACTTATGAAAAAGAATTATTTGGCGAAGAGTTTGAAGATGGAAATATTTCATTTGGTGCACTTGAACGTGCCAATAAAGGAACACTATTGATCGACGAGGTTTCCGAAATTCCTTACACAACTCAAGCTAATGTTTTGAGAGTTTTGATTGATCAGAAATTTAAGAGAGTGAATGGTTCAAAAGATATAAATGTAAATATAAGACTTATTTCATCGACATCAAAAAATTTAACTAAATTAGTTGAAGAGAATAAATTTAGAGAAGATTTATTTCACAGACTTAATGTAATGCCAATAGATTTACCTTCACTTTCTTCTAGAACCGAGGATATTCCTTTGTTGATAGATTATTTTAAAACTAAACTTTCAGAAATAAACGGTGTTCAAAAACCTGATATTGATATCAATAATGATAGTTTATATACTTACAGCTGGCCTGGCAATGTAAGAGAATTAAGAAACTTAGTCGAGAGAATAACTATTTTGTCATCAAACGAAAGTAAACAAAAGATAAATCAAGTTATAGATGATGTACTAAATCCTTCATCGAAAATTGAAGATAATAAAAATATATTAGAGCAATCATTTCAATCTCCTTTAAAAGAAGCTAGAGAGTATTTTGAAAAAGAATACTTAATTACACAGCTAAAAAAACATCATGGAAATATTTCAAAAACAGCAGATTTTATTGGAATGGAGAGATCAGCATTACACAGAAAACTCAAATCTCTTGGCATTAAAGGAATAAATTAAAAATGAATATAATAATATGTGGAGCCGGAAAGGTTGGCTTTTCTATAAGTAAACAATTATCTGCACAAGGTCATTCAGTCACTGTAATTGATCAGTCATCAGAGGACATAAAAAAAATTAATGAAACACAAGACGTGAAGGGAATAGTTGGTAGAGCAACATTACCATCAGTTTTAGAAAATGCAGGTGCCGAAAAAGCTGATATGATCATCGCTGTTACGAGAAATGATGAGACTAATATGATTGTTTGTCAATTGGCAAGCACACTATTTAATGTTTCAAAAAAAATTGCTCGTCTACGAACAAAAGATTTTTTAGAAGGTAGATGGGGAAAATTATTTAATAAATCAAATATTCCAATAGATGTAATTATTTCTCCTGAACTTGAGGTTGCCAAATCTTTATATAGAAGATTAGAGGCCCCGGGGGCGCTAGATAATGTTCCCTTTGGTAAAAATAAAGTAAAAATGTTGGAGATTTCAATTGAAAAAAATTGTCCTATAAAAAATATACCTATTAAAAAATTAACAGAAAAATTTCCAGATTTTAAAGCAAATATTTTAGGCGCAGTTAGAAAAGAAAAGTTTGTTTACCTTAAAAAAAACGATCAAATGCTAGAAGATGATAATGTCTATGTAGTTATAGGCAGTGATCAATTAAATCAAATACTAAAAGCTTTTGGTCACGAAGAAAAAATTGCAAAAAATGTTTTAATCATTGGGGGTGGTAATATAGGGTTTCAGCTTGCAAAAATGCTCGAAGAAAATTTTGAAGAAGTAAGAATTAAAATAATAGAAAAAAATAAACAAAGGGCTGAGGAAATTGCTAATGAATTATCTTCCTCAATTGTAATTAATGGAGATGCTTTGGACGAGGAAATTTTAAAAGAAGCTAATCTCGAAGGATCTGAAACAGTTTTAGCGTTAACAAATGATGATGAAAACAATATGATGGCCTGCGTGTTAGCTGAAAAAACAGGATTAAAAAAAAGAACAATCGCAATAGTAAATAAAACAAATTACAATCTTCTTCAAGATTCTCTTAATATTGATGATTTAGTTGATCCACGTATGACAACGGTTTCAAGAATAATGGAACATGTTCATAGAGGAACCATTGGAACAGTCTATTCTTTGCTAGATGGTGAATACGAATTTATAGAAGCTAAAATTTCTGATAAGTCAGAATTAATAAATAAAAAAATTAAAGATTCTAACTTACCAGAAGAAATTAGAATTGGAGCAGTTATAAGAGGAGAAAAAGTAATAATTCCAAGGTCAAACTTTGAATTTGAAAAAGATGATTTAGTTGTATTCCTGGCCAAGAGAGAGGAACTCAAAGCAGTCGAGAGCATTTTTAGCGTTGGGACAATTTAAAATTAATGAATATTAAAGGCATTTGTTTTTTTTTAAGTCTATTTTGTTTTCCTGTGAGTTTTCTTGCATTTATAAATATTTTATATGCTTCATATTTTGATTATTTTTTAAGTATTAATACTTACTTTACAGCATTAATACTTTCTTTAGTTATAGGAATTGGCTTATTTTATTATGGAAAAAACTCAAAAAAAAATATTAATTTTTTTGAACAATTAATTTTAGTCATTACTTCATATCTTCTTATATCTTTATTAATAGCAATACCTTTTTATTTAAGTAATTATCAAGTTACTTTTTTAAATTCAATTTTCGAGTCAGTTTCTGGATTAACTGGGACGGGTTTTTCAATTTTTAAAAATATAAAATACTTAGATCCAACTTTAATTCTCTGGAGATCTTCATCTCAATGGATAGGAGGTCTATTTTTTCTATTTTTTTTAATTATAATTTTTTCAAATAAATCTTTTAATTATAAAATGACAAATCTCTCATACTCAGGAGAGAGCAATGTAAGCTCAGAAGAAAATATAAAAAATAATATATTCAGAATTTTAATCATTTATTCAACATTAAGCATTATTATTATAACATTTTTAAATCTTTCAGGGTTGAGATTGTTCAACTCATTAAATATGAGTATGACCCTGGTTTCAGGTGGAGGCTTTTTACCAACAGATAGTATAAAAAAGATTATTAATACTAATTTTCAAAAAATAATTTTTATTTTATCACTATTAATTTCGATGTTAAATTTTTACTTACTTTTTAACCTATTCAACAAAAACACCTTAATTAAGGAACATCGAGAAGATCTTTATTTAGTCATAATATCTATCTTATTTTGTATTTTAATTTATTTCAATAATTACGAGGGCTTAGATATAATTATAAGTGTAGTCAGTAGTTTAGGTAATTCAGGGCTAACTTTAATTAAATCAGATAATAATTTAAGTTTATATTTTTTGTTAATTACAATTATTGGAGGTTCACTTATATCAAATACTTCTGGAATTAAATTAACAAGATTTTATATTTTATTAAAAATTACTTCTTCAGAAATAATAAAACTAATAAGCCCAAATAGCGTTGTAAATAAAACAATTTTTAGTTCAAATAAAAAAATATATGATGAAGATATTAAAATTTCTTTTCTTATATTTATCTCATTTTTTTTAAGTTTATTTATATTATCTAGTTTATTAGTTTTGGACAATATTGGCTTTGAAAAATCTTTTAAATTATCAATTCTTACATTAACCAATACTGTTAATTCCGAAATGTACAATTTACAGAATATTAATTTTTCAAACCTATTAACATCTTCAAAAATTAGTTTAATATTATTTATGATAATAGGAAAAATTGAGTTAATATCAATTTTTTTAATTTTCAAAAATATTTTATTTAAGGATTAATGTCAAAAATTGTTATTATAGGCGCTGGTGCTATGGGTTCAGCTTTTGCTTTGCCTTGTTTAGACAATAATCATGATATTAATATAGTTGGAACACATCTGGAAAATGATTTTATAGATCAATTAAATAAAAATAATAATTTGCATCCCGGTTTAAATACTAAAATTCCCAAAGAAATAAAAATTCATAAATTTGAAAAATATGATGATTTAATGAAATCAAGTGTAGATTTAATAGTGCTTGGCATAAGTTCAAAAGGCATTGAGTGGGTAGCGGATCAACTGAGTCGAATTTACAAAAATGGTAAAATTCCAAATTTGTTGATGCTTACAAAAGGCCTAAGTATCCACAAAAACCAATATGAATTATTGGTAGATAAACTTGAAAGATTATTAAAAGATAGAAAGATAAAAAAAGCAGATATTTCAGCTGTAGGAGGTCCTTGTTTAGCAGCTGGATTAGCTAACAGAGTACATAGCAGCGTTGTGATTGCAAACAAAGATATTAAAACTGCAAAAAAAATAGCAGACATGTTGAATACAAATTACTATCATACATCACATTCAGATGATTTAAATGGAGTGGAAGTTTCAGCTGCAATAAAGAATATCTTTTCAATGGCTGTAGGTACAGCTAGGGGATTGTGTAGTCAAAATATTTCGAATGAGGTTAGAGAGAAAAATTATTTAAATACTGCATCTGCTTTAATTAAGCAATCTATACATGAAATGGAAATTTTTGTTGAACACCTCAAAGGAAAAAAAGAAACAGTTAAGGGATTGGCCGGTTTAGGAGATCTTTATGTTAGTTCTGGCGGGGGAAGAAACGCAAAGATGGGAGCTTATATTGGTGAGGGGCTAACTTTTTCAGAAGCAAAAAAAACAAAAATGGAAAGAGTCACTGTGGAAGGAGCCGATCTAGCAAAAGAAATTGCAAAAAAAGTGAATGAAGATTTTGATCAAAAAAAATTACCTTTAATGCTCGGTATGATTAATGCTATTGTTGATGATAAAAAATTAGAGCTTGATTGGGAATCCTTTAGATGAAAAAATTTATAATTTCAATTGATGCTGGAACAACTTCAAATAGATCTATACTTTTTGATTTGAAAGGTAAGCCATTATTTTCTTCTCAAAAAGAATTTACTCAATATTTCCCTAAAAGTGGTTGGGTAGAACATAATCCAGAAGAAATTTGGGAAACAACTTTAAAAACCTTAAAGGATGTTATCCAAAAAGCTAAAAAACTAAGAGGTGAAATTTTAAGTATAGGTATAACTAATCAAAGAGAAACGACTGTTTTGTGGAATAAAAAAACAGGTAAACCAGTTTATAACGCAATAGTTTGGCAAGATCGCAGACAAGAAGAATTTTGCGAGAAATTAAGAAAACAAAATAAAGATACTATGATTTTCAACAAAACTGGTCTTTTAATTGACTCTTACTTCTCAGGTACAAAAATAAAATGGATACTTGATAACGTTTCTAAAGCTAAACAGTTAATGAATAAAAAGCAATTATTGTTTGGAACAATTGATAGCTTTTTAATTTGGAGATTAACTCGAGGAAAAGTTCACGCAACTGATGCCACAAATGC
>MDTB01211747.1_pt1 | contig 13053 bp, 10 predicted proteins | sample 811161 | NCBI WGS metagenome assembly MDTB01 (sample SAMN05326650, study PRJNA326480) | marine metagenome | isolation source: seawater | place: Mediterranean Sea | collected 2009 | reverse complement strand
CTAGTTATCGGAAATCTTCGCGCATCTGCAGCAGTATCATCTGGACTAGCGGAGGTCTTCAAAGATGACTTCCATTTAGGTACAGCAATATCTGATGCTACCTTGAGAGACGGTGATAGTAATTTATTAAATCTAATCGCACGCGAATTCAACACGATCACTGCTGAAAATGCCATGAAGTGGGAGAGCTTACAACCAAGTGAAAATCAATTTTCATGGCAACTAGCAGATGACTTTGTGAATTTTGGGCAAAAAAATAAGATGCTCACGGTAGGGCATACCCTTATCTGGCACTCACAAACACCGGAATACGTCTTCAAAAATAAGTCATCCCTCGCCTCTCGAGAAATATTACTTAGGCGCATGCAAAGTCACATTGGGACGGTGATAGACCGCTATAAGGACTCTATAGCCATCTGGGATGTGGTCAATGAGGCTATCGAGCAGGACAAATGGCGACGTAGCAAATGGTTCGCAATTATTGGAGAGGAATATTTTGCCAAAGCATTCGCATTCGCTCGGGACGCTGATCCGACTGCGCATCTGATCTATAATGACTACAATATGCATAATCCTGATAAACAAGAATTCATTATAGCCCAGGTGAATAAATGTAAGAAAATGGGTATAAGAGTGGATGGTGTCGGTATGGAATGTCACGCTACGCTAGATGAAGGTCCTCCCACAAGTGAAATAGAAACTGCTATCGTCAACTTTGCCAAAGCGGGGTTGAGGGTACATATTTCTGAGTTGGATGTGGATGTACTCCCATCCGCTTGGGACTATCAGGGCGCTGAAATCGATGTGAACTACGAGTACTCAGAAAAGATAAACCCATACAAAAATGCGCTCCCAAGTGCAGTCTCTGAAAGGTTAGCTGAACGTTATAGAGAATTGTTTGAACTCTTTATAAAACATCGAGACAAAATCGCTCGGGTTTCATTTTGGGGAACAACTGATGATGAGTCTTGGAAGAACGACTGGCCCGTTGCAGGAAGGACAAATTACCCACTCCTATTTGACCGTTCCCGAATTCCGAAGGACCCATATTTCGCCATAAGAAAGCTTAAATGAAAATAAAATACTGCGAGCTCACGTAAGGTAATGGATCGACGAAAATTTATCTATCGCAGTGCACTTGCGGGAGCTTTACTATCTGGGACGGCTACCGGATTACGGGCGAAAGCTATCAAAAAAACCGGCCTTGCCGAGGTATATAAGGATTCCTTTAAATTAGGAACCGCCATGTCAACAAAAACCTTGAGCGGCAAAAACCCGTCGATGCTAACACTGATAGCTAGAGAGTTTAACGCTATCACGTCGGAAAATGCGATGAAATGGAGCGCAATTCATCCAAGCGATGATCGTTGGATTTGGGGTCTGTGCGATCAATTTGTAAGGTTTGGAAGAGAAAACTCTATGCTAATGATCGGCCACACCCTCGTGTGGCATAAACAGACTCCATCCTCTGTCTTCATCGACAATGGAAAAATAATCTCTCATAAAAAATTACTCAAGCGCTTGGAAAATCATATTAGTAAGGTAGTGGATCGTTACAAAAACTACGTTGCTGTTCGGGACGTGGTGAACGAGGCATTCGATGAGGAAATCGGTTGGCGTAAAAGTAGCTGGTATCACGTCCTTGGCCCTACCTTTTTAAGTCAATCCTTTGAAATTGCTAGAGAAGCCGATCCAACAGCGCACCTGATTTATAATGATTTCAAGCTCGAAAACAAGAAAAAGCAAAGGTTTGCGATACAGCAAATGAGAACTCTGAAGAAGAAAGGTGTCAGGGTAGATGGAATAGGCCTGCAATGCCATGTGGAGCTGAACTCGAATAAGCCGACAATCGAGCAGCTTGAAGAGACTATAATAAACTTTCATAAAGAAGGCCTGCAGGTACATATCACTGAGCTAGATGTGGATGTTCTGCCTAATGCATGGCGTTACAGGGACCAGCATATCAATGATCTTCCTGAAAGAGTGGGCGAATTAAATCCATACAAAGACGGACTACCCGAAAGGGTAGGCACACTTCTTGCTTCAAGGTATGAAGAATTATTTCGATTGTTCCTCAAGCATCAAGATAAAATCCCAAGGGTATCTCTTTGGGGAACATCCGATGATGAGACATGGAGGAACTATCGGCCAGTGGTCGGAAGAACAAACTATCCGCTCCTGTTTGACTCGCGACAACGACCGAAAAAAGCATACTTTGCACTCCATAAACTAGGGACTGATTCTTAATTAAAGATCCACTTATAACCGACGAGAACCACGCAAAAATCCATATAAAAATGAAAACGCCCTGAGGGCAATTGATCCATATAACAACCAGTCAACCGCCAAATCCACTATCGATCACTCTACTGAAAACACCCACTCGGTGCGGCTGGAATACCTTTCACCAGGATATAGAATAGTGTTTGGAAAATTTTTGTTGTTGGGGCTGTCGGGGAAGTGTTGTGTCTCAAGCGCAACACCCGAATGTCTGTCGTAACGCACTCCTTTTTTGCCCCCGCTAGTAATACTCAAATGGTTGCCGGAATAAACTTGAATGCCGGGCTGGTCGGTAAATATCGACAATTTTCGCCCTGACGCTCTCGAATACAAAGTCGCTGCAATGGGTAAGCCCACGCCAGCGGACTTCGACAGACTCCACGTGTGATCATAACCCCCGGCAATCTTTAACTGAGCATGTTCGGCAAAAAGATGTTCGCCAATGTACTTCGTTTTACGAAAATCCATAACTTTATCGACCACTAATAGATCGCCAGTAGGAATAAAAACTTCATCCACAGGGAGGTAATGATCTGCCCTGATGAATAGCTGATGGTCTAAAATATCTCCTTTACCATGCCCATCGAGATTAAAATAAGGATGCTGAGTGAGATTGACAATGGTGTCCTTATCAGTCTCAGCAGAATAGTCAATTATAAGTTTGTTATCTTTTCCAAAACGGTATTCCGCTGTTACCGATAGATTACCCGGGTAACCCTGATCGCCGTCCAAGCTATGCAGGGTCAATTTTAAAAAATCACCATTAATATCATTAAGGACCCGTGCGGACCAGATACGCTTATCAAACCCTACAGAGCCTCCGTGTAAAGAGTTCTCCCCCTCATTCTTATCCAGGTGATAGCAGAACTCTTGAATACAAAATTTCCCCGCGGCAATGCGATTTGCAAAGCGACCAATGATTCCTCCAAAAAAAGGACCCGGTTCAGCATATTTTTGTGGCTCATCAAAGCCCAATATTACATCAGAAATCTCACCGATCCGGTCAGGGACATGCACACCTAAAATAGTGCCCCCAAGTGGGGTGATATCTATCCACGCTCCTGTTCCGTTTATTAACCTAAATACACTTATCTCGGATCCATCTGCTAGCACACCAAACCGTTTTTCCATGATTCCTTCCACACCCGCTTCAAATCTGGTCAAGGGGAGGAGAAAACTAGCAAAGACCGCACTGCTGACCATAAATTCCCTTCTTGTCTTAGCTTAAGTACTAAGCACCGATCCTCGATCAGTACATTTCTTTTTGCTGTTTCCATACAATCCGCATACTAAAAATATCGAAATCAGTAATCGAACCTGAGTTGTTCATTATCGAACTAATAGCCGCCCCATCTGGATACTTATCGATACTGTATATGTCATCAAGAAAAAAGGTGTGCCCCATCTCATGAGCAAAAACACTATACCGGGTCTCACCTAATTCGTATTGGGTAACATTACCACCAAGCTTTAGATACTGCCTTTGTGCAACAGCGTCCCATGACACCTTATGCCAGAACTTGGTCAAAAAGTGATCCACGTCTTCAGGATGCCGGAAGCTTTCCAAATCATCAGGATAATATGAGACATTGGGGTCAAGATCTTCCCCGATACCAACGACCTTGACCCGACTAAAGTCGTCGAGAGAATACCAGTTCTGATTAAATTGAGAACCATCATCACGAAAAACCACCTCCCATGGAGAGCGCTCATTTGTGCCTGTAAAACCCCTTACCTGTGGGTATCGTCCGAACGCATCGTTGAATGTCGCGTCACTTGAAACACCGTTATTAAAGACAAAGCCGAAAAGTTTAACGTCTACCTGTCTATTAAAAGTTGGATCATATGCCCTTAAGCCGGTAATCCATTCATTTGCAATCTTCTGATAATCAGCTCTCATGCGGTTAATCGCGACTGCGGTCACCGGACCATCCCATGACTCTATATGGAAATATATGGGCCACTCTCCTGTCTGATATATTTGCCATAGCGGATTTTTTAACCCGACAAAATTATCTAGGCAAATTTCCTGAAAACGTTGCCCATTTATGATGAATAGATCCTTTTCTGACTGAGTAAGGTTAATATCAGACAAAAATTCCTCGTAATAATCCTCTTCATTCCTTAAAAAGAAATCCCAAATGCGACTATATAAATCAAAACTGCCTCCAAAGTTGGCAGTGTGTCCCGCTCCCTCAACCGTCACATACCTCACGCGCCGGTTTTCAATGCATGCGTTGAAGGTATGTTCCGTGGCTCCATAGTTTCCCCACTGCAAAGATCGGACTGATGCCTCAGAGTTGCACGAAAAGTTCAAAGCCCAATTCTCGGCGCTCGCTGTCGCAGACATAAAAACATGATTGGCCACACCAACCCCACCATCAATAGGTATCAGATCATCCTCCGTTCCGTTGACCTGAAATATTGATAAGGCTTGGGGAGGGACGATCAATCCGATACTTTCCGTCTGCTGACTATTGATGGGAGCAACACCCTTGAACAATGAGGTCTCTTTACCAATTTTGTTGACCATCCCAGCACCATTAGAGGTGCCAACTCCATACATCTGATTTAAATCAAACAATTCAGAAGAACCGACAAAATTAGTTATTGACCTAACAAAATCTACGTCATTAGCGTTTGTCTCTATGCCAACGTTCCACCGACGATTGTAACCATCCGGAAAAATACCAATAAATTTCTCGGAATCAATTAGATCCACTACTCCGCGTCCTTCAGAAAGCCACTGATTTCCGGTCCCTCCGGCACCGTGAAAGAAGAAAACCACAGGATATTTTGTCTTATTCATTGTGGCGGGAAACCGGATAATAAAGTTTCGCTCTCTTAAGCGACCGTCAATGGACTGCAAGAGGACATTTTCCCCCTCTACCGGACTTGCCGACGATCCTGATGTGGCTGGTGTTGAATCTAAATCTGCCTGTTCATTATTTGTTACTGGATTAGAGGCCTGAGAGATCTGCTGTGGCAGAGCGCCAGAAACCCCAGCACCGCTACCACTCCCGCAACCGGTAAAAGCAACGAAAAAAAACAATGCAAGAACCTTTACATCACACAATGCTAAATTGAAAAAAAATTTTATGCGCGTAAGCTGGACCCACTGCATTTTTTGAGGACAAGTTGCAAAAAGTGAACGTGTCTGAAGTGCTCTCAATTCTTCAGAAATCCTAAGATCCACTGACTGTCGAATGTCACGTTCTAAATAGATGATCGTTAATCATATTCTCAATACTCTCCTGTCGACCACTGACTTGCTCTGGTTCACCTATAATTTCTGCATGATCCCTCAAGTCTGTAAGACTCAGACCTCCGGCCTCAAAGACAGCGCCAGGCCCCTGATCGAAGCTTGAATATCTATCTTTCTTGTCCCGAGAAAGAGAAGATTTTTCAAGGATGCTATTAGCTGCCAGTAATCCGCGAGCAAAACAATCCATACCGCCTATGTGAGCCACAAACATATCCTCAAGCGAAGTAGACTCCCGACGAAGCTTAGCATCAAAATTAAGACCTCCAGATCTTAATCCTCCGTTAGCCAATACAACCAGCATGGCCTGGACAGTGTCATGTAAATCGGTAGGAAATTGATCGGTATCCCATCCATTCTGTGCATTACCGCGATTGGCATCGATCGATCCCAAAAAACCCGCATCCGCTGCCATCTGAAGCTCATGCGCGAAACTATGTCCTGACAGGGTTGCATGATTTGCCTCAATGTTGAGCTTGAAATCATTTTCAAGCCCATACCGTCTTAGGAACCCTATCACGGTTTGCGCATCAACATCGTATTGGTGATACATCGGCTCCATAGGTTTAGGTTCTATGAGAAAAGCCCCTTCAAACCCAATTGAACGACCATAATCGCGGGCCATGGAAAGAAATCGACCCATGTGGTCTAGTTCTCGCTGGGTGTTAGTATTGAAGAGACATGCATACCCCTCCCTGCCACCCCAAAAGACATAATTTTTTCCCCCAAGAGCCGCGGTCGCATCAAGAGAACGTTTCACCTGGGCACCCGCGTGTGCAACGACATCGAAATTGGGGTTAGTCGAGGCACCGTTCATGTAACGAGGATTGGAGAAGACATTGGCAGTGCCCCAGAGCAACTGAACACCCGTGGCCGCCTGCCTGACCTTAGCAAGCTCTACCATATGACTTAGATAAGATTCTCCTTGGGCAACAGTGGTGCCATCTGGAGCGAGATCGACGTCATGAAAGCAGTAAAACGGGACATCTAGCTTCGTAAAAAACTCAAATGCTGCATCTAGCTTATCCTCAGCTGCGTCTAAGGAGTTGGACTTCTCGCTCCACGGGTGAATACGAGTTCCGGGGCCGAAAATGTCAGAACCATCCCCGCAAAAGTTGTGCCAATAGCTCACGGCAAATCGCAGATGATCTCGCATAGTTTTTGCACCTACCATTCTCTCTGCTTCATAGCACTTGAACGCCAGGGGATTATCAGAGGAGCCTCCCTCAAACTTAATTTGACCTATTCCTGGAAAATACTCGCGGTTACCAATAAATATGTTACTCATCTTTTTACCTATATATCTGAATAAAAGGGAGAAATATGGTGAATTGCTTTCTTATATCGAAGATAACTCTCATCATAGATTTTTCTAAAAGATTCGTTGGGCTTAGAATGAAAAGAAAGATCTTTTGTTAGGTGCTCGGTCGTGATGTCCGCTATCGACAAATCTTGACCTGATGCCCTAGAAAAGACCCAGAGTGACTGGAGCGCAGCCCCGAAAGCAGCGCCCTCCCCCTGATCCAGCACTGCAACCTCGAGCTGGCAGATATCTGAGGCAATCTGTCTCCATACTGCGCTGTTTGAACCGCCACCTGTCAGAATAATTTCGTCGGCCTTTACACCAATTGAAATCATCTCATCCAAGCCAAATTTTAGTGCATAAATCGAGGACTCCACCTGCGCCCTCAATAAATTTGAGGTATTGCAGTTTTCTGCTGTAAGACCCAGGATTGAGCCTCTTGCATTCGGAAGGTCCGGAGTCCGTTCTCCGCTGAAAAAAGGTAGAGATATAACTCCATCACAACCGGGTTTCGCCGCACTAACTACGTTCTCGAACTCCCTCAAGCCAACCCCCAAAGGAGCCCTTATTAGCTCTGTAGAGAGCGTGCAGTTCATTGTGCAAACCAGCGGCAACCAACCTCCGGTGGAGCTACAAAATGCTGCTATGTTGCCTTTCGGATCAACTATAGGGGTATCAGAATAGGCATACAAACACCCAGATGTACCTAGGCTCATTGTTAAGACTCCAGGCACCACGTTCCCGGTCCCAATCGCACCCATCATATTATCACCACCTCCACATGAGACAGGCACACCTCGGGGGATCCCATAGTCTTTCGCAGCTCTGCTTGTGGTCGCCCCGATGAACTGATCGGGGACAACCAGCTTGGGAAGGCACGCGCTTAGGTCTCGTCCCGAGTCCATTGCATACAAAACCTCAGCACTCCATTCCCTCTCGTGAACATTTAGCATCCCGGTTCCAGATGCGTCTCCGCATTCCATCACCTTTTCTCCAGTCAAGACAAAGTTCAAGTAGTCATGCGGTAGCATGATATGTGCCAACCTTTCATAGGCCGAGGGACGATTTTTTTTCAACCATACAATTTTCGGTGCTGTATATCCAGTGAGAATAGGATTACCAGCAACCTCGATCAGTCTCGCACGACCTCCAAAGTTATCTGTGATTTCATCTACCTCGGCCTGAGTTGCCGTGTCGCACCATAGCTTAACCGGATAGAGTGGTTTGTCATGGGCATCAAGTGCTACAAAGCCATGCTGTTGCCCTGAAACACCAATCGCGACGAGAGAGGATTTTATAGGCTCGGGTACGTTTGAAAAGCAACTTTCTAGCGCCGACAACCAATCATCAACATTTTGTTCTGCAGTTCCGGAATCATCACGATACACCTCCAAGTCTGCCGAAGAACTCGCGACTACCTTTTTTATCTCAAAATCATAAAAAACAAGTTTGATGCTCTGGGTACCCAGATCAATACCTAAGACAGTTTTCATACCAACGAGGAATCCTTTTATATTATTCTTGTTATTAATAACCTACAGGTGCTTCAACAGTCATAAACCGAAGCTAATAATACAATACCGTGGTCACTTTGACTATATCGATATTTTTGAGAAGTGTTTATGCGTACGACATATGCCTGTTAGTGACGACTTGACTAGCTTCGACATAAATCAAGAGTTCTTATGACCCATAAAATAGATCTCCTACAACAAAAACATCTATTTGATTTTTATAAATACACTGAAAATCCTGAGGCACAGTTGTTGTTATTTTATCTAAGTCCCTTCAGAAAACCGTAAAGCGCAGGTTTGGGTTGCAATCTCTCATCATAGATTGTCGGCCAATCTTGGATCCCGAAAAATGGTCTTATCCATGTATCACGGTCATTGAATCCCCAAAGAGTAATCCCATATTGTTGATCTGCGGGGATTAAATTTTGATACATTAAAGCCAGTTCATAATATTTTTGTGCCTGCGCCTGCTCCATTTTAGGTGTGAGCGTTTTTAGCTTTTGAACCCCTCCCCCCCGTGTATCGTCGTGATGATTAAAAATTATGTCCACCTCAGATAGATGAATTTGTAACCCGGTATCCGCCGCACGCTGTAAAGTCGATGCGATCACTTCGTTTGGTATATCCATCCTGATGTGCATCTGAAAACCTATTCCCGATATTGGAACTCCGCGTTTAATAAAGTCCTCCACCATATCTATCATAAAATTGAACTTCTCAAGATCTCTCTCTGTGTTAAAGTCATTATAGAAAAGAACCGCCTCGGGATCGGCCTCGTGGGCGTAATGAAAAGCCTGCTCAATATATCGAGAACCCAGAACCTCGTACCATATACTATCCTCTCTATATCCTCCTCCCTTGGTCCTCAACCCCTCATTTACGACATCCCATCCATGCACAGCCCCCCGATAGCGACCAACATATGTATAAATATATCTTTTCATAAAATCGGATAACCATTCTGGATCTTTTTGTGCTTTTTTTTTCACCCAATTAGGTGTTGAGCTGTGCCAGATTAAATTGTGACCAAACAATCTCTGATCATTTTCCTGAGTGTACGCCAGAATCGCATCAATCAGGCTGAAATCATAGACTCCCTCTTCTGGCATGATGCTGTACATTTTCATGTCATTACCCGCGGTATAACTATCAAAATGATGCTTTTGCAGTCTTTGCAACGCTGGATCATTTCTGAAGGGTAAAAAACGCAGGGCAGCACCGATAGGAAAATTAGAAATAGTGTGTAAGGAATCTACATCTATAAACCCATCCTCTGGTGGGAGCCCTCCGCATCCAAAAAACAAAAAAGGTGTTATAAAAATATATCTTAGCTTCATTTTTTATCACTCTCCATGCTGAGCCTACCCAAATTTTAATTTCGACTCTCCTCCTAAATTATTGATAAAAGCACCCAAAATAATCAAGAGAGCCCCTATCATCGTTGCAAATGATGGAGCCTCACCGAGAAAAATAATCCCAAGTGCTACAGCAAAAACAATCTGAGTATAACTGAACGCGGTTGCCCTGCTCGCTGTCTCTAATGCGACACCCATCGTCATTCCCACCTGGCCAACTTGGGTAGAAACTCCTATCCCAAGTAGAATCAACCATCCAAATAAATCAGGCATGATAAAGCCCTGCCACCCAGCAATAAAGCTCGCAGGCAAACACACCATTGGAAAATATAAAACGATGACCGCTGGGTGCTCAGAACCACTCAAGTGGCGCACCAGTGTATAAGCGGCAGCACTTATCGCAGCGCCGATTAATCCAATGAACAATGCAATAATTGGAATCTCTTTACCCCCGAATGACTCCGGTTGCCCAATACAAAAAAGGCCGAGGATGCTAAAGGTGATGCAGAAAATAGTATTTTTTCTTATGATTTCGCCAAGAAAAATCCAGGCCAAAAATGCCGTAAAAACGGGGTGAAGATATTGAATCAGCGTCGCCTCAGCAAGAGGCATGAGCGTCAAGCTTGTGAAAACCGCAATCAACCCCGCAAGCCCCAGAACCCCCCTTAAGAACAGCATCAACCGATTGTTGCCCCACGGGGAGAGGTGCTTCCGACGGACGTCCCAGTAGCTGAGTGCGAACGCTATGGTGGCGCGAGCCGCCATCATCTGCATGATGGGAAATCCATACGTGTCTCCGAGCTTCACGCACATCCCCATGACAGCAAATCCAAATGCACTAACCGTCATATATCCGGCTGCAGAGAGTCGTGGTTTGTTGATGGGTACTACTTTGTCAACCACAAATTATCCAAAATCGTTTTGCCGCTCATTATGGGATACCGACAGAAGATGGGGCGAAAATTGGTCTTTTCCATTCCAATACCGATTTTTATACCAAACATTCCACTCGTCAAAACATAAATAAAACCTGCTCTTCAATCTCAGTCGAGATTGCACATACCTGCACACCGAATCAACCGTCTCGATCTGTCGATCGATACTTACGCCAGTCGCTGAGTAATTCTCAGAGCTTCCCTGGTCGTTTTCAGCGTAGCGATGAAGACTTATGTACGCAGGCTGATTATCTTTCTTATGATTCTCAAAACTCTTCCTAAGCTTTCCAGCCTCCTCAAGGACCTTTCGATCCCATTCCGCATATGTGGGCAAATTTGGACTACTTGAGCCAACAATTATAGGCTCAATACAGCTGGTTCCATACTTGCCTACAATCATGTGTGCGAGTTGCCTTGCAAGGTTTGCCTACACGTCAGCAGAGGTATGACCAATCTGCCAAACCCCATCAACTTCATTACCTAAGCACCAATATTTTACACTATACGGATCAACCCTTCCGTTTTGTCTCCGCATTTCCACTTTCCTAGATGCCTCATCAAAATTGCAATATTCAACCCAATTTCGCGCCTCTTCGGGACTTCCAGTTCCGAGATTACATGCAATCATAGGCTCCCAGCTCTTTTGCTGACACAGCCTCATAAACTCATCTGTCCCGAACTGATTTGACTCCATATTCGGCCCTTCCAAGGTATTCGAGGAACCCGCCAAAGATTAGTGGACTCACTGGACCTCTATGAAAACGAGCGTGTAAATAAATTTTTTGCTCAAACACCAAAATATTCTCCCTCGCAAGATCATCTGACGAGTCGCAGTAAAAAACTTAAGAAGTTTCTCTAATTATACCTGAGCATTTCGAGGAAATATAATTCAAAGAACCTTGAAGAGGGCTTGCCAATAGACCCCCAAACCTGAGGCAGGTGCAAGCCGGAAACTTTTTCAATAAAACAAAAACTTTTACAGATTGACATATCCTGGCAACAAAAATTAGAGAGACAACCTACCTCGCTACTCTTACGTATGCGCTGTATGTGCCCAAAAGATATCGATTCCTCCTCAAATCGGATAACATAAGAGCGTGTGGAGAAAAAATAATGCAACATAGCTTTCATCGAAATTTCTTACATACCTTTTTTGGGATACTCGCGATAATGCTCATCGGGCATGCTACTTCTCAGACTCCGCTAGAAAAAAAATTAAGGCAAAACCTCGGTTCGTCAAGGAATTCGAGCCTCACAAAATAGTCGGTAACCTATTCTATGTAGGAGGTTACGACCTCGCTTCCTTCCTACTCACGTCAGACGAGGGGCATATCCTCATCAACACCGGCATGGTTGGCTATGAAGATCAGCTAATTTCAAACATCAGCGAATTGGGATTCAGGGTAAGTGACATTGAAATCCTTCTCGTCACTCAGGCTCACTATGATCATGTGGGGTCCCTCGCCACGCTCCAGCGAATTAGCGGTGCTCACGTATACGCCACTAAACATGATGCGCCAATACTTGAGAGCGGGGGGCTTACGGATCCTTATTTCGGCCCGGCGAGAAGATGTCTGTTCGAAAGGGTCACAGTTAAAAGAGAGGTTGTGCATAATGGAATTATTAGACTGGGAAGTATTGCTCTTTCAGTCCACGAACATCCTGGGCACACGAGAGGTAGTGCAAGCTATTCGATAACTATATGGGATGATGATGAGAGTTACGAGGTAGCAATAATAAATCTCCCTATAGTAAACAATTCCGATCCCATCTGCGGAGTAGATGGAAAAAAGCTCATCTTTAACTCCACATATCCAGGGATCGCTGATGATTTTTTTATGACTTTTAAACGACTAAAAAAAATGAGTCCTGATATTTGGGTTGCCGCCCATGCAAAACACTATGGATTACATGAAAAATACTCTACTGGATCCCCGTATAGTGCCCAAACATTTTTAGATCCAGAGGGCTTTCATATTGCCATAAAAGCAAGAGAGAAAGTTTTCATGACGCGTCTACTACACCAAATAGCAGCAAAAGCCTCTCCGCTCTTAACCGAAAAGTAATAATGAAATGCACATAATTACAAAGTCAAAAATTTGGATGATAACTCTACACGCTATAAACTTTGACCCTACCTCAAACAATCCTCAGCCGTTACTAAAAATCACTCTGTTAAAACATCGTAATTAAAGGATCATCCTCATACAATTTCTCCTTTCACTGATTCAAATAATCAGAGTGATTCGATATCGGCAAAGATATCCATATATTTTTGACATTTGAACTAATAGTTTTAAGTTTTTGGATATTTTCGCGACCTTTATCTGTTATGTTTATGTTTATGTTTATGTTTATGTTTATGTTTATGTTTATGTTTATGTTTATGTTTATGTTTATGTTT
>MDTB01178588.1_pt1 | contig 13053 bp, 15 predicted proteins | sample 811161 | NCBI WGS metagenome assembly MDTB01 (sample SAMN05326650, study PRJNA326480) | marine metagenome | isolation source: seawater | place: Mediterranean Sea | collected 2009 | reverse complement strand
GGTTAATTAATATATTTTTGTTTAACAACGTCCCAATTTGCTTCTTTGGGTGTTCTCCTTGCATGTAGTACAATTCTTCTGAGTGTATTAAGATCTACACTTGAATGCATTGATTTGATTATAGCTAGTTCACGTTCACCATAATTACGATTATAGTGTGCCGCATTCCACACAAATTCTGTAATTATATCTGAGAGTGATTTAGACACTATCCCCAATCCTTAAAGTCGCCGGCTTCCTCGTTATCTTTATATCCTGCATGATATGCATCAATTTCAGCGGGTGTCATTAATGCTTCTGGAATTTCTTCTGACTGCATACTTGCCCCAGAATAATAATGAGGTTTAAATCCTCTTCGGTAGTAGCTATCTGCTCCGCCTCGGTCATATGGACCTCCATGTCTATCATCATATTTCATATCTTATCCTATCCAAAAAACCATATTAACAATGCACCAACAACTATCCAAGGTGCATACTTCCATCCAATTTTTATTGCGCCAAATACTACTGCTAAAAAAACACCAGCACTGACACCACCAATTATGAGAGGTTTTAATACCTCCCATGCTAGGTCAACATCTCCTCCCATTAATCGAAGATCCGGACTACGCCAAGGTCAATATCGTCGAAGACCTTTTGCATAGCTTGCATAATCCAAGCCTGATTATTTTTTTCAGCTTCTAGATAAGCATTCTGCAATGCTTCTAGTTCTGCCATTGAGATAGCTTTTACCTCAGTTTTAAGATAAGTATACGCCATTAAGCCGCCTCCATCCATCGGTTAAGTGTGTTAACATCTACGCTCAGCGAACTAGCAAGTTCAGCTATACGTTTTTCTTCTGCCGCCTGGTATGCTTTATCTTCTTCAATTTGGGCATCCATTTCAGCACATGCTTCTTTAACAAGTTTTTCCAACTGTGCATCTGACATAGTTGAAAAATCGAAACTGCGAGCATAGCCTTTGCTATATGCGTCAGCAGTTGCATAGTAGGCACTTTCTTCAAGTTCGATACGTTCGAACTCTGCTAGAGTACCACTAGGAACACGTTGGCTCCAATAAGCAGTATCAGATGCTTCAGGCAACATACCCATCCAGCAATCAGGTTGTTTGCTGAATTCAATAGCTTCAGCACGTTGAGCATTGATATAATCAGTTAAATCCTGTTGCATTATAATCTCCTAAGCTACAAAAAGTGGTTTCATTTTTGAGAACACTTTGTTAAAAGCATTCACTTCATATTCAAAATGCTCAAAGAATACATCATCATCTTCAGCATCGGACTTGCAATGTTCTTCCCAAGCCATATTCATTGCTTCCATACCTTCAAGCATACTGCCATTACCAAAGTTTTTAATTGTACGACATGCATCATCAAAGGTCACATTCATCTCATAAAAGCTAGGGATCTTAAACATCTATCAACTCCTTGTTTCTAACTATACATACACTATAGCACCAAGATGTCATACTGTCAACCTTTTTTATAACATTTTTTGTAATTTTTTTAATAAATCTTCCAAACTACCATCATTTTGTATGATTTGTTCAAATTCACTGTCTTTATCAATCCAAGCCCATTCACTGGCATGTACATCACTAGGATTTGTGCCATTATCACGTTTATCTATAAACCATTTTGGTAATTCACCTCTGCGTACTTGCCATACTTGACCTTGTACACTTTGTATCATTTTAACTTCGTTTGGAAAACGTACATCAGGTATTACCCAATTTTTATCTGGATTTTCTAATATTTTTTGTTTCACTAAACTTACCCAGATGCCGTCAAAAAATCCGTTACGCATACAATCAGTGCCAAATAACTGAAGCACAAGGCGAGGAGTAACTTCTTTGCCTGTTTCGTTTGACCAGAACACATCAGCTTTTTCTCTCCATATTCTACTGCGATCTGTGTCACCTTCTAACATATCTCTATCCCAACCAAAAACACTAGCTACGCCGTCTTTCAATTTGTCAGCGAAACTTAGCTTTTCAAAGTTGTGATTTTCAACTAAAATATCGGCAACAGTTCCTTTGCCACTGCCGATTAAACCGCATATACCAATTATCATTGATACTCCAATCTTTTGCTTTAGTTAATAATATTAGAAATTTTTGGTAAAGTCAACCAATAATTACGCCAAGTCCAGCTTGCCCGTCAACATAGTACTTGAGATCGTCTTCCAATTTGTCTATAGTTGTAAGAGCATCATTACGCAATGAATCAGCATTAAGACTTGTTCCGCCTTGTGGTCCTGCGATAGTATTGAATTTGCCTCTGGCTTCAGCAAGCATTAGTTTTGCTTGAGCTAGTGCATATTCTTTTATCCATGGTAGGCTATAAGGATCTGTTAACAGTTCTTCATCACTTCTATGTTTGTACACATGAATATAAACTGTATCATCTGCTTTTATTTTTCTATGTAACAATAGCTTCTTTGTTACTGTATTCCAAGTAAATGTATATTCACCGCCAAACATTTTAGCCAAATGTTCTCTGTGTTGTGCTAGTGCATCATAAATGCCTAAACCACCTGCTCTACCACTGTACAATAAAAAGTTATTTAGATATGCAGTTTCAAACGGTTCAATATCACCACTGCTAGCACTATTAAGTGTACCACTACTACGTCTATAAACATCTTTAACTTCTATAACTTCATTGTCTAGAGTGTATTCAGCTACTTCTCTGATAAGGTCTAGTTTTACAAATGCTTCTTCCAACGCATTTTCACTACGTTGTCTGTATTTTTCAAAACTTTTTTTGATACTCAAATCATAATGTTCAGGGTCAAGTTCTACGTCGACCATCTGACCACCAAGTCTAAGTTCTATCTCTTTTGTTAATTCATCTACCTGTGCCATACTAATATTTATCCGTTATAGTAATCCGCAGTATACTTGAGCAGTTGTTTTAATTCTTTGCTATTAGGTTCAAAAACCTGTCTATATCTGGCATAGCTTGGCAAGTCATCTTTATATGCTTCTGGATTGCGTAACACTTGTTCAGGATTGTTTGTATCTTTAATCTCACTAGCAAGGTCACTAGCATATGCCATAAGTTCATGTGGATCACGCAAATACTCACGCATCCAATCCATTTGATTACCAGTCTTATTTGCTAGTTCAGTGCCTTTTTGGTGACCACTTTTAATTTTGTTTACACGATCCAAACCTATTTTAGCATACTGATTCCAATGGATAGTTTCGTGTGCTAGCATACGCATTACTAGTTGTTTAAAAGTTTTTGGTCCATACTTGCCTTCTAAATTTTTAGTAAACAAATATACTTGCATAAACTTGCCGTTTTTGTCTATACCAGCTTCTGCACTTATCCATTCATTGGGATCTTTACGTTCTGCATCGGTGGCAATAAACTCTATTGGCAAGTCATCATAGTTGTTTTGGTTGAGTATTTCTTCAAACTCGAAGATGTCATCAACATCTCCGTTGTCATTTAAATATTCTTGATACTCTTCTATACTGTCGTCAATAATTTGCTCTACCTGACTCATAAATTTTTTGTCAGGTTCTACCCGTGCTTCGACTAGTTCATGCAATCTCATACAAGTATTTATTTGAAGGCTTTGAGTATAATGGTATCTGCATTGAATCTACCATTCATTTTGGTCTCAGTTGTTTTAAGATATCCAAATTGTGCGTTTAGTTTGTGTTTGGTAATCTTTTTCCACATAGGCAAAACTTCAGTAGGTTTTCTTATAGTTTTTTGTGTGCTTTTTGCTTCGTCAAAGTATTGTAATGTAGTACCTTTAACTTTTAAATCAGCATGTTCTTGTGCATGGTAGATTCCTATTTTACGATTCTTTGTATTAAAAACAACAACACATTTACTATCGATAATCTCACTTGGAGGGATACTAGTAATTCCAAAATCTCCATCACTAGGCTTAAACTTTAGTTTCTTTACAAGCTCTTGAGCACTTTTCACTTTGGGTTTTCGTACTGCACGATTTTGTTTTTGCTCTGCCTTCATAATTTCAATAGCATCGAACAATCGCTTGTAAAAATCTGTAAGTTCTTTTATTTGAGATTTGCTATACGAATCATAACCTTCTGCAAGTTGTGATTGCATATCATCACGTTTACTAGCAGTTGGCAAATCATTTAGTTCTTGTAGTTCTTCATAACTACCTGTATACCAATTTGTAACAAAACGCAAGTGTCCAAGATTAATCTGTTTTCTCTTAAACAGTTTCAACGGCATTTTATCTTTAAGAGGATTCTTTTTGCTATCTTGCATCCAATCATCAATCCACTGATCCAAATCTTCTGTTTTTTCTCCAGCCGCCTCTTCTAGTCTTTCTTGTATACTAGGAACATGGATATTTTTCTTTTTCTTATCGTCTGCTTTTCTAACTTCAGCAATACCTTTACCTTTTTCGATAAGTTCAGCAATTTTAGGTTTAATATAATCTGTCATAGGTGCAATATCACCACTTGTGCCAGGACAAGATTGCCAATGCTCTTGTTCTAATTCATTGTAATCAGGACAGCCATCTAGTAGCATACGGCAGTAGATTCCTACTAATCCTTCAAATTTTGCCGCTTTTTTGGCATTTGAAATGTCAGTCTTGGAATAACCATTTTCTTTCATCCAAGTATACATGTGTTCAATGTTATCTGTATGCTTGTAATTCATATACCAAAAATCGTTGTTATGCCGTTTTAAGGTATGAAATTTATCGCCGTCTAGTTTTTCCCAACCTTCGAAGCCAGGTGCTTGCATTCCTTTTATTTTGCGCCTTGCAAGTTTTACTTTAGATTTTTTTCTAGCCTTTGGAAGTGCCATAATTGTCCTCTCTGTTTTGTGCCTTACACACTAATTTAGCATCTTTTGTTAATTTGTCAACCTTTAAGGTATCGATAAATAAGTGTATGCCACGTTTAAGTTTATACAAACCGACCAAAACTAACGATTATCACTTTATGGATCGCAATATCCGTGAGCAATTTAGTATTGGTGGAACAGGAGTACATGTACACAAATATTTAGGACCAGCAGTAACGGCAGACAAAAATGACCCTGCACAGCCTAATTATATTGATGGTAGAGAAGTTGATCCACTTAGTGGAGAAGTAATCAATGTCGAAGGAATCATCAATGAAACAAAAGTACAAGACTTGCTGTTTATGGAAAACAGAGATAGAAAATACGACAAAGACATTTATGAATTACGAGGTGTTTACAATGTACAGGACACTGATTTTGATCTAACACAGTTTGGCTTATTTTTAAGCAATGACATGTTGTACATGACATTTCACATGAATGAAATGGTAGACATAATGGGTAGAAGACTAATGCCAGGAGATGTATTAGAACTTCCTCATCTACGTGATGCACTATTGTTAAATGCTGATAAAAATGCAATCAACAAATATTATGTTGTTAATGATGCTAATAGAGGTGCAGAAGGTTTTAGTCAAACATGGTATCCTCACATTTGGAGAGTTAAACTAAGCCCACTTACAGACAGCCAGGAATACTACGACATACTTGGAGATGGTAGCGAAAATAGTCTTAAGAGTGATCTTAGCACATATAAAGCTGAATACAATATCAGCAATGCTATTGTAGAAGCCGCAGATGCTGAAGATCCAAATGGTACATCGATGACCGAACATTTGTTTGGTTATGATTATGCAACCAGTGGCGGTTTAGTAAATCAACAAAACAGTTACAGTCACGGTGAAAGTATTAACAGCGGTGACCAATTTCCAAGTTCACCCACTGAAGGTGAATATTTTATAAGAACTGACTTTAATCCAAATAGATTATTTGTGAGAAGAGGTAGTAGATGGCATAGACTTTATGATAATATCACTGATCAAACATGGACAGATAAAACTTATAATGCTAGTGATTACATCAACAATAATAGAACCACAGTGGTAGATGACCAAGAATTTAACGAGCAAACTCCATTAAGTGAAGTAATAAAACCACAAGCGGATAATACATAATGGCATACGAAACATCAAAACTTACCGCAGTACCTTACTTCTACGACAAACAACTTCGTAGATATATTCAGCAGTTTATTAGAATATTTGCAGGCTTTCAAGTTGCAATGCATTCAGACAATGAAGGTAATACAGTTTTTCAAACAGCGCCTGTACGTTATGGTGATGTTAGTAGAATGGCGGCTCACATTGTGAGAGAGAATAGTGAAAATATGATACAAACGACTCCGTTTATTAGTTGTCATGTTACAGGTTTAGAAACTGCACCCGATAGAAGAACACTAGCTTCTTATGAAGAAAATGTACCGGTATACGAAAAGAAATTTAACGAGTCTACAGGTGCATACGAAAATGAACAAGGCAGAGCATATAGTATAAAAAGACATCAGCCTGTGCCATATAATTTAACAATGCAAGTTGATATATGGACAAGCAACACTGAACAAAAACTACAATTATTAGAACAAATACTTGTATTGTTTAATCCTACACTTAATATTCATACCAGTGACAATGCACTGGATTGGAGTACACTAAGTTATGTAGAATTAATAGCCAGTACTTGGAGTATGAGAGCAATTCCTAGTGGAGTTGATGATATCATAGATATCAGCACAATGACATTTACAATGCCTGTGCTAATTAATCCACCAGCAAAAGTTACAAAACAAACAATTATTCATACTATTATTGACAACATCAATGACACAGACGAAGCTGGACTAGAAGCTCTTAGGGCTGGAAATAGTTATGTTCCATTGTTTACAAGTTATAAAGTTGTAACACTAGACAATTATAAAATGCGTTTTACAATGGATGCTAGTGGTAATGGAACTGCACAACTATTAAGTGAAAGTGGCACCAACAGTGACGCAAACGGAATACTAAATTGGGCAGAAGTGTTTAAACCTTTTGGAGATTTTAGAGATAGCATTAGTCAACTTAGACTAAAACAAACAGATAATCCTGGTGTAACAGCTGGCGATATAGTGGGTAACATTACTGTTAATGCAGGCAATGTAAACTTACTTGATGTTGTAATGGACACAAATACATTTCCTGCTATGACACAGACTGCCGTTGATGCAGTAGTTGATCCACAAGCTAATCAACCCGGAGACGGCACAATATCAGCCGCACAAGACGGTGATAGATACTTGCTAACAAAAGATGTGGCAGGCGGAGCAGGTTGGCTTGGTAGTGGTGCAAAGAAACATGATATAATACAATATAGTGTAGGCACAAATCAATGGAATATTTCATTTGATGCTATTGCAAACGGCAGTGCCGAACAATTTGTTACAAATACAACAACATTGGATAGATTAAAGTATAACGGTGTTGAATGGGTAAATGCATTTGAAGGAACTTATAATCCTGGATTTTGGAGAGTATACTTATGAGTAGAGCAGGAGATTTAAGAAATATTACAGCCACTGGTACAGCCAGTGAAGACAACTATGTTCTAACATACGATGATGCAAGTAAAAAAGTAAGTTTAGAAGCCGCCGCGGGTGGCGATGTTGTAGACGACACTACTCCTCAACTAGGTGGCAATTTAGATGTAAATGGTAAAAGTATTGTAAGCACTGGTATGGCAGAAATAGATATAACTTCAGATGGTGTATTAGATTTAAATGCAAATAATGGTAATGTTGATATAACCTCTATCGGTGGAAGTGTATTTCTTGCTGGTGATACTGGCGACATGAAATTTACTAACACATACAATGGTGTTTTTCAATTTAAAGATACAGCAAACAATTCAAATAATGGGCCAATAATTGAACTTTTTAGAGATCCACCATCTGGCACTATGGATGGCTATAATATCGGAACTATAGATTTTGTAGCAACAAATACGTCTAACACCACTCCGCATGTATATGCCAGAATGTATGTCGAAGCAGACGACGGTTCTAACAACACTGAAGATGGTTCAATACGTTTTAGGATGTCATCAAGTGGTACTGAGGCATTTAATAGATCTGATACTATGATATTAAAACATGAATTGGTTTCTATCAATGGTAAAGTTGGTATTGGTAGTTCTACAATAAGTCCTAGTGATTACTATGCTAAAGATCTTGTGGTAGGCGCCGCAGATGAAGGTGGTATCACTATCGTCAATGGAACTACCGAACAAGGTTATTTGATGTTTGCTGATGGAACTGGAGGCTCACCTGATGCAAGATTTAGAGGTTACATAGGTTACGATCACAACATTGAACATATGCAGATGACTTCTGGTGGTATTTTAAAATTCTTAGTTAATAATACAACTCAAGCGATGACTGTTGATACAAGCGGTAGGTTAACAGTAGGTTCAATTGGAACAGATACAACACTGTCTGGTGGACAACCAGCATTACAAGTTACAGGTTCTGGTTTTAATGGTTATATGGCGGCTGTTAGACGAGATACTAGTCAATATTCTTCAGGTATAATACTTGCAAAAAGTCGTAGTAGTACAGCTGATAATTTTACAGCCTTAGCAGACAATGATCAAATTGGAGGTATAATTTTTATTGGCGATGATGGTACTGATTTAGATACATATGGTGCTACAATACAGGCAGAAGTCAACGGCACACCTGCGGTTAACAACATGCCAACTGACTTAATTTTTAGTACAAATCCTGGAACTAATACTGTTACTGAAAGAATGAGAATCTTAAAGGGCGGCAACGTTGGTATTGGTGATACTAATCCTGGTGATCTATTAACTGTAAGTAAAACTGCGTCAGATCATACAAGTGCCGCTATTTCAATACAAAACACTCAAAGTGGTGGTTATGGCGGTAGACTAAATTTTGTAAGCACAAGAGGTAGTACTCAAGTTATTGCCGCTTATATCGGAACTGACGGGATGGAAAATTGGAGTGATGTTGCAAACACCAGTTCAAATTTAAAATTTTATACAGTTAATGATGGCACTCTTGCAGAAAGAATGAGAATCAGATCAAATGGTAATGTTGGTATTGGCACAACTAGTCCAGCTGAACCATTAGATGTTCAAGGCGCTGATAGCGGTATAATAGTAAGGTCTGCGGTGGCTAATAGACCCCATATAAAATTGATAAATGGTACTACCAATATGCTTCAACTAAGTGCTAACGGTACATATGGCGCAATTGGTGATGGTACAGATGCAAATAGATATATGTCTTTCAAAGATGGTAAGGTTGGTATTAATACAACAAGTGCAAACTTCAATTTAGATGTAAATGGTGGTATGAGAGTGATGAATGCTGGTAATGACGCATATGGTCAGTTATATATTCAAGCCACCGGAACTGGAGATGCTCAAATAGCTTTTGTTACAACAGCAAATGGACGTAGCATTTATGTTGATCAAAATGACGGCAACAAAATGAGATTTAGCACTGGCTGGGGAAAAGGTGTTGCATACAAAGAAATGGTAATAGATAATGATGCTAACTTGATATGTGGAGGCGGAACAAAAGAAGGTAGAGGCATTACACTTTACGGATCAGGAGGTAATGGTTTTTATTCTGTTACTACCGGAACATCTTTCTACTGTATAACCAATCATAATTTAAGTAGTTCAACTGGAACTATATCTACTTTTTACAATGACTCAACTTATTGTGGTGGTATTACAATTAGCAGTACTAATCAAACCAACTATCAATCAGGTTCAGATTATAGATTGAAAGAAAACATTGTAGACATGGCAGATGGCGCAACTGCCATACTAAAACAACTTCGTCCGAGAACATTCAACTTTAAATCAGATCCAAGTAACACAATAGATGGATTTATAGCACATGAAGTAGAAGGCATTGTTGACAATGCTGTTTCTGGAACCAAAGACGAAGTATATGATGAGGCAGGTGCAGATGACAATCCTAATGTTAACGTAGGTGATCCTAAATATCAAGGTATAGATCCTGGTAAAATGGTACCACTATTAGTAAAAACCATACAAGAATTAGAAGCAAGAATAACACAGTTGGAGAGTGAATAATGTCATATATAGGACAAGCACCAAGTACAATAGTAAGTGAAAATACTTTCGATGAATTTAATTTTACTGCAACCAGTAATCAAACTACTTTTACTGGTGTAGACGCTGATGGCAAAACACTTGTATACAATCCTGGTAATTCAGAAGTATTTTTGAATGGTGTACGCCTAGAAGAAGCAGACTTTACAGCGACAAATGGTACAAGTGTGGTGCTTGCAACAGGTGCAACAACCAACGATGTTATGAGTGTTAAAAGTTTCACAGTATTTGAAGTAAGTGATACAGTAAGCAAAGCATCAGGTGGTGCATTTGGTGGTAACATAAGTGTAACAGGTACAGTAACCGCTACCAGCTATAGTGGAGACGGAAGCAGTTTAAGTGGAATATCAACAGATTTAGTAGGAGACATTACTCCACAGCTAGGTGGTAATTTAGATACAAATGGAAAAAATATTGCGTCATTGACCATAGGGGGAAACAGTCAAGCAACAATTACTAGAGCAGATACTAGTCCTTATGATAGAGGTTTCCATTTTAGTGACAGTATTTTGCCAGCAGTTGCAAGCCAACCCGATACCAGTTCATTGGTAGGACTTGGTTCTACAACCTATAAGTTCAAAGAACTTCATACAACAAGTTTACAAACAACCAGTACAGGAATCATAGTAACTGGAAATATACAAGCAGAGCATGGAACTACATCAGAATATGTTAATTCTATTAGAAACACAGCAGACAATTTACAATTACTATTAGGAACTACAACTGGTGGTTTACTTAACATACAGGGTAAAACAATTAATACCAATGCGGCTTATAAAATTGCACTACAGGCTGAAGGTGGTAATGTTGGTATTGGTACAACTAGTCCAACTGCTCTATTGCAGATTACACCACCTAACGAACATCAAGATAGTTTTAGAATTTATCGTGGCGGATCAAGCGGATATGAACTTAACTATTTAAACATGAGTCTTTATCAAGGTAATACTGTGTTTAATACTACATCAACTGATAGCTCTGGTAAAAGATATCTATTTCAAATAAATGGCACAGAAAAAGTGAGAATTGATCAAGAGGGTGAAGTTATGTTTGGAACCACTGTTCAAGGAAGAGCCGCTGAAGGAGCAAATAGGTTAACTATTGCTAACGACTCCGGACACAGTGGACTGACAATTCGTAGTGGTACAGGTGGTTCAGACTATTATGGGTCGATTAATTTTAGTGATAGTGAAGGTGGAACAGGAGAATATGCAGGATCTATTTACTATGCTCATGGTACACTTGGTGATAAATTGGTATTGGCTACAACTGGTAGTGATAGAATTACACTTAGTGGTAGTGGTAACCATGTTGGCATAGGTGTACAGACTTCTCCCACATATGCACTCGATATTAAAGGTCCTAACTTTCAAGATTCCAGTATTAGATTGGAAAGAACAGATACTGGCGCAAGCAATGATCCAGGTATATATTTTGTTAATAATCAATCAACCACTAGTGGAGGATTAGGTGGCATATGGTTCACTAATTCATATCACTCTGGTAATGCATACGCAATGATAAGGGCTAGAACACAAGAAACAACCAGTAGTGGAAAATTACAATTTATAACCAGTAATGGTGTTGTTGGTAATAGTACTCCAGCTAAAGTGACACTCAATCATGCCGGAGATATTTTATATGGCGGTCAATTTAATTTCCACGTTGTAAGTGGATTCAGTGCACCAAATGTTGCATTCCAATACGACTTTTACAGAGCAACATACGGAATTCCTATTAAAGTAACAGCGGCTATCAGTCATTGGAATTCTAGTTACATGAGTTACACAGAAGGAATGTATTGGGGATTTAACACAGCGATGACCAGTGATGTTCAACACAGCTACAATGGCGGTAATGGAAGTTGGACAATTAGTTTTCCAACCAACGATATAATAAGAGTTAGAATGAACGGAGATGCCAGCTACAACTATGCTAGTGGTTGGTACATAAAAGTAGAAGGCAACTTGAGAAGGGAATACACATCATCATGACATATATAGTATTCAAAGACAACGAAGTGGTTTTTAGTGGAGATGTATTACCTGTATTTGACGATGCAACACTGGTGGTTACAGAAAATTTAGAAACATATGATCCAGGATATGATTATAGTTTAGTGGATGGCGAAGCAGTAAAAGGGGATGCTAGAGAAATACCTCATCCACCGGAGGAAGAAGAATGACCAGAGCAAGAGACCTAGCCAATTCAGCAGATTTATCATTTGATGATAGTACATTTAAAATTGACACTGCAAATGACAGAGTTGGCATTGGAACAGCTACTCCCCAATCTTTTTTACATGTTGAAACTTCAGGTAGTGATTTTCTCAGATTAACAAGTGCAACAGGAAATAATGATACTGGTATAGATTTTTTCAAAACAACAACAAGAATGTGGAACATTCGAAATAATGGCAACAATGATTATTTGTATATTACTCCTGCAAGTATAAACGATTCAGATGCAGTACTGGCAATAAATCCAAATGGCAATGTTGGTATTGGTAATACTAGTCCTGAATATCCTTTACAAGTGTCAGGATCTAATGTATCATCTGGTGGTGGATTAGCTACACTAGGAATATATGATACCGGAACTGCTTATGATGGAACAAATCCCGGTGGTGGAATAACCTTTAGAGGAAAGTATAATAATGCCGGAAGTTTGACTAACTTTGCAACTGTACAAGGGGTAAAAGAAAATGCCACAGATGGAGATTATGCTAGTGCATTAAGATTTACTACTAGAGAAAATGGTGGAAATTTAATTGAGCACATGAACATTTCTAGTAGTGGCGTTGTGACTGCAACAGGCTTCAGTGGAAAAATACATCCTGTCAGTGGAACAACTACCAATTACCTTTCTTTAAAAGATAGTAACGAGCTTAACTTTTTTAACTCAAGTGATGCACCTCAAACATTACATATTAATTATGATACTGTTAATAACGCAGGGGGTAATTTAGATTTATCTGGCAGTGCTGTTTCAGTGGTTCACAGTGCTAACAATTCAGAACCAACAGTAACAGTG
>MDTB01195522.1_pt1 | contig 13054 bp, 12 predicted proteins | sample 811161 | NCBI WGS metagenome assembly MDTB01 (sample SAMN05326650, study PRJNA326480) | marine metagenome | isolation source: seawater | place: Mediterranean Sea | collected 2009 | reverse complement strand
TGAGAGCGTGGCGGTTTTTGGTGTTGGCGGCGTCGGTCTGTCCGCAGTCGTCGGCGCGCGTATGGCGGGGGCGAATCCGATCATTGCGGTAGATCTTGATGACCAGAAACTTGCTTTCGCAAAACAATTTGGCGCCACCCACGGCATTAATGCGGGCAATGAAGATCCGGTCGCAGCTATTCATGCACTGACCACTAAACAAGACCAGTTCAATTTTCAGGGCCAAGCTGTTTCTGGAGCCGATTACGCTTTCGACTGCATCGGCATTCGCCAAACGATGGAGCAAATCGTACCCGCCTGCCGCAGTGGCTACTTCGGCGCACGCGAGGGTGGCACAGCCGTGCTCGTGGGCGTGCCTAGCACACCAGTGGAACTGAACGCCGCAGACGTCTTAGTGAACGAAAAGCGCTTTGTAGGCAGCATTGGCGGCTCTTGCGCACCGGACCACGACTTTCCAAAATTCTTAGAGTGGCAGAGTAACGGCGACCTGGATCTGGACGCCATGGTCACAGCCCGATATTCGATCGACCAAATCAACGAGGCTGTTGCGGCCCTAGAAAAAGGCGAAATTAGCGGCCGCGCCATCCTCGAGTTTGATCACTAATGGGCTTCCTGAAGCTCTAGCGCCTGCGCAAGCAAAGCTATCGCGGCTGTAGCGAACTGACGCATATTGCGCTGCCGATCGTTATGACCGGTTATCACCTTAGTCGCAACCGAGTTGGGCCCGGCAACAGCGATGACGCTGGTGCCAGCTGCGACGCCATAGGGCGCTCCTGAGGGTCCGGCAATGCCCAATTCTGCCAAACCCCAAGTGCTGTCTAATTGCTGTTGTGCAATCTCCGCAAAACGCATAGCCATAGCTTCGGACATCGGCTCGAGATCGGCTACGGTGTGGCGATTCATACCCAACCAATGTCGGCGGCTTGGCAGCGAATAAGGCACCGTTGCCCCCTTAAAATAAGCAGACGCGCCAGGCACTGCTAACAACATTGCGGCAATTAACCCCCCCGTCGAGGTTTCGCTGACTGTGATCGTATCACCGCGGGCAATTAAGTCTGGTCCCACAACGGCCGCTGCATCCAGTAGATCGTCATTATCCGCCATTACTTTGATACCTCTAAACAACCCCGCCCCAAAAGCAAATCAGTGAAATGTGCTAACTCCTCGGCGCCCAATTGGCGCGAGGCCCACCAACCGACATGGTCATCGGGTCGGGTCACATCTACCGTAATGCCCCACATAGCATCGATAGCATCCGGGATCATACTGTAGCGCATGTCGATCACCATTCCCGCCTCGTCCTGGGCCAAATAATCATCAGAAAACCAACGAAACCGTTCGATGTCACGCGCCTGCTGACTGTCTTGGGCCAATTCGGCAAAACTATTCTGTTTGTTAAACCGCTCGATACTGGTGCCTTCGCACCAGTGCGATATCAGGCCAACCCGCACCGCGTCAACATGATAGACCCCTTGGTTCTCGTAGATCGATTTAAACAGGATTACATTGCCAAAGCTGGGCTTCACCGAAAGCCTACTAGGCGTATGGCCACGTAATTTTGCCTGGTGCTCCGCAATGGCCATGGCGCGCTCCTGTTGCACCCAACCTAAACCCAGATAAAACAATGCCCAAGCCATAGCGAAGATGCCTAACAGACGTTTACCCCGCATCGCTGCTGCAATAACAAGGGCCAGAATCGGTAGAGTGAACAATGGATCAACAATGGATGAGTTATTCCAAGCAACACGCTCATTGCTAAATGGCCAGAACAATTGGGTACCGTAGGATGTACACGCATCCAACAAACCATGGGTTGCATAGCCGGCCAGACAGGCCAAATAAGTTTGCCGCCATGACAACGCTTTACGCGCTAATGGGTAAAGTGGCGCCGCCACCAATAATGCACCGAAGGGTATAAACACCAGAGCGTGGCTGAATTGACGATGAAACTCGAGAAACAACAACGGATCACTACTGGACTGGATAAGCACATCTAAATCTGGGGCCATACCCGCAAGCGCACCGAGCCAGGCCACCGTAAATAGCTGTTTTTTACGATCCTGAGTCGACGTTGCAAGCGCCGCGCCCACTGCACCTTGGCTAATCGGATCCACAAGCACACTCCATATTAGTATCTACATCCACGACTTCGGGCGCGCTTCAACCAAATACAGGGCGTAATCCGCCACCTGCCGTGCCATATGTGCCGAAAGGTAGGGTATGGTGACAGTTCTTGAGGCCAGCACCAATCGCAGGTGCGCAACCTGGCGGCGCTGCATAAAGTGCGTTTGCACGAAGTTTATCCGCTGTATTTTAGCCAAAGGTACGACCACATAGGATCGCCCTATAAGTCCGCGGCGCAAGATCAGATGTTCTTTATTCACTGCCACACCGAGAATGCGCCAGCTGCAATAGGCCGCCCAAGCCAGCAACCCAGTGATAACGCTCACGACCGCCACCACCCATGGAGGAAAATTCACAGCCAGCAATAGCAACAATGGCAGACCTATCAGCGCCAACCAATACCAGCGTTTGCGCAAATACAACGCACTCACTGCACTGTAAGGCTCCGAGGCAATCGATGTGTAGGAGCAATCGAGGGCATCTTCAACCAGCATTTGGCTTTGCGCCATAGTAACCGCGGGCACCAGTAATTTTTGATCGCCGTTACCACTGCTGAGGGCATGAGCAATTTGCTCGAATTTGACGTTAAATCGCGAGAAATATCGGGCGATCCAATTCTGCTGAATAGCGACGGTTTGAATGCGCCGCTGGCGTACATGCAACTCCCGCCGACTCAATGCCCCATGGCCAACAGCAAAACCATCCGGAATCCGACTCAACTGAAAGTTTTTATAAATCAACAGCGATGCCAGCACAGATAAACCCAGCATCAACGCAACACCGATCATTAAGAGCACAACGCCGATAAGCCAAATCTGTGCCGCCGTGGCCTCCAGCATACTGTCAGGAAACAGGGCAACCACGGTTTCCGAACTTAATTGAGACGACTCCGGCAGTTGGCTATAGACGCCTAGTAATCCAGCTAGAACTAGCCAAGCTTGATTACTGCTCAGACCGTGAATGACTATGTCCCGTGCACTACGCTGAATCAAAACAACATCATCTTGAACGGGCTCTGCAGAATCAGACGCTTGCGCAGTCAATCGGGCGTCCACTATCCGTTGCCGCAACGACTCTGCCAATGTCCCTTCTAACGCCGCCAGCGTTACCTCTTCCTCACTAGAGCCCGCACTGTCGATCGCCAAGGAGGCTAAACCCAGCGGTTTAAAGTAAATGGGCCGAACTACTGATACATTCTGAATACGCGAAAAATCCAAATCCAGCTGAGCGCGTTGGAATACCCCCTGTCTTACGATCAGACCCGACTCAGACCATCGGTAGTCGAACCGACGCACGAACAAAAACGCATGCCCGAGAATTAATGCGATGGCGGCGCTCAACAACATGGCCGGTACCCATAGACTGTCTGCTCGCAGGGTGGCTATCAGGATCGGGGCTAGGGCATAGGCGCTGGTGAAAATCTGGCGCAGGTTGCGCGCCGCGAAATACACCACGGCCCAATTTGAAAGTTTCGACCATACATGGTCGGCATCAGCTTCGAGCAAAGAACTAACCCTGAGTAGATTGAGCGTCGAGCAAACGTTGTCGTAACTGCTCAGCGGTAGCGACGTTCAAACCAGGGACTGTGAATGTCTCGGTTTCGGTGCCGGCGCTAAAGATACGCAGACCCGCCAGCTCCAGATATTTATCGACCGGACCCCTGGCCACCTCAATGTGTTGCAACCGCACAAGGGGTTGGATGATTTGCTTGCGCCAAAAAATGCCTTTGCGTAAGGCAATATCATGTTCCCTGAGGGCATAACCACAGCGCCGGCACGACCAATATGTGAGTACTGGAAACACTGGCAATACCAGTAATATGCTCAGGCCGCGGCGCCATTCCTCAGGTAGAAACAACCATACAGCCGCAAAAACGACCACGGCGATTACAATCATCCAGACCACACCTAGGACGAATTGGGCGAGCACATAGCGCCGTTCAAGAGGCACAAAGTCAATGGACTGGGTAGCTGGTAATTGCGCTATGTCGACACCGAGGTTAGTGAACAGAGCCCTTCTCCGGTAGCTTTCAAGCCGCACAGTGTGCCGCCTACCAGAGCCGATGGCTAGGCTGGTCGCAGATCTTTGTAACTAAGCGCTGCTGACCGGTTTACTGCGCATTGCCCTCAGTGCAGGTAGCCAGTGCCACAAATTCACTGCTGACGGCTAAGCTATGACCCATGCATGGGTCAAAAGGTTGGTAGATTACCGTTCTGCCTAATAAGGCAATACCAATATAGCCGCGCATTTGTAATTCGCCTTTTCGATTAACTTTCATCGTTGAGGAATAGGTATTACCTGATCTGGGGTCATAAATTTCGCCCTGCCAAACGCCCTTATCAAAGCGATAGTCCGCCAGCATATTAAGTCCCATTAGATATCTCGCGCGCAGCTGCGGATCTGGGTTTTGATCATCTCGCCGCGGTGTACCTACGGGCCATGGGCTGTTCTCACCATCTAGATAAGTCAGCTCGCCTGGCCGAAGCGCAATGATTTTAGCCTCCAAGGCAGAACCGACCTGCTCAACCCAAAGTATTGATCCATCATCACGCCAGAGACCCACAACATCTTCTGGAGCCGCAGCCGATGCATAGAAAGTGGTCCCAAGAAGGATGCTCAGCAAGCCCAGATTGGATAACTGTTTCAAATAGCGCACGCTCAACTCCTGCTCAGTTTATTGCTTGTATTTTCGACTCCGTGATCCAGAGTGCCCGCTCTATCAGTAAATATCGCGAAAATCCGCCAAGACCTCTAAGGCATTGGATACGCCATAGGGCCCAGAACGCGTTCAAACATAGCACCCGCTGCTAGCAATCCAGACTCATTAAAACGCGCGCCGATAAGCTGCAGCGATTGCGGCAGGCCGTTGCTATCAACCCCTGCCGGTACGTTGAGAGTCGGGTGACCTGAGTAGTCGAACGGCGCGGTAAAAGACAAAAACGGTGCAGATTCCGGTTCCAACCCTCCCTGCTCCATCTGCGCAACAGATGGCCCAGCAATAGGCATAGTCGGTGTCAGCAGCACGTCTACTGCAGTGAGGACCGCATCAAGCTCGGTGCGAAACTGAGCGCGCAAGTTCTGCAATTGTGCATACTCGTCAGCTGACACGGTACGACCAAGCTCTAGTAGCCAGGTCAGTTCAGGACCATATCTGTGTGCTTGTTCAGGGTACATGCTGGCATGGGCATGCAAACACTCCACGGCACAGCTTTTACCCCAATCCACCGCCAACTGGTAATAACTCGGTGGCATGGTGACCGCGCGCACCTCGACCTTTGTACCCGCTCGGGCAAGGGCATCAACCAGAACTTGGGTAACCGCAGGGGGTACTCCGGCACTAATATACGACTGATCCAGGCCGACGATGATGGGTTTATTGGATGGCTGCAGGCACGAAAGATAGGACGGCACCGGCAAGTCAGCGCTATTGGCATCTTGCGGGTCATAACCGGCAATGGCTTGCAGCACCCGCGCGGCATCCTCAACACTTCGGGTCATTGGGCCAATATGATCCAAACTATTCGCCAGCGGAAATGCCCCGTGGAGACTGACTCGCCCATAGGTGGGTTTCAAACCGACCAAGCCATTGCATGCCGAGGGGAAACGAATACTGCCGCCGGTATCTGAACCCAAGGCCGCATAGGCAAGGCCTGCCGCAACGGCTACACCTGACCCCGAGGAAGAGACGCCGCTCCAGGCATCCAGCGCCCAAGGATTAACTGGCGCAGTAATTGAGGGGTGATGGCTACCATAGGCCCCTTCAGTAAGTTGCGTCTTACCGATAATGACCGCACCGGCAGCGCGCAGCCGGGTAACTACGGTAGCGTCATAATTTGGCTTGAAATCGCGCATGACGTCAGTGCCGCTGGCGGTTTCAACCCCAGCGGTAAACAGCAGATCCTTGATTGCGATGGGCACCCCATGCAGCAGGCCAAGCTGTGCGCCTTGCTGACGCGCCTCATCACAGGCCTGGGCTTCGGCCAGCGCAGTCTCGGTGAGCAGCCGGGCATAACTCTGGTAGTTGACGTCATATTCTTCGCAGCGGTTCAGCATGCTGCGGGTCACATCTAAACTCGCAAGCGCACCGCTCTTTAACTGCCGGCACAACGAAGACAGTGATTGGGAATGCAAAGGCAATTGACTCATAGCACTATGACCTATGACTTATTCACGATTTCAGTCAGCTGCCACCGCTGGGCCATCCTGGGTCGCTGTGTCTGCCCGCAGTGATTTATAAAGAGATACAGTCAACAGCACGATCACCGCAAATAAGGGCACTGAGACCAGTGTCACCGCCGACTGCAATGGTTTTAGCCCGCCCAGATATACCAGCGTAATTGGCAATAGCCCAAGCAGAAATGCCCAGAACACACGATGCCAACGAGCTGGATGTTCCGTGGGGGGCAATTCCTCTGTGGCCGAGGCCGCCAAGGTATACGAAGAGGAGTCATAACTGGTCGCGGCAAAGATGACGCAGACGATGGTAAACAGCACCAGTACCAGTTTTGGCCAGGGCAGCGTGCTGAGCACACCGACGATAGCGCTGGGCGCGCCGGCGCTATTCATAGTTTCGAGCACCGGGTACATACCATTCAGTTCAAGATAAATGGCGTAATTGCCGAGTACCGAAAAGAACACCACACTGCCTAGAGTGCCATAGCCGATACAACCAAGAATCATCTGCCGCAAGGTTCTACCACGGGAAATCTTACAAATAAAAATGCCCATATAGGGGCCTAATGCCAACCACCATGCCCAATAAAACACCGTCCACGATTCAACAAAACTCGAGGTCTGCGACGCGTCCGCCCATGTGCTCATGCGCACGAAGTTCTGCACCATGTGGCCCACTGCTTCAAAGCCTAATTCGACAATGAACAGGGTTGGCCCTACCAACACGATAAAAAATAACAGCGCGAAGGCGAGCCCTACGTTCCAATCACTGAGACGTTTAATGCCGCGCTCCAGACCAAACCAAACACTGGTGGCAAAAATTACGGTAACGACAAAGATCACGATTAGATCGAGACTGAAACCCCATGCTGCTCGATCTAGACCAAATAATTCAGTCACACACATGCCAATCAGCGGTACCGCCAAACCAATACCAGTACTGCAGGCACCTACTAACCCAACGACGAAGAGCAAATCGATAATACGGCCCAGCAAACCGTGCGCTTGGCGCCCAATAATCGGCTCGCAGGCTTCGCTCAAACGCAAAGATTTAGCGCCCCGCACGTAGTAACTGTAGCTCACAGCCACACCAGGTAAGCAATAGAGTGCCCATCCGATCAAACCCCAGTGAAAGATGGGGTAGCTGACCGCCCAATTAAGGGCCTCTGGCGTCCCCGCAGCCACAGAAAACGGCGGACTTTCATAGTAATGGGCCCATTCCACAGTACCCCAGTACAAAATACTGGTGCCAATGCCGCCACAAAATAACATCGCCGACCAACTGAAGGTGGAGAAGTCGGGGCGCGTATCGCCAAGTCTGATATCGCCATACCGACTCAGCGCCAGGTACAGGAGAAATAACAGCGTTGCCACCGAGCCTATTAAATATACGATGCCGAAATTATGGGTCAGATAATCAAAGGCTTGACCTAGCATCTGCTGTCCATCTTCGGGATACAGGGCTAGTGGTAAGCACAATGACAGGATAATAATTACGCTGCCAAAAAAGATCGGCCGATCCAACCCATTCCCGAACCCATGCTGCGGTTCTGGTATAGGTTTCGGTTGAGATTCTTGCATGTTGTATCGCTATTGTTTCGCTTCGGCCGCTTTGCGCTCTACACTAAAGGGCCACAAAGGTGGATTGCAAGTTGACACCACGAGCACAACTAGAACCCAACAACGAGGAGAGCAGCATAAGCGATCTTGCCGACACTTTAGAGTTTCGCCATATGGGCTACGGGCTATCTACCCGCTTGTGGCCGGCTACCACACCTAGTGCTCGCGCCAGTGTACTCATCGCTCATGGCATGGGTGAGCACGGTGGTCGTTACCAACCGCTGGCGCAGGTTCTCAACCGCGCTGGCTATCACGTGCTCGCCCCTGATCTACGCGGCCACGGCCGCAGTCGGCCTGAGCACTGTGCTCCCAGTGACATGGGCTATGACGGTTGGCAGCGCAGCCTCTTAGATCTGCACCTGCTACAGCAATGGCTCGGCAATCGCTACGCGCGACCGGTTGTTTTGATCGGCCACAGCATGGGTGCGATGCTCGCGCAGCAATATCTCGGCTACTTCGGTCATACCTTAGCTGCCTGCTTACTCAGCGGCTCCACCGGAGCACTGCCCGTGCTAACTACCCTGGGTGGTGAGTTATTAGCCGCCTTGGACAGTCAACGTTTCGGCCCCCACGCCCAGAGTCCAGTGCTCAGAGACAACTTGTTTGCAGCCAACAATAAGCGCTTCGAAAATCTCCCAGACTCAGCTACCCAAAAGGGTTTCGGCTGGCTGAGCCGAGACCCAGCACAGGTCGCAGCGTACGTAGCCGACCCACTGTGCGGGGACGTCTTGTGCAGCAATAGCTTGGCCGGAATGTTCAGTGGTCTGCGCCGTGGCTGCCGTGCCAGCCATATTGCGTGCATCCCAAAAGATCTGCCCATTCGCTTTATCAGCGGCACGGACGATCCTGTGCACAATAACGAGCGCGGCATTCGCCGTCTCCTACGTCGCTACGAAAAAGCCCAACTTAATGTCTCCCATCAACTCTATCCGGGGGGACGCCATGAGATGTTCAACGAGACCAACCGTGCCGATGTATTCGATGATCTACTGAATTGGCTTAAGGAGATAGATTTTGCCTGACCACAACCCAACGCCACTATGGGACGACGCACTTACACTGTGCCGTGATTTACAACGCGGAGCCATCAGTGCGGTGGATCTGATGCGCAACGTTTATGCGCGGATCCAGGCCATCAACCCTGCCGTAAATGCGTTAGTAAGCCTACTTGATGAGCAGGAGGCATTGGCTCTGGCAGAAGCTGCCGATCAGGTCCCTATTGCTCAACGAGGCCCACTACACGGTCTGCCGATGGCGCCGAAAGATGCGGTAGCCGTGCGCGGCTTTCCGACGACCTGGGGATTTAAACCCTTCGCGACTAGAGTTGAGGAACACGACAGCACTCTGGCTAAACGTATGCGTGACGCGGGGGCCATCTTCATTGGTCACAGCAACATGCCTGAGTTTGGTCTGGGCTCGAATACTTTCAACGCGCTATTCGGTGCCACACTCAACCCCTACGACACCAGCAAAAGCGCAGGGGGCAGCAGCGGCGGTGCGGCCGTTGCTTTGGCCACCGATATGCTACCGCTGGCTGATGGTAGCGATATGGGGGGGTCACTACGCAATCCGGCCAGCTTCTGCAACGTAGTAGGATTCCGCCCCTCAATAGGTCGGACACCTATCAGTCGCGGCTTTGGCTGGTACGGTCGGTTGGTCACATCCGGTCCAATGGCAAAAACAGTGGCCGACACCAGTCTGTTAATGTCCGTTTTGGCGGGGCCGGACGCTCCTGATCCATTAACGCTCCCAGAACCTGGTGAATATTTTCTAGACGCGCTGGTGCCGGCCCAAATTGACGCCACTCACCATATCAAAGTTGCTGTGAGCGAGGATCTGGGGACTCTGCCAATCGATTCTAGCGTACGCTCGGTAATACAGAGTGCCGCGCAAGTATTTAGCGGTCTCGGTGCTCAGGTTGTCCAAGACCACCCGAACCTCACTGGCGCAATGGAAGTTTTTCAGGCTCAGCGAGCGGCCGGTTTACGCACCCTTGGCCGGAGCCTAGATCTGGCGTTTCCTAATTGGCGCGATGACGCCAAAGACACCGCAATATGGAACATAGAGCGGGGCTTTGCCCTGACAGCTGACGAACTGCTACATGCGGAGCAGCTGCGCACCAAAATCTATGCCGATACCGTAGCATTCTTTCAGCGCTACGACGTATTGGCCTTACCCGCGGCTCAGGTACCGCCCTTTGCAATCGAGCAAGCATGGGTTAGCGAAATTGACGGTATTAACTTAGAGACCTATATCGACTGGATGGCCGTGTGCTGCATGATTACCGTTACCGGCTTACCGACGCTGTCGATCCCAGCGGGGTTTACCTCAGCAGGTTTGCCCATCGGCGTGCAACTTGTGGGCAAACCTAGGGGCGACCTTGAGCTACTGAAAATTGCTCATGCGTTCGAACGATCCACGCAGTTTTATAAACAGCGACCAAGTATAATTTAGCGAGTGAATTATTCGTTGCAGCTATGACACCAAAGCCTCAAGAACTGCCCAAACTTTACTCGATGTTCAGTATCGGCCTGGTAACATTCTTCTGTTCTCTGCTTGCTGGCGGCTATCTGTTGTACGCCAACTACAAAGCCCTAGGCATGCGTAAGATGGCGCATTGCGTCCTAGCTACCACTATCGCGGTCTTCGCTGTATTTTTATGGGTACTGTCTGCCTATATCGAAGGTGCCAGCAACACCGCTGAGGAACTGCCACAACTATCGATTACGCTGAATTTAGTCGCAGCCGTAGCCCAGGCCATTGTCGCGGTATTGGCAACCCAATTTCTCCAGGGCCCCATGTTCGCCACTTTCAAAGAGATGCAGGGGAGTTACCATTCAACCTGGCAAGCTTTTTTTATCGGATTGTGTGCGGCATTTTTAATATCTATGCTTATGGCTCTGATCGCCGGCCTCACTCGGATGTAGAACATCTACCTTAAGTTAACAGCCATCAGCGCGATTTTTCATTCGGCCCTGGTGAACTCAGAAAACGTTTTTGAAAATCCTCTTTTGAGTTGATACGCGGATAATCCGCATCCGGCACATCAATCTGCAAAAATTCGCATAGCGGCGCCCAACCGTCGCCTGGCTCAATAATCAATAGTTTGCTATGCGGCACACTATTGATCACTTCCTGGTTGTGGCGCTCGAAACAATTGATCACATGCTGCTTTTCATCCATGCGCCCGCCAAAAACGCCATCCCAAATCACTTCGTAAAGCATCTTGATGCGATCCTGGCTCTGGCTTTCAACTTCGCCCCGCTGCTCCGCTGCCGCAAGATCCATGCGCCCTCGCTCTGAGGACAACCAAATAGTCTGCATAACACTGGCATACCACTGCTCCGGGTCGCGCCGCGTCAAAATAACTTTAGCGTCAGGAAAAACTTTTAATTGTTGTCGCCAGAAATTACAGGACGGCCAATCAACTGCCGCTTGATAGCCGACAAAGAGCGTTTCCCAATCCACGCTCTGACCCACGGCAGCCGCCCGCCATTGCTCTACGTGGTGCGGCACTAGGGGCATTTCCATCATGTGGTAACACTTGTCGAAACCCAGACGTTCTAACGCCAACTTCAACGACAGAGTACCCGTACGACCAAATCCAGCGCCAATTACCTTAAGCCCCATAGCGTCCTCGCTGTTTGCTGATGTTTGTTATTAGTTAAATTTATTGGCTCAGTTTAGTAAACCACGACGGAGCGAATACTCTCTCCCGCATGCATAACATCGAAGCCGGCATTAATCTCATCCAGCCCAAGGGTATGGGTGATCAGGTCATCAATATTGATCTTACCGTCCATATACCAATCAACGATTTGGGGCACATCGGTGCGCCCCTTGGCACCACCAAAGGCGGTGCCCCGCCAAACTCTGCCCGTCACCAATTGGAACGGTCTGGTAGCAATCTCCTGACCTGCAGCTGCAACCCCTATGATGATGCTTTCGCCCCAACCCTTATGACAGCACTCCAGCGCTTGCCGCATAACGTCAGTATTACCAATACACTCGAAAGAATAATCCACACCGCCATCAGTGAGATCGACGATTGCTTCAACCACATTTGCCACATCTGTCGGATTGATGAAATCGGTCATGCCAAATTGCTCGGCAAGTAATTGCCGTTGCGGGTTGAGATCGATACCAATAATACGCTCGGCACCTGCCAACCGCGCTCCCTGTACAACGTTGAGACCGATCCCACCAAGACCGAATACCGCCACAGTGGCACCAGCCTCAACCTTAGCCGTATTCATTACTGCGCCAAGCCCTGTGGTGACCCCGCAACCGATGTAACAGACCTTGTCAAAGGGCGCATCCTCGCGAATTTTAGCTAATGCAATTTCCGGTACTACGGTGAAATTCGCGAAGGTGGAGGTGCCCATATAGTGATACAGCGGCTCGCCATTTAACGAAAATCTGGAACTGCCATCGGGCATCAGACCTTGACCCTGAGTCTCCCGAATAGCACCACAGAGGTTAGTCTTACCGGACAAACAAAATTTACACTGCCGGCATTCTGGAGTGTAGAGCGGTATCACGTGATCGCCCGGTTTGAGGGTCGTAACACCTGCGCCGACCTCCCTGACAATACCAGCCCCTTCATGGCCCAAGATGGCGGGGAAAATACCTTCGGGGTCGGCCCCAGAAAGCGTATACGCATCGGTATGACAAATTCCTGTAGCCTTAATCTCGACTAGGACTTCGCCCGCTGCGGGCGCCGCTAAATCTACCGTTTCGATACTCAGCGGCTGGCCAGCCGCAAATGCAACTGCCGCTCTCGTTGTAATCATATCTCCCCCCTAATACTAACCGCTCTTTTATGCTGAGTAATCATTCTACTTATCTTGATGGAGATTGGGGACTCCCCGCACTTATAGCTTTAACCCCAGAGCCACCAGCAGGCACCACTCCGCATCTGCAACAACCTGTGCCCTGGAGTCAATTACAACTGATAGACTTGGCATATGACAATGGCAGTTCTCCATTTATTGCAAATTATTCGGCGCGACAACACATGCGCCTAGGCTTACGCGTACGTCGAGGTTTGCGCGACTGGCGCAGCGCAGTTCCGCTGGCAGATATCGTCAGCAATTATCAACGCAGTGATTTTAGCCATGATGCAATGGCCGGCCTT
>MDTB01171487.1_pt1 | contig 13054 bp, 15 predicted proteins | sample 811161 | NCBI WGS metagenome assembly MDTB01 (sample SAMN05326650, study PRJNA326480) | marine metagenome | isolation source: seawater | place: Mediterranean Sea | collected 2009 | reverse complement strand
AGATGTAATATTAAATGGTATTGAAAAAGATGGCTTTTTTTTTTGTAAAAATGCAATTAATAATGATTTGATAAATCAGATAGAACTAGATGTATCTAAAAATAGATTTTCAATTAATAAAAACTGGATATCTGGAGTTTATACAAAAAATCAATATTTTTTAACAAACATTTTAGGTTGTTCAAAATCTTTCTTTGATCTCGTGACTGAAAAAAAAGTTTTTGAAATTTGTGATGAGTATATGAAAGGTTCTGACTATAGACTAAAAGCTGTAAGATACTACGAAACTTATGGTAGACATAAAATGTTATGGCATACAGATAATAAAGTTGACAGAAAATTTCAAGAAATACCTGGATTAATTTTTATTGCATACATGAGTGATGTAAATGATGGTGAATTTCAATATATTAAAAATTCACATAAATTTTCAGTGGAAACAAAAGTCAATAACTATGATAATGAATTTATTAACAAAAATTTTTCAGAGAACGTTGTTTCTTTCCCTGGATCAAAAGGAGATCTGATAATCTATAATACTTATGGAATTCATAGGGCAAAACCAATTCAAAAAAACAAAAATTTTGTAAGAAAAAGTTTATTCTTTCAGATCGATAATGGAAAAGAACATGGCGAGCCGATCTTGCTCAATACATCCTTTTTAACAAATATAGATAAGCGAATATCAAATTTTTTAGGGTTTGGTAGTAACCCTGACAGTAAATTATACCCTAATACTGATATTCAAACACTTCCCATAAAACATATAATTAATCGTAGCCTTTTAAAATTAGTATTAAGGTCTCTCATAAGCAAAATAGTTCCAAACTTCTTAAAAAAAATTATAAAGAATAAAATTAATAAATGACAATTTTGAAAGATTTAATTCAAAAAAGATTTAACAAAATAGAAAAAAAAAATTATTTTGGATATCCATTATTAGATGATGCATTTTCGGCTGAAGATATAAGCTCTGCAATGGAAGTTTTGCTATCAAAAAAAATCACAATGGGTGAAATAACTAATGAATTTGAATATGAATTTGCAAATTATATTGGTTCAAAATATGCTTTGATGGTCAACTCTGGGAGCTCAGCAAATTTGTTAGCAGCTTTTGCTCTTGTTAACCCTCTAAAAAAAAATCACCTTAAAATTGGTGATGAATTTTTAATTCAATCATTGTGTTGGTCAACTTCATTGTGGCCTATGGTGCAAGCTGGATTGAGGCCCAAATTCATTGACGTAAATGCAAGAACATTAAATATCGAGCCAGAGGAATTTTTTAGGTCAATTACAAAAAAAACAAAAGCAGCTATGATTGTGCATGTGCTTGGGAATTGTTCTGATATCGATTTGATTACAAAAATTGGAAAAAAAAAAAATTTATATTTGATTGAGGATACATGTGAGTCGCTTGGATCAATGTTTAAAAATAAATATCTTGGTACATTTGGATCTTTTGGAACTTTTTCATTTTATTATTCCCATCAAATTACATCTGGTGAAGGTGGAATGATAGTTTGTGATAACAAAAAAGATTATCAAATAATCCACTCAATGCGTGCACATGGCTGGGATAGAGGTTTAAATAAAAGAAAAAATAATCGTAAGGATTTCAATTTTATTAATGCAGGATTTAACTTAAGACCACTAGATATCACGGCTGCAATTGGACTAAGTCAATTTAAAAGACTAAATAATTTTAAAAAAACTAGAAATGAAAATAGAAAAAAAATTTTACAATCATTACAAAATTCTAAAAATTGGAAGAATCAGTTTTCATTTATTGAAAAAAATAAAAACTTAAAGCCGAGTTGGTTTGGCTTACCAATTTTAATTAATAAAAAATATCTACATAAAAAAGAAAAATTTTTGAATTTTTTAAATGAGCAAAAGGTTGAAACTAGACCGATCATAAGTGGAAATTTTTTGGATCAACCAAGTATCAAACTTTTCAATTTAAATAAAAAAAATAAAATTATGAGAAATAGTAAAGAAATTAGTGATAGAGGTTTTTTTATTGGTTTGCATACAAAACCAATTTATCAAAACCAAATTAATAAACTGATAAAATTATTACTATCAATAGATGAAATCTAAATTACTGCCCAAATGTGGAATTACTGGTTACAGTGGAGTTTTAGGTCGTGAAATTATCAAAAATATTAATTTTAGGTTTATAAAATATAAACACGATATTCTTGACAAAAAAAAATTAGATAAATGGATGAAAAAAAATAAATTTGATTTGTTCCTCCATTTAGCAGCCGTGGTCCCAACAAAAAAAGTAGAAAAAAATTATTTTTCGAGCAAAAATGTAAACTTAAACGGTACGAAAAATATTGTTGATAATTTGAATAAATACCACAAGAATTTAGGATGGTTTTTCTTCTCTTCAACTTCACACGTATACACACATTCAAAATATAAAATCGTTGAAACTAAAAAAATCAATAATTGTTTCTCAAAATATGGAAAAACAAAATATCAAGCAGAAAAATACATTAATAAGAAATTGAACAAAAAAATCAATTGTTGCATTGGACGAATATTTAGCTTTTCACATCCAAATCAGAATGCAAGCTTTTTTATTCCAAGTATTTTAAAAAAAATAAGAAAGTCTAATAAAAAAATTATAATATTTAAAAATGTTGATCACGAAAGGGACTTTATAAGTACAAAAGATATATCTAAAATAATAAATTTGCTTTATCAAAAAAAAAGAAGAGGAATTTACAATATTGGAACTGGCAAATGTACAAATCTTATTGATGTAATAAGAATTCTTTGCAAAAGATATGATCGAAACTACAAAATTTTAAACATTAGAAATAGAACAAAATTAGTAGCTGATATCTCAAAATTAAAAAAAGAAGGAATAAAAATCAATTCAAATATAAGAAATATTTTACAATTATTTTAATTTAAAATAATGAATATTTGCAAATGGAATAAATCTTCCAAGTGTTTTTAAAATTATATTTTTTTTAAAATCTTTATTTATAAATTTTCTTAAAAATAAGCTTCTTCTAAATTCAGATAAAAAATCATTTCTGAAGACTTTTTCAGAGAGAGTAAAATTATTAGTTAATGCAATATCTATTATTTCATTTTTTTTAAATAAAAAACCATGATGATATTTAAATAACGTAACTTCTTTACCTTTTATTTTAAAATACAAAAAAAATAAAAAACATTCTAATTGTAAATAAATAAAATTATAAAATAAATTTGTTAAACTTATTGGAGCAAGTCCAGGACTTAAAATTAATTTTCCATTCTTATTTAGTAATTTTGAACAACTTATAAAAAAAGATCTTATTTGATCCTTATTAAATGCATATAATAAGTTCATACAAATAATTACATCGTATTTTTTTTTAGTTTTATTTTTAAAAAGATTAAATTTTTTATATTTTACATATTTAAAGATTCTATTTAATTTTTTTTGACCAGCCGGCACTTCTAAATCAGTTAATGTTATTTTTTTAAATCCTAAATCATATAATTTTAATTCGAGCGCTCCTCGTCCTGATCCAATAGATAAAATTTTATCATTTTTCTTTAATTTTTTTTTTAAGTAATTAAAGTAAGTATTATGTTCTTCCAAAAAATATTCTTTAAAAAATTTTTTTTTACTATTATAGCTTTTCGTTGATTTAAAAGATGATCTTAGTTGATATTCCCAATTTTCTTTTTTTAATTTTAAATAATCTAAATTTTTGTTGATCCTTCCAAAATAATCATTTTTTTTAAAAGTTATTGCGTACCAAAAAAATTTCAACATGTTATTTTGTTTTAAAGCCGTTTATTAAAGTTTTCATATCTTTAAAAGTTTTTTTGTTACTTTTGTAGTTAAATTCCTTTTGAATTTGCTTAATGTTTATTTTTGGCTCACTAATTATTTTATTTTTAATTACTCTATATCTCAATTTCTTATATTTTCCTAAAGCATCAACTATTTCTTTAATTTTTATATTTCGACCAGATGCTAAGTTATATAAATTTTTTTTCCCTGAATTAATTATTTTTACAATCATTGGCAATACCTCATCTATATGAATAAAATCTTTTTTAGAATTTGGACTTATATAAAAATTAAATTTTTTGTTTTTCAAAGCATGATTTATCATTGTCGGTAAAATTAAAGGAGATTTTGGATTAATTCCCACAACATTTGACAATCTAATAATTTTAGTTTTTTTTCTGAAATTGCTTAATAAAAAACTTTCTGCACAAATTTTTAATAAATTATAAAAATGATCTTCATTATTTGGATTCACAATAATATTTGCGTCTTCATTTGCAAGATTTTTTTTATTGTATTTATAAACTCTCGTACTTGATAAAAAGCAAATTGATGAGAACTTATTATTATTAAGTATTTTTATAAGTAAACCAAGATTTGCATAAAAATTTTCAAAAGGTTTAGTTTTCCAATCGTCGCGCCCTACACAATAAATAATTTTACCTAAATTTTTTTTGAAGATTATTTCCTTTTTTTTAGGAGTAAAAACTTTATATTTTTCTTTCAACAAATATTTTTTTAATTTTTTTCCAATAAATCCTGTATTTCCAAAAATTGTAAACATAATTATCTTTTTGCTTCTAACTTATTATAATGTTCTGGTCTCTTCCAAGATTCTCTTAAAAAAAAGGAATTAACTAATCCAGCTAATTTATTGTAATTAATTAAAAACTTATATTTATCTACAAATAAATACGCTAAACATTTAATAATTGAAAATATTAAATCTTTAAAAGTCTTTTTTAATGCAAAAAAATAATTATAATTTTTTTTGAAGAAGTAGAATTTAGACCATCCCATGTGCCAATGTCTTAAAAGTATAATATTTTCGTCTTTTGTATTTTTATAGGTATAACTTTTTTTTACAATATCATGACCTTTGTGTGGAACATTTGCATCTAATAGCGTTAATATTTTAATATTAAGTCTATCGAGCTTTAGACAATAATCAGTTTCATCATAATACATCCAAATTTTATCATCATAACCCCCATGCTCTTTAACTATTTCCATATTAAAAAAAATAAAATGGCCAGTAACTATTTTCATTCTTTCTGTATACTTATCATTATTTTTTTTTTTATGATAATAACTATCGGGTTGATTTCCCCATGGATGTTGAGGAACTATAATACCAAAATCATTTCTATTAGTTTTTTCAACATAATTATAAAATTTTAAAATTTCGGACCAATCAAGATCAACGTCAACATCTGAATAAATTGCATATTTAGTTTGTATATTTTTTAATCCAGAGTTAATTCCACCCACTTGCCCTGAATTATTTTTATTTTTTATAACGGTTATGTTATTCTGTTCAGATAGACTACTGATATTGTCTTCATCATTTGAATTATCTATAATTAAAACTTTTATATCCTCGGGTATTTTTTTTATAAGTTTGTTAATATCTTCCTTAAGGTTATAGTTAACAAAAAAAACTGATAATTCTTTCTGAATTGACATATATATTATTGATCGATTAAGTTATTGTTTGAAAATAAATAACATAATTTATGTGTTCTATATATGGCAGATTATAAAAGTTTAGAAGAATTTTATAGTTCAAATGGTTATATACATTTGAAAAAAATTGAAAAAACCACATATAATTATAATCAACTAGAAAATTTTGAGAGCGACTTATTAAGAAAATTAACAGAGGAAAATTTAAAAAAATTACCTGGCTATTTAATGGGAAATTTAAATTTTTCTCCTGGAAAGTTTGGGATAGATATATGGAACAGCCTTTTACAAAAAGAAATAAACATTATATTCAAAAATATTTTAAAAGAGGATTTAAATGATTATGAGATTGTGTATGGTGGAAACATAAATTTTCCGAAAGGGGGAAAACAATATTTTCACATGGATGGCAACTTTGTTCCAAAGAGGTATATAGTACATTTTGCGACATCTGACATAACTCTTTTAAATGGACCTACAGAAATATTATTATCAAGTCATAAAAAATGGCTTCCTTTTTGGAAAATTTTATTTTCAAAATTGAAAAAGAGAAAGCTTACTATGAAAAAAGGAGATATATTATTAAGGCCGAATATTTTATGGCATAGAGGAACAAAAAATAATTCTGAAAAACCAAGACCAATTTTGACTTTTATTTTGACTAAAAAAAAATCAGAAAACTCATATTCTGAAAAAAACAAAGACATTTTTTTTTACAAAAATATTTTTAACGAGGGTTTTAAAGGAAAATTTGTAGAATTTATTTATGTAAAACTTGGAATATTATTTTTGGTGTATAGATTTTTTAGATCTTTTTTTGTAAAACACGGAAGATATTCATAAAAACTAAATATTTTTTTTGAATTTGAATTATGAAAAAAATTAAATTTACTGATCTTTATAAATTAATTCCTGAAAAAAAAAAAAATTTTCTCAAAAATCAATTCATTAGTAAAAAACTCAAAATTTATTGGAGGTGAAGAAGTTGAAAATTTTGAAAAAAACTTTTCAAAATATGTTAAAGCAAAATATTGTATTAGTTTAGGCAATGGAACAGATGCAATAGAGATTGCACTCAAATCTCTTAATTTAAAAAAAAATAGTGAAGTAATAGTTCCAGTTAACACCTGGATTTCAACTGCAGAAGCAGTAATTACTAATAACTTAAAACTAGTTTTTTGTGACATTAACTTAGATGATTATTCTATTTCAATGGAAGACTTAAAAAAAAAAATCAATAAAAAGACTTCAGCTATAATTGTTGTTCATTTATATGGTAACCCATCAAATATGAGGCAAATTTTAAAAATTGCAAATACAAAAAAAATAAAAGTTGTAGAGGATTGTGCTCAGGCCCATGGAACTAAATTTAAAAATAAACACGTAGGTACTTTTGGAAATCTAGGAACGTTTAGCTTCTTTCCTGGAAAAAATTTAGGTGGTTTTGGAGATGGAGGAGCTATAGTAACCAATTCAAAAAGTTTATATTTGATTTGTAAAAGATTGAGAAATCATGGAGCTTTAAAAAAGTATGACCATAAATTTTCTGGGCGAAATTCAAGATTAGATACAATTAATGCAGCTATTTTAGATATTAAATTGAAAAGTTATTCAAAAGTAATCAAAAAAAGGAACGAGCTAGCAAATGAATATTTCAAAAACTTGAAAAATACCAAAAAAATTCAATTATTTCGCCTAAACAAATCTAACACTCATTCCTTTCATCAATTTGTGATAAGATGTAGTTACAGAAACGAGTTAAAAAAATTTTTAGAAAAAAACCAAATCCAAACTTTGATTCACTACCCTTATATGCTTAATGAGCTTAAGTTTTTTAAGAATAAAAATAAATTTAAAAATTCATACAATTTAGGTAAAAAAATTTTAAGTCTCCCTATTTCGGAAGAGCATTCTATTGATCAAATTAAATATATATCAAAAAAAATTAATTTTTTTTACAACAATAGAGATTAGAAATTGCAAAATATAATATTTACAGGTGGCAATGGGAGATTTGGTAGTGTTTTAAAAAAATCTTATTTTAATAAGCGCACTTTTTATCTTTCAAAAAAAGAATTTAATATTTTGTCTTTAAATTCAATGGAAATGAAAATAAAAAAAATAAATCCAAAAATAATTGTGCACATGGCAGCATTGTCTAGACCACTGTCTGATCATTATAATAAATTAGATAAAAGCATAGACCTTAATATTATAGGAACAGCGAATATAGTTAAACTATGCAAAAAATATAATATTAAACTTATATATTTGTCTACACATTATGTTTATCGTGGAGATAAAAAATATTCAGAAAATGACCCAGTTCTTCCAAAAAATAATTATTCCTGGTCTAAATTAGGTGGTGAATGTGCAGTCCAGATGTATTTAAAAAATTCTCTTATAATTAGGGTTTCTATGTATAGCAATAAATTTGAACACAAATATGCTTATACTAATGTTAAAAGTAATTTTTTAACACACAGTCAATTTGCAAAAATATTCCCTAAACTTTTAAAATTTAAGGGGGTATTGAATATTGGAGGAAAAACGCAAACAATATTTAATTTTGCTAAAAAACTAAATCCTAATGTAAAAAGAAAAAAAATTAATTTGAAAAAAATTTCTCTAGATTTATTGCCTGATTCTTCTACGAACATTAGTAAAATGAAAAAGCTTTTAAAAAAAAAAATATAATATGATATATCTTATCACTGGTTGTGCTGGATTTATAGGTTTCCATCTAAGTAATAATTTATTAAAAAACAAAAAAAATAAAGTTTATGGTATTGATTCTTTAAATAATTATTATCCTACGAAAATTAAAAGAGAAAGACTAAGAATTTTAAAAAAAAAAAAAAATTTTTTTTTCAAAAAAATAGATTTAACTAATAAAAAAAAAATTGGAATTTTTTTTAGTAAAATTAATTTAGATTATATATTTCATTTTGCCGGCCAGCCAGGTGTTTTGTATTCATTTAAAAATCCCAAAAGTTATAAATTTAATAATATAATAGCTACAAAAAATCTATTAAATGTAATTCATAAAAATAAAATTAGAAAATTTATATTTGCATCGTCTAGCTCTGTTTATGGAGACCAAAAAATATACCCTATTAGAGAAACTTTTAAAGTACGTCCAATTAACTATTACGCAAGTACAAAAATAGTCTGTGAGAAATTAATAAGACGATCATTTGCTAATTGTAAAAATAAGTTTATTATCTTTAGATTTTTTACTGTTTACGGACCTTATGGTAGACCAGATATGTTTATACATAAATTACTCAACAATATAAAAATAAAAAAGACAATAAAATTACATAATTATGGAAAAAATTTAAGGGATTATACTTATATAGATGATGTGATTAAGATTTTAAAAAATTACATCAAACTAAAACATTTAAAACAAAATATTTTTAATATTTGCAGATCCCAACCTATCGAAACAAATAAACTAATTAAAAAAATTCAAAAGTCTCTTAAGAGGGATATTAAATTTAAGTTAATCCCCAAAGTCAAAGGCGAAATGTACATCACCCATGGATCCAATAAAAGAATTTTTAAACATTTCAAATTACGATTTACTTCTATTGATAAAGGAATAGAACAAACAATTAAAACATATAATTTAAAAGGATTTTGATTTAATTTATAAATTTTTAAGTAAATTTAAAGTATCATTTATATCTTTAGAAATATTCGAATTTAAAATTAATCCGTGACTTTGAATTTTGTTTTTACTTACATGGTATGATAATTGATTCATAATAGCTGATTTTACTAATTTAATTTTAATTTTTTTCCGCTTATTAATTTTATTTAAAATTTGTCTTACTGTAAAATTACCTGATAATATATTAAATATATCGTTTTTATAAAAATTATTTCTAATGCAAAATTCAAATACTTTAAAAGTATCTTTTAGTGATAAATATGGTCTAAATTGATCTAAAGCAGTTTTGTAAACTTCTACATTTTTGTTTATGGATGCATTGAAACAAAATTTATTTACAGCGGTATGAAATCTTATTCCTGGTGAAACCCCAGTTATAGTACCTAGTCTAAAAGTATTAAATGATAAGTATTTTGTATCTCTCCTCAACATATTCTCTTCGAGGATTTTTATGTGAGCGTAAGGCGATTGAGGCTTTAAAAATTTTTTCTCACAAGTCTCATCAACAATTTTGGCTTGTTTTCCATATACGCTTGTTGAGGACAGATGAATTAATTTTGCTTGTTTTTTTTTACAAAATTTAATTACTGTTTTAAGACAATTTAAATTATTTCTGTACATTTCTTTTTTTCTCTCAAAACTTTTTTCAGCGTTTGTCATAGAGGCGCAATGAATTACATATTTTACATTTTTAAATTTATCTAAACTATTTTGGTTATTAAGATCTAACATATGGAAATAAAGTTTATTTTTTTTCTTTTGATTAAATAAAGAATTAAACCGATTAGATTTTAAATTATCTACTATAAAAGTTTTTTTAATTTTTTTAATTTTATAAATATTCTCCGCTATATAGGAACCAATATGACCACAACCACCTGTAATTATTAAATTCATATTTTTAAAACTTTAATAATATTTTTTTTTAAATTCATCGAAAGATAAAATATATTCAGATTTATCATATTTATAGTTGCACAATGTTATTAGAGAATCTTGATCTTTTGAAAATTTTATTTTAAGCCAACATTTTGTAGGTATAAAAAGGGCTTTTTTTGATTTTTGATTAATATTAAAAATTTTCTTTTTTTTTTTAAAAAAGGTATAAATTTTTATTTGACCGTTTAAAGCTATTATAATTTGTGTACATTTCTTGTGTGCATGATCAGCTCTAAAATATTTCTTTTTTCCATATAAAAAAAAAAACCTTATTAAACGAAATTTTTTAGGAAAAGATTTATTTACATAAAAAGGTACAAGCTCACCACTAGCCTCACTAAATCTTTTAAAATTTATTAATCTTGGTCCATTCATATTTCTTTGAATGTTGGATGTTTGCTATCTCTTAATGATAAAACTGGTTTTTTTATTTTCCAATTTATTTTCAAGGTTTTATCGTTATAAATGATACCTCTTTCTAATTTAGCATGTCTATATTCAGATAAATGATACAATAGTATGTTGTTACTGTCATAAAAACCAATGCCATGTGCAAATGTTGGTGGCACATACAGCATTAATCCTGGTTTAAGTAAAAACTTATAAACTTTCCCATAATTTTTTGATTTTTTATCTATATCAACGCAAACATCTAAAGCTGATCCAAGTAAAATACTTATTATTTTACTTTGGGGTTTCTTAACTTGATAATGCAAACCTCTTATAACATTTTTTTTTGAGTAAGAACAAGCCGTAAAAATATTATTAAATTTAATTTTTTTTTCTAACAGCAACTCTTTAAAAAAACCTCTTTTATCTTTGTATACATTTGTTTTAAATATAGTTGGTATTTTACTCATTTGTTATTAATTTTTTATAAAAAATTTTAGATTTATGATATATCCATCCCTTAAAAAAACAACGAAAATATTTTATGAGAATTGGAATAGATCTGATTGACTTAGTTCCAAAAAATAATCAAGGTATCAATGTTTACTCTGAAAATCTGGTTAATGGCTTTATAAAATTTAATAAAAAAATAAAACTTCAAGTTTATGTCAGCAAAAAATATTCTGAGTTCGCAAAAAAAAATTTTAGAGGAAAAAATATTGAAATAATTGTGTATAATCAGCAATATTCCTATTTAAAAATTCTTATTTTAAAATTTATAGTTTTGATAAGTATCTTACTTTTTATTAAACAAAATAAACTTTATAAATTATTTAAAAATTATTTTTTTAGAGATTTTAAAAATATAATTGAAAAGAAATCAGACATACTAATTTGCCCAAATGTTATACTAAATTATTACGGTTTAAATTTAAGAACAATTTTGTGTATTCATGATATTCAACATGAATATTTACCTAAAAATTTCAATAGTTTTCAATTAATGGAACGAAAAATAACTAGAAAATTGAGTGTCGACTATTGTAACAAATTAATTGCTAGTTCTAAATTCCTTAAAGATCAGTGCAGTTATTATTTAAATAAAAATAAAAATGATATTGATGTTATTGAGGAGGGTGTAGATTTTGATTTATTCAAAAACAAAAAATATAAAAATAATTTAATTAGAAATTTTAATTTACCAGATAAATATCTTTTTTACCCTGCCGCTTTTTGGAGGCATAAAAATCATATTTTTTTACTTAAGGCAATTAATAATTTAAAAAGTCAAAAAATTAATCTTGTTTTATGTGGTCTCAAAAAAAATTTTTTTAAACAGGTGCAAGAATATATAATTAAAAATAAAATGAGAAATGTTCATTATATTGGGGATTTATCAAAACAGGAATTGATAAAGGCATATAAATTTTCCCATGCAGTTATAATCCCCTCACTTGAGGAGTCATCTTGCCTATTAGTTAAAGAAGCAGTAGGTTTTAAAAAACCACTACTATGTTCAAACACTAAAACATTTTTAGAGAAGAGTAAAAATTTTAAAATATTTTTTTTTAATAAAAATAATCTTAAAGATTTAGAAGATAAAATCAAAAAAATTTATAATAAAAAAACTAGTTCAAAAAAATTTATAAATTCTAATTTTAAAAAACTGGAATCTTTTAAATGGCTTAATGTATCAAAAAAATATTTTAATTTGTGTAAAAAAGTTTATTAAATATCTATCAAGTTATTTTATAAATACTATATCAAGTTGATGCGTTTGCCCTGTAAATTTATTACCAACAACTCTATCAACAGACCATATTGAAAATCCATTCTTGCTTGTATAATCTAGTATTTCCTCAAATAAAGGTTGTTCTTCGTATAATCTAGTTAAAGAAACTTCTAACAATAAACAATTAATATAAGGCATTATTTTTTTTGCACCCTTTATAACTTCCAGTTCATATCCTTGAGTATCTATCTTAAGTAAAATTTTTTTTTTTAAACCCTTTAATTCTTCAAAATAGTTATCTAATTGTTTCATTTTTACTATTTCAGAACTAACATTTTTACTATCAGGGAAAAGAGATGTGTGAATTTTTGAGATGTTATAGATACTGCTTGATTGTCTTCTTCCAGATATATTTATAACTACATCTTTATCCATTGATCCAAGAGCACACCTTTTTTGAATCTTCCAGTTACCATCCTTCCTCTTTTTTGACTTTATTAAAAGTATATTGTGTTCTTTTTGAAGGGGTTCAAAACTATAAATTGATCCTTTAAAGCCGTTTTTAAAAACTTGTTCAGCAAATTGTCCAGAACTTGCACCCACATCTATTATGGAATTAATATTCTGTGATTTTAAAGTTGCAATTAAATTTTTATCATTTTCATAAAGCCATTTAGACCTTTTTATTTTGTAACCTAAAATTGATAAGAAATTATTTAATATATTTCGCATTACTAAAGTTTTATTAACAAAAATCTTACATAAGCACTAATTATTTTTAACTCATATTTAAGGCTTTTAAGAATTTTATAGGTTTTTT
>MDTB01136410.1_pt1 | contig 13055 bp, 23 predicted proteins | sample 811161 | NCBI WGS metagenome assembly MDTB01 (sample SAMN05326650, study PRJNA326480) | marine metagenome | isolation source: seawater | place: Mediterranean Sea | collected 2009 | reverse complement strand
CTGAAGGTGAAGAGTCTGTTGAAGAAGATGTGATTGTTGATGATTCTGAAGGTGAAGAGTCTGTTGAAGAAGATGTGATTGGCGATGACTCGGATAATGATGTTGAAAATGATGAACAAAATGAAAAAGAGGCCAACTAATGGGTCAAAAGGTTAATCCTTATGGATTTCGACTCGGTGTAACAACAGATTGGAAGTCACGATGGTTCGCAACACGTCAAGAATATGCTGACAATCTTTTGGAAGACTGGAAGATTCGTGATTTCTTAATGACAGAGTTACCTCATGCTGCAATAAGTCGCGTAGAAGTCGAGCGTACTCGTGACCGTTTAAGAGTTGATGTGCATACCGCCAGGCCTGGAATAGTTATTGGCAGGAAAGGTGCTGAAGCAGATCGCTTGAGAAAAGGTTTAGGTGAAATTTCTGGAAATCTTCAAGTTCAGCTAAATATTCAAGAAATAAAGGAGCCGGAACTAGATGCTGCTTTGATTGCTCAGGGAGTTGCTGATCAACTTACAGGCAGAGTTGCTTTTCGTCGGGCTATGAAGAGAGCTGTTCAGAACGCACAAAAAGCTGGGGCTTTAGGGATCAGGGTTCAGTGTTCCGGCCGTTTAGGTGGAGCTGAGATGTCCAGAACAGAATGGTATAGGGAAGGAAGAGTTCCCCTGCATACTTTGAGAGCAGACATTGACTATGGCTTCCGTGAGGCTGATACCACTTATGGAATTCTTGGTGTGAAAGTCTGGATATATAAAGGTGACATTCTTCCCTATAAGTCTCGCCTCGAAGATAAAATTTCCCGTGAGGCGGCTATGGCTGCTGGTGAGACATCCGGTCAAAGTAAGTCTCGTGGAGTTATTTCTTCAGCGGCAGGAAGGAAGAGGACTGCCGACTCTGTAGTGGAAGTCGATTCTGCTGAGGTGGTTGAAGAAGAATCAGCAGACGAAATAGTTCCTCTTGTTAAAGAAGGCGATGCTGAATTTGAACGTTTGTTAGCCGAGGAAGAGGCCATTGAAGCTTCAACTCGGGAGCATACTGAAACACCTCATTTCCGTTCAGGGGATGGTGATTAGAATGCTTATGCCAAAAAAAGTTCGTCATCGTAAACAACAGCGCGGAAGAAGCCGAGGGATGTCTAAGGGGCATAATTGGGTAAATTTTGGTGAATATGGGCTTCAGGCACTTGAGCCTGGATGGATTACTTCACGCCAGATAGAAGCTGCTCGAATAGCGATGACTCGTCATATTAAACGTGGTGGGAAGGTATGGATAAATGTTTTCCCAGATAAACCTGTAACTGAAAAACCCGCTGAAACTCGTATGGGTTCAGGTAAAGGAAATCCTGAGAAGTGGGTTGCTGTAGTACGTCCAGGACGAATTCTTTTTGAATTATCTTATAGCGACACTCAGGTTGCTCGTGAAGCTATCGAAAGGGCAATACAAAAACTTCCTATAAAAGCGCGTTTCGTTCAACGAGAGGAGGGCTTCTAAATGGCTAGAAAAAAGAGTTTAAGAGACCTCGGTGATACGGATTTACTCGAACGTTTCAGTGAGTCAAAAGAAGAATTATTTAATCTAAGATTTCAACTTGCAACTGGCCAGTTAGAAAATCATGCTCGAGTAGGTCAAGTTAAGCGTGAAGTGGCAAGAGTTTTAACTGAATTAAGAGAAAGAGAAATTTCTGCTGCTGAAGGTTTTTCTTTAGATAATGGCGAGGAGTCGACTGATGACTGATGAACAAATGGCTGATGAACAAATGACAAGTGATGAAATCATTTCAACAAGAATTAACCGACGCAAAGTACGTGAAGGTTTAGTTGTTTCTGTAGTTCAAGACAAAACTGCAGTAGTAGAAACTCTGGACAGGGTTCGTCACCGTAGATACGGAAAAACAGTTCAACGCACAAAGAAGCTTCAAGCACATGATGAAGAAAATCAATTAAGTGTTGGAGATCGCGTTCGAATTCAGGAAACTCGACCCTTGTCAAAAACAAAACGTTGGCGACTGGTTGAAATCTTAGAGAGGGCTAAGTAATGATCCAGCAGGAAACCCGCTTAAAGGTGGCTGATAATTCGGGAGCCCGGGAAGTCTTGTGCATCAAGGTTTTAGGAGGAACGAGGCGGAGGTATGCCTCCGTCGGAGACGTTTTCGTAGCAACTGTTAAAGATGCAAATCCTGGAGCTGCAGTTAAAAAAGGTGAAGTTGTTAAGTGTGTAGTGGTTCGCACTGCAAAAGAATCGCGACGCTTGGATGGTTCTTATATACGTTTTGATGAAAATGCTGCTGTATTGATAGATGATCAACATCAGCCAAGAGGAACTCGTATTTTCGGTCCAGTAGGTAGAGAATTGCGAGAGAAAAAATTCATGAGAATTGTTTCTTTAGCACCAGAGGTGATTTAGATGAAAATAAAAAAAGGTGATCAAGTAAGAGTTTTGGCTGGGAAAGATAAAGGCCGTGAAGGTGAAATCAGCCGTGTTATCCCTCAACGGAATTCAGTAATTATTGAAGGGGTAAATCAAGTAAAGCGTCACCAAAAAGCTACATCCGAGACAATGCAGGGTGGCATAATTGACAAAACTATGCCGATAGATGCCTCAAATGTGGCGCTTTTAAGCCCATCCGATGGAAAACCGACAAGAGTTGGCTATCGACTTGGTGAATCAGGAAAAAAAGTACGAATCTGTAAACGAACAGGAGTTGATCTAGATGGTTGAGACTAAAACTCCTTTGGGTCTCCGACAAAGGTATGAGACTGAGCTGCGTGAAAATTTGAAAGTAGAACTTGGATTACCCAATACTATGCAGGTTCCTAAATTGGTGAAAGTGGTTGTAAATATGGGCGTTGGTGAAGCAGCCCAGCAGTCAAAGGTTCTTGATGGAGCATTGGCTGACTTGGAATTAATTACCGGTCAAAAACCAATAATCACAAAAGCCAAGACCTCAATCTCAAATTTTCGACTTCGTGAAGGTCAAGCGATTGGAGCCAAAACCACACTCAGAGGAAATAGAATGTATGAATTTTTAGACCGGCTTATGAATCTTGCTATACCTAGAGTTCGCGACTTTCGAGGTTGCAGTGTAAAGGCCTTTGATGGCAATGGAAATTACACACTGGGTGTTACTGAGCAACTTATTTTTCCAGAAATTGATTATGACAAAATTGACCGTGTGCGAGGTATGGATATAACTATCGTTACCTCAGCATCTGATGATATGGGTGGAAGGGCTTTACTTAGAGCTCTTGGGTTCCCATTCCGAGAGGAAGCTTCCTAGTGGCTAAAAAAGCTTTAGTTAACAAACAAAAGAAAACTCCGAAATTTAAAGTTCGGGCTTATACGCGATGCGGAAAGTGCGGTAGAACGCGTTCTGTATACAGAGATTTCGGCCTTTGCCGCATATGCCTTCGTGAGATGGCTTTAGCAGGTGAAATACCTGGTTTGACCAAGTCGAGTTGGTGAGGGGAGGGCTTTATGACAATGACAGATCCAGTAGCAGACATGCTCACTCGTATACGTAATGCAAATCAAGCAATGCATGATGGAGTTGCTATGCCTTCATCAAAACAAAAAATTGCTCTTGCCGACATATTAAAAGAAGAGGGTTATATTAGCGATTTTGATGTCAGCACTTCAGAAAGAGCAACAGGTAATGTTCTGTCTATAACAATGAAGTACACAGATTCACGTAAACGTGTAATTAGTGGAATAAAAAGAGTTTCTAAACCAGGACTAAGGGTTTATACCAAATCAGACAGAATCCCTCGCGTGCTTGGAGGTCTGGGTGTAGCTGTAGTGAGTACAAGCAAAGGACTCATGAGTGATAGAGAGGCTCGCCGTCGACGTATGGGTGGCGAAATTCTCTGTTACGTCTGGTAAGGAGGGGAAAGATGTCGAGAATCGGAAAAGAACCAATTTCTGTCCCAACTGATGTAAATATTTCTATTCAAGGTAGAAATGTGGGAGTCACTGGTCCTAAAGGATCTTTAGATTTAGATTTACCCGGTGAAATCGATGTGCGCCAAGAAGACGGCACGGTTTTAGTCGAAAGACCTAATGATGATCGAAAAAATAAGGCTTTGCATGGACTGACCAGATCTCTAATTAACAATATGGTTATAGGAGTTTCTGAGGGATTCAAGAAAGAACTTGAAATAGTAGGAGTTGGCTATAGAGCGGCAAAAAGTGGCGACGGTCTTGAATTGCAGCTTGGTTTTAGTCATCCTGTTAAAGTAAAGGCGCCAGAAGGCATTACTTTTGATGTACCGGAACCTACTCAAATAATTGTTTCAGGGATAAATAAAGAGGTGGTTGGTCAAGTTGCTGCTGACATCAGAAGCTACCGCAAACCTGAACCTTATAAAGGAAAAGGTATTAGATACGTTGGAGAACATGTAGCGCGTAAAGCTGGAAAGGCGGCGAAGTGAGCATTAAATCTGATAGACGCGCTGGTCGTCATCGTCGTCATAGACGGATACGTAAATCAGTTTTTGGAACAGAAAATCGACCAAGACTGGTTGTATTTAGATCCAGCAAGCACATATCTGCACAATTAATAAATGATGAAATCGGTGAAACTTTAGTTTCTGCATCGACTCAACAAGATGGTATTGCAAATGGAATTAGTGGCATTGACGCTGCCGTAGAAGTTGGCCGTCAAATTGCAAACCGAGCTAACGAAGCGGGTGTTCAAAAAGTAGTTTTTGATCGAAGCGGTTACCGATATCACGGACGTGTAGCTGCTTTGGCAGATGCAGCTAGAAAAGAAGGATTGGAGTTCTGATGACAGTTGAAACACCAGCTGAAATGATTCCTCTGAGAGAATCACGAGTAGTTCATATAAATCGTGTTGCCAAGGTTGTTAAGGGTGGTAGGCGTTTTTCCTTTACAGCACTTGTAGTGATTGGAGATGGTGCAGGTCGAGTTGGACTCGGTTACGGGAAAGCAAAGGAAGTTCCTTTGGCAATTCAAAAAGGCACTGAAGAGGCAAAACGAAATGTTTTTTCTGTTCCAATGGCAGGAAGTACTATTATTCACACTATTGAAGGTGTGATGGGGGCAGGACGTGTTTTAATGCAGCCCGCAGCTCCAGGTACTGGAGTTATAGCAGGAGGTGCAGCACGTGCTGTATTAGAAGAAGCTGGGATACAAGATGTTTTGTGTAAATCTTTAGGTTCTGCTAATCATATAAATGTGGCTAGAGCGACTATCGCTGGCCTTAAAGGTTTACGACGACCAGATGAAATTGCAGAGATGAGAGGAATCCCTGCTGAAGATTTTGTTCCCAAAGCTCTTTTAGATTCATATCTAAGATCTGAAGCAGGAATCGGAAAACCTGATTCTTCAGCACTGGAGCCATCGGAGAATGATAATGAATAGTGATTCTGCTTTACAGTTACAAGTAAGACAAATTAGATCTTCCATCGGGACTAAACCCAAACAACGTGGAACTCTAAGGGCCTTGGGGCTGGGTCGTATAGGAAGAGTTAATACTCTTCCAGATAGACCCGAAATAAGAGGAATGTTAGCTCGTGTGCCTCATTTGGTAGAAGTACAGGAGGTTAAGTGATATGAAAGTCCATGATTTGTCTCCAGCACCCGGTTCGAAACGTCGTTCTAAAAGAGTGGCTAGGGGTATTGCTGGTAAAGGTGGTAAAACCGCAGGCCGCGGGATGAAAGGCCAAAAGGCGCGTAGTAAAGTTCGCGCAGGTTTTGAAGGTGGCCAAATGCCATTTGCTCAAAGAATTCCAAAATTGAAAGGTTTTAATAATCCTTTTAGAGTCGAATATCAAGCAGTTAATTTGGACACGATTGAAGAATCTGGACTTATAGAAATCAGCCCTGCAACTCTTTACGACCGCGGTCTAATTGCTAAAAAATCTTTAGTGAAAGTATTAGGCAGGGGTGAAATTAAACGCGCTGTTAATGTTAAAACGCATGCTATTTCAGCATCTGCTGAAGCAGCTATAACGAGCGCGGGTGGCTCTGTGGAGAAATTAGATCTACCATTCTCTATAAGGCCAGCTGCTAAGGGTAATGCTTTAACAAATCGATGATGTCTATTTATAAAAGAGAATTATTTGTGAACGGAGAAGTCCTTGCTTAAAAGCATGTTGAATATGTTCCGCGTAGGGGATTTAAGAAAGAGGATTTTATTTACTCTCTTAATGATCCTTCTTTACAGGATTGGAGCTTTTGTTCCAGCACCTGGCATTGATGTAGAACAGGTGCAACTTTTGAGAGATAGAGCTAATCAAGGTGGAGTTCTAGCCTTCTTGCAACTTTTTTCAGGAGGGTCATTAACAAGTTTTGCTGTTTTTGCTCTTGGAGTGATGCCATATATTACTGCTTCGATCATTATGCAGGTCCTTGGGGTTGTCGTACCTCGAATAGAGCAATGGCAACAGCAGGGTGCGGTTGGTCAGAGAAAAATAACTCAGTGGACTAGGTATATGACAGTAATAATTGCGGTCATTCAATCTACTAGTTTTGCCTTTTTGTTCAATGACAGTGGCAATGCAATTAGCGGTTCCTCTGGTTCAAATCTTCTACCCAATTTTCATATTGGAACGGTAAGTGTTGTAGTTCTTACCCTGACAGCGGGAACAGCACTTCTTATGTGGATGGGAGAACTGATCACTCAAAAAGGTATAGGTAATGGAATGTCTTTACTGATAATGATTTCAATTATTAGTAGTTTTCCGGCTCAAGGTTCGCTTATTCACGCTGAAAATGGTGTGGTAGCTCTCGTAGTTGTCCTTGCTGTTTTGATTGCAATTATTACTGTAGTGGTTTTTGTTGAACAAGGTCAAAGACGGATACCAGTTCAATTCGCAAAACGAGTTGTTGGTCGGCGTATGTATGGGGGTCAAAACACCTACATACCTTTGAAGGTGAATCAATCTGGAGTAATACCGATAATTTTTGCGTCTTCAATTCTTTATCTGCCTGTTCTTATAGCTGCAGCTTTACCTTGGGATGGTTTTAGAGGCTGGGTAGATAATAATCTTGCTCAACCAGATAATGTTTTTTACTTTGCTATAACAGGTCTTTTAGTAGTTGGCTTCGCATATTTCTATACAGCTATAACTTTTGATCCAGTTCGTCAAGCAGACACAATAAGAAAACAGGGTGGTTTTGTGCCCGGTATTCGACCGGGTTATCAAACTGAAAGATATCTGGCAAAAATTTTATCTCGAATTACCCTCCCAGGAGCTTTATTTTTAGCAGCTGTAGCACTTATTCCGTCAATTCTTATAAACGTATTTTTAGATACAACTTCCGGTGTAGGGTCGTCTTCTTCGGGTGCAAGTGGTTTTGGATTCGTAGGTATTTCAATACTTATTGCTTCAGGTGTTGCTTTAGAAACTATGAAACAGGTTGATTCTCAGCTCACTATGAGAAACTATGAGGGTTTCTTGAAGTAGTTCCACTTCAAGAAAAGAAAATGAAAAATATACGTTTAGTGATTCTCGGTCGACAGGGTTCTGGGAAAGGAACTCAGTGTTTCAGACTAAGTGAGTCGTATGGAACTATTCATATTTCGACAGGAGATATATTGCGTGCAGCTGTCGAAACGCAGACTGAATTAGGTAAAAAAGCAAAAATTATAATGGACGCTGGTGATCTTGTGCCTGATGAAATAATTAATGCGATTGTTGCTGAACGTATTGAAATGGAGGATGTGATAACAAGTGGTTTTATTTTAGATGGTTATCCGAGGACGTCGTCCCAGGCTCAAGCTTTAGAAGAAGAGTTGCTTTCTAATGGGTTGAGTCTAGATCTTGCTATAAATCTAGAAGTTCCGGTAGGTGAGGTTACTCAACGAATGCTGGATAGATCGCGTGCAGATGATACTGAAGAAGCAATAAAACGACGACTTGAAATTTATGAAAATGAGACAGCTCCACTCTTGGAGTGGTTTGAAGAGCGTAATAATTTGATTGTTGTTGATGGATTAGGAACTGAGGATGCGGTTTTTTCGCGTTTACAGGATGTTATAGATGGTGCAATCAGTGGAAATTAAATTAAATGAATTAAATACAGACCTTTTAGGGGTTGGACGCTTCTTAGCAGTCGGGTAGCGTTATTAGTCGGCTCTTTACCGGTTGCCGTTATACAAGTTTTTCAATTTTAATTTATAGGATTTGGGAGTTTAGTTCTGACGAAGTCTAAAGAAGATGCAATTGTAATGGAGGGAACGGTTCTTGAACCGTTGCCGAATGCGATGTTCCGAGTTGAACTGGAAGAAAATGGCCATAATGTTTTAGCCCATATTTCAGGAAAAATGAGGATGCACTATATTCGTATACTCCCTGGTGATCGTGTCCAGGTTGAACTAACTCCTTATGATTTAACTAGAGGACGAATTACCTATAGGTACAAGTAAGTAGAAATTATGAAAGTAAGAACAAGTGTTAAGAAAATGTGTGAGAAGTGTCGAGTCATTAGACGTCATGGTCGTGTTCGGGTGATTTGTACCAATCCGCGTCATAAGCAGAGACAGGGTTAGGAGAAGAATCTATGGCTCGTATTTCAGGTGTTGATATTCCGAGGGAGAAGCGCGTTGTAGTCTCCCTGACTTATTTGCATGGTATAGGTCGTACTGTTGCAGAAAATATTTGTGAAGCTGCAGAAGTTGATTTCTCAACTCGGGTAAAAGATCTTAGTGATGATGAAGTTGTAAGAATCCGTGCTTTCATCGATGAACAACTTACGGTGGAAGGTGATCTTCGTCGCAAGGTGTCTCAGAATATAAAGAGAAAAATGGACATCGGCTGTTATGAAGGTATTCGACATCGGAAGGGATTACCAGTTAGAGGTCAACGCACCCATACGAATGCACGAACTCGTAAAGGCCCGAGAAAAATAATTGCGAATAAGAAAAAGGTGATGAAGTAATGGCTACTTCAAGCTCTCGGCGAAGAGAACGTAAGAATGTGCCTCATGGAGTTGCGCATATAAAGAGTTCGTTTAACAATACGATTGTTACGTTTACTGACAGGGCTGGAAATACTCTTGCTTGGGCATCATCAGGAAATGTTGGATTTAAAGGTTCACGTAAATCAACACCCTTTGCTGCACAGATGGCAGCAGAACAAGCTGCTCTTAAGGCAATTGAGCATGGTGTTAGAAAAGTAGATGTCGTTGTAAAAGGTCCTGGTTCGGGACGAGAGACAGCTATAAGAACTATCCAGAATACTGGAATAGAGGTAACAGGTATTAAGGACGTAACGCCGGTGCCTCATAATGGGTGCAGGCCTCCTAAGAGAAGGAGAGTTTGATGTCTAGGTATACAGGCCCAAAGGCGAGAATTTCACGACGCTTAGGTACAAATATTTTCGGAACAAAGGGCGAAGTAATTGCTCTTGATAAAAGACCCTATCCCCCGGGTGAACATGGTAGATCCAGACGGCGTGGTAATCCTTCAGAATATTTACTTCAGTTACAAGAAAAGCAAAAAGCGAGACTTTCTTATGGTTTGTCAGAAAAGCAGTTTCGTAAGATTTATGAAGAAGCCAGTCGGCGTGAAGGCGTTACAGGCGAAAATATGCTCAAATTTTTAGAATTACGTTTAGATAATGCTGTTTATCGTGCAGGAATAGGTGCAACTAGACCACAAGCAAGACAGTTAGTAAACCATGGTCATTTCGATGTAAATGGTAAAAGGGTTGATATACCGAGTTATCGTCTTCGAAAAGGAGATGTAGTTAGTCTGCGGCCAAAGGCTAGCAAAATGGTACTGATTCAATGGAATGTCGATGTTCTTGATAGGCAAGCACCCGCTTGGCTTCAAGTCGCCGATAACAGTCATGAATTTACTGTCACGGATTTACCATCACGCGACCAGATAGATATTCCGGTACGTGAACAGCTCATTGTTGAGCTTTATAGTAAGTAGAGTTTTTGGGTTTAAACCCAAAAAAGTAAAGATAGGGAGATAAAAATGCTGGTGATGCAGCGACCAAAGGTCGAAGAATTAGATTCGTCAGAACTTGGCGACAATTGTCTTCAGTTTTCGATAGGGCCATTAGAGCCAGGTTTTGGACAGACACTGGGTAATTCTTTAAGAAGAACTCTTTTGTCCTCAATTCCGGGCTCGGCAGTTACTCAGATTCGTTTTGACGATGCATTACATGAGTTTGGAACTATTAATGGTGTTGTTGAAGATGTAACAGACATTGTTTTGAATCTCAAAGATTTAGTTTTTCATTCTGAGAGTGACGAGCCAATAGAAATAAGGGTAGATGTTGTAGGCCCACAACAAGTCACAGGTGAATCATTCGCTTCAAATTCGGAAGTGGATGTAATTAATCCTGATTTACACATAGCTACTGTTAATTCAAAAGCTAATTTAACTTTTGAAGTAACAGTAGAAAAAGGTGTTGGTTATCTCTCTTCGGATCGAACCATTGGCGAAGGTATTATTGGTGTAATACCAGTTGATGCCCTATTTTCACCTGTCCGTCGAGTTTCTTTTGAAGTAGGTAATACTCGTGTTGATCAGTCGACTGATTATGATGAATTGATTTTGAAAATTGAGACTGATGGATCTCTTACACCAAGAGAGGCTTTAGCCTCATCTGGAAAAACTTTAGGATCCCTAGTAGGTCTAGTTGAAAGCCTTGCTGAAGAAGAAGTGCAAGGTCTGGAACTTACAGAGGCTGAATCTCCTGAGACCAATTCACCCGATATTGATTTACAGATTGAAGAACTTGAGTTGTCTGAAAGACCTCGCAACTGTCTAAAGAGAGCTCAAATCGATACTGTGGGCCAGCTATTAGAAAAGTCTGCAGAGGACCTGATGACGATAACTAATTTCGGTCAAAAATCTCTAGATGAAATTTATGAGAAGCTAAATGCTAGGGGCTTGTCATTGCGAGTTAGGGGTTAGTAATGCCTGCTACGCCGAAGAAAGGCCGACGTTTTGGAGGTAGTTCTTCGCACCAAAAATCTATGATGGCAAATTTGGTTGCTTCTCTTATAGCAGCCGAGGCAATTACTACGACTGAAGCTAAAGCTAAAGCATTGAGGCCAATAGCTGAAAAAATGATCACTAAAGCTAAAAAAGGTGGTCTCCATAACCATAGGCAGGTAGTTTCATTTATTCGTGACCGGGAAATGGCATCGAAACTTTTTGATGAGATAGGGCCTAGATATCAAGACAGAGCTGGTGGTTATACACGAGTTATAAAAATTGGTCCCCGTAAGGGTGATAATGCTCCAATGGCTCGTATAGAGCTTGTTTAACTTTCAGGATTTAATTTTAAAGTAGTGAATTATTAGTCATGAGAGTAAGGGCGAGAGTCGCTTATCACGGAGGAGATTTTCACGGTTTTGCGGAAAATCTTGGGGTAAGAAGTATTGCCGGAGATCTAAATAAGGCAATTTCTATAGTGGTTGGTGAACCCATAAGTGTGACATGCGCTGGGAGAACTGATAAAGGTGTTCACGCTATTGGCCAAGTGATTAGTTTTGATGTGCCTGATGGGGTATCCCTTGAAAAGCTAGCTTCTTCCGTTAATAGCCAATGTGGACCATCAGTTTTATTTACCGATTTAAAATTTGTAGATCAAGAGTTTGATGCGAGGTTTAGTGCTATTTCCAGAACGTACTCTTACCGGATTCTTAATAGTCTCGATCTAGACCCTTTTCTAGTCGATCGGGCTTGGCATATTCCCACCAAATTGGATGTAAGTTCGATGCAGAAAGCTTCTAAACATTTAATAGGGGAGCATGACTTCAGTTCCTTTTGTAAAAAACCTAAACTTAAATCAGGAGGTACTGCTTCTTTGGTGCGTTATGTGAATTCCGCAACTTGGAGTTCTCCTAATGAAAATGATTTATTTTTTGAAATTTCTGCTACATCTTTTTGTCATCAAATGGTCAGATCTATTGTTGGGACTCTTGTGAGAGTTGGATTAGGAAAAATTTCTCATGAATATTTACCAAAACTAATTTCTCTAGCTGACAGGCAAGCGGCTGGTGAAATAGCTCCTCCACAGGGATTAATTCTTCTTTCTGTCGAGTATTAACGATATTTCTACTATCAGTGCAATCTTGGGTTGCCGGCCAGTGAGACGCACCGTATCGTTATATGGCTGGGTTATGAGGTTTAGTATCCCAAGAGTTTTATTAATCTATTTAAATATTCATTGCAGAGGTAATTAGTGTCTACTTATACGCCGAAAAAAGGTGACATTCAGAGAGCTTGGCATGTTGTAGATGCCGATGGTCTTATTTTGGGACGTCTTGCATCTGAAGTTGCAAAAATTTTAAGAGGAAAGCATAAACCTATTTTTACACCACATCAGGACACCGGAGATCATGTGGTGATTGTAAATGCCGACAAAGTGGTTCTTTCAGGTTCAAAGAAAACTGAAAAAGCCGTTTATAGTCACTCTGGCTATCCAGGTGGTTTGAAAACTAAAATGTATGGGGACTTGCTGACCGATAGACCTGAAGAGGCATTGCGAAAAACTATCGGAGGAATGTTACCTAAGAACAGTCTTGGCCGTCAGATGTTAACAAAACTTAAAATTTATAGAGGTGAAAGTCATCCTCATGATGCTCAAAAACCACAACAATTAGAACTCGAGCACACAAGGCTACGAGGGCCTAAAGAAATAAAACCAATCGAAGCGCAGACAACTGAAGTAAAAGTTTCAGACTCCCAAGAAGAGTCAGTGGATACAAGTAATTCAGATGGTGAGGAACGAAAAACTTCAGAAGGTGCTTCTTTACAGGATTTAGGTTTAACAGATGTGGTAATTAATAATCTTGCAGCAGGTGGGATTGAAACAATAGAAGAGCTTGTTAGTAAAACCAATGAAGATGTTTTAGGTATACCAAAGATAGGGCCCAAGGCTGTTGAGCAGATTATTAATGCTCTCAAAGATAATGGCTTTACACTCAAGGAGATTTAGGAAGAGAACAATGGCAGAACTTTTGATTCAAGCAACTGGCAGACGTAAAGAGTCTGTTGCCAGAGTACGTCTCAGTGAGGGCAATGGTCGTATTTTGATCAACGGCAGAACGGCGGATGAGTATTTTCCT
>MDTB01070114.1_pt1 | contig 13056 bp, 14 predicted proteins | sample 811161 | NCBI WGS metagenome assembly MDTB01 (sample SAMN05326650, study PRJNA326480) | marine metagenome | isolation source: seawater | place: Mediterranean Sea | collected 2009 | reverse complement strand
GAGGTTCAAAAGTCTAAAGAAGAAGATTTAAAAAATATATAACATCGCTTAAAGTGATAGCATTAAAATCCCACAAAATAAAAATTAAACACGTAGCTATAATCATGGATGGCAATGGAAGATGGGCTGAAAAAAACAAAATATCAAAAAAAAAAGGACACGAGTATGGGGTACAAAACTGTATTAAAATTTGTGAAAATTTAAAAAAATTAGATTTTAAAATAAATGAAATCTCTTTTTATGTATTTTCAACAGAGAATTGGAATCGTTCACACCTGGAAATAAGAAATTTATTTCAACTCATAGAAGCATATTACTCTTCATTCAAAACATCAGCAAATAAAAATAATATTTCTGTAAGACACTATGGTTCTAAAAAAAGACTATCTAATAAAATTAAGAAAATAATTGACGATGTTGTGCTGAGTACAGAGAAAAACAATGGAACCAATGTAAATTTATTATTTAATTATGGATCAAGACAAGAAATTGAGGATGCAATAAAAAAAATTCAGTATGAAAAGAAAAAAAAATTTAACTTTAGGGATTATTTATATATTCCCGAGTCAAATGACCCAGACTTAATAATTAGAACTGGTGGAGAAATTAGATTAAGTAATTTCATGTTATGGCAAAGTGCATATTCAGAGCTCTATTTTACAAAGACGTTATGGCCAGACTTCAAAATTACTTCGTTGAATAGAATATTGCATAGATATTTAAAAAGAAATAGGAAACTTGGAAAATAAATTGAAAAACTTATTTAATAAAAATTTATTATTAAGAATATTCTCTGTAATTATATTTATACCCTTAATGCTCGTTCCCATTATTTATAGTAATTATTCATTATTCATAGTTTATATTGCATTTAACGCTGTAATTCTATGCGAGATAAATTTAATGAAAGTTCAAGAAGAGAAGATTATATTACTTAATATTTATAAGGTTTTAATAATATTTGTATTTTTTATATTTATTGTAATCAATATTAATTCAGTGATGACTTCTACTAATATTATTGAAATAATTGTAACTATATGGCTATTTGATACCTTTTCATTCTTAGGTGGAAAAATTATTGGAGGTAAAAAACTAATGCCATCTATAAGCTTTGGAAAAACTCAAAGTGGTCTATTTGTCGGTATCACTGCCACACTTTCAAGTTTTTATTTCTATTCAATAACAGTTGGTGATTTTTCATTAAAATATTTATTGTTTATTAGTATAATCATATTATTCGCTTTTTTAGGAGATGTATCTGCTTCAATGATAAAAAGACTTTCATCTATCAAGGATTCTGGTTTTATTATGCCAGGACATGGTGGCTTGTTAGATAGGCTAGACTCATTTATTGGCGTTTTCTTTTTCATTGGTATTTTTGAATTATTATCATGAAAAAAATTAATCTAATTATTTATGGAGCTACAGGCAGTATAGGCAAGTCTGTGCTCTCAGTAATTAGGCCTAATAAAGATAAATTTAATATTCAAGGAGTCACGTGCAACAAAAACTATAAAAAATTAATTAAAATTGCAGAAGAATTTAATGTAAAAAAGCTTGGCATAAATAAGCAAATAAGAAGTACAGTCAAAGAACTGAATGATTATAATGTTTATGAAAATATAAATTCTTTCAGTAACATATGTGACAGTAAAACTAATGTAATTATTTTTGCGATTTCTGGTTTAGCGGGCTTAGATCTTTTTTATAAATTATGTCAATCAGGTAAAAAAATTGGAATGGCAAATAAAGAATGTATTATTTCTCTCGGTGAAAACATATCAAAACTAGCAAAAAGAAGTAGCTCTATTATTGTACCGCTTGACTCTGAGCACAATTCTATTTTTCATTTATTGAATAATGATAATGGTCCTTTTGAATCAGTTACAATAACTGCTTCAGGTGGTCCATTTAGAAAACTGCCTTTAAAACTCTTTAATGATATTAAGATTAAACAAGCTCTATCACATCCAATTTGGAAAATGGGAAAAAAAATATCGATAGACTCAGCAACTATGGTTAATAAAGCTCTTGAGATTATTGAAGCTAAGTATTTATTTGAACTAAAGGATGACCAAATAAATGCAATTATTCACCCTCAGGCAATAGTTCATGCTATGGTTAATTATAAAAATGGAATTACTACAGCCGTGTTAAATAAGCCAGATATGCGTATACCAATATCATCCTTGTTTTTTAAATTTAATGACTACCCAAATAAAACAAAACAGTTGCAGTTGTTAGAACATTCTAAACTTGAATTTTATCCAATAAATACTAAAAGATATCCAGCAATTGAATTGGGTAAAGAAGTTATGAAAATTGGTGGACTCGCTCCAAATGCCTTTAATTATCTGAATGAGATTTTAGTCAGTCATTTTCTGAAAGGTGCAATAAAATTTGTAGATATAACGACCTTAAATGAAATTAATTTAGAGAAGATATTTGCTAAAAATGAGAATAAAATGTCACCTAATTTGATTGATATTAAAAATATTAATAGCTGGATTGATAAAAATTTGTATCTAAGGCATTAGATTTAAGCTAATTTTATATTATGAAAAAATATCTTTTATTTTCTCTGCTGTTTCTGTTTCTTAACAACAACGTATTCGCAGATAACAATATTATTAACTCTATTAGTGTTGATGGCATTCAGAGAATCGATAAAGAAACAGTCATATCATATTCTAATATATCAAAAGGAGATATTTATACCGAAGAAATTGGGAACAAGGTGTTAAAGTATCTTTTTGAAACAAATTTATTTTCCAATATTCAAGTTTCATTCGCAGATAATATCTTGAATATAAAAATTCAAGAAAATCCAACAATTAATTTAGTTAAATTCTCAGGAAATTCAAAAATAAAGGATGAAGACTTAGTAATTGAAATATTATTAAAAGAAAGATCAGTCTATTCAAGAAGTAAAGTTAAGAAAGACATTGAAAGAATGCTTTCTTTGTATCAAAGAGCGGGCCGTCTATCAACAGAAATTAACCCTAAACTAGAAATGCTAGATAATAATCGTGTAAACCTGACTTATGTAATTACGGAGTCAGATGTAGCTAAGGTTTCAAGTATAGTGATTTTAGGAAATGATGTTTTTTCAACAAGCAAGATTAAGTCAATTATGAAAACAAAAGAAAAAACAATACTGCGTTATCTATCTAGTTCAGACAGTTACGATCCAGATAAATTAGAATACGATAAACAGCTAATTACGCAATTTTATAATAATAATGGATATCCTAATTTTAAATTTACCTCTTCTATTGCACAATTAAAAACAAATACTAATAATTTTGAAATTATATTAAACATTAATGAGGGTAAAAAATTTAATTTTGGAGAACTGAAAGTAGAGAGTGAATTAAAAAAAATTGATCCAGAATTAGTAAAAACTGTATTACCAATTAAGAAGGGAAATTTATTTAATCGAAGCCTTTTGAATGAAAGTGTTGAGAACTTAAAAGAATTTGCGCAGCTAGAGGGTTACTCTTTCATAGAAATTGATACAAATTTATCAGATGGCACCGATGAAAATACAGTTGATGTGAAACTAATAATTAACGAAGGACCTCGAGTATATATAAATAAAATAAATATTGCTGGAAACACAAGGACTGTGGACAAAGTTATAAGAAGAGAATTTGGTCTTACAGAAGGCGATCCATACAATAAATATTCTATTAATTATTCAAAAGATTCAATAAGAGCACTTAATTACTTTAAAGAAGTTGAAATCGATGAAGTTAGGACTGACTTTCCTGATAAAATAAATCTTGAGGTAAACGTTGAAGAAAAGAATACTGGTGAAGCTTCTATCGGAGCTGGTTACTCCAGCGCTAACTCATCCTCACTAAATTTAGGATTAAGAGAGAATAATTTTTTAGGAAAAGGGCAAAAAGTTAAGTTTGAAACATCATTCTCAAACACAAGAACTGTATACGATATTTCACTTACTGAACCTTATTTTAATAATAATCCTCTTTCTTTAACTACAAATATATATAGTAATTTTACTGATCCAACCGGTGTTAACTATGAAACGGAAGACTTGGGATTTGGAATAGCATCTTCTTTTCCCTTATCAACAGACAGATATTTAGAGATCCGATATTCTTTATTTACTTCTAAAATTAAAGCAAATTCTAATGCTACTGCTTATGAAAATGCTTTAGCTGGAACTGATACAGTTTCATCTCTTGGTTATACTTTATCATTTGATAGAAGAAATAGTCGGTATAAGCCATCTGATGGATTTAATTTTAAACTGAGTCAAGATTTAGCAGGGTTAGGTGGTGATAGTTATTATTATAAAAATAAATTTGAGTTTAATTACTATAAAAGATTATCAAAAAGATTTATAGGAGCTTATAAATTACAAGGAGGAAATATTAATGGATATAATGAAAAGTATACACCGTTATCTTCAAACTTTAAATTAGGTGGAAAAAAACTCAGAGGTTTTAAGTCAGGTAAGATAGGTCCGAAATTAGGAAATTCATACACAGGAGGTCAGTATTTTTACCTGACATCTCTTGAAACAAATATTGATTTAGAAATTGATGCGTTCGATATTACAACTACTGCATTCATAGATGTCGGAAGTCTGTGGGGACTAGAAAATCCAGCTTATGGATCAATTGATGATGATCATGAAGCTCGATCATCTATAGGTGTTAATTTTAACTGGGACTCTGCAATTGGACCCATTAATATAATTTATGCAAATATATTAAAAAGCAATAAAGGCGATACAACGGATAATCTTTATTTTGATATAGGCTACAATTTTTAATACAAACAGGAAAAATAATGATAAAAAAACTTTCAATTTTAATTATATCTATTTTTATTTTCCCATCTTTATTGATGGCAGACTATCCAAATACCTCAATTGGAGTAATTGATCTTAATAAAATATTGTCAGACGCTGACGCAGCAATAGCTGCGGCAGAGCAAATTGAGAAGATAGCTATTGAAATTGAAAGTGAAATAAAAGTAAGTGATGAAGAAATGATTAAAGAACAAAATTTACTTATAGAATCTCAATCAATTATGGCACCTGAAGCCTTTGAATCTAAAAGAAATGAATATGAAGGTAAAGTTCAGAAATATAATAATGAAAGACAAGCCAAGCTAATAAAAATTGATGAACTTATTGCTGTATCTAGGAATGATATATTAAATGCTGTAAAACCAATATTAGAGGAAATATCTAATGAGAAAGGTATAACAATTATTTTAGAGAAGGCCTCAATAATGCTGAACGCTGAAAAAATGGATATTACGAGTGAAGTTTTAAAAAAATTAAATAAATCACTGCCAACTATTGAAGTATCCAGAGATTAAAATTAGATGAAATCTAGTTTTTTTAAAAACCTAGGACCCATAAGTTACTCTTCGATAAAAGAGCACATAAACTGTACGCCTGTAAATATTGATGAAAATAAATATTTTAATGATTTTACTAGTATCAAAAATTTAAATAAAGATGGACTTTCGTTTCTAACAGACACTTTCTTTCCTAAAGAAAATATTCAAAGTAATGGTACAATTATATGTAATCAATCTACATATGGTAAATTTAAGACTTCCAATCCTCTTATTATAGTCAAAGATGTGCATTCAGCCGTAGCAAAATTATCAAACATTTTTTATCGCTCTCTCTCATTTAACGAAATAGAAAGGCTTGATAAACCTAAAATTGGAAGTAATTGTAATATTTCTCAGTCCGCAATTATTGAAAATGGATCGATAATTGGGGAAAACGTTAAAATTATGGCTGGTTGTTATGTAGGGTACAATTGTATAATTGGAGACAATACTACAATTGATTGTAATACTGTAATTACTAACTCTGTAATAGCAGAAAATGCGTACGTTGGAAGAAATTCATCTTTAGGACAACAAGGATTTGGTTTTGCAATTAATAAAAATAAAAATATTAAAATATTCCATAGCGGCAGAGTAATACTTCAAGCTGGTGTTAATATAGGATCAAATTGCACTTTAGATAGAGGTAGTTTTGGAGATACTATAATTGGGCAAAATACATACTTTGATAATCTGTGCCATGTTGCGCATAACGTTATTGTTGGTAATAATTGTATTTTTGCAGCGATGACTGGTATTGCAGGAAGTACCAATATTGGCAATGATGTAATGACTGGAGGTCAGGTGGGAATAGCGGGACATTTAAATATAGGCAATAATGTTAAAATTGCGGCTCAAAGTGGTGTACTTAAAGATTTAGATAATGGCAGCTCTGTTATGGGACACCCTGCAATAGATAAAATTAGGTATATTAGAAAATATAAAAAAAATTATGCCTAATAAAAAAATTAATTATAGTGAAATAAGAAAATTAATACCACATCGTGAACCATTTCTTTTTCTTGACGAATTAATTAACATAACTAAGTTAAAAAAAGCTACAGGCATCAAAATATTTTCAAAAGATGAGTATTTTTTCAAAGGTCATTTTCCAGGTCAGCCTGTTGTGCCTGGAGTAATATTAGTTGAAATGATGGCGCAAACAGCTGCTGCACTTATCGCTTACAGTATTAGAGAAGAGACTTTTAATAAGATTGTTTACTTAATGAATATTGAAAGTACCAAATTTAGGAAACCTGTATTTCCTAATACAAAAATATTTACCAATGTAAATGCCCTTCGCTCAAAAGGCAGAGTTTGGAGGTTTGAGGGAAGATCATATGACGGAAGTGATAATGCTATATGCGAAGCCAAATGGAGCGCTATGATAATGGATAGGAATAATGAATAAAATTCATAATACAGCAATAATTGGAAAAAATACAATAATTGGATCTAATGTAAAAATTGGTCCTTACTGTGTAATTGAAGATGGAGTCAAAATTGGCAATGACAACACGCTTCATGCTAGTGTGTATATGTCAGGTGAAACTGATATAGGAAAGGGAAATACTTTTTTTCCTTTTTGTTCAATTGGTTCTAAACCCCAGGATTTGAAATACCAAGGTGAAAAGAGCAAACTTATTATCGGTGATGAAAATATTTTTAGAGAGCACTCTACTGCTAACCCAGGAACTTCAGGTGATAATATGTTAACGGTAATTGGAAACTCTTCATTATTCATGATAGGTATTCATATAGCTCATGATTGTATTGTCGGAGATAAAGTGATCATGGCTAATCAAGCTACACTTGGTGGACATGTTCAAGTGGATAATTTTGCAGTATTAGGAGGACTGTCAGCTGTTCATCAATACTGTAGGATTGGTAAATTAGCAATGATTGGTGGATTGTCTGCAGTAGAAAATGATGTAATTCCTTTTAGCTTAGCATTAGGAAATAGAGCAAAAATAACTGGAGTTAATATAGTGGGACTTAAAAGAGCAAATTATAGCAAAGATATCATCAGAGAATATTCAAATATCATTGATAAAATATTTACAGGTGGAACAATATCATCTGAAATAGAGAAAGTTAAAAATAATAATAACGAGTTAATGAAAGAACTTTTAAACTTTCTGAAAGGTAATTCTTCAAGAGGACTTTGTAAATATGATAAATAAGTCACCAATTTGTATAATTGGTGGGTATGACGAATTATCCAAATCTTTATTTAAATCACTTAAACATAAATACGAAACTACTATCTTTATAAACCTTTTAAACACACATTATAATGCTAAAGACTTATATAATTACAATATATTTGAATTAAAAAAAATATTAGACCTTCTTAAGTTAAAAAAGGTTAAAGATATTATCTTTTTAGGAAAAGTAATTAGGCCTGATTTATCAAAATTTAAAAATGACGGAATTGTGGAGAAATATATTCCTAAACTTGTTGAAGTTTATAAAAAAGGTGATGGCGCTGTTTTAGATGCTGTTTTAGACATATTTAAAGAACACAATTTTAGATCTGTATCCCCATCAAAATATTGCAATGATTTATACCTAAATAATTCTGATGTACTAAAATTACGCAAAAAAGAGGACATTATAGACATTAAGAAATCAAGTGACTTGCTTGATGCACTATCAGAATTTGATAATGCACAAAGCGTTGTATGCTCAGAGGGATACATAATTGCAATTGAGGCAGTTGAAGGAACAGATGCTTTACTAGAGAGAGCTTGGCAATTAAGAAAAAATCTTGATCAATTAAAAATTAAATCAGGGTTTCTTGTAAAGAAAATAAAAAAAAACCAAAGTAGAATTGTTGATTTGCCCGTAGTTGGGCCCAAAACTATAAACTTAATTAAAAAAGCAAATTTAAAGGGAATCGCGATAGATATTAAGAATACGTTAGTTTATAAAAAGGACGATTTTTTAAGATTGGCTAAAAAAAACGAATTAAAAATATATCATATAGGTTAATTTTTTAACGTGTATTTTTACTAGATCTACCAACTCCATATTTAGTAATTCCTTTGCCAGTATACAATTGCCTTGGTCTACCAATTTTTTGGATTGGATCTTCAATCATTTCTGTCCATTGCGCAGTCCATCCAGCTGTCCTTGCTATTGCAAATATAACTGTAAACATTTCTGGAGGGAAACCAATAGCTCTTAGAATTATTCCAGAATAGAAATCAACATTTGGGTAAAGTCTTTTTTCTCTAAAATATTTATCATTAAGTGCTATTTTTTCTAGATCCATCGCAAGTTTTAATATTGGATCATTCTTTACTCCCACATGCTTAAGAACTTTTTGACATATACTTTTAAGTATTTTAGCTCTTGGATCATAATTTTTATAAACTCGGTGACCAAATCCCATTAATTTAAAAGGATCTTTTTTATTTTTAGCTTTCGCAATATATTTTTTAATATTTTTTGATGATCCAATTTCTTCGAGCATTTCTAACGCTGCTTGATTAGCGCCCCCATGAGCTGGTCCCCATAACGAAGAAACTCCTGCTGCTATGCAAGCGAATGGGTTTGCTCCTGATGATCCAGCAAGTCTTACAGTTGATGTAGACGCATTTTGCTCATGGTCGGCGTGAAGTATTAGAATTGTATCCATTGCTTTTGCAAGAACAGGCGAGACCTTATATTTTTCTGCAGTATTGCTAAAACACATGTATAAAAAATTTTCTGAAAAAGAAAGGTTATTTCTTGGAGAAACAAAGGCTTGGCCTAACGAATACTTATATGCCATTGCACCGATTGTGGCAGATTTGGCGATAATTCTTCTTGTTGCCTCCTGCCTTTGATGTGAGTCACTAATGTTTAACGTATCTTGGTAAAAGGAAGATAATGCACCCATAACCCCAACCATCATTGCCATTGGATGAGCATCACGCCTAAATCCTTGAAAAAAATTTATGATCTGCTCATGAAGCAGAGTGTGTCTTGTAATAAGTCTTTTGTATTTAGCAAGTTGTCCCTTATTTGGTAGATCTCCATAAATTAGCAAGTTAACAACTTCAATAAAATCACTTTTTCTTGCTAACTCTTCAATATCATAGCCCCTATACCTTAGAATGCCTTTATCTCCATCAATATAAGTGATTTTTGACTCACATGATGCAGTAGATGTAAATCCTGGATCATATGTAAATATATTTGCCTGAGCATGTAATTTAGAGATATCTATAACAGCTTCGCCTTCTGTAGAGTTATATATTGGAAATTCGTAAGATGAATTGTCGATTATTATTTTTGCTTTTCTATTAGTTTTTTTATTTATTTTTTTTTTAACCATTTACATTGTTATAGATAAACTATTTCTAGAATAAAAAAAGTTAAAAAAAATTAATATTTCCTTAACAGACCTATAAGTTTTCCCTGAATTTTAACTCTATGTGCAGATAAAATTCTTGTTTCATAAATAGGGTTCGCACTTTCTAATGCAATACTTTGACCTTTTTTTCTTACTCTTTTTAATGTAGCTTCAGAGTCATCAATTAGTGCGACAGCAATATCGCCGTTTTCAACAAGATTAGTTTTTTTGATTAATACAGTGTCTCCATCATAAATACCCTCATTGATCATAGATTCACCCTCAACTGTTAAAGCATAACTTTCGCCGATAGGCATCATCTCTTTTGGAACGTCTACAGATGTATCATTGTGTTGAATTGCTTCAATTGGGGTGCCAGCTGCAATTTTTCCAAGTAATGGAAGTGTGCTTAATTTACTGTTCTCATCTTTATTGCCGCCTGTAAAATCACCCACAATGATATTTTTATTCGTTTTTTGAGATACTTTTAAATTAGATATTGCATCTTTAATAACTTCTAATGCCCTAGCTTTATGAGCCAGTCTTCTGACAAATCCTCTTTCCTCTAATGCTATTACAAGTCTATGAATTCCAGACTTAGATTTAAGTTTAAGCGCAGCTTTCATTTCTTCATATGATGGTGTAACACCACTTTTTGATTGATAGCTTTGTATATACTCAAGTAATTGTTTTTGTTTTTTTGTTAACATTGATTCGTTCTCCTACTATGTTCTACCAATGTTCTCATTAACTTTCAATGAAATAAAATCTAATAAAATTAGAGACTTAATTCGTATAGTTTAACTATCAATTTAGAATATTCGCAATATCAGTTGCCAATTGCTCTGATTTCATAAGGTATTCACCTATGAGGAAATTATTAATGCCTGTTAGAGATATAATTTTATTTACGTTACTAGGATTGTGAAAACCACTTTCTGAGATAAAAATTTTGTTTAGATCTGCTATATAATTACTAAGTTCAATAGTAGTTTCTATCTTGGTTTCAAAATTGTTTAAATTTCTGTTATTTATGCCAATTAATTCTGATTTCATATTTAATGCTCTTTCAAGTTCTTCCTTATTATGGATTTCAATGATAACATCAAGGCCTATATTTTGAGCAACTGCTTCAAGTTTATCTGCTTTTTTTTGATCAAGCATGGCCAAGATTATTAATATACAGTTTGCTCCAACTAATTTGCTTTCATAAATTTGATATTCATCAACTATGAAATCTTTTCTTAAAATTGGTAATGTAGATATTTTCCTAATCTCGGTAAGATCTTCAAGGCTTCCTTTAAAATATTTTTCATCTGTTAATATTGATAGACAGGATACACCACATTTTTCGTATGTTTTTGCAATATTAGATAAGTTTATTTCGTTATTAACAAAATTCCCTAGCGAAGGACTTGCACGCTTTAATTCACCAATGATCGATGTTTGAGATGTCTCATTTTTTAATTTTTTAGAAAAACTGAAATCTAGTGAGGGTAAATGTTTTATCTTGCCTTGGATATCACTCTGTGTGAGTAGCTTTTTTTGTTTTTCAACAAAGTCAATTTTATATTCATATATTTCATTTAATATTGACATTATTTATTTGTGAATTTTATTAATTTATTTATTTGATTTAATGGACTTCCACTTTTTATTAAATCTGATGTTTTTTGATATGCTTTTAAAATATTTGTTTCATTCAGTTCACGTCTTTCATGAGTAAGTAATCCAAAAGCGGAATTTATGCATACTGAGTTAAAAAATGAATCTTCTTTTCCATTAAAAATCTCTATAATTCTGTAAGCATTATATTTTGCGTCATTCCCTATAATTTCATTATTAATTGGTCGAGGAAGATCAACTGATGTTGGGTCAAATTTAATTTCACCAGAGTGTTTCGTATAAATTAAATTTTCACCTTCTAATGAGATTTCATCATTTCCATTATATCCAGATACTATGCATGCATACTTATTTTCATTTTTTAAGAAAATATCTTTATATATTTTAAATACATCTTTGGAATAGACGCCTACTAGTTGAGTCTTTACACTTGCAGGGTTCAATAGGGGACCTAGCATATTGAATATGGTTCTAATGCCTAATTGTTGTCTCACTGGTCCGACATATTTCATTGCAGGGTGGTGATTAGGGGCAAACATAAAGCAGAGCCCAATTTCGTTAAGGCAATCTTCTAGTTTAGATGTATCCATATCAATATTGATACCCAAAGCCGTAAGTACGTCTGCTGATCCGCATTTTGATGTCAATGCTTTATTGCCATGTTTAGCAATAGGTATGCCATGTGAAGCCAAAACAAATGCTGTAGCAGTAGAGATGTTAAGACTATTTTTTCCATCTCCTCCGGTTCCACATGTATCCATTGAATTTGTTGGGGCTGCAACAGAGATCATTTTAGATCTCATTACTTCAATTGCACCAATCATATGATCGGCACTTACACCAGATTTTTGAAGTATAGATAAAAAGGAACTTATTTGAATGTCACTAACATGACCATTCATGATTAAATTGAAAGCTTTTTTTGTAGACTCTAGATCAAGCTTATCGTTAAGCGCTAAATCAATAAATTCTTTAAACTCAATGTTCATATTTCTAAAAAATTTTTTATAATTTTCTTACCATAAGGTGTAGTTGCAATGCTTTCAGGGTGGAATTGTACACCATAAACAGGATATTCAATGTGCTGAATGCCCATAATTACTATCTTCTTATCATCTACTGTGTCAGATATTATTTTGAAATTTTTAGGAAGAGTATTATTTTTAATTACAAGACTATGATATCTGGTAGCATCAAATTTCTTTGGAAGCCCTTTGAATATTTCTGAGCCTTTGTTTGTTACTGTTGATATTTTTCCATGCATTATTTTTGAGGCTTTTATGATTTCAGCATTGAATGCCTGTCCTATAGATTGATGTCCTAAACAAACACCTAAAATTGGAAGTTCTTTATAGAAACATTTAATAAGATCAATGCTTATTCCAGCTTCATCGGGTGTACAGGGGCCAGGAGAAATAATAATTTTTTTAGGTCTCAATTTCCTTATTTTTTGTAATGTTATTTTATCATTTCTAAATACTTGAACTTTGTAATTATGCTCTTCAACGTAATGCACTAAATTATAAGTAAAGCTGTCGTAGTTATCGATTATTAATATCATTGAACATTACCCATTACAATTTCAGCAGCATTAAGCACAGCTTTAGCCTTATTAACCGTTTCGTTAAATTCTTTTTCAGAGTCACTGTCGAATACTACACCGCCACCAGCTTGAACATATAGCTTATTTTTTGTTATTATTC
>MDTB01071320.1_pt1 | contig 13057 bp, 15 predicted proteins | sample 811161 | NCBI WGS metagenome assembly MDTB01 (sample SAMN05326650, study PRJNA326480) | marine metagenome | isolation source: seawater | place: Mediterranean Sea | collected 2009 | reverse complement strand
TTTTATGTATATTAAATCTAAACTAATGGCTGAACTTAGAGGATCATCAAATAGTGTAAATGGAATTGCTAAAGTATTGATGAATCAAAAATTGTTTAAAGAAGGAAGTGTCCATTACAGACATTCATATGATGAAATGGTTTCAACATTACAATCATTAACTTATAATGATATGATAAAAGAACACCAGAAAGCATTGAATGGAAATAATGTTTTGACTGTATTAGCAGAAAATCCTCAAGTTGTCAATTTCGATGACATTGGAAAAAATTCAATGATGCAAGGTATAAGTGAACCATTGAAAACTACCAACGAGGTAATAAAACATTTTTTACCTGGTAAGACATCATGTACAGTGTTGATGGGTATGCATGTGGAACCAGATTTGGCAACCCAAATAGCTGTAAATTGTTTAGGAAATGGATTTAGTGGTAAATTAATGAAGCATGTTAGAGATGAGCTGGGATTGACCTATGGTATTAACTCATATGTGAAAGAAAAACAAGGTACAATGCATGTTTCTGCAACGTACTCTCCGACTTTATTGGACAAAGGAATCAAAGAGACGCATAATGTATTGGATGAATGGAAAAAAGGTGTCACACAAGAAGAGGTAGATATTCAAAAAACAATTATGACAGGTATACGTCAAGTAAGATTTGACAACCCTTCAAATATTATTAATACAATACATTCCGAAAAATTAAGAGGTAAAGATATGAATTTTATAGACTCTTTTGACAGTAGAGTAAATGCCGTCACATTAGAACAAGTGAACCAAGCCATTTCAAATATTGATTTAAGTGAGTTATCAACTGTTATTGTCGGCACGTTTAGTTGATGCCATTCTCTTAAGTGTTTTTAAAAAATTAAAAATATTCTTTTTATATAAAATTCCTTCTATCATAAAATCTGCACAAAATTCAGCATACCTATACTCATATCCATTTTTTTTATAATGTATTATTTTTTCCCTGTCATCAAATTCATCATCTATAATATCTTCTCTTTTTTTTGTAAAAATATTGTATGTTTTATTTGAAAAAAAAGTTGTTTCTATCAAACCTATAGTTTTAGCAAATGCATACAGATCGTTTCTAACTGCTTCAAATACAGTCATTGGCTTGTGTGTGCTAGGTGTATATTCCGGCGTTCTAACCCATATTCTTTTTTTTATGATTTCTCTGTGAAAATAGTCTTCTTTTCGAAGAGCAAAATCCAAGTCACATAGATAATAAGTTAATCGACTATCATCATGTACATCAACTAAAATATTTTCTAATTTAAAATCTTGCATAAAAATGCCATTTGCATGCAATTTTCCAATAATACGACTTATTTGTAAAACAAAATCATCTAAATTGATGTAATCGTTTTTTAAAAATTCAAATAAATCAACTTCCAACTTTCTCATTTCTCCAATTAAACATCCATTGATATAATGCACTTTTGTGGGCATGATAGTATTGGTTCTCAAATTTTGTATATCGGCATACAAATTTCTCCGTCTACAAAATTCTACGTGATCCATTTTTTCTATAGAAAAAACTGAATCATCTTTTGCAAACAAATCTTTGTAGGTTCCTGGAAAATATTTAAATTGATGATTTTTATAGTAATATAAGAATTTTTGAACAAATACTGGGCAATCTTCTACTTTAATCTTATTTTTACACAATTCGTCGATAGGTCGTTTCTTTTCATCTGACAAATAGGATTGACGACGCAATTTAACTGATTGATGACATCCCATTTATTTGAAAAAAAAATACTTTTATATCCTTCTTTTTTGACTATAAATAATTTATTTCTGTTTTAAATAATGTGGCTGTGGTGGTATTCGTTATGTATAAATTTGTTTTTGTGGTTGAGAGACGCGGGATTGGATACGATGATTTGTGCTGTCCCACTTATAATCTTAGTATTTTATGCGTTGTATGATTTATATTGTAGAACAGAAGATTATGAGTTCGATATGTTGTTATTATCAATAGCTGTTTGCATACTTGTATTGGTTTTTGTTACAGACCACATATTTTTATATTTTTCTGTTTGTTTGGCAATAATTATATTTGTTTATATGATAAGAAAAGGAAAAGACATTTTATTATATCCTCCAAAATTTATAAGAGTAGCCAATGCTATAAGTTTTATATCTTCCATTTTTACTTATATTACCATGTACGCTGCTATTGAAAAGGAATTAGAACCATGGGTACCCCTCATACCCTTTGGCATAACAGCATTATCAGAAATAATTATATCTTGGAGAGTTTTTGTCGCTAAAATAGATGGGTTAAATGACGAATTTTGTATCATGCTTGTTTATAACAGAGCATTATTTTCATTATCCACAGCCTCTATATTCATTATAGCAATTGTTTATGTTTTTGATGTTGTTGATTCAGTTTATATTTTTTCATTTTCAACAATTTTATACACAATTGGTTTAATTTTGAACAATGCTGCTATAATAAGAAAAATTAAATGCATACCAATGTATAAAAAATTACAAAATGACAATATAAATGAATTATCTGAGCAATAAAATGGATGAATCTTTATGGGTAAATTTAAAAGTCATTGCTAATTTACAACCATTCCAAAGAATAAACACTAGACCAAGATTATTTCAAATATCACAATCAAACAGTAATAATGCAATTACTTCTATCACGTTAATTGAAAGTTTACAGAGATGGTGGACAAAGAGTAGCCGATCGTCTGATTTTGAGAGGATCAAAGATTTGTACGAATATGCTGAGAAAAAATTAATCAGTTCTGAAAAAAAAGAAATAGATAGGCTGAAACAACATTTGCAAGATTCATTAAAAGGATTACAATCTTTACAAAAGACATATGAAGATGATGTCACATTAAAAGCAAGAATAGATTGTCTAATAGACTATGTAAACACTCTTTTGGAAACAGAGAGTATTAATAAATAAAAAAACCAAAATATTAAATAAAAAATATTATATAATTTTTTTTTGTCTGATTGTACATCGCATCTATATAAATATATTTTACTCCTCAATTTTTTCAAAAAATAATATTAAAAGAAAGTATAAATATGAATATTAATTAGATAATTTTATGAACAACTACCTGGTTTACTCTGATAAGCAGTTTTTAGTTTATCAGCACTTACTGCAGCTAACTGAGCAGTTGTTGTATTAGCATCCAATACAACACCGCCTTTTTCTTCAAATGCCGCTTCTAATGTCTCCAAAGGTATATTAGCATCAAGTAATTCTTGTGAAGTTGTTGTATCACTGATTGTTGCATTGGTTGTTGCTGAAGAAGAACCAACACTTACACATATGTTTGGATATAATACCGAATCAGCACTTTGTCTACAAGTACCACCAATGTCTTCATTAACTTTACAACCAGCTGGAATTTTTTTGGTTCCCATAAACGGACAACATAAAAAGATAGTTTCACCAGTATTTTTATCAAAATACTGTTCAACAGTCTCACCTCTTTGTTCACACGGTTGTTTTCCTTCGTTGTTCACTACAAGATTTAAGTCTTCATCTACTGGTGTAGGGCACCCTCCGGGAATGTGATCCATGGTAGATGGATTATTATCAGATTTATATGCTTCAAAGTCAGGACAACATCTCTTTGATTCTTCTGAAGTACCAGCTGCATATGTATAATAAAACCCATTAAACTTCTCGCAATAGTTTGATGATCCTAAAGCTCTACAGTGTGCCGTACCTTCTGAATTTGTTATACAAGGATCTGCTTCTTTACATCTAATATCACCATGATCATCATCTGGTGCATAATATCCACTCTTACATGTTCCTTTATCCAAATTTATTTTACAACGGTGTTGGTTGTGACTTATAATATTATGAGATTCATCCGATGGACATTCGCAAGTTTCACCAATAGCACACTCAACACACTTTGCAATTCCACTTTGAAAACCAAAATATCCACTTTCAACACCCAAAATAACACACGGTATATCTCCAATTGGTACAGGACACCCTTCTCCCAGGTCCAAAGGATTTGTTATGTAATTATTCCAATAGTTGTTATTATCTATTGTAGAATGACAGTCGCTTTTATCTTCTACACTAACACAAACTTTTAATGCCCTTAACTCGTCATCATTTGTAGATTCTAGGATTAATTCTGTTTTTTGTGCATCAGTAAAAAATATAAAATCTATCGCCATCCCTGAACTACATTCGCTATGATGTAATGTTAGGCACCCGTTAGGTCTTTTATCTTGTGTTTCATCCTCAACCTCTATTGTAGTACTACAACCGTCATTATAAGTTGATGGTACACACAATGTTACACCATCTGACACCATTTTATCCATATATGAAGGACACACTTGTCGAGGAGTTCCATCACCACTATCTACAGTATCAAGAATTGGATTAAAACTAAGTATGTAGTTGCCATTGGAATCTTTTACTAATAATTCGGCTGATGTTTTTGAAATAATTAAAGATAAAAACAATAGAATCAATTTATTCATTTTTAAAAAAAATCCTTTCTATATATACAGTAATATTTTGTTCGTTGAAGTTTTTGATGTGTAGTATTTTTTTAACAAAGGATGATTACATGTATTACTTAAGTATTTTTTTTTGTCTTATTGTACATCGCATTTGTTAATTCTATATATTTAAACCCCATTTGAAAAAAAACCTCTATATAAATACATTCGATTATATTTAAAAATGAAATCGTTCTATTTATTATTAACTACCCTTTCTATTGCATACGCAAATAAATGTAGCACAAACGTTGACTCCACTACTGGAGTACTGACATGGAATCCAAGTACAGACGGAACCACTATACCACCAAATGCATTCGAAGACTGCAACACTATAAAAATTGCAGTATTCAACGGTGTTACCAGTATAGGTAATAATGCATTTAAAAACGCAGGTGATGCCGGTGGAATGAACTTGACATTTAATGCATTGGAAACTATTAGTCAATATGCATTTTATGATACAAAGATAAAAAGTTTCACAGCTCCAAGTGTTACTACTATTGAACCTGGTGCAATAGAAATGATGACTTCAGTCGCAAGTGGGATTGATTTCACCTTCGATGCATTGACTAGTATTCAAGCGGAAGGATTTAGGGGCGCAAAGATAAAAAGTTTGGTAGCGCCACTTGTTACTACTATAGGTGATAATGCATTTGTAGGTGTGAATGATCCGTTTGATGGCACTACTATTCAATTGGATTTAAATTTTCCAGCATTGACTACTATTGAACATAGTGCATTTAAGATGGCAAATATAAAAAGTTTGGTAGCTCCACTTGTTACTACTATAGGTGTATCTGCATTTAAAAACGCAGGTCATGCCGATGGAATGGATTTAAATTTTCCAGTATTGACTAGTATTGGTGTTAGTGCATTTGAGCTGGCAAAAATAAAAAGTTTGGTAGCTCCAAGCCTTATTACAATCCCAGTCGCTGCATTTTATGGGGCAGGTCATGTTGATGGAATGGATTTAACCTTTGATGCATTGGATGAGATTAGTAGTGTACAGAATAGTATTGTAAAGGGTGCATTTGAAAGGGCAACGATAAAAAGTTTGGTAGCACCACTATTGACAAAGATAGGTTCTAAAGCGTTGCTTGAAGTGAATTTTATCACTACTATTCAATTGGATTTAAATTTTCCAGCATTGACTAGTATTGATGAACAAGCATTTAAGGAGGCAACGATAAAAAGTTTGGTAGCTCCAAGCCTTATTACAATCCCAGTCGCTGCATTTCAAGGGGCAGGTCATGTTGATGGAATGGATTTAACCTTTGATGCATTGGATGATATAGGAAACAACGCATTTGACCTGGCAACGATAAAAAGTTTGGTAGCGCCACTATTGACAAGGATAGGTTCTAGATCGTTCGAGAATGTGAATCAAGATGGTACCCAAAATAATTTATTATTGGATTTAAATTTTCCAGTATTGACTCATATACCTGAGAATGCATTTCAAGGGGCAAGATTAAATACATTGATAGTGCCAAGTATTAGTAGTGCATCTGGGACCGATGCTTTTAAATATACTAAGGTTGCAAATTATGTTGTCATCTCAAAAGCATCTGGTCTTCAAACTAATAATGATATTCAAACCATTCATTATGTAGACGATGTACTTTTGTATTTAGGATTTGCAACTCAACAACAGTTGAAAACGGAATATCATGGTAGAGGTTTATTAACAGAAGATGTACCTTTGTATTTACCAATTGCAACCAAACAACAGTTGAAAACGGAATATCAGAGTAGAGGTACATGTACTTAAATTCTTAATTCATCTCTAATTATTAATTATTTTTTGGTATAATTGTACATCGCATCTATATAAATATATTTTTATACCTAATAAATGCAAACAAAAGATTTGTTTAATTTATCAAGAGCTTTAATTAGTATATTTTCTGTATCCGTTTGGCACCAACAAATTAATGAAACTATTTCAAATGGTACATTAGACGCAAATAACTGTAGATTAATGTCTCCTCTATTTTTCACTGTACTTTTTATCCATTTTATTTATAATACAACCTCTTTTTTTTATTTAAAAAGAGAATTTGTTTTATGGTACAGTCTTGTAAATATATTAGTTGGTGCATTTATTGTCATGTCGTTGAAACCAAATCAATGGTTTTATTCTTTTAAATGGTCAGATTGCAACGAGTTGTATAATAATAACGATGTGATTGGGAGATTTGCTATGTTAAGTTATGTGTTGATAACCTTGGGATCTATAGAGTTGTTATTAAATGTTTTATTATTTAAACAAAATATTTGGTCTCTGGTCAAATGCAATGGGTTTGAATCAGAATTTGAAGTACAATTTGAGTGGGAAAAATTTTGGTTTTTGACCAGTATATTCTTGGTTTTATTCATTTCATGTACAATCATGGTAGCTGTAGCAGGAGGGTTTGCCTAAAAATCCTAAAATAATATATTTTTTTATCTATAAATACAAATTTATTTTATTATCAGAAAATGCCCTGTTAGCACAATTGGTTAGTGCATCAGACTTCTAATCTGGGGGTTATGGGTTCAAGTCCCAGTTCTCATACTCTATAGCTCAGTTGGGAGAGCTGCAGGCTCATGACCTGTGTATTGCCTAGGTTCGATTCCTAGTAGAGTAATAAGTATGGTCTGATGACTTTGTTTGGGTTTGATTCCCATTCATACTATAATTGATCTATTATTTTACACAATGCTTTATCAAAATTAAATATTGATTCTCTTTCTGAATACTTACATTTATCACCATTGCTAAAGACTACATCAACAGATATTTCTGATATCTTTGATTCTTTGAATATACTCAATGTTGTTTTTGGTTTTATAGATTTGAAAACAACTGTGTACTTCTGATCATTTTTAAAAAAATCAAAATCACTAACATAATCTTCAAAATTTAATATTTTTTTATGTGGAGAATAAATAGTTTTGAATAAATTATCATAACAATTTCTTATATATGTTTTATATTCATCTTTTTGTTTTTCGTATGATACCATATTTTAGTTAATATTTTTTTATTATAAATAGACTTTTAAAAAGAATAAATGTCTGACAACCCATGTGAATTTTTATGCTGTTGTTGTACATTTATGAAAGATTGTGATTGTAGTAATATGACTTTATTTGACTGGATAGGCTGTTATTTTTGCACCAGATGCTGTGGTGATCTTTGTGACGATGTAGCTAGAGACAAGAAAAAAAGACAATACGAGGTAGTTGAAGATAAATCCAGTGTGAAATCAATGAGAATGCAAAGATTAGATTTTTGAATAAAAAAAATGATCAAAAGTATATTTATAATTGCATTTATGATACATTTTGCTTATGCATTGGATTACCAAAACAATGAAATAATAAAAATTACTCATTGTAACACAAAATCATGCTCTTTTTATGTTTATGATGATGAACATATTCAAATAAGATCAAGAAAATACAATATTAATGAATTGTACCACATTCCAAACACCAACATAAAAGAGACTGTTATAAAAAATGTTAAAGGTGGAATACTTTTAATTATTCCAAAAAATATAACATATGAAAATGATAGCAAAGATATTTATAATTATCAAAACTCTGAAGATGTTGAGATTTTTGATATAGAAATAAATAATGTAATAGAAAAAGAAAAAACTGCTTATTCAGGTTATTTTAACAACAGGCAAAAATGGATCTCATATTAGTATATAATATAAGTTTTTTTATATAAATGTTCCCTCATCCTAAGACTGGAATAACATTGTACACTAAATCAAAGTGCTCATATTGTGTGAAAGCTAAACAAAATTTTCCTAAAGCTAATATAATAAACTGTGATAATTATTTAAGTGTGAAAAGAAATGATTTTTTAGCCTTTATTGACACATTAACTAACAAAAAACCAAGAACATTTCCAATGGTGTTTAGAGATAAAGAATATTTAGGAGGTCATGATGATACAAAACATCTAGGAGTTTTTAATTTAAAAGAATATTTTTAATTTTTTTTCCACATATATCTTCTATTTTTTCTCTTTTTTCATTATATTCTTTTTGTTTCAACCAAGACATAGATTGAACTATTTTTTCATAATTTAAATAAACATCTAAAAAATAATCATCATGAATATTCACATATACTTTTTTTACAAACCCCAGTCTTCTCCCCTTTTTTAACCAAAAGAGTTCCAGCTTACAATGTTTTTCCAGTTGTACATATAGATGTTCTTCAACCCCATAATCAATATCATCCCATAAATCTAAAAAATATTCAAGAACATCTATTTTAAAGATTACTCTTTTTTTTGTTGATTTTTTTTTAGTATTGACTTTTGTTTTTTTTAACAGCGTTGCTAAAATCTTTGGCATTTTCACATATAAAATATATATTTTTTTTGATATATGAAACTTTCCCTAATTTTTTTCAGTGTTTTACTCGAATATTTTTTGCTTCAACGTCTAAACAATAGACCTGCTGGGGCTATTTTATTAATGATTATATTTCTTCTTATTCAAATAGGGATAGTGACGTCAGAGACTAAGAAAACTCATTACTATCGCAATTAAAAGTTTTCAGAGTAGCTAATTTTTTTTGAACAATTTCCCATTCAGATTTAAGGTTATGAACCCTTATAATATTGACCTGTACCTTGTCAAAGGTCATATATTTAAAAACAAACAGTAAAATATATCTAATATCACTGTTCTGACAATTTAAAATATCATTGAAAAGATAAAATTTAGTCTCTTCCATACTTTTCGTATTATATTGATTCACAACCATATCAATAAGATCAATATCCGTTTGAACGGTTTTTAAAATATCACTATTAAAACCAACCATTTTCAAAGCAAATAATACATATTTATAATATGAAAGAATTTAAAACACAAAAAGAAGCATATGAAAATGTATCTCAAGAAGAATTTACATATGCAGTAAATTATAAAAATTCAGCTGCATCTTTTTATGTTAATGCTACTGAAAAAGAATTTTGGGATGAATATATGTTAAAAGGACCTAAGAATAATTATGAAATAATAAAAATGAATAAAGAGTGTCATCTGTATCTGGATTTAGATAAACATAATAGTAATTACAGTGAAGATATAGAAGACATATGGAATATTATCAAAGAAAAAATGATAGGAGCACTTGTTGAAAACAGCATATCAAAGAATAATATAAACTTTATAAAACTTTCCAGTCACTCTGATACAAAACAATCACTTCATATTATTGTAAAGATAAAAGGTAAAATTTTTAAAGACTTGAGTCATTGTGGGTTTTTTATCAAAGAACTTTTAAATGATATACCAGTCTATTATCATCAAGTGATAGATACTGCTGTATATACAAAAAACAGATGTTTCAGAATGTTGGGTTGCACAAAAGCTGGTCAACAAAGATATCTGGTTGGTGAAAACCCATTATCATTTGAATATTGGAAAGAATGTAAAATTCAACCTTTAAAATGGAATGGTGATGAAAAATCAAGAATATCTTTTGATGGTGTGCCTGAAACACTTCCAAATACTTTTTCATCAGAAATACCAGCCCATATCATATTCATTTTTCAAATGTTAAATCAAGATAAACATTTTTTAGCTCATTCTGGACCAGTTGATCTGAATAGAATATTTTCTATACCAGAGTCATTGACATTTGTCTGCAACACACTATCTAGAAAATGTCCTATAGCTGAAAGGTATCATACAACAAATGTGCCATATGTAGTGATAGATCTTTTGAGACAAAAATACTATTTTAAATGCAGAAGTGAAAAGAATTGTAGAGGTTTGAAAACAAGAGAATATAGATTAACCAATGTTCCTAAAATTAATATATCATTCTAATATTTCATTAACTTCTGTATAAATTATATCACAAAAATTACTTTCTAACAAATGTTTTAATAAAACATTAGATGGAAACGTTTTTGGAAAATACCAAGGCTCGTTCAAAAACCATTTTTTTATTTTATCTTGTATAATTGTATCAAAATTTCTAATTTTAAAATAATTATAACATATCGTTTGATATTTTTTTTGTATCAAAAAGTGTTTTACTGAATTTTCACCGTTTATTATTAATTGAACACCATGAGAACAACATGGAATACGTTTATTATCAATACAACACAAACTTCCATCAGGAACTGAATTTATTTGTGTAATATGTTTTGCATTATGAATATCTTCAAAAATATTATATTTCTTATACCACATTCCACAATATTTACCTCTCAACTTGTTAAATTCAATTACATCTCTTGTTATATGATTAGCAGAAATATCTGATTTCAACATGTTCATTAAATAATAAGTTATTACATTTTTTATTTGTTGATGATTCATTTATTTTAAAAAAAATACGCACCTATATACAACACTTTGTAGTATAAATAAACCTTTTTCACACAACAAATGAGAACATGGTCATCCATAGGTTTTATTATAGGATGTATCGTTTTTATTATAGGTATATCAATGTATATAGCAAGTGACTATGGGTTACCACCTGTACCCATTGGATGGTTATTTGCAGTGATACTTTTAAATATAGGTAGTTCACTTTTAATAAGTGGTATTACTATGGGTGTACACAATAGTATAAAGAAAAAAGGTCAATGGTTTATGTTTGGCTTTATCGGCGTTGCTTTTCTAGTTTTAGGAGCAAGAACATACATACTTCATCCTTACGAGACACCAAAGTGTTTGTGCAAAGCAGGGTTTTATGGTGAAGACTGTAAACCATGTGCATGTGTAAATGGTATTTGTAACGATGGAAATGAAGGTAGCGGCAGATGTCTCTGTGATAATGGCTGGGACGGAGAAAAATGTGATAGATGTGGACGTACATTTGAAGGGGATAACTGTGACAAATGTATTAGAGGGTGGGATGGAAATGAATGTGACGAATGTTATCCGGGTTATGTTGGTCCAAACTGTGATTTTTGTCACCCAAATTGGTTATCAGAGTATGATTTGTATGGAACACTTTGTAGATATTGTAAAACAGGTTATTATGGACCTTTTTGTACCAAATGCCCAACATGTGATACACATAATAAAGGATCTTTTTGTCAAGATAATGATTGGTGGAGAGACAATAAATACGATAGTACAGTGTGTACAACTACCGGTCAAATATGTGAAAATGATTATGACTGTAGCTCTTATAATTGTAAAGGTAGATGTGTAATAGACGACCAATTTACTGGTCAAAATTGTGAAGTTGATATACAATGCAATCCAGGTACATGTCAATTCAAAACCTGTTGCGTTGAGAGTAAATTTGGAAGTGGTGAATGTAAATGTACCAGAAATGGATACTGGGGACCTTTATGTGAACCATGTCCAGGGTTTGATGGTATATACTCAGCTAGTATTTGTACAGGTCATGGTACGTGTTCAGCTGCTTATGTTGGAGACGATGTATTTAGCCATTTAACTTGTGAATGTAACACAGAAAATGAAGCCATATGGTCAGGAAATCAATGTGGATGTTTAGAAGAAAATGGAGAATGTACAAAATGTGCAGATGGATTCTTTGGAAATAAATGTACAGTATGTCCAGGGGGAGGAGGTATTAGTCAATGTAGTTTACATGGCACCTGTTCCGATGGGTTGACTGGTGATGGAACATGTTCATGTGATTTAGATATAAAACCAAATGGGTTAGGAGGATGGAAAACGTCAGACACAGGTTCATGTGACGTATGTTATTCAGAGCATGATTTTTATGGAGATAATTGTAACATTTGTTTAAACACCAAGGTAGTCGGTCCAACATTAAGTAAAAGAAAAAGTGATAATAGAGATAACACATTGTTACCTGATGGAAATTATTTATTTACTTGCCCGGTGAAAGACCAAAGTTGTAATGATAACGGAGGATGTTCTGATTTATAAAATATATTATATATTTTTACTATTAATTTTTTATTTACTATACTATTTAACTCTGATATTCACAACATGCTTCACCCTCAATATTATCAACTCCAGATTTAATATTTAAACATTCAGCTGAGCTAAGATTGGAGACACAACGACTGGGGTTATTTTTGTTATCACTTTGAAAACATCTAAACCATTCATCTCGATGAGCTCTTGCACATGTCCCAGTAGCCGCCGCAGTAGTAGGCGCACTAGTAGGCGCTGTAGTTGTTGTCGCTGGTGTAGGTGCACTTGTATATGCAGGTGGAGCTCTAGCCGCTGAACATTTTTCACCACAATGTTTTTCCTTATCAATCTTTAGTTTATTACAAAGTGTTCTATCAGTATGATGGCAACAACTTAATTCATTGTATGTTTTTCTAACATCGACTGATTCTGTTCCACAATCTCTGCATACCTTTGCAATTTGTACTCTACATTGATGTGAATCAGTATCACAACTATTAGAATTACATTCAGAATCAGCAGAGCATGAACCTTCATATCTTACGTTCTCATCGACAGACTCGTAATTTCCAAGAGCACAACATTCTGTTTCAAATTTATTCTTTGGGTTATCACCACCATG
>MDTB01172721.1_pt1 | contig 13058 bp, 7 predicted proteins | sample 811161 | NCBI WGS metagenome assembly MDTB01 (sample SAMN05326650, study PRJNA326480) | marine metagenome | isolation source: seawater | place: Mediterranean Sea | collected 2009 | reverse complement strand
TCAGCAGCTAAGATTTTATTTTGCAGGATATTCAAATCATTTTGTTCTTGCTCATTATTAACTGAGTAATGTTTATTTGTTGAAGATACCAATTCATATACGATATCTGAGATGTTATAGTTTTGGCTATTCACCTTTTCCACCCAATAATTTAATCCCTGAAAATCAGCTTTCCTATTAAATAGATTTAAATATAATTTGTTGATCTTAAAATCAAAAGATTTATCATGCGAAATACATTTTGTATACTCATCTTGCCTAGAAAATTCATTAGAAATTGATCTTAAGTTGAGCGATTCATTAGAATTGGATAACCAATAATTTATTCCAGAGGGCTCTCCTGGTCTTCCAAAATATGCTATGTATAATTTTTGCAAATCATTCGATTCAACATTCATCATATGTATAAATTAAATAAGAAAATTTACGCTTCTACTTTCTTTTGAGCTGGTTGAAACATAAACATAGAGTAAATCACATTCCTTCTCATATTGATCATCATATCTAAAAACATATCATAGCCTTCATTTTTATATTCAATCAAAGGATCTTTTTGTCCATAGCCTCTTAAGCCAACTGATTCTCTTAATGAATCCATAGACTGTAAATGCTCTCTCCAAAGTGTATCTAATTGCTGAAGGATAAAAAATCTCTCAGCTTGTCTCATTATTCCTGGATGAGTTTGTTCTACTTGAGCTTCCTTAACATCGTAAGCATTTCTGAGCTGTTCTTTCAAAAATTCTTTTAGTTCATTTTTATTTAATCCAAGTAAATCTTCAGGTTTAAGATCATCCAATAAATAAATAAATTCTTTCACTTTAGACACTAAATTAGTTAAGTCCCACTCTTCAGGTGGTAAGTCTTCATTCACATATGCTTCAACTATTTCCTCCATAGTTCTTTGTCCATAACCAATAACTTGAAGTTTCAACTCTCTGCCATCTAAGACTCTTCTTCTTTCTGAGTAAACTGCTTTTCGCTGATTATTCATTACTTCATCATATTCGAATATTTGTTTTCTAATATCGTAATAATAGGTTTCAACTTTTTTTTGAGCTCCTTCTAAAGAGCGAGTAAGCATTCCCGATTCGATAGGCATATCTTCTTCAACCCGAAAAGCATTCATAAGTCCAGCCACTCTATCTCCACCAAAAATTCGAAGAAGATTGTCTTCTAATGATAAAAAGAACCTTGTACTTCCTAAATCTCCTTGTCTTCCAGCTCTTCCTCTTAATTGATTATCAACTCTTCTTGACTCATGACGTTCCGTTCCAATCACATGAAGTCCTCCAACCTGCCGAACATTTGTTTCCTCTTGAACCAAAACTACTTCATACTCTTTTTTTACCAACTGTATTGCAAGCCTTAATTCCTCAATATTCTCATCCTGAGTAGGTGTTTTTTCAGCAGCAGTTGCAATGTAATCGTCAAGTTCAATAGAACTTAAGGCTCTATCGCCCCACTCCTTAACTAATTTAGAAGCTAATGAAACAAGTGTTTTCTCGGTTTCCTCAGTTAATAGAACAGGAAATATTTTCCGTAATGACTCAGATTGAATATTCTTAGTACTTTTAGAGTTCTGATTATCGTTTTCCTTAAATCCCACTGAATCAGAATTTCTTTGAAGAGGTATTGGGGGTTTGTGACCTTCTTCAGGTTTAACTAAACGAGGGCTAAGGATTTCTTTAACTTTTAACCTCGCCATGTAGTCACTATTTCCTCCCAGAATTATGTCCGTCCCCCTTCCAGCCATATTCGTAGCTATCGTAACAGCACCGGCTCTACCAGCTTGTGCAACTATTTCAGCTTCTCTCTCAACATTTTCAGGTTTTGCATTTAATAGATTGTGAGATACTTTTTGCTCTGATAGAAGAATGCTCAGTAACTCACTTTTTTCTACACTTGTAGTTCCGACAAGAACTGGTCTTCCTTTTTGATGAACTTCAACCGTTTCTTTTGCGACGGCTCTCCATTTTGCTGATTCAGTTTTAAAAACTTGATCAACCCAATCTTCTCTAGAAATCTTTCTGTTAGTTGGAACAACAGTTGTCTCTAATTTATATGTTTTTTCAAATTCAACTTCTTCAGTTTTTGCAGTTCCTGTCATTCCTGAAAGTCTTGGATAAAGAAGAAAGAAATTTTGGTATGTAATTGAAGCTAATGTTTGTGTCTCAGGCTGAATAGGAAGATTTTCTTTTGCTTCAATTGCTTGATGCTGGCCATCACTCCAGCGCCTTCCTGGCATCACTCTGCCTGTGAATTCATCGACAATTACTGCTTCATCATCTCGAACTATGTAGTTGACATCTTTTACAAAAAGTTCTTTAGCTTTTAAAGCATTTGTCACATAATGAGCCCACGGATCTCGCGGATCAAATAAATCTTGAACATCTAGAAGCTTTTCTGTTTTAGCAAAACCTTCATCAGTAAGTATGCAACTCCTTTGTTTCTCATCCACCTCATAATCTCCTTCTGGGTCAATTCCATCTTTACTAATATCAAGAGCCCTCTTTAAATTTGCAACCACTTCAGCTGCTTGTTGGTATTTTTCTTGCGGACGTTCCACCTGACCGGAAATAATTAAAGGAGTACGTGCTTCATCTATCAAAATCGAATCAACTTCATCAATCACACAAAATTGAAAATCTCTTTGAACAATCTCTGATTCATCTGCAGCCATGTTGTCACGCAAATAATCAAATCCCAACTCCGAATTAGTCGCATAAGTAATATCACATGCATAATTCTTTTTTCTTTCTAGTGGGGTCATAGATTGTTGAACCAAACCTACACTGAGGCCAAGAAACCTGTGTACTTGACCCATCCATTCAGCATCTCTTCTTGCCAAGTAGTCGTTAACAGTAACCACATGCACTCCGCGTCCTGTTAGTGCATTTAAATAGCTCGGCAAAGTCGCAACCAAAGTCTTACCTTCTCCTGTTTTCATCTCAGCAATTTGTCCGTCATGAAGAACCATCCCGCCAATTAATTGAACATCGAAATGTCGCATACCCAAAACTCTTTTCGAAGCTTCTCTTACCAAGGCATAGGCCTCGGGGAGAATCTCATCTAGATATGTGAGCTCTTCCTTTTTATTTTTGATTTGACTTAATTCTTGACGGAATTTCGATGTCTTAGACCTCAATCCCTCTCGGTCAAGGCCGGATATATCATCTTCAAAAAGGTTTATGTCCGCAACTATTGGCTGAAAGCGCTTTAAAGTCCTTGCATTTGGGTTGCCAAACAAATTATTTAGCATCTATTAAAATTAAATTTGTTAACACATTATATTATATAAGAATCTGTAAAGTTATTTGATAATAGGTAAAAAATTTTTTAATAAATTTTTCTTTTAACAAGAATTTAATTAGTAATAAATAACTTAATTTTTAAAAAACTAAAACCAATTAGTATAATTTGCTGCTTGCAAAACAGGTTTATGATTGAGTTACATTACAAGGTTCTGAAAAATAAAACAAGAGAAAAGTTGTCTAAAATACATGCTATGATATTTACCTAATTGCCAATGATGTACAATATCAAAAAACCGTGCAAGAGAGAAAAGTAGCTCTAATAACAGGGATTACAGGGCAAGACGGGAGTTACCTGGCCGAACTTCTTTTAAAAAAAGGATATGAAGTTCATGGAATTATAAGAAGATCTAGTAATTTAAATACTGAAAGAATCGATCATTTAATTCATGATCAAGATGATATAAATAAAAAACTATTTCTACATTATGGAGATTTAACACACAGTACTAATATTCTAAGAATAATAAAAGAAACCAAGCCAGATGAGATTTATAACTTAGGAGCACAAAGTCATGTAGCGGTTAGTTTTGAATCTCCAGAATATACAGCCCAAACAGACGCGCTTGGTCCACTCAGAATACTTGAAGCAGTAAGGATTCTTGGATTTGAAAATAAAACTCGTGTATATCAAGCCAGCTCCTCAGAGTTATATGGATTAGTTAAAAATACTCCTCAAACTGAAATGACTCCTTTTCATCCTAGAAGCCCATATGGAGTTGCAAAACTCTATGCTTATTGGATTACAGTGAATTATCGAGAGTCCTACAATTTATACGCTTGTAATGGAATATTGTTCAATCATGAATCACCTCGAAGAGGTGAATTTTTTGTTACCAGAAAAATAACCAAGGGCTTAGCTAGAATTGAACTTGGTTTGCAAAAATGTTTATATTTAGGAAATCTCAATGCTTTAAGAGATTGGGGTCATGCTAGAGAATATGTTGAAATGCAATGGCTAATGTTGCAACAAGATAAACCTGAAGATTTTGTTATTGCTACAGGAAGACAAACATCAGTTAAAGAATTTATTCAGTTCTCAGCAAAAGTACTTAATTGGGGCGGAATCGCCTGGGAGGGCGAAGGAATCAATGAAGTTGGTATTCGTAAAGATACAAAAGAAATTATTATTAAGGTAAGTCCAAAATATTACCGTCCCGCTGAAGTGGATACACTCTTGGGTGATCCAACCAAAGCAAAATTCAAACTAGGATGGAAACCATCCATAACTATTGAAGAATTGGCTTCTGAAATGATGAAAAATGATCTCAAAAAAGCAAAAAATGAATTACAATCGAATTTAATCTAAATCAGTAATAATTATTAGCCTATCTGAAAGCTAATTCACAGAAAAATGAACTTAAGCTATATAGATCTAATTAGTAGCAGCTTTTCAGATCATGCACGACAAGTTAAAAAACCTAACTCTGAAATCATAAGTTACTTCTTAAATAATACCGATGGATCAACCACTCTAGACTTATATCAATCCAACTACATTCAAAGAGATTATTATAAAATAAATTCTAAAGTTCACGAACTTGATTCAACAACTTTTATAAGATCAATTTTTAATAGATTAGATCCTTTAATTGATTTAGAATTTGAAGAAATGAATCATAATAATGGGTCTCTAATAGACATTTATTCCGTCGATTATTCATCTAGTTTTCTTTCAACGAACCCTAACCAAGAAATTTTGGGGCAAGTTATTCCACAAAGCTCTCAAGCAGGATCTTGGTGGGATATATTATGGAAAAAGACTAATAGACCTTTAGATCTAATAGCAATAGAAAAGAATACAATAATCCATGAAATTGGACATACACTTGGTCTCTCTCATCCGAAAGATGATCCATTCAATCAAAGTTGGGATTCAAATGACACAGTAATGTCATATAATCAGGCTGAATCTGGATGGGATTATTGGTTTAGCGATAAAGACATTTTAGCGCTACAAAGCATTTGGGGGCGAGAAAATGATAATAAAACTCTAACTTTTAATGGTAAAAGTAATGACTACCAATTCCTGAGATACTCAAACAACACATTAGGGATTAAAAGTATAATTGGAAAAGAAAGTATAGAAGGAATGGAAAGTTTAATTTTTGACGATAAAACCTTTAATATTCAAAATGATATCAAAGCCATATTTGATCAAGTGACTGGGGTTGATGATGTTACTGGGAAAATCTTTAGATTATATAATTCGGCCTTGGATAGATTTCCTGACTCAGATGGACTGAAATATTGGATTACAAAAAATAGTACAGGAGAAAATACTTATAGACAAACTTGTGAATCATTTATCATTTCAGAAGAATTCCAGACTAAGTATGGAAATCTGACAACTAATTCGGAATATTTAACAACACTTTATTCAAATATATTAAACAGATCGCCTGATCAAAATGGATTCAATTACTGGTTAAATCAATTAAATAATAATATTGAAAATAGAGGTGAAGTTCTAATGGGTTTCTCAGAGTCAGTAGAAAATAAAGCCTTATTCTTAACAACCACTGGATTAACTTATTCATAACTTCGCTTTTTTAAAAACTGTTCGGCAATCACGACTATCAATAACCACACTAGGGTGAGACTCTTCTAAGAGAATTATTTCATTTAGGCATGCCAAAAGTTAAAATCGATGAAAAAGAGTTTGAGTATGATGAACTTAGCGATGAAAGTAAACAGCAAGTCAACAATCTTAGATTTGTTCAAGCTGAATTACAAAGATTACAATCTCTTATAGGAGTTACAAAAACTGCTGAGCAAGTGTACATTAATGCTCTTAAAAATACAGTTGAAAATCAATAATTATTTATGCCAAACATGAGAATACATACATGAATGAAATTAGTAAACTTAACATTGAATCCATTAAATTATTAGAAAAATATAAACTATTAATACCTCTTATTAAAAAAATAATTTTAGAAGATTGTGTAAAAGATATAGTTATTGAAGAAGAAATTATGGAAAAACTCAGAAATAATGTTATTGAGGAACAAAAATATGAGAAGCAAGACTTTCAAAGCTTCTTGTCAAGTACAGGTCAAACCGAAATTGAATTTTGGAATGTGCATACCTTGCCAAGGAAAATTAATAAATATTGCATGAAGGAATTTGGTCATAAAACAAAATCTAGGTTCCTTAACCAAAAAGACAAGCTCGACTCAGTCGTATACAGCCTCGTCAGAGTAGAAGATCTTAATCTTGCAAAGGAGCTATACCATCAGATTAACGAAGGGGAATCATTATTCGAGGATATTGCCAAAATTCATTCTGTAGGCCCCGAAAGACACACGAGAGGGATTATTGGACCAATATCTCTTGAGAAAGGTCACCCCAAACTTAATGAGCTACTTAGAGTTTCACGTGTTGGAGAGATTAATGAACCTATAAAAATTAATCAGGTATTCGCTGTAACCCGTTTAGAACACCTAGATGAGGCTAAACTTAACGAAGATATGGAATTGCAATTAGCAAATGATATTTTTGAAGAATGGTTAGATAAGGAGGCTGCTCTAGTATGCTCGAATCTCAAGAAATAGCCTCTCAAAAGAAATTTTTGCATCATGAAAAGCGAAAATAATCCAGAAAGCTTCAATATCAATAAAGCTGAAGATGTCAAAGAGAAAATCATCAATAATCTATATATCTTTAAAGAATCAGATAAAAAAATACTAGATCTACTTAAAAAAAGTTCCAGATTAGTTTCATTTAAAATTGGACAAACAATCTCAAGTAGAGAAATCATCTCAAAAGATATATACATAATTATTAAAGGATATGCACGATTACTTATTAACTTTAAAGGTAAAGAGCTGACCGTAGCTAAATTAGGAGATCAAGCTCAAATTGGTCTTGGCTCTCTTTTAAGAATGTCCCCATGTGAGGAAGTAAATGCATCAACAGATGTAATTGCACTATCTATACCAATAGATATTATTAAAAATCTCTACATTCAAGATTCTAAATTCAAGAAATTTTGTCAAAACAATTTATTTGCATGTGAAGTATCTGAACTAACAAAATCATTAATTGAAAAGTCCTCAAGAACTGACATTTCTGCAAGGGCAGCCTTTAATATTTTAGTAAAAAACACAAAATTAATTTCAATCAACAATGACAATGACAACCTATCCAATATCAATAATAATTGTCTTTGGTCAGGCAGCAAGAATATTGAAGATAATCCAATTGGTAAAATAATAGAAGCAAATGAACAAATTACAATATTTAATGAAATGTTTGATGGCAGAGTCCTGAGCTTTTCAAAAGAAATATATCAAGAATTTTTGAAACAAAGCACCTCAGAGAATAAATCATTAAGTGAATCTAGTAATAAGACAATTGATAGCAGTATGATTTCATCGGGACCTATAACTCCTGAAAAGTCAGATATTAATTTTGAGAATTATAATCCTCCAAAAAGGAATCAATTAATACTTGCGAAAGGCGATCTTGCTGAGGCAATAGCTTGCATAAAAATGCTTACATCAGATCTTGAAGTCCCTTTCAGAAAAGATTCTGTTGAAAAGTTACTTCGAGATGAATTAAGAAGAAAAAAACAACTTACTATGGAATCGATTGGAGGTATAACCACGATGCTTGGTTTATATTCGTGGGGAAGGATTATACTGCCTGAATTTTGCTCTAGATTAACTACTCCATGCATAATACCTTGGAAGAATTCTTTCGTATTAGTAAAACAATCATCATATACTGGACTAGAAGTTGCATCTCCAAAAGAAGGTAATATATCAATTTCTATAGAAGATATAAAAAAAGATTACCCTGAAGGAATTACAACTTTATTTGTCGAGAAAAGTAACTTAACTCCAAATAAAAAATTTAATTTAGAATGGTTTTTACCTTCAATAAAAAAATTTCAAAGTTCATTAATACTTGTATTAATAGCTTCTTTTGTTGTACAACTATTTGGTTTGGCAAATCCACTTTTAATTCAGGTAATTATTGATAAAGTAATTTCTCAAAGAAGTTTAGATACTCTTCAAATACTAGGATTTGCATTAATTGTTGTAACCATACTTGGAGGTTTCCTCGGTGGTTTAAGAACATTTCTTTTCACTGAAACTACAAATAGAATCGACACCAGATTAGGAGCAGAAGTTATTGATCACCTTTTAAGATTACCTCTAAGTTATTTTGATAAAAGACCTGTAGGTGAACTAGGAAGTCGAGTAAGTGAATTAGAGAAAATAAGAGAATTTTTAACTGGTCAAGCCCTTACAACAATTCTTGATGCATGTTTCTCCCTAATTTATATTCTTGTGATGGTTTTATATAGCTGGAAACTTACTTTTATTGCTTTAGCAGTAATACCTATTCAAACAATAATTACATTATTAGGCTCACCATTACTAAGAAGGCAAATCAGGGAAGTTGCCAAACAAAATGCATCTACACAAAGTCACTTAGTAGAAGTTTTAACAGGAGTCCAGACTGTAAAGGCTCAAAATATAGAAACCGTTAGCAGATGGAAATGGCAAGACTTATATACGAAATACATTACAAAAACATTTGAAAAAGTTATAACAACAACAGCACTAAGCCAATTAAGTACTGTTCTACAGCAGTTATCTCAATTAATGGTGTTGTGGATAGGGGCAGAACTTGTGCTTGAAGGAAACTTGACCTTAGGTCAATTGATAGCCTTCAGAATTATTTCAGGTTATGTAACTCAACCTATTTTAAGACTTAGTACTATCTGGCAGAATATACAAGAACTTAAAGTCTCCTTCGAAAGGCTCGCTGACATTATTGATACACCAGAAGAATCAAATGAAAGTGATAAAAATAATATTGGCTTACCACAAATCAAAGGTCATATTCAATTTGAAAATGTATCTTTTTCTTTTGAAAAGCATACCAAAAATGTACTTAAACAAATTAATTTTTCCGTAGAGCAAGGGAAATTTATTGGTATTGCGGGTGAAAGTGGAAGTGGTAAAAGCACATTAATGAAATTACTTTCTAGACTGTATAGCGTAAATGAAGGAAGAATACTTATAGATGGATACGATATTAGTAAAATCGAACTTTACTCACTTAGGCGCCAGATTGGTATTGTTCCCCAAGACCCATTGCTTTTCTCAGGTACAGTTAGTGAAAATATTGGAATAACAAATCCTGATATTGGTAGTGATGAAATTGTTAAAGCGGCAAAGATAGCGAATGCTCATGATTTCATTATGGAATTGCCCGAAGGTTATAGTACTTTTGTAGGCGAAAGAGGTTCTAGCTTGTCAGGTGGGCAAAGACAGAGAATAGCAATAGCCAGAACAATTTTAAATAACCCAAAATTAATTATTATGGATGAAGCAACAAGTGCTTTAGATTACGAAACAGAAAGTAAAGTTTGTGAGAATTTACGACAGAATTGCAAAGGCACTACAGTATTCTTCATAACACACAGATTAAACACAATTCGCAATTCAGATGCGATTATAATGATGAATAAAGGTTCCGTAGATGAAATAGGTAAACATAAGGATTTAATTGCAAAAGAAGGCAGATATTATGCATTATTTAAGCAACAAGAGTCATATTAAGATGACTTAAGAATCACACTTAATCACACATAAATTATCTAATAACATGAAACTAAAAGACGAAATTATAAGTAAATATAAAAATAATCTAAAAAATATATATATAGATTTTAAGAAAGAAATCAAAACAAAACAGATTAAAATAAATAATAAAAAAGCTGATTTTATCTCGTATATCAGGGAATTATCTAAACCTAAATTCAAATTTAAAGAGGAACTAAACAATATAAAAATTAAAATTGAAAATATTAAAGAAAAAAATCTATTCCTTGAAGCTCAAAACTGGATTGAAAAAAATGCAGGAAGCAACAATGAATCAGAAGTACTTCTTAAAAGATCGACTAGATGGGCTAGTTATATCACTTGGTCACTCATTAGTGGTACTGTCTTTGGCATTGGATGGCTGGCTATAGCAGAAACAGAAGAAATTATTATTACACAAGGAAAATTAGAGCCAATCTCAGAAGTTTTGTCAATACAAATGCCGTTTGAGGGTATTACAGATGAAATTTTAGTAAAAGAAGGAGAGCTCATAAAAAAAGAACAAGTTCTAGTAAAATTAAATACTGAATTAAGCAAAACACAATACAACGCAATTAAATTACAGCATCAACTTCAAAAAGATATTGTCAATAGATACATGACATTAAGTAAAGAGGGTGCAATATCTGAAATTGTTTTTTTACAAGAACAAAACAAGTTAGCTCAAATCCAAAGCCAACTTAAAGAGAAAGAATTACTAATGGAATACCAAGAAATAAAATCACCAATTGACGGTATTGTGTTTGACTTATTACCACAAGAAAAAGGATATGTAGCAAGAACAAGTGAAACAATTATGAAAATAGTTCCAGGAGGAAAATTGAAAGCATCAGTTGAAATAGATAGTAGAAGTATTGGTTTAGTAGGAACAGGAAAGAAAGTTGATATTAGTATTGACTCCTTTCCTGCAAGCGATTTTGGAGTTTTACAGGGAGAAGTTTTAAGCATTGGATCGGACGCTTTACCACCAGATATGAGAGAAGGTAAAGGATATAGATTCCCTGCGATAATACGACTCGATACACAATACTTAGAAGTAAAAGATGGCAGAAAGTTACCACTTCAAGTAGGTATGAGCTTAACCGCGAACATAAAATTAAGAAAAGTAAGCTATCTAAGATTATTATTGGGAACATTCGATTCCAAAATAAATTCTTTAAAAAGTCTTTGATTGAAAAAAATTAATTTAAGAGAATTTAAAAAATACAAAAGGAATCGAAGAAACAATACAAAGTAAGAATTAAGTGATATAAAAACAACTTCGAGTTAAAGAATTAGAAATAAGAATAAAAAAAAGACCCACAATGTGGGTCTTTAAAGAAAGCAAGTTCAACTGTACTTAGTAGAACATGAAGCTAGTCTCATCGAATATAGCAGCAGCAGTTGAATTAGTAATATCATCGAATGAGGCCATTAGAACATAGGTACCAGCAGTTTGCATTGTACCTGTGTTATAGATCTCGTAGTTCGTACTGGTTGTGTTGTAGAAACCAAGGATAATATCAGTGCCATCAATAGAATTAATAACACCAATAATTGCTTTCGCTACTGAGTCGTATCCGTTGGTAATGATGATGTTTACGTGCTCAGCAACTACTGTACCGCCTTGTGCAATCTCAATGTAATCATCAGCATGAAGTGCTTCTTCCGTTCCATTAATGATACCTGTTACTGGAATAGTTATATCAGTGGCTGATTCATCAATAAGAAGGATGTCATCAGCAGTAAAACCAGTAATTACATCAGAGTTAGCAGCAGTTATTGCAGTCCCAGTAATGTGAATCTTATCAGCTGAGCTTGTAGTTTCAGTGATATCGATAAGGTCAACAAGGGCACTCTGATAAATAGTATCAGCACCTAAACCAGGATCAATTGAATCAATGTAGTTACTACCAGTAATTTTATTTACACCTGAGGAACCAGTAATGTTTGCACCCAAGCTATTAGCTGATGTGATACCCGTTACATCTACATCTTCAAAACCCTTTTGAACTGCAGAGTTAGCAGCACCAAAAACGGAAACAACTTGGTCAGTAGCAGAAAGATCTACTACAACATTAGTTGTACCCTCAAGAAGGAAAGTTAGGGTGTCAGTTCCTGGTGCAGTTGTGGTTCCACCTGCGTCAAGAACGTCAGCAATATTTTCCATGGCAATGCTGTCATCACCAACCGTACTACCGGTAAAGGTAATCGCATTGGCACCCCTTGCTGCAGCTCCCATGGTAATACCACCTTTTAGAGCAGAAGCATCAACAGTCGTGTACCCCGTTGCTAAGCCAGAGAGAGTAACGACATCAGAAGTGTCAGTACCAGTAAAGTTAACGGTACCAGCAGTCACACTTGAAGCGGCAATACTAATGTCATGAGCCTCATCAGAACCACCACCATCGGTGTAAGTGATATTTAGAGTCTCAATGCCATTGGTAGTTAAATCGTTAGTTGATGAATGATCAACTTCAATGTTTACTGAATCTGAAGTACCTGTTGCGTCTTTCAGAGTAATTGTTAAATCAGCCGTAGCGCTTTCAAATTCATCAGTTGCATTACCCAACTGGAAAGTAATTCCAGAAACAACATCATCAACAGTAACTGCAGTACCAGTGTCGCTTGCATCATCTTCTAATTGAATTTCAGTCAATCCAGTGACGTTAGTAAGACTAACTGTGGAAGATCCAGTGTCGTTAGCGATAATTAAAGTCTCAACTCCACTCATGGTGAAGTCACCAGATGTACCAGTACTGAATGCAGCTGTTACAGCGTCAGCAGTGCCAGAACCACCTTTAATAGTGATCATGTCAGCAGCGTTAGTAACAGTTAGACCTTCGTCGCCAAAGTGGTAGTGGAAGCTACCTGTCAGACCTGTTGAATCAAGTGTCTTAAGACCTATGTCAGCAAGAACGTGAGCACCATTGTTATAGACCTGACCTGCCTTACCACCAGTAATATTAACTGTAGTAGCAGAGTTCAATCCATCATCAGCTGAGTCAGTAACAACGTTAGTGGTAAAGCTATCTGCAGCCTCAAGAACCATGTTAATAGTTTCAACTGCAACTAGTTCCCAGTCAGCCGAAGCAGCACTGTAAATAGTCAGTGTGTCCGATCCAGACCCACCTGCAATTGTGCC
>MDTB01068424.1_pt1 | contig 13058 bp, 7 predicted proteins | sample 811161 | NCBI WGS metagenome assembly MDTB01 (sample SAMN05326650, study PRJNA326480) | marine metagenome | isolation source: seawater | place: Mediterranean Sea | collected 2009 | reverse complement strand
TGCGTATTTAAGTGAATCCCCAATTAAAGGCAAGGCTATAAATCTATCCGAACTAGAACTCAGGGTTCATCATAGTTACCAGCATGATGAATTACGAAGCTATATTGATCAATTAGAGACCCGAAAGATCAATATATCAACGCATATGTCGTTTCGTTCTCGCCTAATTCGAAAGATTAAGCGGCTTTTTACAAAATAAAACGTTTAATTTGTTAAGCGTTTCAAGTAAAGGTACTCAATCAAACCAAAGCTAATATTAACGATAATAATGCCAATTGGAATTATTAAAAACGATTTTAAATAATTGTTTCCAATGATAACCAGCCCAACAAACATGGCGTTACTTGAAATGCTGCTGATAATTAAAAACTTTGTTTTTTCAAATACCAGTAAAATTCGCAGTAAAATTTTACGAATTACGTCAAAGAAAATGCCTGCCATGTAATATACCAATAAAAGTGTGGTTATTTTTGTGGAGAATTCATTAAATGCCCCACGTTCAAATATTATTTTTATTAGCCAGTCCCCAAAAAAATAGATCGGTAAAAAGGTAACTGCAAATAATAATCCAATAAACTTTAACACGCGATTAAATCGTTGCAGTGCCATTTCTATTGTCGCATCAGCTGTTGAAATTAATGTGAAAAGTGGTGTTACAATTGGCATAAACAAAATTAATATTGCAAGTAAATAGAGTCGAAATGCATAATCATTCGCCGATAAAATGGCTGGCCCGTAACTTGACATTACTGATTGAATAATAAAAAGTGTCACCATTGATAAGCTGAAGATAAAGATTAGAGGGAAAAAATGATTCATGCTCCATTTCAACCAGTTCTTTACCATTGATGTTGTTATGTATTGAATGTTTGCAACCTTCATGATTCCATGTCGAGATAACTGAGTGATCATCATTACTAGTACTAGTGCTACTCCGAAAACATGTCCCATTACTAGAGGGTCCACATTAAAAAAGGTCCATTTAAAGCCAATAAAACAAATGACACTTAAGGATATGACGACACTTTTATATTCTGCATTCCAATAAGCATTTTTTGCATAGAAAAATTGCGATAACAATTGAATCCATAAATGAATATTTACAAAAATTAAGCCATAGATTAAATAATTATGAATTACTTCAAGGGATGTTTGGGCTAAATTCCCATAAATAAGTGAAATTAAAAATGGTGAATACAAATATAGCACTATTGATACGATTGTTGAAAAGGTAATTGTAACTAAAAGTAAAAATAAGCTAAAATTTGTGTTTTCTTTTTCTTTAATAACTTTTGGGACAGATGCAATCATGGCTTCAATAAGCGGCCCAAAAAAGATGCTGAAAAGTGCAATTAATGCGACAAACCCGTCTTTAAATAACGATGTTCCATAGTAATTTGCGATGATTATTTCTTTGACTAAGCTAAAGCCTTTTAAACTTGCGCCAATAGTAAATAAAAACAAGGAATATCCTACTAATTCACGTTTTTTGAAATAATTTTGTATTCTGATTCGTTGGCTCTTCATCATTTTATTATAATTGTTACTTGCATGGTATTGGGTTTTAAAATGCCTTAATTTTAATTAGTTTCATAAGTCGAATTGCTAATATTATGCTCTGGGAGGTTATCATGATCCAGATAAAATGCAGTGGGCTATTTAAATATGGATAGAGTATTGCAATTAAAAAGACATGAACGATTGCACCAAAAATGACACTTCGATTGGCTGTTTTTTCATATCCCAATGCGCCTAAGACTGGATACCCAATCATTGAGCCTGGAAGGTGCAAGAATGCAACAATTAACATCCATTGGAATAACTGAATGGATGGCGTAAATGCTTTGCCAAGAATTAGTGGAACAATGAATGGTGCAATTACAAATGCTATTAAACACCCAATAGTGTTCATGCCAATGGTTGCTCTAAGTATTTTTTTGATAAATGATTTATTTTTTGTTCGTGATACATATGGGTAGATGGTTTCAATTAGTGGTGCATAAAATGTGGTAATTGCGAACAATAACTTTTCAGCACCACCATATAGGCCTGCATTTTCCGGTGATAATAAAATTCCTACAAAAATTACATTGGTGTTTAAGTAAATAGCGATTGCAATCCGAGATAGAAAATATTCAAAACTATAATTTAAAGTAGCTTTAAACTGATTAAATTGCGGTTGAAGTAGTTTAATTTTAAATTTGAATATGATGATTGATATTGCAACGGCATCGACAATGATGTAATTGAGTCCCCATAAACCATGCACCCATTTATAATCATCGGGTGATTTAATTAAAATAAAAATAAGCCCAGTAAAGCCAAGCTTTGCAATAAAATTAAATATTGCTATAAACGTCATTTTTTCAAGCCCTTGAAATAAAAATGTTGGTAAAAATGTATTTCCAACGACAATCAAAAATGAGGCGTAAAATAATGTTTTATGATCATGAAATACTGGGATCCATTGCACCAGCCCAATTAATATAAAACTGCTGATTATGAGCAATGTTACTTTAATGCTCATGACTGTTGTGAAAATTTGAGAGACAATGCTTGAATTTTTTTGGTTTTTAGCAATTTCTTTTGTTGCAGATAAATTAAAGCCATAATCGGTTAATAGTGTCAGATAAATCATGGTTGCCTGTGCCATCAGAACCAGTCCAAAGTTTGTGGTTCCAAGCACACGTGCCAAGTAAGGCAGTGTTATTAACGGTAAAATATAATTGCTCAGCTGAACCAGGCTTAATGAAGAATAGTTTTTTAGAAGGGTGGTGTAATCCCTATTTTTAAGCCAGTGCTGCATCTATTTATTATAAAGACTTTTCAGTGCTTTTTCATTGGCTTTTGCGATTTGTTGATAAACGGCTGCTGCAATTATTTGAGATCCTTTTGGACTCCAATGGGTGTCATCTGCCCAATAAATATCCATTTCTTTCTTTTGAACCGCCTTTTGCAAGTGTTTTTTTGAATTAATTACTATATAATCACGCTCTTGATTCATTAAAAAATCAAAAAATAAATTTTTTCCCAATGTATTATTTTTTATAAATGGTTCATAAACATCATACTTATCTGGTGCTGGTAATACAATTAACTGGATACCTTTTGTTTTTAATTTTTTAGCAAGATGATTTAGCCGTTTATTTGCCGCTTTAATATTTTCATCTGTGTTTTGTCTGATGGAGCTAATGTCATTTTTATACACAAATAATTGGGTTGGTTTGGTTGAAAATAATGGTTGTGTTAATTCAAACTTATAAACGGGCGATACGAATGCATTATCATCAAAAAAATATAATAGGCTAAAAAGTGGGAATTTTAGAATGTCAGTTAGAAGTTTTTGTTTGGGTGTTGGATTTTTAGGTGTGCGTAAATTTTCCAAATGAATGTTTAATTGTGTTTTACTGCTTTGGATGATGTTTTTTACAAAATGACGTTCAACAATTTCTAGACAAATAAACCTGACGTTTAATTGATCGATGTAATGGCTTTCCACTATTTTTTCAAGTGTTGTAAATGGGTTTTGTTCAAGTTGTAAATGAAAATCAATTACAGAAATGTCGTTCATTTTTGCCATGTAATTTTGGTAACCATACAGCCTTTGTTTTGAAAATGAATCTCCAATTGTAAATACCGTTGTTTCAATTTTCTTTTGCGATGGAAAGGATGTTATTTCATTGAAATAGGAATGACTTGGTATTGTGCTCATTAAGTCATTTCGGTATGTTTTTTTGAATGATATTTTTCCAAGCCGGCTAATATCGTTGCCGGATGGCTCATAAACCGCCAGTGTAATTACAAAAGCGATTATGGCAGGGAGACAAAAAATAAAAAGTGATTGTAGAAATTTTTTCATTTTAAAATTGAAAGTAAATAAATTCTGCTTGGTTTTTTCCAAACCATCCAATAAGAATGACAGCCGCATAATACATTGCCCAGCGCCCCGTTTTATTAATCTTAGTGAATTGAAGCAGGTGATCTTTTTTTCGTTGAATCCATTCGACAATAACAAAGCCGATAATTAAAAGGATAATATTCGTTGGTCTTATTTCTGGTAGCGTTAGTAGCGTTTTTGAGAAAATACTTGAAATGTAGCCCCAAGCATCAGCAATCGTTGGTGATCGAAATATTACCCAAGTTAATGTCGTTAACCCAAATGTCGTTGTTATTTGTAGCACTTCTTTTGCTGATGGAAACCATCGAGATTCAGCAACAATTCTTATGTGTTCTTTATGTTTTTTTGCCAAAAGTAATGGAATGAAATAGAGCCCATTGATGGTTCCCCAGGCAATAAATGTCCAATTTGCACCATGCCAAAACCCACTGATGATAAATGTTATCATGACATTGCGTATCACTTTTTTTTGTGATCCGCGGTTGCCTCCCATTGGAATGTAGAGATAATCACGAAACCATGAGGACAAGGAAATGTGCCAGCGTCGCCAAAACTCAGCAATATCACGAGAGAAGTAAGGGAAATTAAAGTTTTTCATTAGCTTAAATCCAAACAATTTAGCTGTTCCGATGGCAATGTCGGAGTAGCCTGAAAAATCTCCATAAATTTGAAAGGTGAAAAATAGTGCCCCAACGAGTAGGGTGCTGCCAGAATAAAACGTATAATTGTCAAAAATGGTTGTTACATAAAAGGCACAATTGTCTGCAATGACCATTTTCTTAAATAAACCACAGACAATTTGCTTTAATCCATCGGTTGCCATTTCGTAATTAAATGTTCGTTTTGACTCAAATTGTGGGAGTAAATTTTTCGCTCTTTCTATTGGCCCAGCCACAAGCTGTGGAAAAAACGCAACAAAAGCAAAAAAGGAAATAATACTTGATGTTGGTTTAATTTTATTTCGATAGATATCAATGGTGTAACTTAAGGTTTGGAATGTATAAAAACTGATTCCAACCGGTAAAACGACATTCAATGTGAATGGTGATAATGAAATATCAAAGATTGCTAAACTTTCTGCCAATGAATTTGAAAAAAAATTGAAATATTTAAACGTTCCGAGCAATCCAATATTTGAAATTAAACTTACGATTAAAAGTTTTGTTCTAGTTCTCGGATCTGTTTTTTTCCCGAGGTGATGGCCAATTAAAAAATCAATTGTTGAGCTTACAATTATGAGCGATAAAAACCGCCAATCCCACCACCCATAAAATAAATAGCTGATGCCAATTAAAAATAAATTTTGAATGGTTAAATTTCTTTGAACAATAAACCAATAAATTAAAAATGTAGTGGGTAAGAAAAAGAAAAATTCAATTGAATTGAATAGCAATCCGGATTAAACCTTTTCAAAAAAGGCGTCTAATACCGTCTCAATTTTTTGTTTTTGCTCTTCAGTAACTGCCATTAATGGTGGACGAGTGGTTCCGCAATTAAACCCAATTAGTTTCAAAGCCGCTTTAACTGGTATTGGATTACTCGTAATGAAAAGAACATCAAATAAAGGTTGTAAAATTTTATCTAAATTCGATGCTTTTTCAATGTCATTTGCGTGAAAAGCCGTGATCATATCGTGGATTTGTTGGCCCGCGACATGCGATGCGACCGAAACAACGCCAGTTGCACCTTCTTTTAAAAACGCTAATGTTAGTCCATCATCTCCAGAATAAATGTGAAAATCAATGGGGCATACACTTCGAAATTCTTTCATTTGTTCAACTGAGCCGGCGGCTTCTTTTAATGCGACAATGTTCTTTATTTCAGTGCACCTTTTAACAGTTTCAGCCGTCATGTTAATGCCGGTTCTACCTGGAATGTTGTAGATCATTATGGGTAATGGACTCGCATCAGAAATGGCTCTAAAATGATTGAAAATACCATCTTGGCACGGTTTATTATAATAGGGAACGACTTGAAGTGTGCTATCCATTCCAATATCTTCTGCCATTTGTGTGGATTCAATGGCTGTTTTAGTGCAATTGGATCCGGTGCCAGCCATTAAATGTGCTTTGCCTTTAAAATACTTTACGGCCAAACGATAAAGTTCATACTCTTCATCATGGGATAGGGTTGGTGATTCACCCGTTGTCCCAGTTAACAGTATGGTTGTTGTTTTATTTTGAATTAAGTAGTCCATTAGTTCAACGGCTTGTTTGTAATTGACTTTCCCTTCTTTATCAAAAGGCGTTACCATTGCGGTTACAATTGGACCAAAAATACTCATGACAATATTATACGTAATTTATACTGAATAAAAAACCTTTCATGTCGCATATTTTTTAGAAGTTAATTGCTTTACGTTGGCTTTGAAAATTCTTTTAAATTATGATAATTTTATTAAACACTCCCAAATTTTTTCGAATTAAAGGAAATTTTATATGAACAAACCAGCAATTGGTGTCATTAATGCGTTTATTGGGCTTGGTCGCAGTATTAAATATATAACCCCTCATTCAAAAATGGATTTTAAACAACGCTTGGGGCGATTTTTGTCGACAGGTTCACGGGCAGATGTTTCAAAATCATCAAAAAATAACCCAATGCAAACCCGACATGCTCGCGGTTCTAACTTTTCTGTTAGCGCATATTCTCAAGCAATCAATCATTCAATTTTAGGCGACTTTCGAACACAGCTTCAGGCGCCAGATACAAAAAGTGATTGTGGTATTTTCGCTTGTGCTTATGCTGATCAATTGCAGTCGCCAACACTGGTTCCGGATATGCTTCGTTGTCCAGTTGATTATTTAAAAGCAAGATATCACACAACGGATGGTGGCGGTGATGGTGGTGGTATTATTGTACAAAGTTCACCCAATGTTCTTGCAGACTTTTATGGTTGTGATGAACGATTTTTCAATGGTGAGGGTCGCTTGGTCCAGGTCAGCTTTTCACGTGATGACCATGTTCGATCGGGTCAAGAATTTGAACTGAAATCACGTCTTAATGAGTTAGGGGCAGCGATTGTTGTTCAAAAAACACCGGAAACCAATTTTGATTGTTTACGCGATGGAAAAAATAATGAAAAAGACCGGCAAGGCCAGTTGGTTCATTTTGTTGTTGAAAAGCCAGCCGGTGTATCCAATGAACTGTTTGATCAAAAATGCTTGCAATTAATATTGCAATTTAACCTTCATCAAAAAGCAACGGATTGTGTTCAGGATGGGTATTCACCGGCCAGTATTGATGCAATAACAAGACAGCGAATTGTTTGTAAGTCATTTAAAGGCGATTCAATCGTCGAGATGTTTCCTTTTTTAAAGTCACTTAAAACAAATAATTTAAGGTTTCATGGTCGAGAGGCAACGAACACTGGCGCGGCTCGGTTTTCTATTCATCCCACAGCTGATATGAATATTATGCATAATGGAGAAATTAATAATATAAAATCCCTTAGAATCTACTTGTCTGGCAATCAATCGTTTCGAGATTTTTTAAATTGGCAGGGACAAGCTAGCTTAGAGGATGTTTTAAATCAATTTAGTGATACGGCTATTTTTTCTATGTATCTTTCGTTTCAGTTTTGCAACGGTGTTTCGATTGAAGATACGTTGTGTCATACGTTTCAGCCAAATCATATTTCATATACCAAAGGATTTGTCGCTGAAGGACCAGCTACGATTATGGTTAGTCATTCTAATGAATTCTTTTTAGTTAATGACTCACAAGGACAACGCCCAGCGTATTTGCATGTAATTAAAAATGATAAGGATCAAATTGTTGCTTATCGCGTGGGATCTGTTTCTGGTATTGATACGCCATTAGATGGTGATTGGCAAAAAGTTCAAGTCACTCCTGGTGTTGTAAAAAAACTGACGGCTATCAAGGATGACGATGGTCAAACGCTTTATTTCGATATGATTAATTTGTCGTCAGCTCAGCATGACCCATCGTTTCAACTGCCTGATTTTAATCAACAGTCAATGAGTGACTTAACGGGTCTTGAACCATCACAACGATTGCATGGTGCGTTGCAAGACCATGAGGTTAAGGTTGCGATGGGATCTCAGCGCATAAAAGGACCGTTTCCTAATTTATGTACGGCTGGTGTAACCAATACAAGTAATTCACTGGGTATTGATCCAAGTCATCCGGATGTTTTATTTTATTTAGGTTCAAACACAATACCTATGCATCCAATTTTAACGCATTCTGAACATCAGTTTGTGACAACAGAGGGAGAAGCAAGTGTTATTGACGCTACACTTGATCAAGATACAGTGAATCAAATGATTGCATCAGAAAAAGGATTAGATGAGGTGATCTCAGCTGTTTTACGTCAGGTAAAAAAAGCCATCTCTGATGGGGCGCAAACCATTGATTTGCGTTTTGTAAATAATGATCGAGTTCCAGTTTTTCCGAGAGAATTACTGGTAAACCGTGTTTCAAAACTCATTTCAAATTTGGGAGGTGATGGGTTTACAGATTCAAAAAAAATCAATCTAATTGTCACAACGCATACCATTCAACATGCACAAGACGCGTTTGCATTAATAAATATGGGGGCTGACTTTGTTTATCATCCTCATATTCAAACCGATACGTATGATCATGACATATTTGTGTTAAGAAACTCACTCATGACATTGGCCATGCGCGCAGGGGTGTCTCGACTAAGCCAACTAAAAAATGCAGGGCTTATTCATTATGAAGGGATGCAAGAACTTGCGGGTCTTTTAGGTGTTCCTAATATGGGTGGGGATCAATTTAAGCTGACGGATTCTTTGAAATATGTGATTGCTCAAATGCATGGTGTTGCTCGTGACTATGGTACTGGCTATAATTCAGATAATCAAAAATTAACGATGTCTGACGCCGTGTTGATGCAAAATGAATCGACTCAAGCTGAGTTTAATCGTCGTAATTTAGTGCATCATGTTTACCCTGTTAGGCTAATGCCAACGGAACAAACCAATTTAAAGCCAATTATTGTCGTGTTTGGTGCTGGACCGGCTGGTATTTCTTATGTTGAAAACTTACCGGAGAATCATTTTAATATTGTTTTAGTTGAAAAAAACCCACTTCATCGTGGTGGAAATGCCCGATATATTGCGGGTAACCATGAATCGATGTATCAGAGTTTTAATAGTCGATTCCAAGCAATCTTGGAACGAAATGACGTGCAATATTTTGGTGGTGCTCGTGAAACCCTGCGCGATCAATTGTTGCAGATTGCTGACCAAGTGGTTGATGCCAGAGGTTCGGTTCGAAAAACATTAAATGATCCATATCACTTAACGGCTCGTGATTTTTTAGATGTGGCATATGAAAGTCATACATCACCGGATCAGGTGATTGATATTCCTGATCATTTTAAGCAAAAACGTGAATTTCCTGGGGTCCTCATTCAGGGTGTTGGAAATGTGTCTTGGGATGTTTTGCAAGCTTTATTATGCAATGACAGTCGTGTAGAAAATCCGTCACGTTTATTTGAAAAGTGGCTAACTCAATTTTCAAATATGCCCATTTATATTATGGCTCGACGTGGCCCTGAATCATTAATTTGGAAGCGTGATTGGATCCATCAGCTGGGTGAGCGTGATCTTCCATTTCGTATTTTTTGTTCAGATGAATCTCAGATTGATGATGATTTAAAACCATATTTTCACACATTTAAAGGAAGTATGCCTACAAATGGTATTAATTTAATTTTTAACTCAGAAGTTGCTGATGATGGTTATGAGTCAAAAACAGGTCAACTTAATGTGCTTTTTGGGAGCTCCAAATATAAGCTGCCGTTTATTGGAACAATCATTCAAGGATATGTTCCTCAAGAATCGCCTGAGCCATTAAAGACACCAAGTCCAGTTTTACAATTGGGTTGGAGTCGCGGCAGTGGTAGTATGGCTGATATTATTGAGTTTGCTGAAGCGCTTAGTTTGCCAAGTCACACTGGCTTTGGATCTGCTAATGAACGACTGAAAAATGCTGCTAAGCTTGAAGATTTGGCTGAAAAATACCCATTTATAGGAAAAGAAATTCAATTAAAGATTTTAGAGGCGCTTGAAGATAGGGCGGTTTCTGATGCTGAGTTAACCAAACTTATTGGTTTAAATCGGTCCAGCTCGACACCTATCAATGCTGCTATTTCAATTGAAAATACTAGTTTAGTTGATCAGCCACTTGCTGATCAGCCAGTGGATTCAAAAGTTGATGAGATTTTAAGTCAACCGTTGGAAGACAATATTATCAATGTATTTTCACGTGATGGCAATAAAGTGAAATCGATTCCTTATGAATCGGGTCAAAGTGTACTTAAAACAATTGAAAAAAATGGTAATGGCGCTTCGATTGACACCCACTTTGATTGTGGAGGAACCGGGAGTTGCTCTCAATGTGCTGGTGTTGTAAATGCTGTCAAGCTTGCCGTTCCGAAATCATCTGAAAAAGCGTTAACAAATCCAATCAAAAAAGAATTTGGTGCTATGCAATTTCCGGCTCGCCTGTTATGCCAATTAGCCTTGCCCAATGGGAGTGCAAACATTGTTGCAGGAACCCATTTGCTTGACATGATTTTACAAAATAAAAAAGGAGATAATTCATGAATGGTATTAAGTCTTTGTTTGGTGCTTTGGTTCAACCCAAACGAAATTTTCGTCGTTCGGGCTCTTTTGTGTCACCAACAGCCTCTCATTACGTATCCCGTAATTTTTCTAGTCAATCATCCAAAGGGCCCTCTACAAATCCACTGCCAGTAGTGCCAATGTTTTCATCGCCGAATTATGTTGGCTTTGCATCCCGAGTTCAAGTTCGCTCTCTGTCAACAAAACAAAGCCCACAATTTCAAGACTTAAATCCTAAAAAGTGGGGTTATGATGAAGACTTTGTCAAAGAACTTTATCTTGGTATTCGTAATCAGGTGGATCAGTTGCCCGATTCCGCTATTAAAATTCTCAAACGTACGGGTATTGATGGCATGTCATTGGGTGCACTTAATGCGCCTGCTTGGTATGGGTTAGTGTTATTTTCAAATTTATTACGATTGGCCATTGAAGATAAGGTTAAGCCGTCTCAATTGGATCCATCCCATGGGTTTACGCATACAGCAGGTGAGGGTGGTATTCCCAATGTTACTGATTTTTTTAACCCGCCTTTTCTTTTACGTGGCACTGATGGCTCTCCACTCATTGAATATGGACCTGATTTATTTAAACCACAGATTTTTCAATACGCATCTGGTCAATTTTTGAAAAACGTTCCATTATCTGATTTTCAAGCTGAATTAAAAGGCGGGCAGTCTGCAAAAGATGCGATTGGTGGTCGAATTCCAGCTAAAAAAAATACGGAGACGGTTTCTTTTTTACGTGGTATAGATAGTCAAATTGATGTGCCCTCTCCAAATAACGTGCCTTCCATTAAATCTGTTGAAGAATTAATTCTTTGGCGAATTTTTATGGAGCAACTTACTGGTAATCAGCCCATTATAAAAGTTTCAACGGCTTATAACTTTGTTGCACGAGCACTGGCTGTTGCTCGAGCTGGTGCGATCGTTAATGTTGCTGGGGGACAAAATGGTCGTACTGGTGGCACTGCAGCATCGGAATTTGATATTCGAGATAATACCATTGTGGATGGCTTTTCTGCTTTACGGGCACTTCGGGAGGCATTTGATACATCCGGTTTGGATACTCCGATTCATTTTTCAAATAATTTTTACACACCTGAGCATATTGTTTTAGGATTAATGTTAGCTGATAAAGTGAAGTTTGGTACTAGTATTTTAATATGGTTGGAACAGTGTGTATATGCGAAGCAATGCCATAATAATTGCCCTAAAAATATTACAACAAGTCCAGAACAATTTAATAATCGTGTTTTAATTGATCAGCTACCTGCTTTTTTTAATGTTTTTAAAGATGCAAATGTAATTGCAAAACAACTGGGTATTACTGATCGTTTGGATCGACGGTTTGATTCATTTGAAATTCGTGAAATTTTGGATCCTTCCAATGATTCTGATTTTTCTAAATGGTTAGCTTTTTCAACCAATAGTGATGGGATGCCACTTTCAAAAATTCCAATATCTAAAATTTCTTCACAAAAATCTGAGCAACAGGCAAATGATGAAATTCAAGCGCGCTTTACCTTTACTGAAACAGATAAATCATTGATTAAGTTAAGTGGTTCTTCTGGTGCCATTGGTTTTTTCTCTGGATTGCAAAAAGATGTTTCCAAATTCTTGGATCGAAAATTTATTGTAAAAAATGGTGGGACCTATTTTGGTGGGGCCAATCAAGGATTGGATTTATATGCCAATCAAGTGAGTGATTTTGCTGGTAACTTGCAAAATAAAGGGTCAATTACAGTATTTAGTGCTGGCCGCCAGTATGGTGTCGGTTTACAGGGGGGATTTTTACAAGCTGCACACGTTGATTCTGAAGCCGGATATCGTATGGGGGAGGCAACGTTAATATGTGAGACCGCTGGGGACTCCTTTGGACACTATGCTGGTCGCGGTCTACTTTGGTTATTAGGTCAAGCGCATGATTACATGATTGATGGGGTGGTTTCAAATAATGATGCGCCTTTGGGTCGTGATCGCTCATTAGGGATCAATCCATTTGCAGCAGCTGCGGGGGGATCTTTTGTACTACCACGCCAACTTTTCCTTCATTTGTTAAAAGATCAACAAATTATGAAATCGTCATTGTTTCGCTTGGATGTTAAATCACTGTCTATGGACGATAAAGATTTTTTATCAGATCACTTGGTTCATTTTAAAACAAAAATGCAGGTTATCGGTGAGGATCGTAAAATTGCACACGCTTTGAGTCACTTTATTGCTTCAGCAACTGAGGACGATCTAAATCGAGAGTTTATATATTTAAAAACATCGAAAGATTTTTCAATGATTGACCCAATGTTGGAGTCCCTATTGTCGTCTAATCAACATGAAACTCCAACTTATTCTCCAAGAAAGTCTCTGGTAACTGCTTCATAAACATACACAATTTACAGTGTTTTGTTTGATTATTTTCTTGGCGGGTCTAAATTTAACGACGCTATTTCAATGGTGCTTTTCATGAAAATGCCGCTGCCTTTGGCAATGAGTTTTCCGTCTTCATTTTTTATGACACTATCTGCAAAAATTTGTGTTTTGGTG
>MDTB01016203.1_pt1 | contig 13058 bp, 11 predicted proteins | sample 811161 | NCBI WGS metagenome assembly MDTB01 (sample SAMN05326650, study PRJNA326480) | marine metagenome | isolation source: seawater | place: Mediterranean Sea | collected 2009 | reverse complement strand
TTATTTTACCTTTAGATGTAAATTTATTTTCAATTAAATATTGTGCTGCATGAATATAATCTTCAAAAGTATTTTTTTTGTTTGTTAACTTTCCTTCTTGCCACCATTTCATCCCTTTTTCCATTCCACCTCTAATATGTGCTGTTGCCCATATTATGTCCCTATTAATTAAACTTAATCTTGTTGAAGAAAAACTTGGACTCATTGAGCTTCCATAAGAACCATATCCATAAAGTAACAATTCAGCAGAACCGTTAATCGGAGTTTTTTTATGTCGTGTGATTGTTAATGGAACAAATCTTCCATCATGAGATTTGAATTCAACTCTTTCAACAATATAATCATCTTTGTTATGTCCTGATGGGATTTCCTGTTCTTTAACTAGTTTTTTTGATTTATTTGATAGGTTAAATTTATAAACTCTTGAAGGTGTTTTGGGAGATGAATATGCTAAATAAATTTCATCAGTATCTCTATTTTTTTGTGTCAATGATACTCCTGGAACATATACTTTTTCATCTGAAAAAATCAATTCTTCTTCAATATTAGTTGAAATATTTCGAACAAATAATTTATCTAATGCATTTGAAGTTTCACCTCGAATAATCCAATTTTTAAGAAATGTAAGTCCATGTATTAATACTTCGTTTTTATCTGAAATAAACGTTTTCCAATTCTGATTTTTTAAATCATCACAAATATCAATTTTAAAATCTTCAGCATTCTTATTTGTATGATTATAAAATTTGTTATTCCAAGAATTTACACTATAAATAATTCCTTTTTCCCTTTTAATAATTAATTTAGGATCTGGCTTTTCTTCATTAGAACCAAAGTAGTACTGTTCAGAAGTATTATGATCAGAAGTATTTATAAAATAATACTTTTCATCTGAACTTATTCCGATACTTACTGTAAATGCTTCACTTTTTTCTTCAAAAATTAATTCGTCTTCTTTAGTAAAATTCCCAATATTGTGTCTGTAAATTTTCCTTGCTCTGTGATTTTTATCTAATTTTGAATAGAAAATATATCTATCGTCTAAACTAAAGGTTATACCTCCCGCTGTTTCTGTAATTTCTTTTGAAATAATTTTATTAGTTTTAATGTCTTTAATGAAAATTGTATAATATTCAGATCCTTTTAAATCCAAAGAATATCCAAGATATTTATCATTATTGCTTACTTCTAAATCTCCAACGCCAAAAAATTTCACATTTAATTTTTCTTTTTCTTTATCACCATTCCAAATTTCCTCAATTTTGTTAGAATTAATTTTTTTTCGGAGTTTTATAGAATAATTTCCCTCAGCAGTGGTTTTAGTCCAATAATCGTAAGTATGATCTCTATAGGGAAGAGACTCATCATTCAGTTTTATTCTTCCTTTAATTTCATCAAATAATTTTTTTTGTAACGTCTTAGTATCTTTTAAATGGTATTTGGTATATTCGTTTTCCTGATTAAGATAATTTTCCACCTCAGAATTCAGTTTTTTTTTATCTACTAAAACGTCTAAAATATTTTTTTGATGTATCCAACTGTAATTGTCTTCCCAAGTTACGTTGTGACAAGATTTTAGTTCTGGTTTTTTTCTAAGTTGTGGTATTTTCATTAAAGGAAGAAATATATGAATATAATAATTTATACACTAGTAATATTGACTATTTTATACTTTCTACTGAGAGTCGTCAGTAATATTTCCTTTAAGAAAATATCTAAAGGACTCAGGATTTTAATAATATTAGGACTAGTATTTTTAGCAATTTTATTTGCTATTGGAGGTAAATTTTTGTTAACTTTACCTCTTACTTTAGCAAGTTTAGCATTATTAAAATTAAAAGGTTTATCTATTTTTCAGTTAATATCGCTTTTTAGGTTAATACAAACCTTAAGACGATCTGGTAGGTTTTCTTTCAATAAGTCAAATTTCAACAACCAATCCACAATATCTGTTTCAGAGGCATATAAAATTTTGAATTTAGATATTACTAAAAAAATTACAAAAGACGATGTAAATAAAGCTTATATAAAAATACAAAAAAAAATTCATCCAGACATTTCCCCAGAAACGTCGAGGCTTTCTACAATTGTTAATGAAGCTAAAGATATTGTGTTAAATGATATTTCTTAATTAATAATTTCGATTACTTTACTAAGTATTTTTTGTGAATTAATTTTTTCTTTTCCTTGAGTATTATGAGAAACTGTTTTTTCATCATCTGGAATAACTGGGAACATTTTAGAACTATAATTTCCGTATATTAAGGGAGTGTCTGCCATTAAAGTAATAGTTTTTATTCCAAGTGCTGCAGATAAATGACTAAAACTAGAATCATTACAAATTGAAATGTCACAATTTTTTATAATTGGTAAAGTTTCTTTGATCGATAAATTATCTAAAGGTATGCAAAGTTTTTTAAATTTAGACTGCAATATTTCATTTAATATAATTTGTTCTTGATTAGCTTTCCCAGTAGCAAGAAAAAACTTGCATTTTTTAATTTCTGATATTTTTTCAATTAAGTTTAAAAATGTATTAGAAGGTATTCTTTTTGTGGGCCCAGAACCTCCTACACCTAAAAGTATATTTGTCTCATTTTTATTAATATGGTATTTTTCAACTGATTTAGAAACTAATATATTATCTAGTTGGATTTCAGAGTCTTCATTAACTTCCAAGTTAAATTTTTCTTTGACAAACCTTTTTGGTGTTTCGGTAATATGCTGTTTAGCTTTTTTGAATAAAGGATATTGATAAACTTCGGGAATTCCAGCCAAATTAGCAATTAAACAAAATCTCAAAGAAGAATTAAAAATAATAATTTTGTCAAACTCATGTTTTTTTATATCTTTGATTAAATTGAAACTTCCAAAGATACCACCATGTCTATTATTTTTTTTATCTCTTTCTAAAAATAGAATTTTATCAATATAGTTTGTCTGGTATAAGAATTGATCTGCTTTTGAATTTTTTTTTACAAGTAAACTTATAGGCGAATTAAATTTTTCTGATAGAGCCTTTATAAAAGGTAAAAAAATTACAGTATCCCCAATACCCATCCTATTTTGAACAGCTAAAATTTTCATATGGTATTTATAAACTTTACTAATTATATTTTTTATACTAATTTTTATTATGACGAAAATAAGTGGAATTTTCGCAGCTACTATGTCAGTCTTAAATTCAGATTTAAGCCTAAATGTTGAAAAAACGATAGATCATGCTGAAAAGTTAATAGACCAAGGGTGTCATGGGACAGCAATATTTGGAAGTACAGGACAATCACAACTTATATCTATTTCTGAAAAAATAGAACTTTTGAATAAACTTTCTAAAAGTAAATATAGAGATAAACATCTAATTGGTACTGGCTTGAATTCTCTGGGTGAGACAATAAATTTTATGAAGGTGGCGAGCTCACTAAATTTTGTAAAATTCTTAATTATGCCTCCAGCTTATTACAAGTACGGAGACACAGAAGTGATAGAATTTTACTCACAATTAATAAAGTCAGTTCCAAAATGTAAAATTATTCTTTATAATTTTGAAAAGTTATGTGGATATAAGTTTAGTCTAGATTGTGTTGAAAAACTTAAAAACAAATTTCCTGACGAAATTGTTGGTGTTAAAGATAGCTCATATAATTTATTTGAAAATGTGAAATTAAAAAATTTTTCGATTTTTCCAGGTTCAGAACTAAAATTATTAAAGGGTTTAAAATTAGGATGCTCCGGAATTATTACTGCCACATGTAACGTGACAGCAGAAATGTCCAGAAAAGTTTATGATGATTTTTTATTAGGAAAAGATCAATCAACTAATCAAAAATTATGTGATGTAAGAGCTGCTTTTGATAAATATAATTTAATATCTGGATTACATACTTATTGTTCCCAAGAAAATGAAATTTATAAAAACATTTTACCACCTTTAAGCCTTTTAAACAAAACAGAGGAAGAAGATTTACTTAATACTTTGAAAGAATTAAATTTTACAACCAAATCATCTTTGGCGGCTTAATATGCAACTTATAAGTTTTTTAAATAAAGTTTTTAAAAAGAGTGGTTTTATTTTGACTGATGTTAATTCAAAAGATTATATAATTGGTAATCCAGGGAATAAACCAATTAAATTGAAAATTTTAAAAAAAAATCTTCATTATAAATTATTTTTTCATCCTGATTTATATTTTGGTGAGGCTTATACAAATGGAGAAATTCTAATTGAAAATGGTACTTTAACGGATTTTTTAGATTTAGCATTAATGAATTTTGGAAGAAAAGAATTAAATTTTTTCAGTTATTTACTTAATAGATTGAGGGGATCATATAGATATTTAACTAATTTTAATTTTATAAAAAAATCAAAAATGAATGTTTCTCACCACTATGATATCAAAGACGATCTGTATGATCTATTTTTAGATCCTAAAAGACAATATTCATGTGCATATTTTAAAAATGAAAATGATAGTCTTGAAACAGCACAAAATAATAAGATCCAACATATAATAAAAAAACTCAATATAAAATCTAATCAAAAAGTTTTAGATATTGGATGTGGATGGGGCTCTCTAGCTGTTGATATAGCAAAGAGTGCAGGATGTGAGGTCACAGGGATCACTTTATCAGATAATCAATTAAAGTATTGTAATCAAAAAGCAAAAGAAATGAATTTAGAAAATCAGCTCAAATTTAGATTGATGGATTATAGAGAGCTCAACGAAAAATTTGATAGAATAGTTAGTGTTGGCATGTTTGAACATGTAGGAAGAAAATTTTATAAAAAGTTTTTTAATCAAATTGAAAATTTGTTAAAGGATAATGGTATAGCCTTGATACATACCATAGGCTCGGTAAATCCTCCAAGAGATCCTCATCCATGGATTACAAAATATATTTTTCCAGGTGGCTACACACCAAGTTTAAGTGAGGTCACGAATCCTATAGAAAAAGCAGGTTTAATTGTAAGCGATATAGAGGTTTTAAGACTTCATTATTCTCATACCTTGAGACATTGGAAAGAGAACTGCATAAAAAATAAAGAAAAAATTGTAAACATGTTTGATGAGAAATTTTTTAGAATGTGGGAATTTTATCTTGCCGGTTGCGAAATGGCATTTAAGTGGGGCGATCAAGTTGTATACCAATTTCAATTAACGAAAAATTATAACTCTACACCAGTGACTAGGGACTATATTTATCAATAAATTATTGATAGGATCAATTTTCCTCAAAAATGAAAAAAAAACGAAAAAAATCTAAAAAAAAAAATAGATATAAAAAAAAAATTCTTAAACTAAAATTTTCAAGAAAGTCAAAAAAAGTTCTCAAGAAAAAGAAAAAAAATTTTAAAAAAAGAAAAACTAAAAACTTAAAAAATAAAAAAAAAAAGATTACATATCTAAAGATCAAACCAAATTATGATGATAGTTTTATCTATAAGATTGTAAAATTACAAATATCTTTAAAACCTCAATTAAATTTAAATATAAATTTTAATCTAGAAAAACATATTCAAGGTTTTTTTGATAAGATCTCTCAAACAATCGCAAATTACAAAATTTTAAAATATGAAGAAAAAAGGAGATTAAAAGTAGAAAAAATTGAAAATGAAAGAAAAGAAAAGATTAAAATTGAAAAGGAAAAAAAAGAAGAGGAAGCTCTTAAAGTAAAAATAAAACAACAAGCTTTAAAAGAAGAAGTAAGATTAGAAAAACAAAGAACAAAAGATATAAAATTATTTTTAAGAAAAGAGCAAGCTCTTTTAAGAATCGAACAGGCTGAAAAACAAAAACAGTTTTTAAAACAATTAAGACTAGATAAACAAATAGAAAAATTTAGAATTCGAGAAATTAAAGAATTAGATAGGCTTGAAAAAATTTCTTTAAGAGAAAAAAGAGAAGATTACGAAGGATTACAAGAAAGAATTGATAAACTTAAAGAAAAATATCAAATAATTAGAGATCAAAAAATTAAAGAGAGAGTAGAAGCGCTTGGAGTAAAATTACAAGGTGATGAAGATAGAGAATCACTCCTTCAAAAAGAAAAAGAATATATAATTGCAAGACAAAAAATTGAGTTTGCTCTTGAAAGTTTTTATAGAAGTGCAAGCAGCCTAGTTTTTCAATTGAACAAAAGACATATTACTCGACACATGTCTATCTTACGATGCATTGATAGAAGATTTGAAACTGGTGAAATATTTATTAAATGGGATGAGTCATCTGATGAAGAATGGTTATTATTAATATATATTAAAAATAATTCTCCTGATGAAGGAATTGTAATTGAAGACAAAACAAATCCAGAAAAAAATATTTCTCATGAGTTTAAAAATAATGAAATTTTTAAAGCTTCGGACACAATGGTTGACAAATTAACTCTATTAATTGCGAGGAAGAGACAAAAAAATACTAACTAGTTTTTTAAATTAATTGTAAAATTAATAATGTTTTTTGGCACGATATTTCTTTTAATATTATATTTAATGTTAAGATATGTCTTGGCTTGGATAGAACATGTTAATAAGTTTGACTCAAGGCTTGGTGAAAGTACTTGGAGGTGGACTTATGATTATCATGTAGTTGGTGAAAGAGATTATTCCGATTTAGATGATAAAAATTTTGTAAGACTTAGAAGAAAAAAAAACAAATTAGTGACAATTATGTATTCAATTTTTTTCGTAATGTTTATATTTTTTATGTTTTGGTTAAGTAAATTTTTAATACTAATTCTTAATTAGTTTTAATTGTTTCTTATTTTTTAAATAAAGAAAAAAAGCAATTAATTCATAAAATATTGAAAAGGTTTGAAAAATAACTGGAAGTTTAAAAAATAAGTAAAGAAATCTATACTTTGGAATACTTTCCCATACTAACAAAAATGCTTCTGCACCACTAAATATTTTTCCATCTTTTTTAACATGTAATCTTCTTAAAAGTTCTTTATCATTTTTTTTGGTCTCTACCTGAGCATTGTAATTATTAGTGATATCGATCCAATTTATTTTATTAATTTTCTCTTTTTTATAAATATCAATTTCAGATTTACAAATTTTACACGAATTATTAAAAAAAACTTTCATTATTATTTAATTACTACTTATTAAATAGACTTATGTACATGTGTTAAATACTCCAGTTGAAAATTTTTTTAAACGAACTATGTATCTAATCTCATGAAAGATTTCTTCGAAAAATCCGACTTATCTAGAAACGATGCAGAAAGTATAATTTCTGATACACTTAAGAAATGTGATGATGGTGAATTATATCTTGAAAATTCTAGATCAGAATCGATTTTACTAGATGACAATAAAATAAAAAATTCGAGCTATAATTCAGATTTGGGATTTGGGTTTAGGGCGATATCAGATGAAATTGTTGCTTATTCTCATTCTAATGAGATATCAAAAAACTCACTTAAGCAATCTTCCGAAAATTTAAAATCAACATTAAAATCTGCCAAAGGCATTTATAACTACGAAATACCCAAGTCTAATAAAAAATATTATAAAAATATTAATCCAATTGAGCAAAAAACACTTAATGAAAAAATACAAATTTTAAATAGGGTGAATAGTTATCTTCGAAAAAAAGATAATAATGTTAAACAAGTAACAGCCAATTTCCTTGGAGAACAAAAATCCATAGAAATAATTAGATCTGGAGGTGAAACTTTATCTGATGTTCGTCCTTTAGTCAGATTTAATGTAACAGTCATGCTTGAAAAAAATGGAAGAAAAGAAACGGGAGTGTATGGTATTGGTGGACGACAGTCATATGACACATATTTAAAAGAAGATAATTGGAAAAATGTTTGTGACGAAGCTTTGAGAATAGCTTCAGTAAATTTAGATAGCAAACCAGCTCCTGCAGGAGAAATGAAAGTTGTATTAGGCCCTGGTTGGCCTGCTATATTGATTCACGAAGCAGTAGGACATGGTTTAGAAGGAGACTTTAATAGAAAAAAAACTTCTGCCTTTCATAACTTAATGGGCCAAAAAGTTGCCAGCGAGGGCGTCACGATTATTGACGATGGAACTATAGACAATAGAAGGGGAAGTTTATCAATAGATGATGAGGGAACCCCAACTGAAAAAACAATGTTAATTGAAAATGGGATATTAAAAAATTTCATGCAAGACAGATTAAACGCTCGATTAATGAAAACTAGATCTACTGGCAGTGGTAGACGAGAAAATTATAAGCATATAGTTCTTCCGAGAATGAGAAATACTATGATGTTAAATGGAAATCATACTCAAGAGGAGATGATCCAATCAGTTGATAAGGGTATTTTTGCCGTCAGTTTTGGGGGTGGTCAAGTTGATATTACTTCTGGCAAGTTTGTATTTAATTGCACAGAGGCATATGAAATTATTAATGGTAAAATTGGATCACCTATTAAAGGTGCAACACTTATAGGAGATGGTCCATCTATATTAAAAGAAGTTTCAATGGTTGGAAATGATATGATGTTAGATCCAGGAATTGGAACATGTGGTAAAGCTGGCCAAGGGGTCCCTGTTGGAGTTGCCCAACCTTCTATATTAATTAACAAGATGACAGTTGGTGGTACAAAACTTTAATGATCAAGGACCAAGAGTATTTATCTGTAAAAGCATCTTATTGTTTAGATTTAGCCAAAAAACTAGGAGCAACAGATGCAAGCGTTGTTGTAGGTAATTCAATTTCTGAAACAGTAAATTTTAGAAATCAAAAATTAGATGAGTCTAATAGGTCGGATAGCCTTGCTATAAACATTACAACTTATATAGATAAAAAAAAATCATCTATATCTTCCTCAAATTTATTAAAAGATAATTTAAATACTTTAATCGAAAAGTGTATCGAAACCACAAAAAATACACCAGAGGATGAATTTAACTCACTTCCTGATAAAGATTTACTTGCTAAAGAAGTTAAAGATTTGAATTTATATGATGATACTCACGTAAAAAATGAAAATAAAATTGAATATTTATTTAGATTAGAAGCCTCAGCTTCAAATGATAAAAAAATAGTAAATACTGAGTCAAGTTTTAGTGAAGATAAGTCAAATTTTATTTTAGCCAATAGTAATGGTTTTTCTGAGGGTTATAAAAGTTCATCATTTACGGCATCAAGCGTAACTGTTGCTAAAGATGAAAAAAGTATGGAGCGTGATTATGAATATACTAGCAAATGTCATCATAAAGATATTAAGAATGCTGAAGAATTAGGAAAAATAGCTGCCGAGCAAACTGTTAGAAAACTTGGTCCAAAAAAGATAGGAAGTGAAAAAATCCCTTTAATATTTGATAAAAGGATTGCAAAAGGAATTTTAAATACTTTTGCTGGTGCAATATCTTCGTCAGCTATCTCAAGGGGCACTTCTTTTTTAAAAGATAAAATTGATCAAAAAATATTTTCAGATCGAATAAATATTTTTGATAAACCAGATATACTCAAAGGTCTTGGTTCTAGAAGCTTCGACTCTGAGGGTGTAAAAACTAACACTTTGAAATTGGTGGATCAGGGTGTGTTAAAACATTATTTGATAGACACTTATAATGGAAAGAAACTAAATAAAAAATCAAATGGGAGATGTGGAGGAACAAGCAATCTTTATTTTGATAATGGCAACATTTCTTATAAAGATCTTTTAAACTCTAATTCAAAATGCCTTTACATAACTGAAACCATAGGACATGGAAGCAATATGGTTACAGGTGATTATTCTGTCGGTGCTACTGGTTTTCTAATTGAAAATGGGGAATTTAAATTTCCTATTAATGAAATTACAATTGCGGGAAATTTTAAGGATATATTTCAAAATATTACTTTGGCTAATGATCTAGAATTTGAATATGCAACTAATTCTCCAACAATGATGATTGAAAGCATGATTGTAGCGGGTAAATAATTTTATTTACTCAAAATTTTTTACTCGGTATTCCCAATTACCCATTCTAGAATATGATATTTTCATAATTCTGAAATTTTTTTTGTCATACCAAATGTCAAAATCTAATCTTTTGTCTTTTGGTAAAGACATATCTTTAGAATTAAGTTTAAAATGATCAACATTATAAACTTTTCCATATTGCTCAATTTTTTCTTTTCCAATAAAAGTAACAACTTGTTTTTTGATACTCCCAGAAATAGGACTTATTTGACTGTTTGTTTGTAAAATTTTATGGTTCCACCAATTTCCAATAACATTATCAATAGAAGCTTCTCCATTATATGAAGAACCTTTGATATTATACTTTCCTGAATTTTCATCAAAAACTAGATTTACAAATTTTTCTTTATCGTTTTGTATCGTTTTAGAGCTGAATGCAACCAGTTGATTTTTAAAATATTTTTCTTCGCTGTGTCCTTTGATTTTAAATATAATCGCTCCCAAAATTTTAACAGAAAATTCAGTTTGATTTGTAATTATTGTCTCATATCCTTTTTTATTAAAAAAATAATTACTATATCCTATTAAATTACCATTCCTAAAAATCTCCATTTCAATTTTGTTATAATTTTTGTAATGAGCAATATGAGCTACCGAAAACGACGAAAAGACCGTAAATATTAAAATGACTATTATTTTTTTCATTTTGCAATTACATTATTAAACTTTATCAATAATAGAAATAAATTATTCAAAAAATGTTTTTAAAAATTAAAAAAATACCGAAAGTAAATTGGACATCAGAAAAGCCTCATAATTTAAAACCAAAATTTTCAACATTTTTTTATTTATGTTTTGGATTGATGTTATTTGGATTAGGAGAGGGGTTATTAATTGTCTCTTTTACAGGCGCATCTCCTTGGAGTGTTTTAGCTCAGGGTATTTCCTTAAATGTAAATCTAAGTATTGGGACAATTACATTATTAATCAGTATTGCGGTTTTAATATTATGGATACCTTTAGGTCTAAAACCTGGAATGGGAACAATCTTTAATGCTTTAATAATTGCATTTATGATAGATCTTTGTATTAAATTTGTTCCTACTCCATCAAGTTTTTTTTATCAATTAATTTTAGCAGTTATATCGGTTATTACAGTTGGTATCGGTGGGGGCATATATTTAGTTTCTAATTTAGGCGCAGGACCTAGAGATGGATTAATGATTGGTTTACAGAGAGTAACAAACCTTCCTATAGCATTTGTTAGAGCATCTTTAGAAATTTCAGTAGTAAGTATTGGTTGGTATTTAGGTGGGATAGTTGGTGTTGGAACTTTATTATTTGCCTTTGGAATAGGCCCTTGCGTAGCATTAGGATTATATTTGGTTGATAAAATTTTTAATTAGGCTGCGGTACCAGATTTTTCGCTTCTTTTTCTTTCGTGTGGATCAAGGATAGCTTTTCTTAACCTACATGACTCAGGTGTGATTTCTAGAGCTTCATCAGCATTTAATATACTTAACTGTTCTGCAATAGACATTTTTCTAACTGGAGTGAGGACCACATTTTCATCAGTTCCTTGAGTTCTCATATTGGTTAATTTTTTACCTTTCATCACATTTATAATCATATCACCAGGTTTTGGAGATAAACCAACAATCATACCTGGATAAACTGGATCATTATGAGTTACGAACATTTCTCCTCTGGCCTGCAAGTTAAATATAGCAAATGCAACTGCTTTACCTTGTTCCATAGAAATTAAAGCACCATTTTTTCTTCCTTCCATCACACCCTCAAATTTGCCATAGCCATGAAAAATTCTATTAATAACTCCATTTCCTTTTGTTAAAGTAAGAAATCTACTTGTATATCCCATTAAACCTCTTGTTGGAGCATGAAAAATCAACCTCTTTTTATTCTTACCTGTATCTTTTAATTCAATTAACTTTCCTTTTCTTCTATTCATCGAGTCAATTATTTTTGACGAATATTCTTCATCAAGGTCCATGGTAATTTCCTCTATTGGTTCTAGTTTGTCACCATTACTATTTTTTTTAAATAAAACTTTTGGAGGGCTCACAGTCATTTCAAAACCTTCTCTTCTCATTTGTGTAAGTAAAATTTCTAGCATTAATTCACCTCTACCACTTACTACAAAAGAGTCATTCCCGTCATTTTCTGAAAAAGAAATCCCAACATTATTTTGTGCTTCCTGAATTAATCTGTCTCTTATTTGTGTACTTGTAAGTTTTTTACCTTCAATACCTGCTAAAGGAGAGGTATTTACAGTTATCGTAATGGACATTGTTGGGGGATCGATAGGAGTTGCTGGTATTGGTTCATTTATCTCTAAATCACAAATTGTGTCTGCAACATTGGCTTTTTCTAATCCAGCAACCACAACAATATCGCCAGCTTCACCAACTTCTATAGGAACTTTTTTTGTTCCCTCATATCTAAAAATTTTTGTAAGTTTACCCTCATCAACTTTCTCACCTTTTAAGTTGATCGCTTTAATTGCTTGGTTAGCTTTGGCGGACCCTTGGGTAATCCTTCCTACTAAACTTCTTCCTAAAAAACTATCTGCGTACAGTAATGTTGATAACATTGCAAAAGGTTTTGATTTATCAAGATCTGCCGGTTTTACATGTTTTATAATTTCATCTAATAATGGATTTAAATTTTCTCTCGGACCCTCCAACTCTTTATCTGCCCATCCAGACCTTCCGCTGGCATACAAAACTGGAAAATCTAATTGATCCTCGTTTGCATCTAAACTTACAAATAAATCAAATGTTTCATCTAATACTTCATTAGCTCTTTGATCTGCCTTATCCAGTTTGTTTATTACAACAATAGGTTTTAAGCCCTGTTTTAGAGCTTTAGATAATACAAATTTTGTTTGTGGCATTACACCTTCTGCCGAGTCAATTAACAATAAAGCGCCGTCAGCCATACTTAAAACTCTTTCAACTTCTGCAGCAAAGTCCCTATGTCCTGGAGTGTCAATAATATTAATCCTCGAATTCTTCCAATTTATTGAAGCAGGTTTTGCCAGAATAGTAATTCCTCTTTCTTTTTCAAGTTCTCCAGCATCCATTAATCTTTCATCAACAATTTCATTTTCTCTAAATGAACCACTTTGTTTCATTAGATTATCAATT
>MDTB01165776.1_pt1 | contig 13059 bp, 2 predicted proteins | sample 811161 | NCBI WGS metagenome assembly MDTB01 (sample SAMN05326650, study PRJNA326480) | marine metagenome | isolation source: seawater | place: Mediterranean Sea | collected 2009 | reverse complement strand
ACCTTATTACTGTTCTAGGCGAATTAAAAAATAAGGCTTTACCTTTTTTGCCTTTCTCTTCATACACCTTATCAAATCTTCCTTGCCAAATATCAGTTGTTTGAGTTTGCATACCTAATAATTCTCTTTCATCTACCAAATCTTCTTGTGCCTCATTAAGTTGACTTTGTATTGCTATTTTTTCTGCTTTCACTTCTTTAAAATGTTTTAATTTTTTCTCTTGCTCAACCATTGTGGTAGATGCACCATCTTTACTTCGTTTGCATTTTTTAGAATTTCCTGTTGGTGGGGTTATACATATTATATTATTATTATTATCAACATATTTATTTCATTTTTTAGATACTGTATTAATGATTCATAATTTTCTACTTGTGTTTCCAACTTTGTAATTTTACTTCTGAAGGATACTTCTGTTTCTGGGGCTTACTTTCTGCAGTTTCTGAATTAGTTTTGTTGCTCACATTTGTTAAGGTTGTAGTTGTTGTTGTGACCAAATTATTATTACGATTGTTGTTACTGCTGTTGCTGTTGTTATTTATTACTGGTTCATAGTACTTGGTATTATACTAATATAATCTAGGTCCTAGACTTTTCTTTAATACTAATATATTATTCAATTATTTTTTAATTACCCCTGTGGTATATAATAGACGACTATTAATTATTTATATTTGGAATACTGCTGTACCAGGAATTACAATTCTACAAATCATTTGTACAATATCCTATTTTAAAAAATGCTGTTATATAAAATACGCTAATCGTACTACACAGGTAGAACAGTTTACCATCAATCAACAAGCGCCTAGCCATGGGCGATAAACGTAAGAAAGATTTTTCATTTCCAATATGTCATCCAATGTCTCCCCACCATCGAGCACGACTAAGCAGAAGTAACTCTCGTATTGGTAGTCGTAACCGTATACAAGAAGATGATCCAATAACTACAACAGAAACAGTAATAGAAATCGTAGATGTAAAACTTGAGAAGAAAGACGATAAAAAGGAAGAAGGAGGGGCGCGTACTATAGATCTTGATGGGCTTGATGGGCTTCTTAAGAAAGCGAAAGATAAAGAAACGAAATTGGAACATTACGGCAAAAATGCGAAGCATGAAACAGGTACTCAAGCGAATGATGAAACAGGTCTTGGCAAGAAGGACGATAAAGAAACTGTAACAGGTGATGAAGAAGACGATGAAGACGACAGTGAAGACGACGATGAAGACGATGAAGACGACGATGAACCTACAAAGGTAGGCAACGAAAAACAACGACGATTGTCAAGAAGAGCATCAAAAGCACAGGAAAAACTGATAAAATTGACGAGAAATATAAAAAATAGAAAAATTAGTAGTAAAATAAAAAAAGGAAAAGATGATGATGAAAATAAGAAAGTTGACACAGGCGATAGAGGCAATAAAGATCAGAAAGATGACATGGAAGAGAAAGGCAAAAAAGGTAAAGCCTTATTTTTTAATTCGCCTAGAACAGTAATAAGGTTAAGTCTTTTTGCGTTTATATTTGCAACAGTGGTTAGTTATTTTGGTGTCATGGATACAATCAACTCGTGCAACAACAAAAATTTGTATATGTATGCAATGCCTAATAACCTGGATATTCAATTAAAAAATTGTCAATTGGAATTTCAACGTGTTGACAAATTTAAGAAGGAAGGTTCAAAGTTAAAATATGAAATGCAATATTATGGCGCAATTAGTAATACGCTGACAGAATCAATTATACGCACGTTTTCCATCTCAACACATTATTACTATTGCCCATGTAAAATTGTAGTAAAATACAAAAAGGGTTTATCTCTTCCACCTATGAATATAGATATTTCCGGTATAGACGATACACCAATTTATAACAATTTTGCTCAAAATATTACATTTACAGAGTTCAATTTAAGTGCAGTCAATTCCAACGTTCGCTTCCAAAATGCAATCTTTGAAGAAGCTGTTAATATTAAAATAAGTAACCTCGGTTCTGTTGTTATGTGGGATACGTATATGAATAAAAATACAAATATTCAAGCTGCATTTGGTGACATTTCATTTAATTTAAAAAATCAAGATGTTATTGTGAAGCAATCCAAGGGTCATTTTGCTGGAACATGTATAGCTGCAAATAACGTAACAGAATTAGGGATGAGTGACTGCGTGAATGTAACCATCAATGCAAATGAAACAAATGAAATTTGCAAGTATGAAACTAGACGATTGCGGGACACTGATGAAAACATTTTAAAGAATCAAGAATTTGAGAATGGCAATAACTTACCAATTCAGCTTACTGTTGAAACAAAGTATGGGGGAATATACGTTAAATTACAATCAACGCTTCCTGTCTTGATTGCGAATGATGGATCTTTGGCATCATTAAATACAACTAATTATACGACAAATAATACAAATACATTACCATTTTCCCCCACTGTAGTAGATGAAATAGACTACACTTGGATCGATCCGGTTGCTTTAGTTCAAATAAACAATATGAAAAAAACTCGTGAGGAAAAAGAGAGCCAGGATATATTTGTGAAACTCGATTTAAGAACTTCCATAGGAAGCCCAGGGCATTTCATTTTCACTAATAATCCTGTGTATTTAGTTGTCTCGCCTTGGGTATTGTCGTCGTTTACGCTCGGCCTAGTACAACCGATTCTGTTTGATATTAAATTGAAATTGCCACCTATAAAATGTCCACATGATTCGTTTATTTACAATGGCATCAACAAATATGGACAAGTGGCCAAATTAATCGAGAATGCGATCAAAGAAAAACCAACTGATTATGTAGCAAGAAGGTACATTTCCTTCTCATCCGATGGGCCTGGAATTGGTCATAATACCGATGTTAAGACTACTGTTGTTACATATGTTGAGGGTTATGGAGGACAGTATAATATGACGGAGCATAGTATTTGGAACAAATACACAGTATTGCTAACTTTTTTCATTTCATTTGTGTTGGCAGGATTATTTGGAGTTGGCACTACAATTGTCGTATATACATCATTCGTGAATGTGATAGAATCATTATTTAAGGAATTAGACAGCAAGGAAAGACTAGAACAATTGAAAAGGGAAGTAAGAAAACCTAAATATTTTGAGCCTAATTATAAAAACGACGCAATACAACGCTTGAGCGAAGACAAGAAAAAGCAGGCAGAAAGCGATGATAAACCAAGCGAAGATGGTAACGATGAGGGAGACGACGGCGATGATAATGACGAACTCAATAGAAAAAGGCAGGCTTATTTATTTATGCTTCCAGAATTTATCAATGATATGTACAGACGTGGAAAGACAAATAGCCTAGAAGCTTTTCTTAAGTACAAAAGCGTGCCAGCAAAACCAAAAGCAACAACGGGAAGGGTCGATGTGACAAAGTTTAATGAGTTGTACGAAAAATTTTGCTTCGATAACGGTTTTAAAATGAAAAAATTAACTACAACAGAATCTAAAAAGTTTCTTGAGAAACATGGAGTAGTATCCAAAACTGTATTCGATGTAAGCTGCGATGTTTATTCGGGAATCCGGTTTGCATCGAGACGGGAGCAAGCACAAAGAGAGGGAATGTCGCTATTGCCAAATGAATCTAGTCTACAATTTTATGTTCGCAACCAGTGTACTGTTACCCCGTTTCCAGATAATATACGAGTTCGCCTCTTCAATAGAAGATATGAAGAATTTTGCAGTACGAAAGCAGCAGGCGCACCAGTGCCCGTGACAAAGCGTGGAATGAAAAGTCTGGGAGTAGAATTTGAACGATTACACGTAGCAACTTTTGAATTCAAAAATTTCCTAGACGATGGAGAGCAAAAAACAATTAAATTAGATTTTGAAAGGGATTTCACCAATCTCGAAGTTTCCTGGTTAATGGAAAGTTTGTCTACCATTTTAAACTTATTCATGATCATTTTATGTGCTGCTCCACTCTTAGGAATTTGTTTATATGCCGAAGAGGAATTCAATAGATTTTCATTGCTACCAAACTCAAGACGATTTTCAAGAAGGAGCATTCGTTCAATGTATTTAACGATGCATTATGTTGAATTGCAAAATATAATAGTCCAATCCTATCAATTTGTTTTAGTTACTTTCATGTTAATTGAATTAGTCTGGTACATGTTGACAATTAAGAAAGATGTGGATACACAGTCGAAGTACCTCATGTCTGGTACTCGCAAGCAGTTAAATAATATCATTTGTTATATGTCGTTAATAAATTTAGCTATGATATGCAGTTTTTTTAGTTTATTAAGTGTGTGGTTAGTTCTTGCAGCTGTTTTAAATCCAACCTTATATTTACCATTAGCAGCTTCTGCTGGTACAATGATGACAGTTGGTGGAGCAAAGGCAGCAGGGTATGTTAAAATGTTTAACAAAGAGACTGACAAGATATTGAAATTAGTGCAATGGGTGCTAGTGGAAAAACAGCATGATACGATTTTGAAGTTAGAAAAATACGATATACAGGCAGATAGTAGTGTCAGTGTCGACCCGATGCTTGCTGATGTTATTAACGTGATTCGGGCAGACGAAACTCTGGTATCATACATAGACAAACTGAAAATTAGTGTTAAAAATACTATATCGTTAATAAAAGGACAAGAACGTATTCGAAAAGAGACTGCCGCAAAATTAGGTATGAATAAACATGTTTTAGAAGCGGTTGTAGCTTCTGGAGTAAAAAAATATTTGCCAATGCCAATTGAGAAAATTTGCGATAGCAAAGGAGTGCAAATAGAAAGTAGAACAGCTAGAGTATTATACAATTTAGCAAAACCAAATACAGATGAATCATTAAGGCTAGCTACAAAGGAAGCTGTAACTTTATTTTCGACTTTAAATGATATATCTGTCAGTCCACATAAGGTTGAATCTATCATTTCAATTTCAAGAGGAAATATTGGCCGATTTGTAGATATATTAGTGGAGACTGCTGATGAGAAACTCAAAAGCGTTTCCAAATTTTTTGAAGCCCTAAGAAACAAAAATATCAGCAAAATGAACCAAGAATTTTTGGAAGATATGTCTGCTATTGGGACAGATCTTTGTCAAATTCCTAAAGACGTGATGAAAGGCATAGAGGATCTTGCAAGTGGAAAATTATTAAGTAAGGATCTTGATCAACTTGCTAAAAGACTAGGTATCGATCTAGGATTATTAAAAATAATAGCTGCATCCTCAAATGAAGATGGTGACTTTATGCGAAAATATGGCCCTGGAAGCAAGAGTTTTCAAGCAATATCCAAAACATTTCCTGGGTTTAAAAATGTTGAATGTATCAGACGAAAGACCAAAAAGCAAACTAAAAAAACCGGATTAAAAATAATAAATGTAGATTTAAAGAAAGAAATTATTGAAATAAAAAATTTTGATTCCTCTACTTGTAATTTGAAAAATTTTAAAATTAAAGATAATCCGCAATTGAATGAAGATGGCGATGCAAACGAATTTAAATTCCCGGACACTGCAACTATTAATGGGTTTCAAAATATAAAAATTTATTGTGCAGTGGCTGCTCAACAAAAAGAGCAACTCCAGGCATTAAAGGAGAAGGAGGAGAATGATAAAAATGTGTTCTTGTGGCGCGTAGGTGAAATTGTTCGGGATGTCGGAGTACTCAATGACAGCGGCGATACAATAATGTTACTAGATGCAGAGGGGAAGGAGGTTTCAACCTTTTTTGGAACACCTTGTAAGTGCCCTACATGCGCTCGCAAACTATTAGCAGTTATGAATTTATGTTGTTGGGGCGCAACTATAAACGTGGATAGAGTTGCGAAGCGCTATGGAGTCGATTCATTGTTAACAAAAACAATTGCACATTTAATCTCTCAAGAATACGGAAAGGGGCAACCAAAGCTTGGGCTGATAGCAGAAGATGATTATAGCCATCTTTCGATAGCTTCAAATAATCTTCGGTTAAAAGATCCATCAAGTCTGTTAGGCTTAATTGAAATTATTAGTGGAGGTTCATGTGGTTGGACGCCTCAATATGTTAGAGCAGCAATTCATGAAATCGGAATGCGGTTGGCATTAACCGAAACGTGTGAAGACTTCATATATTTTTTTCTACAATTTTTAACGTCAACCAAAAGTTGCTCGAGAAGTCGACCATGCCCATCATGCAAGGAAAAAAATAAAAAAAATGGCAATGGAACATCGTGCACTGATGACTTTTTTTGTGACGATTCTGTTGAATATGCTGGACGAAAGTGCAAAATTAGAGAAGGGATCATTCAGATTTGCCTACTTTCTGCTGGTCTTAAGGCACCAAGTGAGGTGTTCAACTTAAAATTAGACGCGGAGGAACCTGGTCAAGTTTCAAAGAAATCAGACGGTCCTAAAACATTTTCAAATGTAGCTTCTGAAATAGGATTAGATTCAAAATATTCTCCGCATTCAAGACAAGAGGAAAAAGAAAGGAAAAGGGTTGAAAGAAGTATTATTGGGAATTTAAAAAACGATAAGTGGTTAGAATCTTTGAAAAAAAAGGCAATGAACGAAGCTAAAGAGGAAAAAGAAGAGGAGACGGATGATAAGACGTCTTCTAGTGTTAATGCAGAAGCGTTTAAAGGGAGTACTATTTCACAAATCGCAAATGCTAAAATAGTAACCAAAAATTTAAAAGAAGTAAGTACATTTAATCCACTTAAATATGATAATAGAAGTTCTTCTAACGCATCAAAATTTTATATGTTGCGCTTCACAGCAACAACGAGCTCTGACAAACTTACCGAAAGAAGATGTATGGTTCGCCTTTTTGAGTGAACGAGAGAAGAAAATGAATAAGTTGGCAGACAACATCAAAACAAAAGGTAATTTTGGGAAAGGAAGTGATGGCAAAAACCAAAATAAAAAATTTAGAAACATATACGCAAGCGTGTGCCGCATGGGAAACACATTTCCAAATGTATGGTTTCAAGAATTAGTGATAGATAACAAATTTGGGTTGAGTACCGATAATGTAGAGGTATTAAAAGATTTTTGTACTTTAGTATATGCGCAACAAATGAAAGATAATGATCTTAAACGGCTCGGTGAAGACGTAGCAAGAATTTTTGAAGTTAGTGATAAATACATTTTTGGTTTGTTTGACTTTGCAGCTTATTCTGATATGTCCTTTCGAACAGTAGAAATTCAAAAAAACGTATTTAAAAAAGAAATCATAAGACATGCCGGTATTTACAAATTGCTTGATATAGATCCCTGGGAAGGCAATCGCGATTTGAAAAACGTTTGCGAGGAGTTACAAGAAATTGACAAAGAACCTAGGGCTTCACAGAAATTGATACCGATCGTTTCGGAGAAAAAAATAAAAGTCGGCGTATCTAAGATACCATCATTTGCAATTGAATATTTCGTTCATAGAAAGTTAATTGCTGATTACCCTGCGCAATTGGAAAATTTAGCAAGAATGACATTACAACATTTTACAAAAAATGAAATTTTAATTGATTTCTTGATCGACATTGCAAATAGGAAAACGTCTAAATTTGAAGAAATGGAGAAAAAATTGGGTACAAAAGGTTTTATGGCTCTTGGGTGTGAAATGTTTGGAGAAAATGAAGACAATTCTTCTGTAATTTATGCAACGATGGATTTCGTTAAATCGTTGACTAGTTATGTTGAATATGATAAAGAGCCTCCGAAGTTAAAACGCTATTCAAAAGACACATACCAAGAAAGGCAAAAACGAATCGAAGCAAACAAAAAGAAGAAGAAAAACAGAGCAAAGCAAGAAAAAATTGAAGTAAAGGAAGTCGAATCAATGCCGTTTTTAATTATAAATCCGTTTCATCCAGGAAAACTGGTATGGGATGGCTTCATATTCATATTGATTCTATATTTGCTAATCACGCTGCCGTTGTTTACCCTTACAACATTACAGCTATCAGTTGATGAATCAAACACCTTTATGATTATAGATGCAATTATAGACATATTGTTTCTTATAGACATTGGAATCGCATGTTCTACGACATATACAGATGAGTATGGGTATTGGATAACAGATAGAAGAAAGATACTTGCTAACTATCGGCAAACCGACCTTACAGTTGATGCCATTGCTTGCTTTCCCTTTGCATTGTTAACCATAATTTTTCAAGCATCGTTGCCTGATGTTTTTAAAGCAAATAAAGTTTTACGTATGCTTCGTATACCAAAGCTTTTAAAACTGAAAAAGACATTAAAAGTAATTGCTATGGACAAGAAAAAAAGCAAAAAGGAGGCTGAAGGACGTTATCAATTTTCCAAAGCAGATGTTGCTGGTAGCTTAGTTGCATTTGGAAGTTTACAATCGATAAAATTTCACATGTCCGAAGAGGAAAAGGTAGATATTTTATTTGATGCAAGTGAAATTTTGGCTAGGCAATTGAAAGTTCCAAGGCAATTGATTATTGCGATGACAAACACAGCACTTAACAATCAACCAAAGGTAAAAGAAGCATTGACTCTCCTCCTGAGTGAAGGTTATCTAGGAGCATTTAATGAAGCTTATGGCCGTGGATTGATTTCTATGGCGTGCGGAGAAGTAGATAGTATTGAAGATATAGCGAGCGCCGTCAAATTTGATGCAGATATTGCAGAAGGTTTAAGCTTCATCGCCGCATCTGCCACTATCAACGTAACGTTTTCACAATTGATGAGTAGCACCGCGCTTAACAAAATATGCATCCGTTGTGGTTTGCCTCTAGAAATTGTTGGTGGTATCCTGGCCCTTGTAAACCAAGATTATAAAGCAGGGTTTCAAATAGATGAAGCTCTTACTTTAATCAAAGTTGATGGCAGATACCTTCGGAGCATCATGGCAGTTTATTCCGACGAAGATCAAGATACTCGTTTAACCAAAAGAAAAGTAATTGAAAACACAATCCAGCCATTAGCAACTTTATATGGCATAAGAGAGGTAAAAACAGCAGCTAGTATCGTGCGGTTAGTACAAGGCGATGTTGGTGTCATTAAAGATTATTTGTATGCGTTATTTCACTGGGATATAGAACAAGCCGATGTCATTACATCAATTGCGATGCTTCTACAGCCGTACAAACTGGACATGTCGCCGGCTGAGCATGATGATTGGGATGACAAACGCGACGGCTCCGTTGCATGCGCAAACATTGCAAAAATTTTGCATAAAGATGAAAATTGTATGTTTTACTTATTAGCTGCAATCAGAGGTGGTGACAATGGTATTGGTATTAAAAAGATAGTTACAACTATTAAGAAGATTCATCCCAAGAAAGGAATTAATGTCGCTAAATTCAAAACACGATTAGAGGATTTGATAGGGTGCGAAATAGAAGATTATGACATTGCTGGAGAAGATGATGACGATGACGACGGCGACGCAAAATCAGTTGCTAGTGGAATAGATGATGACGACAAGGAAAAGCAAAATGACGACACTATGAAAATGATATTAGAATCGATGAATAGCTTGGCAAAAGAGGCGATGGAAGCAGAAGGAGGTAAAGTTGAAAATGATAATAAGGGAAATTTTTATTGCAAAAAAACTGGTATTTATTCATTTGATAAAACCTTCATGCAATGGTTTATTGATGTAATCAGTCCAAAGCATTCTTTCTCTTACGGAGAGTTTGAAATAATGGACATGATATGTGATGAAGTTCTATTTGAAAACATGAAAAGAATTTATAATATGAAAACACCGGAAGAGATATTAGCAACAGATAAATTGTTGAAAAAAGAATTTCCAGACCTACAATTTAAGGAAATGAATTACTTGGATGAGCTGGAAAAAGATTGTCATCAGTTTCGATTAACTAGAAAAAAGGGGAAACACTTACAAGCTAAAATAAATGCGTACCTTGACGAACAAAAAAAAGAAATGGCAGCAAATATATCATTCAATGTTTATAATGCATCCTTGATCCTTTGCATGGCAGCGTGTGACTATGGTAACATCAATAAATTGTACTACAAGGCGAACAAAGCACATGAAGAAAAACTTTTGGAAGATACTGCATTTAGCCCTTTAAATAAAGGCTGGACGTTTAACATTGAAGAACGATTTGGTTTAGACTTTCTTATGAAATTTGGTATTGGTGACCAGGAGGGATGGGATATTAAAGGTACCGATGGTGTAGTCAGCTCAAAAATTCATCCAGATACTATGCTTGTTAAAACACTAGGCGCTTTATGCCGCAATGACAAAAAAAACATATATGACCTGTGCATCGACCTTTGCAACAAGCTTTCAATTGATTATGACCTTATGACATCAATTATTTCGATTGCGATGGGTGATGAAAGATATATGCATAAGGCAATTGATATCTTAGCTACAAGATTGCGCTGTGACTCACAACTATGTCTTGGCTTCGTATGTGGTGCATCGTTGAATTTTGAATTTGTTGAAGAGTGCCTTACAGCATTGTGTGAAAATTTAGGGCTGAGCGCGAATCTAGCGGCAGCTATTGTAATGATTGCACAAACACAAGGTGGAGCACATGGGATTAGCATGGATGCATTTGAACATCTTTTAGATTCACTGCAGTCAAAGTCAGATAGCGATAATGATGAGGTGATTCGAAAAAAAGGAATGAAACTTTTAGGAATTATAACTGGAGACATACAAAAAATTGCAGACCCGGACGATTTTAAAGAAATGCAAAAAAAAAAGGCTAAAAAGGACTCTCCTATTATTAAATACCCTGGGCGAATAATGGATGAACTGCTCGGTTTTAAAGACATAAAAGAAAAGATGTTCGAAAAAGGTATATGGAAGAAGGTTAGTCTATGCAGCATTTTAATTTTCATTGCGAAAGATGATAAAAGTGAAGGTTTAAAATACATTTGTGAAGCTTTTAATATAAATGAGGAAGATCAAAAATTACTTGATAATGTTATTGAAATTTATAATAGGACAGCAACAGATGAGCAAGTCGAAATGTTGAATGAAAAAATTATTGATGAATCGAACGGGAAAAAAAAAAATAAAAACTTATTGTGTTTGTTTTATGCATTGTTAAGGGATTCTGTTACCAAATTTGCGGAATTGTCAGAAGCTGGTTCAGAGGAAGATACAAGTGAGTTACTCGGATCAATACATTCTAGAAAATTTGAAATAGACAAGGATAATCACAAACTTTTTGCAAAAATAATTGGAAGTGATGATGAAGATACTGGTGAATTTATATATGCATCCCTTGTGGCGAACTTAAAAACTATTATAGAAAAAGTAGAAAAAGTCAGAGGCATTGAAAAAGACACGGTAGAAGAATTATCATATTTAGCTTGTAATGATAATGAGGCACTTGATAGTTGTGAAAAAAAATACAAGAATTATATTTCAATGTTAGACGAAGGCAAACAGCAAAACGAAGGGAAACTTATGTCAAAGATGGCAGAAAAACTTTTGAATAGCAATGATAATAGTATCCTAAAAAAGTATGAAAACGATAGGCCTATGGCGATTGAAATTTTGACAAATCTTCTCTTAGTAATAGCTCATGGTAGAGGTGGTTTAGGTGGAGAGCGACAAGGTGCTGTTAGCCATGAATTTGAAAAGCTTGCAAAAGATTTAGGTTTAGATCAATCTGATATTGAGATGCTGAATGCCTTATACTTAGCTTCAGTAGACGCGCCGACGTTTATGGATAAAATCGTAAAGGCAATACCTGTATTCACGTCAAAATTATTGAGTTCAGATGGTGATGACGATAACAATGTGGACAAAATAAATAAATTAATTACTGGCATAGTCCGTCTTTGTGCGCCATTAGACACGAAGGAGAGACAAGAAAAGGCTAGAAAAGAATCGTTTGAGGAATTGTCCAAAGCTTTGGATGTCGATAACAATGAAGTTGAATCTATTTGTATGCTCGCACAATCTGAAATGAAGGGCTTTAGACATATAGCCCAAGAACTTGGAGAATATGATCATAAACTGATGGTATGCTTGCATAGTTTAACATTGAGACTAGCACCAATTATATGGAGAGATTCCACTGGTGAATCGGATCAAGAAGGCCATAAGGACAAGAAGAAATCTTCCTCTGCTAGTAAAAAAGAAAGCGGGGGTGAAACTGATGATGGTAAAGGGAACCAGCAAAGCCATGAAAACAATGATGATCAAGGTGATGATGGTGATAATAAAAAAAATGCTTACAATCGCGAAGAACAAATTGATTATGTGTTTTCAACATTTGATAGAAATAGTTCGGGGTATATTACTATAGATGAATTTATCGAAGTGATGAAAAGTTACCAAATTACAATGACTGAACACAAAGCATTAGAACTGTTTATTATAGAAGATCAAAATTGTACTGGGGTAATAAGTGTTGATGGCTTCCGAAAAATACTTAAAGTGTGGGAAGCAAAAATGATGAGCGAAATTATTAATAAGAAAGGAAAAGGAATTGCAGCCCTTGCAACTAAATTTCTTGCCATATGCGTGGTTTTAGTATTCCTGTTGTCTTTCATTTTGCTGGGCATTTCTGGTTTCGGATCTGGTGGTGGCTTTAGCGCAGTTATCAATTCGATGTTACCAATGTTCATGGGCGGAGGAGTTTCCAGTTCAGATGGAGGAGATGATGGAGATGAGGATGGAGATGAGGATGCAGACAATGAAGAAGTAGAAAATGAAGTAAATTTAAACGATGCTGGTTGAGAGTAGTGTGTAGCTACCAGAACTACGCATTCGTACAGTAACCATTTTTCTATATATCTATATACAACTTATTATTTTATTTTTAATAAAATTTTTTTGAAATTTATTATTTTTTATTGTTTTTTTTTCATCTCAATTTCTTCGTGCATTCGTACATTACATTTTATGTATACTTGGGGTGAATTTTGATAGGTGAAATGATACATATCTATATATGCGAAAAATACATGACACAACATGATGTGTTTAAAATAAATTGTTGGAGAATGGATGAACAAAGATTGGATGAATATATATAGATATTTATGTGTATATATATAATATGACTCTCTTTTATACCCTTGCGTAAGTGGTTTATCTCTTATTGCATTTAATACACTTGCATCTGCACCCATTTTTT
>MDTB01116150.1_pt1 | contig 13060 bp, 12 predicted proteins | sample 811161 | NCBI WGS metagenome assembly MDTB01 (sample SAMN05326650, study PRJNA326480) | marine metagenome | isolation source: seawater | place: Mediterranean Sea | collected 2009 | reverse complement strand
AGATTATCTTTGAAAGCATTCATACCTACATTTGGGAAACCCATACGGTTAATCACAGCTTCGTTTGCAGGGTCTCTGAAAACGCGCGGTTCTGGATTGCCATCTTGTGGTTTTGGCGTGACTGTACCGACCTCAACAAATCCAAATCCCATCTTGAACGAAGCGCCAATAACTTCCGCATTCTTGTCAAACCCTGCCGAAAGGCCGACAGGGTTGGGGAATTTAAGTCCCCATAAGCTTTGCTCCAATGCTGGATCACTACGTGACGGAGAAGCAGGGATAAGCCCAGCTTTCATGATGCTTAGCGTAAGGTTGTGCGCTTTTTCGGGCGCCATTTTGAAAAATAATGGCTTAACAATCGGGTATATATCAATCATGAAAATGGTTTACGACATTTTCTTGAATTGGTCTAGAAATTCTTGATGTGTTCTAATCCCACTTTCATGTAGCCCCAGCCTGTGACAGCGGTCAAAATTGCCGCGCCTATGAGAAGGCTCAGGCCTAAAAAGAAGCCAAGCGGTATATGTGGGGCAATGATAAGAACGCCAAGAGCCAGCATTTGCAAAGCCGTTTTCCATTTCGCTAACTTCGTTACAGGAACCTTTATACCATCTGATCCTAAATATTCACGGATACCAGAGACAATAAATTCGCGCACTAAGATCACAACAACGGCCAGCACATAGCTTCCTTCGATGCGGTCAGTAGCCACAAGCATTAATAAGGTCGTAACAACAAAAATCTTATCAGAAATAGGGTCTATAAATGCTCCAAATTCGGATACCATATTGTATTTCCTGGCTATCCACCCATCAAGGAAATCTGTGACCGAGCCAATGATGTAGAGTGTCAGGCACGTCCAAGCAGCCCACTCCCATTCTAAGGGGAGTAAAAAAAGCCCGACCATAAAAGGAAGAAGGGCAAGGCGAAATACAGATAAGATATTAGGAATCGTCCAAATCATATACAATTATTAAAAGCCATGCCCCAAAAGTGCAACAACACTATAGGCTGCCCCATAGTGTTGTTTGTGAATAAGAATAGGTATTGATGTTTTAACCGTTTGCAGCTTTCGCATTTTCTCGTGGATCGCGAAGCACATACCCGCGTCCCCAAACGGTCTCAATGTAATTATCGCCTTGAGCTGCATCTTGAATTTTTTTGCGCAGCTTACAGATGAACACATCGATGATTTTAACTTCTGGCTCGTCCATGCCGCCATAAAGGTGGTTCAGGAACATTTCTTTAGTCAGAGTTGTGCCTTTACGAAGAGAGAGTAGCTCAATAATGCCGTATTCTTTACCTGTGAGGTGAAGTGGCTGGCCATCAACTTCTACTGTGCGTGCATCCAGGTTAACTTTGACCTTGCCTGTTTCAATAATGCTCTGGCTGTGCCCTTGTGAGCGGCGAACAATAGCTTGGATACGCGCAATAAGCTCGCGTTTATCAAATGGCTTTGTCAGATAGTCATCTGCGCCATATCCGAGGCCTTTAATTTTGTTATCAAGTTCTGTTAGGCCTGAAAGTATAAGAATTGGTGTTTCAACTTTTGCGTCACGAAGCGCTTTAAGGACATCATATCCATCCATATCTGGAAGCATAAGGTCAAGAATGATGATGTCGTAATCATAAATTTTACCGAGATCCATACCATCTTCACCTAGGTCGGTGACATCAATGATATATCCCTCAGACTTGAGCATTAGCTCAATACTTTTTGCTGTTGATGTATCGTCTTCGACGAGTAGGACGCGCATATTATTAATCCCTTTTATTCAAATCGGTGTCAGTCTTTAATAAACCTAACCGAAAGTGGCAGTTTGTTAATTATTATTAATAACTATATTAACAAATATTAACATAGTTAACAAATAGTTATTTTTAGTGCTCATTTTTATAGAGTTTTAACAATCCTTTAACTTTCTACATGTTTGCCTTTATTTTCATGATATGCTTAGAATAATATCTAAGCATGAGCGCGGTTTCTGCACTAAAATCACGGCAATGTACTGGAATTATTATGGATCGTCTTGCACAGCAAGCCCAGGCACGTATTGATAAGCTTAGGGCTGAAGAAATTTACGGTGAAGTAACTAAAATCCTTGGGTTATTAGTGGAAATCGCTGGATTTGGCCATGGCTTATCTATTGGCTCGATGGTTCATTTGCGCCCAAATGAAGATACGGACATACCATGTGAGGTTATAGGGTTTCGAGATGGTCATGCACTTTTAATGCCTTTTGGAACGTTGGATGGTGTGGGCTTGGGCTGCAGAGCAATTATTAGGCAAAAGCCGCCTTCAATTTCCCCTGATGATCGTTGGCTGGGTCGGGTTATTAATGGCATGGCAGAGCCAATTGATGGAAAGGGGCCACTTTTTCAAGGCTCCAATCCTGTTCTCTTGAAAAATAAGCCGCCTGCACCTGCATCGCGTCAACGCCTAGGGCCGCAGCTTGATCTTGGTGTGCGCGCTATGAATAGCTTTCTGTCTACTGCAGAAGGGCAGCGTATGGGTATTTTTGCAGGCTCAGGCGTGGGTAAGTCTGTACTGCTTTCAATGATGGCGCGCTATACTGGCGCGGATGTTGCCGTGATAGGTCTTGTTGGAGAGCGTGGCCGCGAGGTTCAAGAGTTTATAGAAGATGATCTAGGTGAAGATGGTTTAGCGCGTTCGGTTGTTATCGTTGCAACGGGGGATGAGCCTGCACTTATGAGGCGCCAAGCCGCATACACGACGCTTGCGGTGTCTGAGTATTTCCGAATGCAAGGTAAGCAAGTGCTCTGTCTAATTGACTCTGTGACCCGTTTTGCAATGGCGCAGCGTGAGATTGGTCTTTCTGCGGGTGAGCCACCAACCTCAAAAGGGTATCCGCCAACAACGTTCGGTGAGCTTGCTCGCTTGCTTGAGCGTGCAGGGCCAGGCGGCCCGGGTGAAGGGGGGATTACAGGTCTATTCTCCGTTTTGGTAGAGGGTGATGATCATAATGAGCCTATTTCTGACGCTGTGCGCGGGATTGTCGATGGGCATATAGTAATGGATCGTTCTATCGCGGACCGTGGCCGTTATCCTGCTATTGATGTGCTCAAGTCTGTATCGCGATCAATGCCGGGTATTTTAGGTGAGCGTGAAAATAATATTATTCGCCGCGCTAAAAAAGTTATTAGTACATACGAAGATATGGAAGAGCTTATTCGCCTAGGAGCTTATAGAAAGGGCTCTGATCCTGCCGTTGACGAAGCTTTGGTGCTATATCCGCAGTTAGAGGACTTCCTCTCTCAACAAAAAGAAGAGCGAAACTCGATACAGGAATCTTTTGATATCCTTGGCTCTATTCTAGGAATGTAGTCTCTTTATGCTGCTAGCTGGTCTAATTTGATTTGTTGACCTGCTCTATTTTGCGTAACTGGTTTGCTGTTTACTTTTTCAGGAGCGTAATGCCAACCAATTGCTTTTGTGATTGCGTCGGTCAGCTGTTTCGGGCCATTGGCTGAGCGCGTAGTGAATGATACGGCTTGTCTTTGCCCGTTTTCTGGGTTGACTTGATGGCCAAAAATAGCACTTTGTGTGTAGAGCATTTTTAACTCGTAGAGTGCTGTCGGTTCGGAAGCGCTATCTTGTGGATCAGCAGGAATTGTGCCGACATGTTCAGCCTCGTAGAGTGTTTCAGAAAATTTTCTGTTCCCTTCTTTTTGAACAAGACGATAGGCCTGAACTAATCCTTGCTCTGTCTCAATGCTAGTAAGCTTGGCGCCTTCTCTAAGCTTATCTTGAGTGAATTTATCGTTAGACCATGCTGTTTTCATTCTACTGCTCCTTGAATTAGGGCTAATATACAGGAGGGGCGTGGATTATGTCAATTATAAAGTGCTTAAATATAAAGCTAAGTCGCGCTATTCTTAATATATGGCTGATCTTGATTCCTTAGTACGCGTTCGAAAGCACACAGTTGAACAAAAACAAAAGATTGTGGCGGAGCTCTATCGCAGGGCTGATGAGTTAAAAGCCCAAAAGCAAACGATGCTTGAGCAATTAGATTTAGAGCGCGAAAAAGCTGGTGAGATGGGGGTTGAGATGCTCTCATATTTTGGCCCATACGAAGATGCGGTCAAAATGCGCGCCGAAGAAATTGATGAGAAAATGATTGCATTGGAAGCGAGAATTCAAATCGCGCTTGATGATGTACGAACGGCCTTTTCAGAATATAAAAAAATTGAGATTACATCACGTAAGAGAAAAGAGCAGGAGCTGGCAGTGCTTAACAAAAAAGAAAATGACGCTCTTGATGAAATTGCGATTGAAGGCTTTAGACGGCGGACAGAAGAGTGATTAAGATAGAAGCGGTAGATGCTGCACTATAATGTTGCTTATCTGTTGGCCTAATGGGGTGCTGTTATCGACATTAATAGTCATTTCTCTTTTATCTGAATGCATATCAATCGGATCAAAATATAATGTAACGTCCAGATCTGCTTTCAGGTGCTGAGAGTGACCGGGATTGGTTATAAGGATCATATCAAATTCTCGGGAGAGTAGGTCACGTGCATCAGTTGCGTGGTAAAGCGCATCCATGCTTTCGGGTAAGCTGCCCATATTGATGCTATGCTCACTATTTAAGAGTGTCTCTATAACCTCTGGAGTGCTGTCTTTCGGTAGGACGGCGCTATTGCAAAAAAAGGCGCTCAGGTTATTGCCTTTCCAGCATTCATATATGCGCTCTGCATCGTAGGCATCCTCCATAATATAGCCTAGTTGCCAATCTTTGGTGGAGGTGGGGGTGTCTTCGAAGGTGCGTCTATTTCTTGTTGTGGCGAATGAGGCTTCGCTATTTGTTATAGCCTCTGGACCTAATGAGCCCAGCATAATGTAATCGCTAACCGCACTTTTCCCACTAGCGCCATCCCCGCTTATAATCACGACTGGCGGTGTGAAATTTTGAGAATCAATAAGCGTTTTAAAATCCTTTCCTACGGCATTAAAAAACGTTTTGATTTGGCTGAGGGTGGTGTGTGTATTGATTGATTTCATGGGAGGGCTTGTATCTTGATATGCATGTTAGGTCAATATAGGTGCTGGCTGAAATAATAGATGTAAGTGGTTCTGCATAATTGCAGCGACTTCTTTACCTAAAGGCGCGCTATCGTTAACATTTAAGCTGATCTTTCTGTCATTTTGATTTGGGTTTTCACGCCTATGATAGAGGTTAACCGTAAGTTCTGGAGTGAGATGCGCTGTTCTTGCTGAATTCGTGGCCAGAATTATATCATAGCGTCTGGATAGGAGCTCTCTTGCATTGGGTGCGTTATAGAGTGCATGAAGGTTATCGGCATCTGAAATGCCTTCATGTATTTTGTTGTTAAGTAGATTGTTAATGATTTGCGGTGAGCGTTCTCTTGGAAGTACAGCGCTATTGCAAAAAAATGCGCTTAAACCATCTCCGGTCCAGCTTTCATATATACGTTCAAATCCCTTTGTTTGATCAGCTATGGTATTGAAAACTAAGTCTTTAACTGGGGCACTATCTCGTTCCATAGTGGAAATATTAAGCTGAGTTGCGTATGAGCTTTCAGCATCAATTTTCGCATCTGTACATAGGGCCCCTTCCATAATGGAGTCGGTTATTGCACTTTTCCCGGAGTGTGGAGCTCCGTTAATTATGATAACAGGTGCGCTTGCTTCAGAGTGTTTGATTAACTGTTTAAGATCCTGACCAACAGCATTAAAGAAGGTCTTTATATCTATAAGTGTTGTGTCTGTCAGTGTTTTATCCATGACATGCTGATAGCATGAGCTTTAATATTATGTCAATTATTATGCGTCAAATTCTAGAGCGTCATTATCAGATGAGTCTATATAAACCGTAACCCACCCCTCTTTTTTTCCTTGGAAGCTAAGCTCACCACTTACACCGCTGGGCTTAAGTGCATCAGTATATATGCGGCGCATTTCTTGTTTAGTAGCTTCGCTAAAGGGCTGCTCCGTTCTTACTGCCAGATCAAGTCTTTTGCCATCAATGGATAGTGGTCGGAATAGGCCATCGATTTGTACGTTCCCAATATTGTCTAACTTTAGGTCAAAAACGAAGCGGGTACCTGATTTTGTTGAGCTGTCATCACGGCTTTCTTCGTGCTCATGTTTATAATAGAGAGCGGTTTTTTGGATTTCACCTTCCCAGCTAAGCGGAATGTTAGTGCAGCGCCAGTCGTTACTGTGTGTTTGCTCAGTTATACGGTTCATGCTTCGCCCTTCTTGTAGTAATTTTTTAAGGGCGCCTGAATTGGTTTTGCTGAGTATATCTAAGGCTTTTTCGCCCATCCATTGGCTTAAATCGCCGCCGCGTAAGGCGGTTATAAAAAACATCATAGCTGGGCCAAGTTGTGTAGGTTGTGCAGGAGAGGGGGTGAGGTTACTGAGGCTTTTTGCAATTTGCGGTGCATGTTGTTGTAATGTGTTTTGGAGCTGCTCTAAGCTTTCCCAATTTCCGGGGAGCGCAAGTTGAGCTGCTGGTGGAATGGTGGCCGATAGTTGCGCGCTAGATATTGGATTTGAAGAGCTTTGGCTAAGGCTAAGTTCAAGGCGTGTGCCAATTTTTACATGTTCTGAGCTGCTCTCTATCGCAAAGTTTCGTGTTTCACCTAATTGGGGGAAGAAAATCTCAATGGTTGGTTTTTGGGCGTTTGTTTGCCCAGTTATAATGCCTTGTATTTGCCCAGCTTTAAGGGTTGGGCTTTGAATGATGTTACTATCCTTGTTGTGCAGGGGTGTGTTTGGTGCAGTTTGGGGATCGCTTAGTAACAATAGAGGTGGTTTTTCATTCTCTATAACGGCATCTATATTATTTGGAATTTTAAATATATTAGGAGTTTCTGTATTTTTTGTCTGTATGTCCGGAATAAAAGTCAGGGGCTTTGATTTTAATGTCGTCTCCGTTTCTTGGATGGTCTTTATTGGTGTTTTTTTTAACGCTGGGTTTTGGGGATTGTCAGCCTGAATGTTGTGTATGAGGGATGTGAACTTTAACGTGGCCGTTGTGTCTGTAATGTTTGGAATAAGTGGTGTTTTATTTTCACCGATGGGCGCCTGCAATATTTGCGGGGTGTTGATGTTTACTTTAAATCTTATGTCTGCGGCATTTGTGCTATTTGGTTTAAGCCCGGCCTCAAAAGTGGCTTGCTGTTGTGGGGGGGATTGTGGATCTGCAATAGAGGGCTTTATTGATAGGCTTGGGGTTGGAATGAAATCTATATTTTTAATTATTGATTTTAATTCAGCGCCTTGTGAAGGGTTGTTTGGAAAATGATTTAATATCTCGGGCGTGGCTGTATATGGAATTGCAGCACGTGTCGCTTGGGTTAGTCTTATTGTTGAGCCGATAGGTGGTAAGCTATTGTTTATAAGGCTGTTTTGCTGTTTGTTTGGTTGCTGTATTGGGGCCTTATATTGCTGAGGCCTAGCAGCTGGCGGCGTTTCAATGCTGGATCGCGCTGTGTTCTCTTTGGCAGGGGAGTGGGTGTGATTTGTTTTGGGCGGAGGAGTTTCTTCTTGTGGTGCTTGGCGGGTTATACGTATTTGCGCTGAATCTTTTATAACTTTATCGCTTGGTGTTATGGGGGTGCCTTTTGCCTCTTTCTTCTCGACTGGTTGTACCTCGATTTCAATGCGAGCTCCGCGCTCTAATTTTTCCGAAGTTTTTATATCAATATCGCCCTTTTCGGTACGTACACGAACGCTGTCATCATTGTTACGCTTAACAACTTCCCCTCTTAATTTTATGCTTTGTTTTAAATTGGCAAGGCTGGCTTTGAGTTCGCTTGAAAGATTGATCACCTCTGCGGGGCGTAGTGAAAAAATACTGTTACTAGCTTCGCTTTGTGCGGCATTAAAGCCGGGGGGCAATCCTGTAAAACCTGTTGTGCTCATACATATATTCTATACGAGTTTCCTTGGTATGCGTATTATTTTTGAGTTTTAATTTTTTGTTAAATTATTGGAAGTATGGTGCCAAAAAGGTTTTCATAAGATGAATTTGTTTAATGCTGATTTCGAAATTGTAGATAATCTAAAGCAAGCTGTTGCAGATAATCTAAGGCAAGTTTCAGAGAATGATGCTAAGGCGTCACGAGATATTCTCAAAACAGTTTTGTTGGATTTTAATGCAAGGCTGAGTGAGGTTTTAAATGAGCGCAAGTTTCAGCCTCCTTTGAAATATGTTCCGGACGCTGAGGGGTATGCTACTGGAAAGAGGGTATTTGAAACGAGATTGGAGGATATAGGCGTTGATAATTCCAATCTTTTATCGGTTCAATCATCGAAAGATTATAAAAAATCTGTAGCTTATATTGAGGTTCTATGCCCAGATTTAGCGGCGATGGATGTAGAAGCGCTTCAAGAAATTATTATGAACTATGATGATGATAAGGATTTGAAGTCAGCTTTCCCAGATGATGTTGATCTATCTTTGGTCAATGATTTGGCATTGTTTTCATATATGCAATACAAGATATCTGCTGAAATGCGTGAAAAAATCCCGATGCTGCCTGCTTGGGATGATCCTGATTTTGATGTAATTGACGCTGAGCTAGATCGATTAGGGGATGCGGGGTATAAGGCCGCAAACGGGATCAGGAAGGCGGTATTGGATGTGGAGCCCAATCAGGAATATATGGACTGGGAGAGTGTGTCCCAGGAAAGGCTTATGCAGCTCATTCAAGCAGATCAGGAGCTTATGCGTAAGAGAGGTTCTGCTTGAAAATGGTGAAATTGAGTATCATTTATTCGTGGGTTTTGCTCCTGAGTTGGAGATTGAATTTCAATTAACGGATGAGCAAGCGGCGGCGGATTTCTTAAGTACAATATACGAAGAAATGCGCCATAAGGTTGACTTTAAGCTTATGGAGCGCTTTGAAGCAGATATCCGCAATAATGAAGTTGATGCGAATTATCCATTTTATGAGCATGTCATGAATAGTCAAATAAACTATCAGTACTATCATGCCTCTTCTAGAACAGTTGTTGAAGAGCAGAAATATTTTGACCAGTACTTGGAGGAAACAGCGAAAGATCATAGTTGCGCTATGGTTGAAGCGAGCGGTCTTCAGGTGGTGGATTTTGAGAAGATTGTTGAAAAATTAAATGACAAACTTCCGGCACCTTTGGTGATGGACGTTAAGCCGAATTAATTAAACGCTTTCACTCACTTTTAGGTTTTCATCGATGCTTTTAGCGACTTTGCGTGCGATAGTCTCAACATCCTCGGCCGCTTGGCAGTTTGGTGAGCGTGTAAGGATAGGGGTTTGGTGGCGAATGCTTTCTTTAACCTTCGGATCAACCCTAATCATGCCGATCAGTGGTGGATTTAGTCGAAGGAAGTTTTGGCAAGCTTTTAAGAGTGTTTTGTATGTCTTTTCCCCTTCGCTTTCACTGGATGCTTGGTTTACAACAACGCTCACATTCTTAGACATGCCGGCAGCATTCCCAAGCTTTATAAAGGCATAAGCATCGGTTAAAGAGGTTGGTTCATCTGTTGTGATAAGGACGGTGCGGGCTGCGGAAGCTGATAGCATTCTTACGGTTCTATCTACGCCTGCCCCAAGATCAGCGATAACAACGTCATAATCATCTGCAACTTCTATGATTTGGTCACGAAGGTGCGCGAGGCGCTGTGAGGGTAAAGATGAAAGAGAGGCTTGACCACTTCGTCCCGCAACAATATCAAAATTCCCGTCTTCATAACGCTGTACAACTTTATCTAGTGATAGGCGTCCGCGAATAACATCATTCAAATCACGTTTAGGCATAAGGCCTAGTTGCACATCAACGTTCGCAAGGCCTAAATCACCATCAAATAGAAGAACTTTCTTACCTGCGCGCGAAAGTGCGTGCGCAAGAGTAATAGAAAACCATGTTTTGCCAACGCCACCTTTTCCTGATGCGACAGCTATAAGATTATTTGCACGCCTAAATGAAGGCGTTTTGGGTTTTATCGATTGTTGTGTCGTCGAGTCGTTCATTGATAAATCCCCGCTTTGCTACGGCGTTTAGTGTTTCTTTGTGCGCTTTTGTCCAAAGCACCTTGCGAAGATTGTGTGTCTTCATCTCTGATAGCTGAGGGCAAAAGTAGTTTAGCTAAATTTTTCGGATTTAGCGAGAGGAAACCGTTCGCAACTTGTGAGGTGTTGCTTGCATCTGCGAGGCTCATGCCGCCTTGATGGGCTGCAGATAATATTCCACCAAGTCTACGTGAGATATCTACGCGTGATGGTATAAGTTTATGGACGCCGATAGTCGCAAAAACGCGCGCCATTTCTCCAGCCTCTTCGGCATCTATACCGCCAGGAAGGACGAGATAAGGTTCAACATCTGTCGCGCCAATAAGTCGGGCTAAATCTTTTACGCTCTCCGGATCGAATGGGTTAATACCCGCGGTATCAATAACTGTCTGATGGCAGGCAGATAGTCTTGCAGCGACATTTGAAAGCTCAGAGGGGGTTTCAGCTTTTTGAAGATCGATATTTAAGAGGTTTGTAAAGCTCTGAAGTTGCTCAATACCACCTGCTCGAATTGTATCGCTTGATATGACACCGACATTTAGCCCCTTCATGGTGCCGCGTGCGGCAATCTTAGCTGCGGCCAGCGTTTTTCCGCTTCCGGGTGGTCCGACAAGCATAATAGGCTTTTTGTAAGATTTTTCTGGAAGAGGTGTGAAGTTAAAAAGGTGTTCAATCGCGGCTATAAGAGCAATGCCAGTATCATCAAACCCGATAATTGTGACACACGAAAGAATCTGATCCATGACATCTTCGGGCACGGCATGACGAAGCATGGCATCTGTAATGTCTTCTGCAACTGCGGTTTCATCTTGCTCATCGTCATATTGAAGCCAAGTTTGCGATGAGGTTGGTTCTTCGCGCCCATGCGTTTCAAAAGCGGGCCCGCCCGCTAGAGGTGTATCATCATTATAGTCGGATGGATCAATGGCTGCAGTTACGCGCACAACTTTACCACCCTGTTCTTCACGGGTGGCTACAATCACGGCGTCTTCACCGAGCGTATCACGAACCATATTCATCGCCTCTTTCATGGTTTTGGCGTAAAAGGATTTTAGCCGCATGGCAGGATTTTCAGCCCTTACATTAAATTATTATAATAACTGTTATTGTAGCACACCAAACCTTATCCATAAAAGCGAAGATAATCTGTGTGGATAGATGAAGACGTGGTCTAGTTTTTGCGCTACCTTTATTGTTATGACACAAAGCCGCGTAAAACCCAAATCAAATCAAACCTTCGCCAATCAAGATATTATGCTCATTCCCTATCAATGTGGTGATGGTGCATCGACAAGAGGAAGCGGACGTGCGCCTGCATATTTGAAAGAGCGCGCATTAGAGCAGGAGCTGCAAGTTCCTGAAAAAGCTATACGCTGGCACGATACGCAGCTTATTTGCAGTGATGTTCAAGCGCCTTTGATTGAACATGAAATCCTGAAAATGATTAAATCCTTGGATGATAAAAGGGTTGTTAACCTTATAAATGACTTGCGAAAACAAACGGTTATTAGATCAAACATAATGCTTAAAGAGCATTGTTTACAGGCTATAAGTGGTGGTTATTTTCCCGTCACAGTTGGTGGGGATCATTCTATGGTCGGCTCTTTTGCTGCTTCCGTAATAGCACACGAAGCTTATGAAGATTGCGGTTTGCTCTGGGTTGATGCCCATGCTGATTTCAATACGCCGAAAACCTCGCCTTCAGGCTCTTTGCATGGTATGTCGCTTGCTATTTTATGTGGTTTGGGGGATGAGGATTATAAAAGTCTATGTGCTAATCGCCGCATAATTAATCCTGCGCATGTCTGTGTATTTGGTGCGCGCGATATTGATGAAACAGAGAATCAACTCCTCCAGGAAAATGGCGTGACAGTAATAACAATGGATGAGATTAACCGTATCGGTCTAGATGAGGCAGCGGCTAAGGCTATAGAGACTATATCTACACCGACATATAAAATGCTCTCTTTTGATATTGATGCTATGGATGCATCGCTTGTCCCCTCTACAGGAACGCCTGTTAAAGGTGGATTTGATGAGTGTATTTTTGAAACTATTTCAGTTTTTAAAACATTGGGTGGGTTTATTCATGCGGCGTTTGCTGAATTAAACCCAACGATTGGTACGCCTGAAGAGGTTAATAAGACTTATGAGCTATATAAGCGTGCAATCAAATCTATTATCTAGTGATGTTTTAAACTTGCCCTAGAGTTTTAATGCGCGCCTTAGGGTGAATTTCGTTTTGACTCATTACGACGGTTTGCGGGCGGAAACGCTCGACTACGCTACGTACATAAGGGCGAATAGCAGGCGAGGTCAGCATGACAGGGATCTCACCCATGGCGGAGAGTTCATCATAACGCTCGCGCACAGCATTGATGAAATCTTGTAGCTGTGTCGGCGGCATAGCAAGCTGCTTTTCTTCTCCATCACCCATTAAAGCTGATTGGAAATTGTGTTCCCAATCTGGGGAAAGGGTGACAAGCGTTAGGATATTATTCGGCCCAGCATTCGCATCGCAGATCTGTCGCGCCAATCGTGTTCTGACATGCTCTGTAATACTAGATACATTTTTGGTAAAGGCCGCTGCTTCTGCGATGCCTTCGAGAATGGCGGGCAGGTCACGCACAGATACGCGCTCGGATAAAAGGTTTTGTAGAACGCGCTGAAGACCGCCAACATTGATCATTCCAGGGATAACATCCGCAACAAGCTTCTGATAGTCGCTAGGTAATTCATCTAGAAGTTTTTGTGTTTCTGCGTAGTTGAGAAGATCAGGCATATTATCTTTGATCATCTCTGTAATATGAGTGGTAATCACGGTTGGTGCATCCACAACGGTGTAGCCTTTAAAGTGTGCTTCCTCACTATATTGTTGATCAACCCACATGGCAGGTAGGCCAAAGGTCGGCTCTGTCGTGCTTTCTCCTGGTAGGCTGATCGCCGCGCCGCTTGGGTCCATGCACATAAGTTTATGTGGACGTACATCACCGCGCCCAGCTTCAATCTCTTT
>MDTB01113844.1_pt1 | contig 13060 bp, 14 predicted proteins | sample 811161 | NCBI WGS metagenome assembly MDTB01 (sample SAMN05326650, study PRJNA326480) | marine metagenome | isolation source: seawater | place: Mediterranean Sea | collected 2009 | reverse complement strand
CGGCACTGGCAAAGCTTGAGGCTAGAACTCTTTCATAGCTCAGACATCCCCTCGGAGTTTGCTCTTCTCAATTTGTAGCAAAAATGTAACTGAAGGCTAATATAATATTATTCATAAGACTGTTAAACGAATTGATCAGTTCAATGCGTCGGTTATTTTTATGTGTTGTTTTTGTGCTTTGTTCACAAATAAGTTTTGCTGAAACTTATGAATGTAAAAATAATAAAGGCAATTTGAAAATAAAAATCGAAGAACAATCAATCTGCCTAAAAAAATGCTGCCGTTTTGCCTTGATTAGCTGAAAATTGTCAAAATGCCCCCAACTAATAATCCGCTCGACAAAACCGAAAAGCCGAAAAACATAATCACCACGATAGAGGAAGATATTGTTTTCGACACTGCTTCTGAAAAGACGGTATTCTATGAAAATCACCTATTTTTAAATAAGAAAACTCTTGATTTAAATTTTGAAAGGTTTGGTTTTGAGATGAATGGTAAACCTTATCCGCTAAACCTAACTGATACCGAAAAATATTCTTGCTTTCCAATGCAGTAATTAGAGGGGCTTTAAAGAGTTAACAAAATAATGACAAAATCAGACAGAAATTTAGATTCTTTAGCTAAAGCAGATTGTGCTCGTCTCAAAGCTTTTGCTGAAACGCTCATCGCTGATATAGGAGAAATAGAAGTTTTAAGTAACCGGACTGGGCTGGTTATGCTTCCGGCACTCGACACCGCTCAAGGCACGACGTTTCATTTGGGCGAGGTACTGGTCAGCGAAGCAAAAATTAAATCAGGTGATGTAGCAGCTTATGGCATGCGGCAAGGCCATGACCTGGAAGCGTCTATGGCGATGGCATTAGTTGATTTAGCTATGTTGAAGGGCATTCGGGTAGACGAATGTACTGCATTTTGTGACGCCGAATTCGCAGCTTTAGAGGCTCTAGACATCGAAACACTGCGAAAAGTCGAAGCAACTCGTATCAATATGGATAGTTTCTGATGTTGACGATCCCTAAGCGCTCCGAAACAGAAATCCAATCAAACCAGAGCTTTGAGGCTATGCTTTGGGCACTCAGCTACCCTGGACGGGTTCGTAATCTACCCGAGCCCGGAGAATCTATGGTAATTGAGGCACTGATAGATCGCGAATGCAGCGTTTATACTGCCGATCCACTTTTGCTCCCACAAATCCTGCAAAAAGGCGCAGAAATTTCCGATTTGAACGAGGCAGATCATGCCTTTCTCGGTGTAATGAAGAATTTACAAGCGTTAGACCATGTTTTGATGGGAAGTGATTTATATCCTGATGGTGGCGCTACTCTTGTCGCCCGTGTAACAATCGGGTCTGGTCAGAAACTGCGTCTAACAGGTCCTGGCGTGTTTAGGCATCAAGACATATACCTTAATGGTTTGCCTGATGGCTTTTGGAAGAAACGCTGCGATATTATGCGATATCCAATAGGGTTTGATCTGTTTTTAATCGATGAAGCCCGGATTATTGGCGTTCCTCGTTCGACGAAAGTGGAGCTTCTGTGATGGTTTACGTAACTGCACGTGGTGGCGAAATCGCTATTGAGCAATCTGAACGTTTGTTTCGAGAAAAGGTTGGACCTTTTGATCAATCCCGCGTAGATGACATTAAAAAATACATGCCCTATTTGGTGGATCGAATAATGGGGGAGGCTGGTCTTTACGATGAAGACCTCGCTTCGATTGCTATCGCACAAACAGGTGGAGAGCTCTATGAATCTGTATTGTTGTTGCGGGCTTGGCGAACAACGCAGCCCCGCCTAACGGTAGCAGAACCCGTAAGACAGGTGGAACTGATTACTTACCGTCGAATTTCGGCAGCATTTAAGGACATTCCTGGAGGCCAGGTGCTTGGCCCCACATTGGATTACTCGCACAGAATTTTAGCGACAGATGTGCTTCGAGGAGGCACATATTCGCCTGCCACAGTCGAGCCTGCGGATAATCCATCCCCCTTCAGGCAACCATCGGTCAGCAGCTGGTTGGCTGAAAACGACCTTGTTAAACTACCCAAGGAGGATCTCACAACAGGAGATGATATACCAGATTTAACACGTGAACCTTTGCTTTTTCCGTCCAAGCGAGCACATACTCTACAAAGTCTCGCGCGCGCAGAGACAGGTAGCGTTCTAGCGCTCGGCTATTCCGCCATGCGAGGATATGGAAGCGCACATCCAACGGTGAATGAGCTGCGCTTGGCCGAAGCCGAAATCATTGTGAAGCATCCTGATGGACGTAAATTTTCGGCGGGGAGGGTTAAGGTCACCCATGTTGAGGTGGTTGATAAGAAGGGAGAAATGTTAAGCCTTGGCTTCGCAGCAACCTTTGGCTGGAATGAGGTTAAATGCATTGCTGCTGCAACATTGGACCTAAATAGTCCCGGAGCCGATAAAGGGTCTGCCACTGAAGAGGAATTCTTCCTCTATCACACAGAAGGCGTAGAAAGCTCTGGTCTCTGTATTCACTTTAAATTGCCGCACTACGTAACTTTCCAGTCTTCCTTAGATGCGATGCGAGATTCGAAAGCTAAAAAGACTGCTAAAAAAATGGAATCTGCAGGATGAGTCTAGCCACACTGACAAAATCTTGGGAACCCATGAGCTATGGTTTCCTTGATGGTTCGGCTAAGCGTGAGTTGCGTCGGAAGATGTTGAAATCTGTGGCAGTGCCGGGATGTCAAATGCCTTATGCGAGCCGAGAGGTCCCGATGGCGCGGGGTTGGGGTACAGGCGGTTTACAGGTATCCCTCACTCTAGTGCGCCCTGACATGACGGTCAAAGTCATTGACCAAGGAGCAGATGACAGTGTGAATGCTGCTTCTATCCGACTTTTTATCTCCCGCGTCGCTGGCACGCAGACTACTATGGACACGCTAGAAGCTGACCTTATTCAGACTCGTCACCGCATTCCAGAAGAAATCCTGCGGGAAAATCAGATTTTAGTCCTGCAAGTGCCCAATCCCGAGCCATTGCGGCCCGTTCAGCCGAATATGTCTATTGCTCGCCAAATGCATGCCGATGCCGATTATGCACGGATATGGCTGCAGCTTTACGAACAAATTGTTCGCTCTGGTCGTGTGATGCAAGGTGCAAGTTATCCGAGTCTTGTTAATGGCCGATATGTGATGACGCCGTCACCCATTCCACGCTGGGATGTACCGAAGCTGAATATGGCCAAACATTTGTCAATCCTGTCTGCCGGTCGTGAAAAACGGATTTTCGCCGTGCCACCCTATACAAGTGTCAAACCCCTGGTCTTCGATGATATATCTTACAAAGTTGAGGAACATGGCAGCCTGACTTGTCACAGCTCTGGAGTACGCGGTTACTTTATGAATGAAATTCCACAGGATGACGGCACCTCACGGCATGAAGTCTCTGATAGCGGATGGGGCGTCAAAACCATTCGTGCTCGAAATGGCGAAGACATAATCAAAGGCGAGACGTGGTATAAGAATGGAAAGATGCTGTCATGAGCATAACGCTGGACGCTCCTCTAATCATTAAGGCACAGCCCCTATTAAATATTAGAAATGTGTCAAAAGCTTTTGGCCATGTGAAGGCGCTCTGCAATGTTACCGCAAAAGCCTATCCCGGCGAGGTCTTGGGAATTGTAGGCGAAAGCGGGTCAGGTAAGTCTACACTTCTTCGGATGATGAACCTCGAGGAAACGCCCGATAATGGCAATTATAGTTTGGACCTGCCAGAAGTGTCAGGAAACCTGTTCGATTTAGATCGCTTTGCGCGTCGCATGCTTTGTGCAACTCGGATCGGTATTGTCTACCAAAACCCACATCTTGGGCTTCTAATGAAACATTCCAGTTCGGGCAACGTTGCCGAGCGTCTTCTGATCGCGGGAGAGCGAAACTTTGGAGTGTTGCGCAAGAAGGCGACCGAGGCATTGGATGCTTCAGAATTTCCGTTGGACCGATTGGATGCTCCTCCAATAGAACTTTCCGGAGGAATGCAGCAACGGGTTCAGTTGGCTAAGGCAATTGCTTTGGAACCAGCTTTACTATTGTTGGACGAACCAACAACAGGTTTGGATGTTAGCGTCCAAGCTCTGATTCTGGATACTCTTAAACGCCTGCAACAAGACCAACAGATCACCATGGTGATTGTCAGTCACGACCTAGGTGTGATTAGAACGCTAGCCGACCGCGTCATGGTAATGCGCAGTGGCGAGGTTGTTGAAAACGGCCTAGCTGATCAGATTTTCCAAGACCCACAACACGCCTATACACAACAATTGGTGCATGCAAAACTATGACGCGCATTCTGGACATCAAGGGCCTTAGCAAAGGCTTCACGCTTCATCACCTTAACAATCAGATTGGTGCTTTTAACAATATTTCATTTACACTAGACGCGGGTGAGTTTGTTCTACTAAAAGGTGCAAATGGCTCGGGGAAATCCACTCTTTTAAGAACCCTTTATCGCAGTTATCTGCCTCAAGCTGGCTCCGTTCTATTTAATTCTGAACATGGGGAAATCGACTTGGCCCGTGCTGCAGATATCGATATTTCCCATTTACGAAAAACAGAAATAGGTTTTGTAACTCAATTCTTAACGGCGCGCCCGCGCGTCAGTGCGGAGGCAATCGTGGCCGAGCCACTGCGTCTGTCAGGAGTGCATGCCGAAAAGGCATTGGAAAAAGCGCGTCAGATGCTTAAAACCTTTGGTGTAAAATCAGAACTGTGGAAAGCTTATCCGACTACTTTTTCAGGTGGGGAACAGCAAAAGGTCAATCTGGCGCGAGCTTTAATCCAGCCTCATAAGCTTTTACTGTTGGACGAGCCTACGGCGTCTTTAGATGTGAAAGCACGCACTGCTCTGGTAGTCCGTCTTTCTGAGTTAAAGGCTGCAGGAACGGCGATGATCGGCGTCTTCCATCATCCGAGTTATGTCGAAACACTAATTGATAATGTGATTGAGCTGACACTGGACCAGAAATCTGAAGAAACTTTTAAAAATGTGGCTCTCTAATCTTTCTTTGGTCATGCCAGATCGTTTTGTTGAAAACGGAGCCGTAGAAGTTACAGACGGGTTCATATCTGCCATTTCTGAGAAGCCTGAATACTTAGGTTTTGATTGCGGTGGCGGGACACTCTTTCCAGGCTTTATCGATATACACGGCGATATGATTGAGAATGAACTTGAACCACGCGTGAAAGTCGATTTTCCTATTGATGTGGCACTAAATCACTTAGACGCCAGATTAGCAGCATGCGGTGTTACAACAGCTTACTCGGCAGTAAGCTTTTCCAAAGGCGCCCGTGATGGCGAACGTCGAAGCTTCGAGCATACTTCTGAGTTGATCCGCGATATTCATAATCGTAAAGGCATTTTGCGAGTTGACCATAGAATTCATGCGCGCTTTGATATTACGTTTACGCCTGCGATCAATGCTTTGGAGAGCTTGCTAACAGACCGTAAGGTCGAGCTGGTCTCCGTTATGGATCATACTCCAGGCCAGGGACAGTATCGGAACCTGGAACGTCATATTGAATTGAGAGCCGAGCATTATGGTGTTTCGCTGGAAGAAGCACGAGCGATTGTCCAAGAACGGCTCGAGAAAGCAACTCCGATAGAAATTATCTTGGCTAATTTGAAAATTATTTCGAGGCTTTGTAAGAATTCGAAAGTGCCGCTTGCAAGCCACGACGACGACACAATAGAAAAATCCGAGTTGATGGCACAATTGGGGTCTGTGATCGCAGAGTTTCCGGTTACTATGGAGGCAGCAGAAACTGCGATTTCAAGGGGTGTTATGACTGCCATGGGAGCGCCAAATGCGATGCGTGGTCAAAGCTATTCTGGAAACCTCTCTGCCCGGGAGCTGCATGCTGCAGGAAAGTTGAACATCCTTGCATCTGACTATCATCCAGCCGCAATGTTGCCAGCCATACGAGCATTGGCTAAAACGGACCCCCAAGGTTTAGCTGGCGCAGCAAGACTTATAAGTGCAAATCCTGCAAAGGCTTTAGACCTAACTGATCGCGGTGAAATTGAAGTTGGAAAGCGTGCAGACCTGATAATTGTGGATAAATTGGACCGTGTTGTCATAACCTTCAGCGGTGGGCAAATTATCTATACGAATAGCAACCTGAACAAGATAAATTAGTGACTGCATAGGACACCGAAGAACACGACGGTTATCAAACAATAAAACTTCGCGGTCATTCTGGGTAGGTATGGCATGGACATGAATGAATTCGCCAAAGACGCTTCTCCATGCAATGATTAGCCCGTTGGGAAGCCACTGACATTCCCTAGGTGATTTATTAACTCATAGGGATTGCTTGATAGGCTTGGCGACCTCCAACCCACGTCTCACGCACGCTAGGAATATCATTGTTAGGCCAATCTACCAAAACAAGATCCGCACGCTTGCCAACTTCAATTTTTCCCCGATCATGCAACATCATTGCACACGCTGGACCGTCTGAAATCAAAGACCAGAGTGTCAACCGGTCAGCGCGTTTTTCACGATCCAGACGGTCAATCGCGGCCAACATTGCTGGGTAGTAGTAGTCGGATGCTAGTACATCGCAAAGACCGTCCTCAATCATATCGGCCGCACCAAGCGAGCCAATATGGCTACCACCGCGCACCGCATTTGGTGCGCCGAAAACAATAAAGTCCCCGTTGTCGCGCGCATCTTTTGTTGCTTCCAAGACCATTGGAAACTCTGCTACTGACGCGCCAAGAGCGCGGTAGTATTTTCGTGTTACAGCCCTTGTGTCATCATGGCTGAGCATCGGAGCATTTGCCTCTCGCGCTAGTTTAGCCACGGCATTAATTTTTTCATTTTGCTCGGGACGGCGTTCCCAAATCTGACCTAACAACGCCAGATAGTCGTCGACGCTTAGTCCAGAACGTTTAGCATTGGAGGCGATGCGTGTTTTCATTCGCGCGTCTTCGAGTTTCGCCGACTTAAATTCGGAAGATTGCTCAAAAGGGCGGTCCTGAATGGGCATGTCAAATGCACGCATCGACATCGAGGTATGGTCATTGAAAGAGACAGAGGGCAGAAGCGGCGCTTTGAGTGCTTCCACGATCAAGTCAATTGCCTCAAAAGCATAAGTCTCCCAGCGCAACTGAATTCGGTTTTCAACCGTAAGCCGCGGTGCTAAATTTTGTATAGCTCGCACAAATTGAGTCGAGCGCTCCACGCTCCGCAAACCCGGTTCCCAGCTAAGCGTAAGTGCGTGATAAGCTGTAGCAATCCCATTTGCGGCTAATTGACGGTCGGTTTCTAGTATCCCGCCATCAATCGGAAAAATAACACCAGGACGAGGCATTTGCTGACGCTCAAAGGCATCTCCATGCATGTCAATCAAAGCAGGCGCAAGGACCATTCCCTTTACATCAACGGTTTTACCTTGTGCTTTTCCGCCGATTTCTACGATCTTATCATCCTCGATTGTGACCGTGGTGTCTGCAATCTCTTCTGGCAAATAGACGGTTGCACCCTCAAAAGTAATAAGCATTATAGTTTTTCCGCAATCATGTGCCAATGAAACGAGCCTTTGCTTTCATGCTCTTGATCCTTAAGCCAAAGGATTTCAAAACCTGAAAAGAGTGTGAGGAGCTCTAAGCCACTGCAATAATAGTGCGGGTGACGTTTATCTGATTTCTCGTTTTCAAAAACCCAAGTGTTTCGGGAAATTTCACGCCCGCCTTTCATTCTGGCATGATCAAATGGCAATCTACGATTCGACAACATCGTACCCATGAATTGTCCACCTGATTTCAAGACACGGCGAATTTCTTGAAGTGTAGTCAAAAGTATGTCTTCATTGCCATGATAAATGACGTTCCAGCTTACAATATGGTCAAAAGTATTATTTGTGAATGGAAGCTCTGTCATTGGTGCTTCAACAATTTTGACACCGCTATTTTGGTCAATTGCTGCCAAACCGTCTGATGCTGCATCCAATGCTGTCGCTTCGAACCCTTGAGACGCCAACCAAAGTGCGTGACGGCCAACGCCCGCTCCCAAGTCGAGTATCTTTGCACCTTTCTCCAAGGTGTCTGCCCAACGTATGACGTCATCTTCGGGTTTCAGCCATTTGCTATCACTTTCAATGTTTGCCCATTGGGTGTTCCAATGCTCGTGAGCAGTATCAGTTCTTTTCATTTTTGTTCTCCTATTATTTTAGTCCTAGCGAAGCCACTAATTTGTTCCATTATAATCACCACGATTGCGATCATTAATATCACAGTCATAGCGGTGGGATAGTCGAACAAATCGAAACCAACTTTAAGTTCAATGCCTATGCCGCCAGCTCCCACAAGGCCTAGAATTGTTGAAGACCGAACTGCTTTTTCGAACGCGAAGAGCGAAGTTGATACAAAGGATGGCATGGCGGCAGGGACCGTGGCGCATGCTACCACATCGACCTTACGTGCGCCTGTTGCGGTCAACGCCTCGGCTGGACCTTTGTCAACATTCTCCATGTCATCGGCAAAGAAGCGGCCACAAAACCCAATAGTGTCAATCATAATGGCAAGCATTCCGGCAAAGGGACCAAGACCGACTGCAACGACAAAGATCAGAGCCCACGCAATATCAGGTACCGCGCGGATAAACCCTAAAATTGTTCGAATAAATTGATTTACTATCTTACCCGCCATCAAATCTCGAGCCGCTAAAATAGCAAAAGGCACTGATAGGATGATGCCCATAACGGAGCCGGCCAGAGCAATTTGGAGCGTCTCTAACATCTTCCAGCCGAGACGTTCCAGCACGTCAGATTCTAAATTTGGAGGGAAAGCACGATTTATAAAATCAGCAAATCGAGGTGGTGCACTGAGAACCTTCTCAAACGAGAACCCTGCCCCTGCAAAGGACCACAAAATGACATAAATCGTGATCGCGTAAATCAAGAACGCTAAAACAGAAGGACGCTCAAAACGGGAAGGCGCATGATATCGCTTGGCTGCTTCCATCATATTGGCTGATTTAACCATATCAATTATATAACCCTCTTAAAAACTTCTCAGACAACCTGGCGGCGGAGCTGTCCAACTTCAATCGACCATCAGCAAGTCCTAAAACGCGATCCCCATACCTAAGTGCATGTTCAATATTGTGTGATATGAAAACCACCGTAACACCCTCATCATTTGCTAACTTAAAGAAAAGCTCCATGACCTCTTCGCCCGCCGCAGGGTCTAAAGACGCTGTCGGTTCATCTGCGACAAAAATTTTTGGCTTCGCTACTAAGGCGCGGGCAATAGCAACACGTTGAGATTGTCCACCAGAAAGACGGTCAGCGCGACGGTTTGCTAAATGTGCGAGGCCCACTTTTTCCAAAGCCTCCATAGCAGCATCACGGGTTTCCGAGGAGGCAAATACCTGACTCCAGTGGCGAATGCCCGGTTTCTGACCCAACATGCCTTGTGTCACATTAGACATCACAGACATACGAGGTACAAGATTATGTTTTTGAGACACTAACCCCATTTCACTGCGAAGTTGACGTAATTTGCGATGACTTGCAGTATTTACTCCCGTGCCAAGAACTGTAATTTGGCCTTCATCAATAGGTAGCAAGCCCATCATGCAACGCAGGAAAGTTGATTTTCCTGTGCCATTTGCGCCAACAATAGCAACCGACTCCCCGCGTTGAATTGACAATGTGATTCCTGAAAAAACATTGGAGTCTCCGAAAGTCTTGGAAACGTTTTGAGCTTCAATATCAAAATGTGAGGTTGAGGTGCTGGGCACCTCAACCTCAGGATTTGTCATTTTTCCAACTTCTGCATCTGGCATCGGTTTATTAATCCAGGAATTTGTCAAATTGGGGGAAGCCGGCGTTTGTGTACATTGACCTGACATAGTCATAGGCAGAATCTTCGATGGGAACGAGGTCCATGCCTGAATACTTAGCATTTTCTTCATGCGCCAAAATGCCCGCGATTACCTTATCTTTATTCTCGATAATCGCTGTCTGAATTTTTTTTGCGACTTCATCAGAAACGTGCTCACCGACCATAATCATGTCGTTTGGCAAATCGCCGGAACGCCCAATAATGCGGAAGAAACCAGCTGGGACACTGGTATCACCGTTGCGAACCTTAAGCCAAGAGTTGTGGTTTGTCCCCATTGCAGCAACGTCTCCATTCTTAACCGCTTCATGGCCGATGTTGCGAGATGTATGAATTGGTTCGAAGTCACCCAAGCCAAGACCTAAGTCCGAAAGAAGCTGCGTTGGGCACAGATGACCAGATGTTGAGCCAATGTCAGACATCGCTATTTTTTGGCCTTTCAGTTCTGGAACCCTATTGTAAGGCGAGTCTGCACGAACAATGATGCCGCAGAAGTAGTCTGGACGACCTAAGCCAACTATAGGGCGAGCGTTGGTTAATTTGTTAATAACGACATACTCAGCGGGGCCAGATACAACAAAGTCAACTGTTTTTGCCCTCAAGGCTTCAGCAGCCGCTGTTCGAGAGTTTACACCGTAGAAATCAAATTTTTCCCCTGTGACAGCTTCTAGAGAATTTTTAAAAGGGCCCCACTCTATTTGAAGGCGTTCTAAACCTTCAACGTCAGTGACCGCGAGTTTATAGGTATCTGCAATAGCACCAAAAGCGGTCGAAACAGCAAGGATAACGCTCGCAATAATTAAACGAAACTTCATTATTTAACTCCTGTTGATTAGCATGAAAAAAAATTGATCTACCTTTATTCACATGACATCTATGTGACTCTTTGATTAAGGAATTTTTATAAAAAAAAGACGACATTGATAAAAAACTACAGAAACCCCAAGAGAGCGTCAGGCTCATAACCTGAAGGTCGTAGGTTCAAATCTCACCCCCGCAACCAAAAACGCAAAGATATCTGTAATTTAGAAAGACGCAATCCTTTGGGTTTGCGTCTTTTTTTATCGTAAATTGTTGTCGCTTTCACTGCCACCTTTATCGTCTTGGTAGGCTCTCAAGGGTGGTATTACGGATAGAGTTGATTGAGTTCATTTTGCTATTCTTTTGTAAAATAGGATTGGAATGCGTAGTGGGTGGGGTCCAGCGTTATCTTTTGCATAAAGATGAGTGCGACAATTTAACTTGAATATAATGGCTAAAGAAGCATTTTTTCATTTTACTTTCCCCTTGCAGTAAAGATTAAAGATATCAAGGTGAAGGGAAGGTCCGATGAAAAAATCACTAATATTGCTAGTTGCTATTTTTCTAACTTATTCAAATTTGGGATACGCGCACTCCCCAGTGGGTTTTGTAATTCCAAAAGATGGCTCAGTCATAAAACAAGCTCCAGAGAAAATGGAAATTGTTTTCACGGCTCCTGCTAAATTAATCAAACTTGAATTTTTTCGTGTTATCCCAAGTGGAAAATCCACTCTAATTGGAGGACTGCTCGGTTCCGAAAAATTGGAAGAAATTCCTTTGGACAAAACTCACCTAATGAAAGAAGGCAAACGTCACTTAGTAGATATCCCAGTTCTTGATGGGGGAATCTACAAAACAACTTGGCGAGCTTTAAGCGAAGATGGGCACGCTATTAAAGGAACTTTTACTTTTGAGGTTTCAGCCAAAGGGGTCGATGTATCTGGCACTGCAGATGAACTCCTTCAGGGTGAAGGCAAGATAAAGCGCGTAAGGGGTTCGAAAATTACAATTAAACACGGGGCGTTAGGAGACCTGATGCCAGCAATGACGATGGAATATGATGTTCAAGATGTGAGCTCTGGGTCGGACTATAAACGAGGTGACACAGTCATTTTCAAAATAAATAAAGATCTTGAAATAGTAAGTATCCAAACGAAATAGGAAAGACAAACTCAAAACACACATTCTACTTTTTTTGCCTAAAAGGTGACAAATCGTGAAAAGCAGACATTTGAGAAACACAGGTCCGAGTAAAAAGATCTCAATAATATTGCAAGGAGCGATCTGTGCGGTATCACTATTCTTAACCGTTCCTGCGGCTAAAAGCGATGAAAAAATACCCCAAGCTAACGAGTATGTGTCTGTCTTTGACGCTTATGAAAACTGGGAGTGGGAAGAAGCCTCTGACTGGTTGAAGGCGAATCAAAAAGTAGATGAGATTGGCGGTTGGCGATATTACTCTCGAGAAGTAAGTGATGAGGCTAATTAGAACAGATATGTATATTTGGTTCTTCAAACTAGGAATTTTTCTCCTCATAACCGGTTGCTCATCTTATAAATTTGATGAGAGTCTATTAAAATTAAATGAGAATGAAGAAATAGGTTCTGTTGGCCAAATAACTACTGTGACAAGTGAGTCACAGAGAAATGTTTTAAATGACCGCGCTGCAACCTTGCTCAATGCAGAATTAGGTGAGGATGAAGCTATCGAGTTGATGATCGTCAAAAGCCCTGATTTTCAATCTCTCCTTTTCGATCATCGGAGCAGATTAGCTGAAGCTGCTCAGCAGGGCCGTATTTCTAACCCGTCCTTTTCTTTTGAGAGAATGGTAAAAGGAGCTGAGACCGAGTATGGTAGATTTTTAAGTTTTGGATTGTTGGAGCTTTTTACATTGCCCCTCAGAAAAGAAACTTCCAAAATCTCTGTTGAATTAGGTCATGTAAAATTAGAGGCAGGAGTTTTTGAAAAAATAAACGACCTGAGGATAGCCTGGTACGATGCGGTCGCATCTCAGAAAAGAAAAAAACTTTATGAAGACGCATTTGTTGCTCTTTCTGCCAATGCGGAACTTGCCAAACGCATGAAAAAGACAGGCAACATGACCACCAGCGACCGTATACGCCAACAGCTTATTTTCTCTGGAGCAACAGTAGCGATCGCAGAGGCGAGAATGAAAAATATCTCAGCCCGTGAAATGCTTACTCGTAAAATTGGACTTTCTAGGGATGAAGCAAATTTGATGGATTTACCTCAGGCCCTTCCTGAAGCACCGCAAGACCCTATATCAATCGGGGACCTGGAATACGAAATAAATAATAGGCTAGATGTTAAAGCTGCTCGATTAGAATACGAGCTGTTGCTTAAGGGACTTGGCCTTGATGAATTGAGT
>MDTB01039015.1_pt1 | contig 13060 bp, 5 predicted proteins | sample 811161 | NCBI WGS metagenome assembly MDTB01 (sample SAMN05326650, study PRJNA326480) | marine metagenome | isolation source: seawater | place: Mediterranean Sea | collected 2009 | reverse complement strand
TTCTTGAGTAGCTTGTTCATTGGAAATTAAAACTTTCTTATCATCAACTACTAATGCAACAGAGGGATTAAAACCTAACCCTTCAATAGCAACCCATGGCTTGTCAGGTTTATTACTAGCGTTAATTTCGACCAACTTTTTTCTTTCAATCATAATACCGGCTCAATATCATTTACGTCGACACTAAGCTTACGACCGCTTGAGCAGCGATGCCTTCTTCTCTACCAATATAACCTAATTTTTCAGTCGTTGTTGCTTTAACGTTAACAAGCTCACAATTCGTATCTTCCTTCAAGTTTTTTACCATTTGAACAATGTAAAACTTTAATTTTGGTTTTTCTGCAATAATTGTGCTGTCAATTTGATTGATCATTAGACCGTTTTTTGAAATTTTTTCAACCACCAATCTCAATAAAACTCGGCTATCAACATTTTCATATTTTTTTTCGTTATCAGGAAATAGTTTGCCTATATCTCCTAATCCTCCCGCACCTATAACCGCGTCAATAATTGCATGAATTAACACATCTGCATCTGAGTGCCCCATGAGCCCGGTATCATGATCAATCGCCACACCTCCCAGTATTAATTTTCTTCCTTTGGCAAGTGCGTGCACATCAAACCCCTGCCCTATGTAAAAACTCTTGGGGTAATTATTTTTAGTTTCTTTCTTTAATTGAGATTCCAAGAAATTTAAATCTCGCGGTTCTGTAATTTTTAGGTTCAACAAGTCTCCATGAACCAAAATTGGAAATTTGCCAGTAGCCTCCATAGCACTTGACTCATCGGTTACGTTAGCAACTGATTGTAATGCTAACAAGAGTTGTTGAATTGGAAAAATTTGAGGTGTTTGTGCAACCCAACAACTTTCTCTTGGAAGTGTTTTTTCAATATAATTAATTTTACTTTTTGAATTATTTATTTTCTCTCTTTTTAATGTGTCATTTACCGGAAGTGCCAATATACCTCCAGAACTATTCTCGCAAATGGCATCCCAAAGGCGATGTAATGAATTTTTGGTCAAACCTGGTCTGGCAGCATCATGAACAAGCACCCAATCTTTTGGATCAGCCACTTTACTAATTATTGTCAATCCTGCAAGAACAGATCCTTTTCTGGTCTCTTCCCCTACTTTAAGAGCAATTACGGGGACTTTTAAGGAGAAGTCATTTAAGATTTGAGATTCAATGTCTAGTTTCTCAAAGTACACGTCATCTTTGGCTAAAACCACAAGTATTCCTGCGAGGTTTGCTTCATTGGGTAGAAAACCAAGGGCAGAAATACTTTTTTTCAAAATAACTTCGTTACAAATAGTTTGATATTGTTTTGGTACTCTCTCACCAAAACGCAAGCCCTTGCCAGCTGAAGGAATGATTCCCCACATTACTTTATCTGTAGTCGAATGTCTTGAGCGTAATTGTTTTAAGATACTCTGAATATAATTAATATTTTCATGAAGAACTTTTTTTTTAAGCATGTTAGTGTCTTTATTTATAACTGTACTTTACAAATTTCATGTTACACGAGTTAAACTTAGCAAAAATTCATAATTCTAAACATTCGGGTATTGGAAAAAAAATATCTCTGCCGATTCCAACAGGTTCTGCAGATAGCCTTATGCTGGCTTACTGGATAAAAACTGCAGAAACTCTAAAAAAAAATGGTTCAGGTTGTAACAGAATTATTATATGTGATACCCAAGAAACTGCTCAACGGTTAACTGAAGAAATAAATTTTTTTATTCCTGAGAAAACTATCAAATTCTTTCCTGACTGGGAAACATTACCATATGAACCATTCTCACCACATCAAGATTTAATATCAGACAGATTACTTTGTTTGTATGAGGCAACTACCGCAAAGCTAGACGCCATCATAATTGGTGCTGAATCGTCTATGATGAGGATTGCGCCTCCAAGCTTTTTAGCTGCCAACACATTTTTTTTTAAAAAAACTCAAATTGTTTCTATTCAGAACATAAAGAAACAATTACAGATTGCTGGTTATGCTCCTGTAAATCAAGTTGTATCACCAGGTGAATATGCACTAAGAGGAAACATTATTGATATTTTTCCTATGGGCAGTGATCTCCCTTTTCGAGTTGAATTTTTTGATGATGAAATTGAAACAATAAGGCTTTTTGATCCTGATACACAGCAAAGTATTCACCCAGTAAATGAAATTAGAATTTTACCAAGCAAAGAGTTTTTAAATAATCAAAATAATGCAGATAGTTTCAGATCTAAATGGAGAGATACATTTGTTGGTGATCCAACAAAGTCAATCTTATACAAAGATGCTGGAACTGGAATATTTGGGGCAGGTATTGAATACTATATGCCCTTTTTACATGAGACTACTTCATCAATATTTGACTACTTATCTGAAAAGTCCGAAATTTTTTTAGTTGGTGATGTAGCTGACTCGTTAACAAAACACTATGAAGAGTTTTCCAGTAGATATAGATTTCTTAAACACGATAGCGAAAGACCAGTTTTAGAACCATCCAAAATTTCATTGCCCAATGAGGAATGGTTCAGCTTGTTAAAAAAATTTTCTGTTTATTCATTTAATAACAAAAACAATCAAAGCCCAATTATTGATGTGCCAAATGTAAAAACTGATTCAAAATCAAACCAACCCTACAAAGAACTCTCAAAAGTTCTTAACTCAAGACTTAATCAAAAAAAAATAACAATAATTTTTGCTGAAAATAAAGGTCGTGTTGCTACTGTTTCTTCAACCCTTTCAGAAAATAACATTAGGGTTAAGACAGTTGATTCTTGGAATGAAATTGAAGAAATAATCATTAAATGTTTACATTCAAACCTCGATTCGCCATGTCTGATATGTGCTGGACCAATAAGCAAAGGTTTTGACTTGCCTTTTTTAAATACCTTAATAATTACAGAACTAAATTTATTTAATGAACATATCAGAGCTAACAAGCGAGGCGCAAAAAAAGAACAAACAGATGTTGAAAATTTGATAAGAGATCTATCTGAATTAAAAATTAGTTCTCCCGTTGTTCACCTTGATCATGGAGTTGGCAGATATCAGGGTCTAGTTCATCTGGATACTGGAGACGGAGAAAATGAATTTCTTCACTTACAGTACGCAAATGATACAAGTTTATATGTACCTGTATCTCAACTTCACATCATTAATAGATACACTGGCTCAGATAAAGACAGCACTCCATTACATGCTTTGGGTTCAGACCAATGGGAAAAGGCAAAAAAACGAGCCGCTAAATTAGCCAGGGATACTGCTGCAGAACTTTTAAATTTGTATGCCAGAAGAGCTATGAGAGTTGGTTTTTCCTACAGTTTGAATGCTAAAGATTATGAACGGTTCTGTGAAGGTTTTAGCTTTACAGAAACTCCAGATCAATTATCAACAATCCATGCTGTGGTTCAAGATATGATTAGCCCCAAACCCATGGATAGACTGGTTTGTGGTGACGTAGGTTTTGGAAAAACTGAAGTTGCTCTGAGAGCAGCATTTATTGCCGTCATGGATGGTAAACAAGTCGCAGTTTTAACACCGACAACTTTACTAGCCGAACAGCATTTTCAAACATTCACAGATAGATTCGCTGACTTACCTGTAAAAATTAAAGAATTATCAAGATTTAGATCGCAAAAGGAAATCAATCTTTCTGTTAATGAAATTGAAAGTGGACTTGTTGACATAGTAATAGGTACTCACAGATTAATTTCAAAAGAAATAAATTTCAAGGATCTTGGACTTTTGATAATTGATGAGGAACACAGGTTTGGGGTGAGACAAAAAGAAAAATTTAAAGAACTAAGATCTGAAGTTGATATTTTGACTTTAACAGCAACTCCAATTCCAAGAACATTAGCCATGAGCATGGAAGGAATTAGAGATTTTTCAGTTATAGCTACTGCCCCTCAAAAAAGGCTTTCCATCAAAACTCTTGTTCGGTATGAGAGTGAAATTACAGTTAAAGAGGCATTACACAGGGAATTAAAAAGAGGAGGGCAAGCATATGTTTTGCACAATGAAGTAAAAACTATTAAAAACAAAAAAGAGTTACTTAACAGAATTATACCTGAGGCTAGAATTGGTATTGCACACGGGAAGATGCCTGAGCGTGAGTTAGAGAGAGTGATGAAACAGTTCACCCAAAAGCAATTTAATATACTGCTATGTACAACAATAATTGAGACCGGTATTGATATTCCCTCGGCCAATACAATAATAATATACAGGGCTGATAAGTTTGGTTTGGCCCAGCTACATCAACTCAGAGGAAGAGTGGGAAGGTCTCATCATCAAGCTTATGCTTATTTACTCACTCCAGAAAAATGTAATTTAACTTCCGATGCAGTAAAACGACTTGACGCAATTCAGTCAATGGAAGAGTTAGGCTCTGGTTTTTTTCTTGCTCTCCACGATATGGAAATTAGAGGTGCTGGTGAAGTCTTAGGTGATCAACAATCAGGTAATATTTCTGAAATCGGCTTTAGCTTATACGCAGATATGTTAAAACATGCGGTAGATTCTCTAAAAAATGGTAATGAACCAGACTTAGAAGCGCCACTTAAAGCAACCATAGAAATTAATTTTCATCTTCCAGCACTTTTGCCAAAAAATTATTGCCCTGATGTTCACCAAAGGCTTACAATTTATAAACGTTTGGCAAATACTAAAGAACACAAACAACTGGAATTAATTGAAGGTGAATTAATTGACAGGTTTGGGAAAATTCCTGCCGAAACAGCCGTTCTTATTGAAGTACATAAATTTAGACAGAATGCAGCCTCTATTGGAATTCAAAAAATTGATGTCACAAATGAATTTATCATAGTTCAATTTGAAGAAACTCCAAACCTAGATCCCGAAAAAATAATCGATCTTGTAAAAAATGATGCAAGATTTAAACTTCTAGGGCCAATAAGACTAAAATTTTCAGTTGAGAGTACTAATTTAAAGAGTAGGTCCAAAAATGTGAACGAGTTTCTCTCCTTACTAACATCACCTAGCAAATTAGCAGCTTAGCTGTCTAATCATTTTTAATTATAATTTTAGGGAATTTGCTTTTCAGATTCTTATGCATTTTTGATATTTGTAAACCTAAATCTAAGGCTATTTTTTTATATATTCCTGCTATTAAAGAATCAGGGGAGGCAATTACAGTTGGGTTGCCGGAGTCTGCATCTTTTCTTATGTTGGTGTTTAAAGGTAACGAACCAAGAAAATGAGTGGAATATTCCTCGCATAAACTTTCTCCACCTCCTTGACCAAACAAATGTTCAGTGTTTTCACACTTTGGGCATACATAAACACCCATATTTTCAATAACTCCAATTATTGGAACAGAAACTTTTTCAAACATCTTAAGACCTTTGCGAGCATCAAGAACCGCAATTTCCTGAGGAGTTGTGACAATGATTGCACCAGTTAAAGGTACTTTTTGGGCAAGGGTTAGGTGTATATCCCCTGTCCCTGGAGGCATGTCTATTAATAAATAATCAAGATTATCCCAAGCAGTTTGCCTAAGCAACTGATCAAGAGCTTGAGTAACCATGGGACCTCTCCAAACCATTGCTTGATCCTTTGGAACAAGAAAGCCAATTGAATTAGCTTGCAAATTATGTCCTAACATTGGTAGGAATTTCTGACCATCTAATGATTCAGGTTTGCCTTTAATTCCGAGCATTGTAGGAATACTAGGTCCATAGATATCAGCATCAAGTATACCTACATTTGCACCCTCGGATGATAATGCTAGGGCTAAATTTACGGTAGTTGTTGATTTTCCAACTCCTCCTTTTCCAGATGCAATGGCGACAATATTTTTTACACCAGATATTAGTTGAGTGTTACCTTCAGCAGAGTGACTTGAAATATTTGTGGTAATTTTTACTTCCGTTTCATATGAAGCATCAATTGATTTTATTAACCTTGCTATTTCAGAAGATAACATTTCATGTTTGCTTTGAGCTGGGAAACCAATCTGTAGTTCAATATCAACTTTGTTATCAATTACATCAATTTTTTTTAGCATCTCATAAGTAACTGAAATTTGATTGTCAGATTTATCATTAAGATCATTCAAAACTAGCTTTTTTATCAATTCAACATCCAAAATCACAAACTATTCTCCAAAATACATTAAATTAGTCCATCGAAAATCAAAACTGGCACTAAATCCCCAATTTTTACATTTACAGTATCGTGCTCAAGTATAACCAAACAATCAGCCTCACTCATTGAACTCAAAATACCAGAACCTTGCGAACCTGTTAATTTAACACAAGGACTATTATTCGAATTCTGAATTATTTTTGCTCTTCTATATTCGGTTCTACCAGGTTTTTTTTTAAAACTTTGAGCTGACTCTACAAGAATAAATTGAGATTTATACTCGTTAGAACCCATCATTTGTAAAATAGCCTCTCTAACAAAAATATAAAATGTAACCATGACTGCGACCGGATTGCCAGGTAATCCAAATAAAAGAGAAAAGAATTCACTTTGTTTATCTTTATCAGGCCAAACCTTTCCGAAAACCATTGGTCTTCCGGGCCTCATTGCAACTTTCCAAAAACACACATCTCCAATTTTTTTCATAACTGCTTTAGTATGATCTGCCTCACCGACCGATACACCTCCTGAAGTAATTATCACATCAGAGGAAACAGAGGCTGACAAAAGAGCATTTTCGAGCAAAACCGGATCGTCAGGTATGACACCTAGATCTACAATCTCAACACCAATTCGTTTTAACATACCAAAAATGGTGTATCTATTGCTGTCATAAACATAGCCTTCAGGCAAACTCTCACCAATGGATTTTAGTTCGTCACCAGTGGAAAAAAAGGTGACTCTCAATTTTCTAAAAACATCTACCTCAGGCATACCAAGGGATGCTAGAAGTCCCAAATCAGCGGGTTTCAAAATTTTTCCACTTTTTAATGCTGGTGTCCCTAGTTGTAAATCTTCACCTTTTAACCGCCTGTTATCAAATGGTTTGACTGCAGATCTCAAAAATTGTATTTTATTTTCAGAAACTTCGACAAACTCTTGAGGAATTACTGTGTCGCAATTTGTCGGCATGATAGCACCCGTCATAATTTGAAAACAAGATCCATCTAATTGATCAATGTTTTTTTTATTTCCAGCTAAAATTTGCCCAGAGACTTTTAATTCTATTATCTTGTTTTTTTCAAAAGAGAGAACTTTGCTATTAAATGCATAGCCGTCCATTGCCGCATTGTTATGTGATGGAACATTGATTGTAGAAATAACATCCTGAGCCAAAACTCTTCCTAGAGCATCCCTAATAGGTAATTTTTCAATTGTTAGATTTTTGGCAATTATTCTCGAAAAGGTTTTGATTATTTCTCTTCCGTCATCGACTCGCAATGATTCGGGGTCGTACCCTGAAAGACACGAAGTAACATGATCTAATGAAACAAGTACTGAAGAGGACAAAACTAACTCCTTAACTTTCTAATCCCTGGGATTTTAAATAATCATCATAACTGCCTTTGAAATCTTCAACGTGACCCCTACCATCAAGAATCCAAACTCGATCAGCTATTGCATTCACAAATTCTCTATCATGGGAGACAACTACTGCTGTTCCTGGGTATTTTTCTAATGCTAATTGTAATGATTCAATAGACTCCATATCTAGATGATTTGTTGGCTCATCCATAAAAAGAATGTTGGGTTTTTCTAACATTATCTTGCCAAAATACATACGATGTTTTTCCCCACCTGAAATTACATTCACAGCTTTACTAACCTCATCTCCAGAGAATAGAAGTCTTCCAAGAACTGACCTTAAAGTTTGGTCGTCATCATCATCTGAAGCAAAATTTTGCATCCATTTTGTCAAAGTTTCATTATCCTCGAAATCTGGGTATACATCCTGACGCATAAAGCTAATTTGAGCATTTTCCGCCCATTTACACTCCCCTTCATTTGGGTCAATCCCAAAAAGATTACTTCCTAAAATGCAAGATAGCAAAGTAGATTTTCCGGAACCATTTGGTCCAATAACCGCAATTTTTTCGCCAGCTTCAACTACTAATGAAACTTTTTTTAACACAGGGCTAGAGACTCCTTCAAAGGATTTTGAAATACTTTGAACATTAAACGCTTGTCTATAAAGTTGTTTTTTCTGCTCAAATCGAATGTAAGGATTTTGCCTCGATGAAGGCTTAACCGCCACGGTACCTGCTTGGAGTTTGTCAATTAATTTTCTTCGAGAAGTTGCTTGTTTGGCCTTAGATGCATTTGCGGAAAATCTTCTAACAAATTCTTGTAATTCTGAAACACGTTCTTTGCTTTTGGCATTCTCAGCCAGCATTTTAGCCCTAGCCTCAGATGAAGCGAGCATATAATCATCATAATTTCCCGGATATATTCTCACTTCACCATAGTCCAGATCAGCCATATGAGTGCATACAGAATTAAGAAAATGTCTATCATGAGAAATAATTATCATCGTGCAATTTTTATCGTTTAAAACTGACTCTAGCCACCTAATGGTATCTATGTCTAAATTGTTGGTTGGCTCATCAAGTAACAATATGTCTGGGTCTGAGAATAGTGCCTGAGCTAATAAAACTCTTACTTTTAATCCAGGAGCAACCTCACTCATCAATCCTCTTTGCAATTCAATACTTATCCCTGCTCCAGCTAATAATTCTCCGGCCCTAGCCTCGGCAGTATATCCTCCATATTCAGCATATTTTGATTCAAGTTCTGCAGCCATAATGTAATCGTCATCAGTAGATTCAGTATTTGAATATATATCATCCCGCTCTGTCATCGCCGCCCACATTTCTTCATGACCCATCATTACAACATCCAAGACTTTTAAACTCTCGTAAGCAAATTGATCTTGTCTCAATTTTCCTAATCTTATATTTTCCTCAATAACAACAGATCCAGAGGAAGGCTCGAGTTCCCCGCCTAAAATCTTCATAAAGGTTGACTTTCCACAGCCATTTGCACCAATCAAACCATAACGATTACCTTCTCCAAATTTGACTGAAACATTTTCAAACAAAGGTTTTTCTCCAAACTGCATCACTAGACTTATAGTAGAAATCATTAATTATTTACCCAATCAAAAGCATTTTTAAAAATTTGTATCCACGGAGAACTATCACCATAACAATGCCAATTATTCGGACGCCAGGAAAATTGAACATTTCTAAAACATCTCTCAGGGTGGGGCATCAATGCCGCGATCCTTCCATCATTTGACGTAAAACCTGTTAAACCTCCAGTCGATCCATTTGGATTGTCAGGGTATTTTTCCGTAACATTACCTTCGGGGCTGATGTATCTCATAATTGGTTGAACAACTTCATGTTTTTTTAAATAACTTGGAAATACAGATTTACCTTGACCATGGGATACAATGATTGGGATTTTTAATCCACTCATATTTTTAAAAAATAAAGATTCTGAATCTAGAACCTCAACAAAACATTGCCGAGATTCAAAACGTTCAGATTTATTTTCTTTGAATTTAGGCCATATTTCATTCCCTGGAATAATAGACTGAAGTTCGGTTAAAAACTGACAACCATTACAAACACCAAAAATAAATTTACTCTTGTTTTCAAAAAACTGTGAAAACTCATCTTTCAAAAAGCTATTTAATAAAATGGTTTGGGCCCAACCTTTACCTGCTCCTAAAACATCGCCATATGAAAATCCACCGCTTACTGCTAGACCATCAAATTGTGAAAGACTTATTTTTTTTGAAATTATATCTGACATGTGGACATCCCAAGCATCAAAACCAGCAACAATAAAAGCCGCAGCCATCTCGACATGGCCATTAACACCCTGTTCCCGTAAGATTGCGATTTTAGGCTTGACTGCCTTTTTCAAAGATATATTTTCACCCTGATCTATATTTTGCTTAATTCCAAGGATCAATAGCTCGTGTAGCTTGTTGGGAATTAAAATATTTTTTTCTAATGAATCGCAATAGTTCATAGAAAGTTCTTCTTCTTTTACACATTCTGGATTATCGCGTAAATTTTTGATTTTCAATGAAATATCGGACCAAACTCTTTGAAGCAATCCTCTTGGTTTTTTAAATATACATTTTGCATCACGATAAATCTCAACTGTATCTCTATCATTAAGACCTCCAATTTCAAAAACAAATTGCCCCAAATTATATTTTCTAAATACGTCCAGCAATGCTTTTCTTTTTTTCTTGCTGGTTTGAATTACAACCCCCAATTCTTCACTGAACAATGCCCTAAAGGTTAATTCATTTCTTTTGTGAAGAACTTGACTGGGTCGAATGTTAAAAGCACCCCAATCTTCCGCATAAGGATCAATAGTCAATAGATCAATATTAACTGTTATGCCAACTCTTCCAGCAAAAGCCATCTCACATAAAGTCGTAATTAAACCTCCATCAGAGACATCATGGTAGGCAAAAACCAAATCATCATTATCATCTGGATTATGTAAATCCGAAATGGCTTTAAAAAAGGATTTTAAAACATTTACACTTGTCAGATCTGGAGGCTCACCTCCAAATTTTTCATTTGCAAAGGAGAGAATTGAACCGCCCAATCTCTTTTTTCCATTAGATAAATCAACATAAATTAAAATTGGCTCTTCAACGCTACTGTCAAGTGTTGGTACCCATGATTTTCTAACATCGTCAGTTTTTGCTACGCCAGATAAATTGAGTGAGACTGGAGAAATTACTGATCTCAACGAATGTTTATCTTTCCATTCTGTTCTCATTGATAAAGAGTCTTTACCCACTGGAACAGATAATTCAAGTTGAGGGCACAATTCTTTTGCAAGAGCTTTTACAGCAACAAATAAAGAAATGTCTTGCCCTTGCTGACCGCAAGCTGCCATCCAGTTAGCACACAACTTTACATCTTTAAAATCTTTTATATAAGATGCTAATAAATTTGTAATTGTTTCCCCAAGTGCCATCCTCGAAGCTGCAGCTGGGTCTGCAATTGCTACTGGTGACCTTTCTCCCAAAGAAAAAACTTGCCCCCCAAAATTATTGAAGTCCCATAATACTATTGCATTATCAGCAACTGGAGTTTGAAATGGCCCAACCATCTGATCACGAGCAGTGAGTCCACCAACTGACCTATCACCAATTGTAATCAAAAAAGATTTTGAACCCACTGTTGGGTGACTTAATACTTGATCAATGCATTTATCTAACACCAAATCTTCAAAATTTAAATCGTCATAAAACCCTCCAATTTTACTCGTAAGCTCCCTAATGTTTGTTTCTGTAGAGTCCAACAAAAAATCCATAGAAATATTTACGGGTTTAGGTGACTCGTTTTCCTTGTTTTGTAGGTTTGATACAATTAACTGTTTTTTTTCAGTTGCCAATCCAATAACTGAAAACGGGCACTTTTCTCTCTCGCATATTTCTTTAAACATATTCAAATTTTTATCACCAATACAAAGCACATATCTCTCTTGAGATTCATTACACCAAATTTCAGCATCGGACATAGAAGAGTCACTAGTAATGATTTTAGTGAGCTCGATCTTTCCTCCCACACCTGAAGAATGTAGAATTTCAGGCACGGCATTTGACAAACCTCCTGCCCCAACATCATGAATAGAAAGTATGGGGTTTTGTTTGCCCATCGATGCGCATGCATTTATGACTTCTTGAGTTCTTTTTTGAATCTCTGGATTGCCCCTCTGAACAGAATTAAAGTCTAAATCTTCATCATTTTCTCCAGAATTCATTGAGGATGCACTTCCACCACCTACACCAATTTTCATACTTGGACCACCAATTACTACTAATAAATCACCATCAGATACAATTTTTTTTCTCGTATTATCTTCACTAATAACACCAATACCCCCAGCGAGCATAATAGGTTTGTGATAACCCCAATGAATATTATTATCAAAAAATTCAAACGACCTAAAATAACCAAAAAGTTGAGGCCTGCCAAATTCATTATTAAAATCTGCAGCACCCAGAGGACCCTTTATCATGATATCAAGTGGAGAACTCTGTCTTGTAGGCTTATGATGATTATCTGTAAAATTCAGAGAAGATACCGAAAAACCAGAGAAACCCGCCTTGGATTTTCCACCGATTCCAGTGGCAGATTCATCACGTATTTCACCACCGACTCCAGTAGCAGCGCCAGGAAAAGGACAAACAGCAGTCGGATGGTTATGAGTCTCAGCCTTAAAAACAGTATGTAAAATCTTTTTTTTGTGCTCATATTTAGTCGTTGATACATCGAAACATTCCAATGAATCAACAATAGAGCCCTCGATAATTGCTGCATTATCTGAATAAGCTAAAACAGTTCCAAAAGGTGTAGTTTTATGAGTATATTTAATCATTTCAAAAAGTGATTCAAGATGAGGTTTGCCATCAATAACAAGTTGAGAATTAAATATTTTATGACGACAATGCTCAGAGTTGACTTGAGCAAACATCATTAATTCTGCATTTGTAGGGTTCCTTTTTTTGGAGACAAAATAGTTAAACAGTAGATTTAGTTCTGTTTCAGATAGAGCCAGTCCTAAATCTTTATTAGCATTTTTTAAATTAGCAAAACCTTCTGCACCAAACACATCAGATTGCATGCGTATGCTTGGAGGCTCATAATCAAAAAAATTCGCTGGTAGTTTATTAATGTAGGCTTGCTCTGTCATACGATCGTAAAGATTAGAGACAAACGAACGTTTTATTTGGCTGTATCTTTCTATGGAACTTTCAAAAAAAGAAGTATGTGCATTAGGAATTGAATCTGAAAAATAAAACTTATAAAAAATGCCTCGCTCGATATTAACAATATTTTTAAATCCACACGATCTTAAAATGTCACTGGTTTTAGAGGCCCAAGAAGATTTGGTCCCCTCTCTTGGAAATACAGTCAGGAAATTAGTTTGAGATTCCTGAAAAAAAAGGTGATCATCAAACAAATCATTATGAAAAAGGGAAAGCAAATTTTTAACTGATAAAAATATTTTTTTTCGGGAGTTTTCTTTTTCGTCTTTAACTTGAAGGATATAGACCCAG
>MDTB01036430.1_pt1 | contig 13060 bp, 10 predicted proteins | sample 811161 | NCBI WGS metagenome assembly MDTB01 (sample SAMN05326650, study PRJNA326480) | marine metagenome | isolation source: seawater | place: Mediterranean Sea | collected 2009 | reverse complement strand
TTAATAACGGCGCACACTAGCTTCATATAAATAACATTCGAATTATTTATACTTCTTGAAGTGTGTACGACAATTTCTTTGCTAACCTAACCGTCCACACTTCTCTTCTTAAAAATTTACAATTTAAAAAAGCTAAGATTTTAATAAAAAAATCTAAAACACACCCCTAGCAATGGATAATTTACATTAAATATTACTAAAAAATGTGAAGCGCCGTTATATTACAAAAATAAGATAAATCAAGGCGTATATTGATCGTATATTGACAAAAAAACCCAATAGAATCAAAGCTTATTTGTTCCTATAAGTTGCAAAGCTAAAGTTAATTTTGTATATCAAAGCTTTACAATGTTTAAAGTCAAAATAAGTAATTATCTGTATTTTTCAAAGTTTTTTCAAAAATTGAGGTATTTATACAAAAGAAAAGACTTGTTAAAAACGTACTCTATTTACTTTTTTGGTTTACTGATTTTTTTTATTTTTTACACTTTTATACTTGATCAATTAAATGATTATACGAAAGTTAAAGAGAAAAACTTTAATACATTTTTAGAATCAGAAGAATTAAATGCTGCAAAAAATGAGTTATTTAATAATTTAAAGTCACCTTATAGTGAATTCAATCATGAAATAAAAAATAACGATACTATCACAAAAATTTTAAACAATTATAAAGTTTATAGCGGAGATATTAAAAGCGTAGTCGGAGAAATTAAAAAAAAAAACCTATCAAATATCTTTTCACGTAATGTGATGAAAATTGTTGTTAAGGAAGAGGCGGGTCTTAAAAGAATAGTGAGTATATTTTATCCACTAAGCCCAATAAAAAGTATAGACATCAAAAGAAATAAAGAAGAATTTGTTGTTACTCAAAATATTTTAAAACTGACTCCAAAAGAAGTGGTTCTTTCTGCTGAAATTAAAAATAATTTATACAGTTCAGCTATCAAAATTGGAATAGAACCAAACATAATTGTTGAATTTGCAAATATTTTTGGTTTCGAAGTTGACTTTCAACGGGATATTAGAAAAGGAGATAGGTTTGAAATATATTACGAAAAGTATGTAGATGATAACGACATTGTCAGGAATACAGGAAAAATAATTTATGCATCAATGTTTGTAAACAATAAAGAAATTTCATTGTACAATTTTAAATATAAAAATGACTCTGGGTACTACGATGTTAATGGAAAAAGTATTATCAAAGCTTTGATGAAAACTCCTATAAATGGTGCGAGACTGTCTTCATCTTTTGGAATGAGAAAACATCCGATACTTGGTTTTAACAAAATGCACAGGGGAACAGATTTTGCTGCTCCTACAGGAACACCAATAATGGCTTCGGGTTCGGGAACAATTTTAATGGCACAAAGATATAAAGGTTACGGTAATTATATTTTGATAAGACATAATTCCACATACAAAACTGCGTATGCACATTTATCAAAATTTAGAAAAGGTATTCGAAAAGGAGTAAAAGTTAATCAAGGAAATATTATAGGGTATGTAGGTTCAACAGGAATGTCTACTGGTCCTCACTTACATTATGAAGTAATTAAAAATGGAAAAAAAATTAATTCACAAAGACTAAAATTACCTACAGGAAAAAAACTAAGAGGTGACTCATTGAATAAATTTGAAGTTGAAAGAATTAAAATAGATGTAAGAATTGCATCTTTAAGGCCCGGCTAAACTACTAATTTTTTTAAATTAAGAATTTATTTTTTTTCTGCTAGATCAGTAGACTGGTCTTTTTTTTCACTACTAACAGAAACCTTTTGTTCTTTAGATCTAACATTTAATTCGGCTAATCTTCTGCTGTAATGTTCTGCGTGCTGAAGATAATTTTCGTGGAGAACTGGATCTCCAGAGCTTAAAGCATCTTTAGCTAACTGCTTAAATTTTTGAACGGTTTTTTCTACATTAAATGGATTTGTCATTGATCCATTGTTTCTATTAAAGTTGCCATTGATTTTTGACTGAAAGTGTCCGTTATTATTAGAGCTATGGTTATTGCTCCTCGTCCTAAAGCCATTCCTTTGTGATCTGGGTCTAAATCTTCTTCTTTGATCGCTCATTTTTGTATTTTTTTAAATTAATTTCTTATATTTGCTAATATGCATCTAACATTATTTTGATAATCTTTAACCAAAACCTTAATTGTAAAACCTTGATCTTTTAATATTTGAGAAACATCGTACTGCTGACCCTTACCTATTTCTAAAGCTAGCGTACCACACTTTTTTAAAATTGTTCTAGACTTGTAAATAACTTTTTTAATTACGTCAAGTCCATCATTTCCACCATCAAGAGCTAATTTGGGCTCAAATTTTTTAATATCTTCGCTCAAATTTTTAATATCTGCACTTTTAATATAAGGAGGATTTGAAACAATTAAATCAAATTTACTGCTATAAATCTCTTCAAATGGCTTGCAATAAAATTTTACTCGATTAAGTAAATCAAATTTTCTAGCATTAATCTTCGCGACATCAATAGCTTTACGTGAAATGTCCACTCCAATACCTCTGCTGTATTTAATATCACTTAAAATACTTAAAATTATGCATCCTGTTCCTGTTCCTATGTCTAAAAAAAATATCTTTTTATTCTTAAACATTTTTATAACACTTTCTGTTAAAAGTTCAGTTTCTGGCCTAGGTATTAAAGTATTTTTATTTACATAAAAGTCTTTACTCCAAAATTCTTTTTTCTTCAATATGTATGCTATTGGTTCCTTATCGGACCTCCTGTTAATTTTTTTGTTAAATTGATTTACCACTCTTTGAGAAACTTCAACATCTAAGTTAATCAATAAATTCTCTCTTTCTTTTTTTAATAAATCAGAAAGAATTAATTCAGAATCAAGTTGATGTGTTTTAATATCTTTATTTTTAAGATTATTTGAAGCTAGGTTTATAAGTTTAGTTATCTGCATTAATTAAGGTTATTTAGTTTAAGGTCTTGCTCTTTTAATCTTAATCCCTCATTCATCTCTTCATGAATTTCTCCACTTAAAAATTCTTCAAGTTTGTGTAATGTCATATTTATTCTATGATCCGTCACTCTACCTTGGGGAAAATTATATGTTCTTATTCTTTCAGATCTATCGCCACTTCCAATTTGACTTTTTCTATTACTAGAACGCTCTAGATCTTTTTTTCTTTTCTCTGCTTCATATACTCTAGACCTCAAAATTTTTAATGCTTTAGCTTTATTTTTATGTTGAGATTTTTCATCTTGTTGACTCACCACCACGCCTGTAGGCAAATGAGTAATTCTTACGGCGCTATCTGTGGTGTTTACTGATTGACCACCTGGGCCTCCAGCTCTAAATACATCAATTCTTAAATCGGACTCTTTAATTTGAATGTCCACTTCCTCTGCTTCAGGTAAAACTGCTACTGTTGCAGCTGAAGTATGAACTCTACCTTGAGTTTCTGTCTTAGGAACTCTTTGCACTCTATGTACTCCAGACTCATATTTAAGATAAGAGTAAATATTATTTCCATTAACCAAAAATATGACCTCTTTAAAGCCTCCGGCCTCACTTCTAGAAATATTAATGATTTCTAATTTCCATTTTTTTTTAGAACAAACTTTTTCATACATTTTAAATAAATCTGAACAAAACAAAGAGGCTTCTAGTCCTCCAGTTCCAGCCCTTATCTCAACTATTGCATTTTTATTATCATCCTCATCCTTGGGAAGTAAAAATATTTTTAGTTTATTTTCATAATCAATTTTTTTTTGTTTTAAAGTATTTAGCTCTTTCTCCGCTAGTTTAAGCATTTCATCGTCACTACTTTTATCGTTTAAAATTTGTTGTAAATCATTCTTCTCATTATCTAGATTAAGATATTCTTTTGCAAATTGTACAATGCTTCCTAATTCAGAATATTCTTTTGATTTTTTAGCATATGTTTTTGAGTCCACATTTCCAGTAGAAAGTTCTTTCTCTAACAAGGTGTGCCTGTCTACAATTGACTTTACTTTTTCTGAGGGAATCATTGATTAGTTTGTTTTTTCTTTTACTTTTTCTTCTACTAATTGAACTATTTGATTTATTATATCTGGGCCGGCCACTTTTGTATGGGGAACACCTGATAAATACAAAAGATTGTTATTATTTCCTCCTCCTGTTAGTCCTATTTCAGTCTGAGCTGCTTCGCCAGGTCCATTAACTACACATCCAATGATTGATAAAGTAATTGGTTTAGTTATATGAGAAAGCTTTTTTTCTAAAATTCTAACTGTATCTATTACAGGAAACGCTTGGCGTGCACATGAGGGGCAAGAAATAATCTGAACTCCTCTCGAACGAATATTTAATGATTTTAATATTTCATAACCAGCTTTTACCTCCTCCACTGGGTCTGCCGATAAAGAAACTCGAATTGTATCACCAATACCTTGCATTAATAATTGTCCAATTCCTATTGAAGATTTAATACTTCCAGTTAACAGTCCACCTGCTTCTGTAATTCCTAAATGAAGTGGATAATTAGTTAGATTTGAAATTTTTTCGTAAGCTCGAACTGCTAAAAAAACATCTGAAGATTTAACACTTATCTTAAAATTAAAAAAATTATTGTCTTCCATTAATTTTACATTATACATTGCGCTTTCAACTAAGGCATCGGGGCAAGGTTCTTTGTATTTTTCTAGTAAAGTTTTATCTAAAGACCCTGCGTTCACTCCCACTCTAATTGAGCAACCATGATCTTTTGCTGCTTTTATAATTTCTAATATTCTTTCATTTGAACCGATGTTTCCAGGATTAATTCGCAAACAACTTGCTCCTGCTTTTGCTGCCTCTAGGGCTCTCTTATGATGAAAGTGTATGTCCGCAACTATTGGTACATTCACTTCTCTAATTATTTCTTTAAGAGCTTGGGTAGAGGCTTGATCTGGACAAGATACTCTAACAATGTCAGCACCTGCTTTTTCTAGGTCATTAATTTGGTTAACTGTTGATTTAACATCTGATGTAATAGTATTGGTCATAGATTGAACTGTTATGAGTGAATTATTTCCTACTGGCACTTTACCAACCATAATTTGTTTGGTTTTTTTTCTTTTTATTATTCTATGAGGTCTTATATCCATTAAATTAATCTAACTTAAAAGCATTATGAAGTTTTTTAACAGCTTTTAAAGTATTCTTTTCATTAATTATTACTGATATCTTAATTTCAGAAGTAGATATAGCTAATATATTAATTTTTTCTTCGGCTAATGTTCTAAACATTTTATAGGTAACTCCTGGAGTAGTTACCATTCCAGCCCCAATAATTGATATTTTCGATACTTTACTATCTTTATTAATAGATTTAAATTTGACATTGCTCTTATTCGATTTAATTAATTTAATTGCTTTTGTTAGGTCTGACCTTTTAATAGTAAATGTGAGATCTGTTGTTTTTCCGTCTGGGGAAATATTTTGAATTACCATATCAACATTAATTGAATTTTTTCCTAAAGGTTCAAATATGTCTGCAGCTACGCCTGGTTTATCTTGTACTCCTAGTAAAGTTATTTTAGCATCATTTTTTGAATAAGTTACACCTGTTATAATTTTAGAATAATCTATGTTTTCTGAACTAAATATTTTTGTGCCCTCTTTTCCAGAAAAAGTAGATCTAACTTGCAAAGGAACATCATATAACATTGCTGTCTGCACCGCAGATGATTGCATAACTTTAGCTCCAAGCGAAGACATTTCAAGCATTTCTTCATATGATATTTTATCAATCTTTTTAGCTTTGGAAAAATTTTTAGGATCGGTAGAATATACTCCATCTACATCGGTATAAATCTCACAGCGATCAGTTTTAAAAATTTTTGCCACTGCGACAGCAGTTGCGTCCGAGCCTCCTCTACCAATTGTTGTTATTTCTAAATTTTTTGAAATACCTTGAAACCCTGGCAAAACTGCAACTCCATTTTTTAAAATAAATTTATTGATCTGTTCAACGTGAATATTTATTATTCTCGAATTACAATGTTCACCTTCAGTTAATATTGGTATTTGCCAACCCATCCAACTTTTAGCATTTATAGAAATTTCGTTTAACGCGCCTGCTAGCAATGCTGCTGTAACTTGTTCCCCTGAAGCCAACAAAACATCTAGCTCCCTTTTGCTAAAATCCTTTCCAATCATATTTGATTGCTTAATTAGCTCGTTTGTTTTTCCAGACATAGCAGAAACAACTACGATTACTTGATTGCCTTTTTTGTGTTCTTTTTTAACAATTTTCGCTGCGGCAATTATTCTCTCAATACTACCGACCGAAGTTCCACCAAATTTTATTACAATTTTAGCCATATTTATTTATTTATATTAGTTATAAATATCTTAATTTAGAAATTTAACAAGACAGTGTAAGATAAAACAATGAGTACAATAAATAAAGACGAAATTGAAAAATTTTCTAAACTAGCCGAGGAGTGGTGGGATATTAAGGGAAAATTTAAACCTTTGCACATGTTTAATCCTATTAGAATTGAATATATATTAGAAACTTGTAAGTCATACTTTAAAATAAAAGATGACAAACCTTTACCATTAAATAATTTAAAGATTTTAGACATAGGCTGTGGAGGTGGGCTAATAAGTGAACCAATGTCAAGACTTGGAGCAAATGTAACTGGAATTGATGCCTCTTATAAAAATATAAACGTAGCAAAATTACATGCTGCAAAAAATAAATTAAATATCAATTATAAAAATTTAGAACCTGAAAAATTAAAATTGAAAAATGAATTTGATATAATTTTAAATTTAGAAGTAGTGGAACATGTAAATAATTTAGATCTTTACCTACGGTCTTGTTATGAACTGCTTAAACCAAGTGGAATAATGTTTACAGCTACTTTAAATAGATCATTCACTTCTTATATAAAAGCAATCGTAGGAGCAGAATATATTTTAAGATGGCTACCAATAGGCACTCATGACTGGAATAAATTTATTAAACCAGAGGAACTTGAAAAACAGCTTACCAATTTAAATTTTGGTATAGTAGATATGACTGGACTTGGATTTAATCCTTTTTTTAAAGAATGGAAAAAAACTAGTGATTTATCTGTTAACTACGTTTTGGTGGTGAAAAAAAATTAGTTTTCTTTGTCATCTATCCATGGGATAGAGGCAAATTCGATTCCTTCCTCCTCTAATTCTTTTCTTTCTTCAGTATTAATTGTACCATATATATTCTTTTTTTTTTTATTATCATAATAAATATCTCTTACCTTTTCTGGAAATTTGTTTCCCACAAACTCAAAGTTTTTTTCTACAAATTTTCTTATTTTTATTAAATCTTTCTTAATTTTTAAAAATTCTTTTCCTTGAATTTGACCGTTGTTTTTGCTTATTTTTTTACTAATGACTCTAGGTGACATAATTGATTTTTCAATTTCTTTAGATTTGCAATAAATGCATTCTAAAAGCTTGCTTTTTTTTAACTTTTCAAATTCTATTGAATTAGTAAACCAACTTTCAAACTCGTGTTTTTTTTTACATTTTAAAATGTATTTAATCATAAATTTAAATAATTAACTTTTTTTTAATTTTTAAGATCTTTTGTAATCTGCATTAATATTTATATAATCATGAGTGAAATCACAAGTATAACAAAGATACTCGTCTTTTCCTTGATTTAGGTCAATATTTATTTGTATTGAATTCCATTTCATATATTCTTTCAATTTATCTTCATCGTAACTTTCAGAAATTTTACCTTTCTCAGCAACTAAGAGTTCTCCTAATCTTATAGTTAATTTTTTTGAGTCAATCTTTTCGCCAGACTTTCCTATTCCCATTAAAATTCTTCCCCAGTTAGGATCTTCTCCCGCAACAGCAGTTTTAACTAAAGGAGAATTTGCTATTGAAAAAGCAATATTTTTTGCTTTCTGTAATGATTTTGCATTAGAAACTTTAACTGTAATAAATTTTTGTGCCCCTTCTCCATCTACAACAATTTGTTTTGCTAATTCTAAACAAACATTTTTTAAAGACTCTTCAAATTTTTTAAGTTCATTACTTGAAACAGTATTTAATCCAGCAACTTTTATTTTTTTTGTAGAAAAAATTGCAACCATATCATTAGTAGATGTATCGCTATCTACAGTTATGGCATTAAAAGTATCTGATAAAGCTTTTTTTAAAATTTTATTCAAAATATTTGATGAAATATCTGCATCGGTAAATAAGTAGGAAAGCATTGTAGCTAAATTAGGTGCAATCATACCCGATCCTTTTGCTATCCCACAAATTCTTACTGTTTTTCCAGCTAATTTAATTTCTTCAAATGCCATTTTTGGTTTTGTGTCAGTTGTCATTATAGCTGAAGCAGATTTCATCCAAATTAACTTGTTTTGATTGGTTCTTAAATTGTCTACTAAATTTTGAATAGAATTTTTTATTTTTTCAACTGGAAATTTTTCTCCAATTACTCCTGTTGACGCAAATAATAATTCTTTTGTTTTAACTTTATATATTTTCTTATCTCTAGTTATTTGTTCTCTTTTTGTAAGTGTCTCTGCTAAAAGCTTTCCTATATCATCAAGACTTGACAGTCCCTGTTTGCCAGTAAAAGTATTTGCGTTTTTAGTGTTTACCATTAGAGCTTTTATATTTTTCTTAGTATTTTGTTTGTTCCAGGTAATGGTTTCTGAAATGATTGTATTTGCAGTATATGCCACTGCATAGTTCGCTCCATTTTTAAAATAAAATAAAGCCAGGTCGTCTCTTCCATTTTTATATAAATCAGCCGAGACTGATGAAACCTCGAGTCCTTCTATGTGTTTAAGTTCTTGAAACTCTCCCATTTTCGATAGTTTTCTGCCAGGATCCAAGAAGTTTTTTAAATTTATTGTCATAATTATTGTTTAATTTAAATTATAAATACATATATAGAGGTATAAGAATAATGAATATTTAACCAGTTAACATGAATTTATTTACAAAAACTCTTAATAAAATATTTAAAAGTGGCAATCAACAAGAATTAGATAAAATAAAACCCTTGGTTGCTGAGATTAATAATAAAGAGTCCTTAATTAAGTCTTTAAAGGACGAAGAATTTAAAGAAAGAACACATATATTAAAAAAGAGCCTAAAAGAGGGCCGAAATTTAAACTCATTAATTCCTGAAAGTTTTGCGTTAGTAAGAGAGGCAGCGAAGAGAGTCTTAAATGAGAGGCATTATGATGCCCAGTTAGTAGGAGGTATAATTCTTAATGATGGTAAAATCGCCGAAATGAAAACTGGGGAAGGTAAAACTTTAGTCTCCACTTTGCCAGCTTACTTAAATGCTCTTACAGAAAATGGTGTTCATATAGTAACTGTAAATGATTACTTGGCAAAGAGAGATTCGGAATGGATGGGCAAAGTTTTTAATTTTTTAGGTCTTTCTACAGGGTGTATTGTTAATGACTTAGATGACCAAGAAAGAAAGAAAAATTATTCTTGTGACATAACTTATGCAACAAACAATGAACTTGGTTTTGATTATTTAAGAGACAATATGAAATATGAGCTTTCAGAAATGGTTCATAGAGATTACAATTTTTGTATAGTTGATGAAGTTGATAGTATATTGATTGATGAATCAAGAACGCCTTTGGTTATTTCAGGAAGAAGTGAGGATAAAAGTAATTTTTACAATCTATCAAACGAATTTATAAAAAAACTACAAAAAACAGATTATGAAATCGATGAAAAAAATAAAAATTCTATTTTAACCGACATTGGTATCGATAAAATTGAGAAGCTTGCCGCAAGCAGAGGAATATTAAAAAATAATAATTTTTACGATCCATTAAATTTAGATCTTGTTCATCATATTAATCAAGCTTTAAAAGCTAATTTTTTGTTTAGTAAAGATGTTGATTACATCGTTAGAGATAATAAAGTAGAGATAATAGATGAATACACAGGACGTATACTAGAGGGTAGAAGATTTTCTGATGGATTACATCAGGCAATAGAAGCGAAAGAAAACACCACAATTCAAGAGGAAAACCAAACCTTGGCTTCAATTACTTATCAAAATTTCTTCAGATTATACAAAAAACTTTCCGGAATGACAGGAACAGCTTTTACGGAAGCAGAAGAATTTTTTGATATCTATAAATTAAATGTTGTAGCAGTTCCAACTAATAAACCTATGATTAGAAAAGATGTTAACGATCAAATATTTAGAACTGAAAATGAAAAATATTTAGCTATTACAAATAAAATACTAGAATGTTACTCTAAAGGACAACCAGTCTTAGTGGGAACAACAAGTATAGAAAAATCAGAAAAAATATCAAAAAATATTGCAAAAAAAAATATTAAACATAATGTATTAAATGCTAAGCATCACGAACAAGAAGCAAAAATAATTTCTGAAGCCGGCAAAGTAAATGCGATTACAATAGCTACTAATATGGCTGGACGAGGAACAGATATTCAACTTGGTGGAAATAAAAATATTTCAGAAGAAAATATAGAAGATCTTAAAAAGATTAAAGCTGAGAAAGAAAAAGTTAAATCGCTAGGTGGACTTTGTATAATAGGAACAGAAAGACACGAAAGCAGAAGAATAGATAATCAATTAAGAGGAAGGTCTGGAAGACAAGGAGACCCGGGTAATTCTATATTTTACATTAGTCTTGAAGATGAGTTGATGAGAATATTTGGCGCTGGTTCAATGGATAACGTATTAAAAAAATTAGGACTTAAAGAAAATGAGTCGATAGATCACCCATGGATTAATAAAGCTATGGAGAGAGCGCAACAAAAAGTTGAAGGGAGAAATTTTGAAGTAAGAAAAACATTAATAAAATTTGATGATGTTATGAACGATCAAAGACAAGTTATTTTTAGCCAAAGATTAAAAGTTTTAAAAAATAATAATATTTCTGAAACCTTAAATTCATTTTTAGATGAATTATTAGTTACCTTTGTTAACTCAAAAGATAGTTTTAATAAAACTAATGATAAGAAAGAATATCTTAGCTCAATCAAAAATGTAACAGGCAATATAATTAGTGACGAAGAACTTCTAAATTTAACGAAGTTAGATCAGCAACAATTTAAAAAAAAATTTACAAAATTGTACGAAAATAAAAAACAAGAAAGAATTAAATTAGTGGGCGAAAATCAAAATAACGATATAGAAAAAAAAATTTTCCTTCAAATTATTGATTTTTCTTGGAGATCCCATCTACAATACCTTGAACAGCTTAGACAAGTAATAGGCCTTAGAAGTTATGGTCAAAAAGATCCTTTATCGGAGTTTAAAAAAGAAGCTTTTAATTTATTTGAAGGACTTCTGGAAAAAATAAAGATCGAAGTTATTAAATTTTTGTTAAACATTAATTTGGTGGTTAATAAAGAAGAAAAAACTGAGGAAAAAGAAACCAAATATAATAAAGTTGGAAGGAATGATAAGTGTCCTTGTAATTCAGGTAAAAAATTTAAACACTGTCATGGAAGTATTTAATTATCAAAATTTTAAATTTTTTTAAATGCGTCTAAAGCTTTAGCTCTTGCTACTTCGTGCTTAACTAGTGGAAACGGATAATCTCTTCCTAGTTTAAAATTTTTTTCATCATTTAGCTCCCAAGGCTTATGTATATATTTTTTTGAAATATGTTTTAATTCTGGAACCCACTTTTTTACATAATCTCCTTCTTTATCAAATTTTTCCCCTTGGAGTATTGGATTAAAAATTCTAAAATATGGAGCAGCATCAGCACCGCTTCCTGCAACCCATTGCCAACCTGCAACATTGCTCGCCTCACTGTAATCTAGCAAATGATTTCTAAAATATTTTTCTCCTTCTTTCCAATTTATTAACAAATGTTTAACTAAAAATGATCCAACAATCATTCTTACTCTATTATGCATCCATCCAGTTGTATAAAGTTCTCTCATGCCTGCATCTACTATTGGGTAACCTGTTAAACCTTTTTTCCAAGCTAATAAAAATTTGGTGTTTTTTTCCCAAGGGAATTTATCGAATTTTTTTGAATAATTATTTTTTAACATGTGCGGAAAATGATTTATTAACATATGATTAAATTCTCTCCATCCTATTTCGGCTAAAAATTTTGACGTCCCAATTGTTTTCTTGGCGCTCTTACACTCATTCCAGATTGTTTCAACGTGAATTTGACCAAATCTAATAAAGGGCGATAATTTTGATGTTCCAATTATATTTGGAAAATTTCTACCATCAGAATAATTAACAATTCTATACTTAATAAAATTTTTTAGCTCTTTTAAAGCACTTTCCTCGCTTGGTGACCATATATTTTCAAAATTTTTGTACCAATTTTTTTTTGGTAATATTTCACTAGTGGTCGTATTAATTTGAAAATAATTTTTTTTTCTCGTGCATTTTTTTAACATTTTTTCTTTTGACGGAATTTTTTCAAAGTAATATTTTTCTGCATTCTTCCAAAAAGGTGTGAATACTTTAAATGGAGTACCATCTCCTTTTTTTACTTCATCTATTTCATTAAGAGTATTACCTTTGAAAATTTTAAATGGGATATTATTAGTTTTTAAATTTTTGGAAAGGTACTTGTCAAATTTTAAATAATCTGGTTCATAAACTTTATTCCAATAAATTGATATTTCCTTTTTTTTTAGCAATTTATCAAAAAAAGCTTTGAAAGAATCTGTTTTTATTATTTCAAGATTTATGTTGAAATCATTTAATTTTTTTTCAAAATTAACAAGGGATTTACTTAACCACCATTTTTGAGCTTCTTGATTGTCGTAAGTTGTTTTTTTATACAAATAAAAGACTACTACCTGTTCATGATTTTTTGTAGCTTCTGCTAAACCATAATTTTTTGTAATTCTAAAATCGTTCCTTAACCAAAACAATCCTGTTTTTTTAACCATATTATTTTTATAATTAGCAGATAAAATATTATTTTTCGATGTGTAAAAGTAATTTGTGGTGGCCTTGGTTTGAATCGCACAAACGACACATACCTTTTCAGGGTACTGCTCTACTACTGAGCTACAAGGCCTAAAATCTAAAAGTAATTC
>MDTB01208529.1_pt1 | contig 13061 bp, 13 predicted proteins | sample 811161 | NCBI WGS metagenome assembly MDTB01 (sample SAMN05326650, study PRJNA326480) | marine metagenome | isolation source: seawater | place: Mediterranean Sea | collected 2009 | reverse complement strand
TAACTGTTTCGATCGCCAACATTGTTTCAATGGCAGTGTTGCGCTGGCTCTCGTTCAATGGACTAACCCCTGAGGCGGCGCAGTCTCTGAATTTAGCCTTCAGATCACTCATGCTCATTGGATTTTCAAGCGTGCCTGGCGTATGCGCGGCGTGATGGGTCAGGCGACGGCCATCCCGCGTGTGTATTTCCAAGTCGCAAGGCGCAAATTTACCTGGTCAATCGGATTCAACAACGACCTTTATCTTCTTAACCAGGGCATTGATAACCGGATCGGGAATGACATCAGGTTGGATTTCCGCGATGCCAAGTTCGCGGCGTTGTATCGCACATGCGATAGAATACTGAACTGAGAATTGTGCAGCGACTTGTGGATTGGAGCCCACATCAAATTTTCCGCCTACCAAGCCGTCCATGAAAGGAGAAACAGTTATGGTTATCGCATCAATATCTTCGTCCTTCAGATTGTGTTCATCTGCCAGCCTCAGAGCAGCGTCGATCGCGACGTGGTTTGCGGTGCAGCTTGGATATTTGTTTGTAACTGTTTGAATCGTCACATAGCGCTCACCCAACCCATCAAGAAGCGTCCTCGTCTCACCTTCGCCATAAAGGGCGTAAAACCCGTGCTTTCCTTCAAAGACTTCACGGGGCGCTGTGATTCCATTTTTTGCGGCGTGGGCTGCGAAGACTCCGGCCCGCGCTGCAAGCCCGGAAAGCATCCGCTTGACGACGCTTTTTTCCACCAGCGCCTGGTGTGTGCCGGACGCTTGTGCAAAGGCGAGCCCCAGTGCATGTGCCGTCGCCTCTTCATCAAGGTCTAGTAATTTCGCAGCGGCAGCAGTAGCACCAAACACTCCATGTCTTGCTGTGTTGAACCAACCTTTATTGCCAGCCATCGCACCCCCCGATCGGAATTGGCGCAAGACATAATTTTGTGCCACAATTGTCGTAGATGAAGGACTATCTCTTGACGCGCGCTACTCCTGCAACAGAAAGGTGCATTGCATGCGGATTCTATTTACCATTTATCGCCTAGATTACGCTGATCATGTATCCATCGGTTATCTTTCGGCAGTGGCCAAAAACCTGGGGCACCAAACCTGGTTCTGCAATCTATCAACAGATGACCTGGAGGAACAGATAGCCTTCATTAAGCCGGACCTTGTAGCCTACTCTACGAATGTATTTGGTTTCGACGCTTTGGTAGCCGCCCACAAGGCAGCTCGGGCCCGCTTCGAGTTTACTTCAATTATGGGTGGTCCACATGTCACGTTCTTTCCTGACACCTTCAAAGGTTCTGGCGCCGATTTCTACTGCCTGGGCGAGGGAGAGGGAGGATTCCATGACTTCTTAGTCGCGATGGACTCAGGAAAGGGGTATGAAGAGGTCGGCAATTTGCTTGGTGACGGGTTCCGCAATCCACTGCGTCGTACGGTTGATCCATTGGATCAACTTCCTATGCCAGACAGGTCCATAACACTCGAAACCACCTTCCTTCGAGATACGCCAAAGAAGACGTTCTATGCATCTCGCGGCTGTCCATTCCAATGCACATATTGCTGTATCGACATTTACAATGAAATGTATCGCGGGAAGGGCAAGACCTTCCGTCGATTCTCGCCAGAGAGAATTCTTGAAGAGATAGAGATGGTTGGCCGTGACTACAATATGGATTTCATCAAGTTCGGTGATGATCTATTCGCTATCAAGGCTGATGATTGGTTAGAGGAATTCACTACGGAGTATGCTCGGCGCGTAGGTAAGCCCTTTAACTGCTATTTACGCTTTGACACCGTCGACAAGGAGCTGGTCGATATGCTGAAAGGTGCTGGCTGCCATTCCGTTCACTTATCAGTGGACTCAAGCTCCGATTATATCCGCGAGGAAATCTTGGGCCGGAGGATGCGTAAAGGCGTGGATATCCCCGAACGGCTTAAGATGATCCGCGATGGTGGCATAGAAACCTGGGTGAACTACATGCTAGCTGCCCCCGAATCGACCATCGATTTGGACCTTGAAACAATTGAGATCAGCCGCAAAGGTCGGGTGAGCTATCCAGCTTATTCCGTTACCGTCCCCATGGAAGGAACGGCGCTTTTTGATCGCGCTGTTTCCCATGGCTTGATTGATGCGAGTGCCCATCGTTCCGATATGACGGGCTGTCACGAGAAATCTATGCTCAACAGTTTCACAGACACAGAGAAGTCCTTACAACTCAACATTTACCTTACAGGTGCGTTGATATCAAAGTTACCACCTATTCTTGCAAAAATAGCGATCGCTCTGATTAAGGTGATCCCACCGAACCGATTTTTCCGGTTCATCCGCCAACGTTTTTACCAATACTCTATCGAGAATGTTATCTTTGACCTCCATGCTGAGCCCAAGAAATCCCTATTTGACCCTGCGGCCCTATGGAACCGCTACCTTCCGAAGGCCGTGAGGCCACTGGGTCGGTTTCAAGACGATGTGGGCGCAGGCCATTGAGGCATCGGCCTAATGGTTTCCATCGCTATAGTTGTACCATCTTGGCGCTATTGGACCGATCCATTGAAGTTTCAGCCGCTAGCGGAACTCCATTACGCGACACTAATCTTGGAACGATGCGCAGACGTCACAGTATCTGTAATTGATCTGCGTCGAGCGGCGGGTGATCCGCCCACTCGCATTAACACTGCGTGCGATGCTTACCTCTATTGGGTTTGCAAATCCGCCGACGCACTCGAAATTCATCATCATGTTGCACACTTGCGTCTGCGTTTTCCCGAGGCCAAGCATCTAGCCGGTGGGACCCACGTAGAGCACATGGCGGACAGATCGGCGGAGATCTTCGATGCAATCTTCCAAGGGTCGGGGGAATTGGCCTTACTAAAGGCTGTCGAAGACCTCCGCAACGGCAGGCTTCAAAACCGTTACATCACTTCGACCCCTTGCCATTTTCGCGACTTCTCGCATCCACGAAGGGATTTCATTCCCACAGAGCGGATAGTCAATCAAGAGCACTTCAAAATGTATGGCGGCGTGGCAGGTACCGGCGCCTATTTTTCTCGCGGTTGCGGCTTCAAATGCCGTTTCTGCGTATATAACAATCCACCAAATTTCGAATACCGTGACGGCAACCAGATTACCGATGAGATCGAGTATCTTAAGCGGGATTACGGGATCAAAGGCGTTAACCTCCGGGACGAGGTCTGCATTCCAATCAACCGCCGCCATGCAGTCACGTACCTGGAAGCCATCGGAAAATGCGGGGTCATCTGGAAAGGTCAGTCGGTGCCCTTCGGGTCAGAAGACATGGTCGTCTTGGCCGCCGAAGCGGGGCTACAAGAGGTGGCACTCGGGATTGAGAGTGTAGACTCCGATCAGGTCCTAGAAATCTCGAACAAGCCTTCAAAAAGTATCGACAATAACCGGCGCTACATCGAACTTTTACAAAAGCACGGTATCAAGGTTAAGGTCTGCCTGATCTTTGGTTTGCCAGGAGAGTCGTCTCGCGTGGTCGACCGCACCATCCAGTTTCTTGAGAACGTGGCTCCCGATTTCGTTGCGCTATCGGGTTTTGATCCAGTACCCGGATCCGCGTTTTACCAAACCCCCGCGGCCTATGGAATCCGGACAATCGAAGAAGACCTCTCCAAGCACACCCATCTCATTCACCGGTTCGGCGACGAGGATGACGATCTGGGCCTACCCTTTGAGTTTGAACCTCAAGGCCCTTGGGGTCCGGCACTGTCGAGGAAACAAATTCGCGATAACATTAAGACAGTTCAGTCCTGGCTGCGCGAGCGCAACATGTCCTACTGAACCGCGCCTAGACGCGCCGTTCCCCAATCATTCGACGATGAAGTAAGAGACGCGGGAGGCGTAGCGGTAACGTTTAAGCCGGATATTATTAAGTCCAAAGACCTCCATGACAGCCGCCGTCTCACCGGGCGAGTCATGATCGTTCAGTTCGTCAAAACCCAGGACTGATCCCTTTACCAACCTGGGTTTAATCGCTTCCAGACATTTCTTTGTCGGCTCATAAAGGTCGAAATCAAAGAACGCCAGTGCAACGATCGTCTCCGGATAAGCCTCTAGGTATTCGTGAATAGTCTTGGTAGCATCGCCAGCTACGAATTCGTATTTTTTAATATGGCCGAGCGGATTATCGTGTTCCTGACATTCCATTATCTGATCGAGATAAGGCAGATAGTCATCGGTCACCGAGATGGAGCCTTCCTTCATGATCCGGGAGCTTCCATCTTTCTCGCTAATCGACGGGAAACCAGAGAACGTGTCAAATCCGATAATCTTCTTATGCCGATTGAACGGCTCGTAAATTCCCCTTAGTGCCGTGAATACCGACATGTTCTGGCCCCACCGGGTACCGAAGTCCATAACCACGCCTTGTACGTCGATAGCCTGGCGGAAGATATGATCCAGGAACAAAAGCCGCGACAAAATCTTCGAATTTAAAAAGAGACCCAAATTGGCGATCTTGGAATGATCGGGAACAGGGGACTCTATGAACAAATCGACAAAGCGTTGTCGCGTGGCCTTCTCATGATCAGAGCCGAAGTCCAGGTTCCCAGTGGTGATTTTTTCGGTCGTGCTGTCGTCGTTCATGATCCGCCTCATCCGGTCAACTAGTGAAAAACGCGCGCATTTCCGTTTCGATAGAAGGAGCATCAATACCGTAGTGCCGATGGATTTCCTCGCGTCCGCCATACACATAGGCGTATCCCAGTTCATGATCTAGGCCGAGCCGTTTCACCGGCACCATGCAACCTGCATCGCTCAGTGTTTCAATCACGGCGGAGCCGAAACCGCCTGGCAGGAAGTGCTCTTCCAGAGTTACAATGCGCCTCGCATCGCTGACAGCACCAAGCAGCGGTTCGCGCTCAATGGGGAATCGAAACACGTCAAAATGTCCAACGTCTATGCCGTCGCCGGCCAGGTTTTCGATCGCTGCCCGGCTCCAATGGCTCATAATACCTGTGGACAAAACGACGCATTCCGACCCCGAACGCAATCTCTGCAGGCTACCGTTCAGCGCTATCCCTTTATGGGAAATTTCCGGAAAGATATCTTTGTCCAAGCGGATATAGGTTGCACTGGTTCGTTTGACGCAGATATCTGGCAATTGACCGGCCATGGCAGCATCCGTCGTGTTGAAGATCGTAATATGCGGAAGGCTGCGCAAAATCGACAAGTCCTCCACCAAGTGGTGGGTCGGTCCATCCAGGGCGTAGCTGTATCCCGTCCCCATGCCAACCACATGTATGGGAATGTCCATGATACCGGCGTTGACACGGATTTGCTCTAGGCATCGAAGCGTCATGAACGATGCGATCGCATAGGCGAAGGCCTTCTTACCCTCTAGGGCTAAACCGGCGGCGATCGATATCGCATTCTGCTCGGCGATTCCTACGTTCACGAACTGACCAGGAAGATCACGGCGGAATTGGTCAAGCGCTGGCGCGGCCATGTCGGCAACGACAAGGACGATGTCGCTATCCTCACGAGCAATTTCATAAAGTCGCTGAAAGAAGACGTCACGTTGCGTGGTCCAGTTCATGACGCACTTCTCTCTTCCAAATCGTTCAGCGCTTGAGCGGCGGCATCACCGCTCGGCGCCATCCCGTGCCAGGACGGATCGTTTGCCATTGACGCGATCCCGTTCCCTTTAACCGTGTCGGCAATGACCACCAGGGGCTTACGTGATCGCCGCGAGCGGACATCGTCCAGCGCTTCCATGATGGCTGGCATGTCATGACCGTCGATCCTACGTACGCGAAACCCAAAAGACTCCCACTTATCATGAAGCGGTTCGAGGGCTACCATATTTTCCGTGAAATCCATGGTGCAGGCCGCATTCCTGTCGATGATGGTGACCAAGTTGTTAAGTTGGTTATGCGCGGCAAACATCGCCGTTTCCCAGATAGAGCCTTCATAGAGTTCGCCGTCGCCAAGGACCGCGAAGACCATATTATTCCGCTGATCCATTTTCAGCGACAACGCCATGCCCGCGCCAACGCAATAAGCCTGGCCCAGGGATCCAGCGGTGACCTCCACGCCCGGGACCGTCTTTTGCAGGTGCACGCTGAACGCACCACCCTTGCGGGTGAAACTAGCGAGAAGTTGCCGGTCAAAAAACCCCCTATCGGCCAGAAGCGTATACAGCGCCGGACTGGCTTGCCCCTTACTCAGGATGAAGCGGTCGCGGCCCGGCCATTCGGGCTGATCGGGATCGACCTTCAGGACACCGCCGTAATACAGTGCAACCAGGATATCCATGCACGACACGGATGACGTGACATGCCCCTTCCCGGCATCGATGCACATCTCGAGCATCGCGCGGTTAAGCTTATGAACCTTTTGTTCAAGCACTGATATAGGATCGGGCATTCGCACGCTCACTTTTAAACCGTTTCTAGCTTCCGAAACCAAGACGCTAACGCACCCAACAACGGGCCACTTGGGCAATTTTTGCCGACATCCACATATCTACTTCAAAATACTGGAAACTTAAAACTCTAATCTATTCTCGAGATCTAGCCCTCCGGGTCCTCGTTCGTAATTACCGCGCATCCTTTGTGGTCAAAATCGAAGTCAACCAACATATGTCCCGCCATCGCCCGGCGCACCGCATCTTGGCGATCAGGCGGCGCGCAAAGCAACATGAAGCCGGTGCCACCTGCCCCCAGAAGCTTGCCTCCCCAAGAGCCGTTCTCGCAGGCACGAGCATAGATATCATCCACTGTTTCATTGCTGACGCTCTGGCCCAGACGGCGTTTCAGTTGCCAGGTTTCGTCGAGCAAGCGGCCAAACTGATCTAAATTACCGTGACCGGTCAAAATTTCGATCGCCGTATCGACATGTCCATGTATTTCGCGCAGTTCAGATTTGCGCCGGCTAATATTCGAGATCACCTCTCCAGCGATGTCAGATGCGTAACGCTTGCGTCCCAGGTAAAAAAGCATCAAGTGAGCTCTCAGGTCTCGGGCCCGTTCAACGCTCATGCTCACAGGATTGATCTCAACCGCCGCCCCGGGACCGAACCGTATGTGATTCAATCCGCCAACACTCACAGCGATCTGGTCCTGCGAACCGACATTTTCACTAAGGCATTCCTGCTCCAGTTGGATCGCATTTTCATACAGCGCACGTGCATCCAACCGCTTCCCTTTAAGGGTGCTCAACGCCTGGATCAATCCGGCAGCGAAGGCCGAGCTTGAACCCATGCCACTGCGCGCCGGCAATTCACCATGGTGGTTGACCTCGATCCCACGCGTATCGTCGAAGCCCATCATCACAAGCGCTTCACGCACAGCCGGATGGCGTATATCAGAAATTGATGCTACCACCTCGATGCTTGACCAAACGATCCGATGCTGGGGCGGAAAGAACTCGGGAAAGAACCGGCAGGTCACGTAGCAGTATTTGTTGATCGATGTAGACAGAACCTGCCCACCTTCGTCGCGGTACCACGCGGGATAATCCGTCCCGCCGCCGAAGAAAGATATCCGATAAGGTGTTCGGGTTACGACCAGGCTCACACGGCGCCCTCAGCAATCCGGCCACGCTGATAGTCAAGGAGGTCACCTAGCGTCTGTTCCAATTCGATTTCGGGCATCCAGCCAGTTGCGCGCCGAAAGGCGGAGATATCGGGAACTTGCAAGGTCACGTCGGATGGCCGAAGCAATGCCGGATCGACAACATGCTCGATAGGCACCCGGGCCATGCCCTTAAGAATGTCCAAGACGTCTCCGATGGTCACTGTCCGCTCCCCGCCGATGTTGTAAACCGAGCCTGGCGGACATTTTTCCAACAAGAGCCAATAGGCCCGCACCGCATCACGGACATCGGCGTAGGTCCGAACACTGTCCATGTTGCCAACTCGCACGGGACCCGACTGATGCCGCGCTTCGATCTTCGCGATCTGGCAGGCGAAAGCGCTTTCCGCGAATACGTCGCCACGCCGGGGGCCAGTGTGCGTAAACATGCGGGTCCGCAGTATCTTTAAGCCATAGGAAAGGCCATATTGATAGGCGATCATATCCTCGCCTACCTTGGAAACGGCATAGGGGCTGGCTGGCCTGAACGGCTGGCTTTCGGAAATCGGGAGATCGTTTTCCTCAACTTGACCATAGACCTCGGAAGAGGAGCAGACGTGAATGCGCGGATGCCCCCCACTCAACCGAACCGCTTCGAGTAAGTTCGTAGTCCCCAAAACATTGGTCGCCAGGGTATCCACTGGCGCGCTAAAACTTGTCGTGACGTAAGATTGGGCGGCCAAATGAAAAATGCGGTTGGGCGCAGCCGTGTCCAGTAACCGCATCAGCGACGCTAGATCTGTGAGATCGGCGTGATGCAACCGAATACGTCCGTCCAGGTGTCGGATGTTTTCAATCGGACTGCGCCAACGGGTCAGGCCGTGAACTATCACTTCCGGATGAGCGTCAAGGATATAGTCGGCAAGATGGCTGCCCACCATGCCGGTCACGCCCGTTATCAGCACCTGCACCGAGCACCTCCAGGAGGCTAATTTTCACCGAATATTATGCCCAATAATTTAATGATTTGCTAGGTAATCGACCGCTAAACTATGATTCGTTGCGATTTTCATTGGCCAACGGGACGTACACGCAGGCATGGATACTGGCAGCCATCTTCCGTACGCGGCCGACTTGGACATCATTCAATTTTGCCGAGAAAATGACTTTCATGTTCGGCCCCATGCATTTTTCCGAAATATGGAAAAGCGCTGGCCGTTCGTACTTTGCGAACTTCGAGACGCCACTGTCTTAGGCAGGGCCTTCACGCCCGTTTGTAACAATGTTCTGCTATCCGATTGCCTCAGCTATTTTGGCCCTACCCAGCTGAAACGGCTGGCCCAGCGCAGCGACGACGCGCCTTGGCGAACCGGGCACGTCGAGAAGGCCTTCCTTCTGGGTGGCGACCGCACTTTTGGCCATACGATCTCAGCCATTGTCATGCGCACTTTATACCTGCAGTTGTTCGACCATCTCAAGGAGCTACCCGTGATCTCGATGGCCGGTATGCCCTCGACCTGCTATGAGATTTTTAAGATATTTGGGTGTCCCAGTGAACGTTTAATCCTGCTCCAAGACGACGACGCACTCGTCTGTGATGAGCTTTATGTGCCGACGGTGACAGGAGGTGTACCGCCGGAGGGCGACGTATGGTCAATCCCAGGCGAACTTACCCGGATTTATCGTGACCTAATCGTTGGCGCTTGCGGCGGCCCACTTCCCGCGGAGCCCAGCAAGGCGGTCTATATCGTTCGTGGTGATACCAAAACCAAGCTTGTTCTGAACGATATTCAGGTTATCGCTTTCCTGGAAGGCCGCGGCTACGAGGTGGTCGACCCATCTAGTATGACGCTGGCCGAGCAGGTCCGCCTAGCCCAGGAAACAAAGTTCTTCGTCTCGTCCATCGGCTCTCAGGTGCACCTGGCGGATTTTGCTAAGCCCGGAGCTAAAATCCTGATGTTCGGACGCGAAGATCACGTCAGTCAGCGCGTGCACAGCGCAGTCAAGCGCTGGAAAGACCTCGGCATTCCGCTTTTTACGCTCTTGTGCGAGGCCGACGAGGATACGAACCTCACTGTGGATCTCGGTCAACTCACCAACGCACTTGACCAATTGAATTTTCAATAACGGGGCGCATGCATGCCCAGACTTTTGACAACCGACACCGCCTCCATGCTTCGTCAAACGCTCCGTATCCGCATGGTCGAGGAACGCATCATCGACATTTACCCGTCGGACAGGATCCAAAGCCCAGTGCATCTCTCGATCGGCCAGGAGGCGACAGCGGTGGGAATTTGCGCGCCCCTGTCGGACGATGATCTCTTATTTAGCAATTACCGGGGCCATGCCTACTACCTGGCCAAGGGCGGGGATTTGAACGCCTTTTTCGCCGAGCTTTTCGGCCGCGCCGCGGGCATGGCTGGCGGCAAGGCCGGCTCCATGCACCTGGCTGCCCCTGAGGTCGGCTTTCAGGGCTGCAGCGCCATCGTCGCTAGTTCCATCCCGCACGCCGTCGGCGCCGCATTGGCGGCCCGACGCCTTGGTAAAGCGCAACGCATCGTCACTGTTTTCGGCGATGGCGCGGCTGAAGAAGGTGTCTATCACGAGTCGCTCAATTTCGCAGCACTGCACAAACTTCCCGTAATCTTTGTTTGCGAAAATAACGGCTATGCCGTCCACGCCCCCCAGTCAGTCCGCCAGGCCTTTCGAATCCAGGACAGTGCCGAACTCTTCGGAATGTCATATACCCATATCGCCGACGGCCACGACCCGAGCATTGTTCAAGAACGGTTCGCAGCCGCAATCGACGAGATCGACGGCCCTGCGTTCGTCGAGATCAAGACCCACCGTCACAAGGAACACGTGGGCACCGGTGACGATTTCGACGCCGGTTACCGATCGCGAAGCACGTTTGAGGCTTGGAACGCGAAGGATCCGCTGGTCCAGGATCCGGCCCTTGAGGCGGCGTGGTCTGGAGAAATCACCGCCGAGATCGACGCGGCCGTAGCTTTCGCCGAGGCCGCGCCCCTACCCAGCCGCGACGTCCTTTTGGACCACGTAATCTAAGGTCTGACCATGACAGAAAATTGCAGCTACGCCGACGCGCTTTTAGAGACCATGCAGGGTGCGCTTACCGATTATGACCACACGATCATCATGGGTCAGGGCGTGAACGACCACAAAGGCACCTTTGGCAGCACGTTGGGCTTGGCCGACCGGTTCGGGCCAGAGAGAGTCATGGACATGCCCTTGGCAGAGGAAGGCATGACAGGAATCGCCGCCGGTGCGGCGCTCAACGGCTTGTATCCCATCACCACGCACATCCGAGCCGACTTTGCTTTCCTAGCGACCAACCAGATTATCAACCTGATCGCTAAGTACAAATACATGTTTGGCGGCCTGTTCGAAGTCCCCATGCTGATCCGCGCCGTAATCGGCCGGAGCTGGGGGCAGGGCGCGCAACATTCGCAGAGCCCACAATCACAATTCGCGCACGTGCCAGGCCTGACCGTGTTAATGCCGGCAGATTCCGAGAGCATTCTGGCGATGTATCCCGAAATCATCGCCAACCAACGAGGCCCTGTGCTCAGCCTAGAACACCGGTTGCTGTACGATATCGATTTCACCGTCGACCGCCACGCATTAAATACGCGTTCAAACAAGCTCGGCTCCCAACGGGTCCGCGCTGGCACCGACGTGACCATAGTCGCCACCTCGGTAATGGTCCTTGAGGCGCGCCGCGCCGCGAAACATCTAGCCAAGGCGGCAGGTATCGATTGCGAGATCATCGACCTTAACTCGATCTCCCAGCCAGACCACGCCATGATACTCAATAGCGTGCGCAAGACAGGTCGCCTGATAGTCGCCGATACCAGTTGGCGACCCTACGGTGTCGCGGCAGAAGTCTCGCGTCTAGTCTGCGAGACCGACCCGGGCATGCTCAAGGCGCCCTCAGTTTCGCTGGGCATGGCGGACGCGCCCTGCCCCACCGCCAAGGCTTTAGAGGATATCTATTACCCAAACCTGACGGATTTCACCCATGCAATCGCATGCCTTGTTAAGGGTCGCACCGACCATAGGGTCGATTTGCCAGACGAGACCTCCATGCGCGATGTCTATAAGAAATTCCGGGGACCATTTTGAATTCTTCTCAGCTAAAGGTTTTACGATACCAGGCCAGCGTTCGACGCAACCCTTCTTCGAGCCCGATCTTAGGCACGAAGCCGAACTTTTCACGCGCAAATCGCCCATCTAATAAACGAACCGACGCCGTGCTCGGCTTCTTAGGGTCATACCGGATGTCCGCGTCGGTGAACCCGTCCACGGCCATGGCCGTGAACAGGATGTCTTTCACCGAAACCCCTTCGCCACCGCAGATATTTAGTTCCCGGTAAGGCGCACGGTCGGCGAAGGCAATCATCAAGCCATCCAAAAAGTCATCGATATAGATTAGGTCACGGATATCCTCACCAGTGCCCCAGATATCCATGGGTGTCTCCCGCGTGGCCACACGCCGGACAAGAGCAGCGGTGACATGTGAGGTAACAGGGTCGAAATCGTCGCCCGGTCCATAGACATTCGAAGGCCGCACCACCAGGCAAGGCAGCGGATGGTCGATGCGCCGGGCGTAAGTCTCGCAAAGGATTTCAGCATATCGCTTCATCCAGGCGACGGCGTGATAGACCTCGGCCGGCTCTCCGTCGAACATCTCCCCCTCTGTAACTGGCCGCCCCCCCGTGTCCGGATAGGCCGCGCCGGACGAAATAAACACAAACTTCCTCGCGCCGGCACCGTGCGCGGCGTCCAACATGTGCGTGTTCATAACCACATTAGGAGTGACGTGGGCCAACGGTGACCGAGTCATCACCGCCGCTCCTTGTGTGTTGGCCGCGGCCATAAACACCGCCGTCATGCCGTCGCAAACGCGGTTGCAGTCGTCCAGGCTACGGAGATCGGCGCGCACGTAGTCTACACCTTCCACGGGTTCACGCGGATCCGCCTTGTGCAATGTCGCCCTGACCCGCGCGCCAGCGCCAGTCAAGCGCTGGACCAGTTGACCACCGATGAATCCTGCGCCACCAGCGACCAAGATGGGCATATCCCAAACCATGGGGCATCCTATGGCCCTGATCCCGCTCCGAGGCAAGTGCTTTCCCTTGCAACAACGCGTAGAATGACAATTATCGTTGGTCAAAATTTCCTTATAATGGATGCCCACCTGTGAAACCAACATCGCCCAAAACAAGCTCGCCAACCTGCCTGTCAACCATGATTCCGACGTCCGTAGCCCGAGCTTTTTCCGGACGCACGGCATTAGTCACCGGCGGCACCGGGTTGATCGGACGCGAGGTGGTACGTCGGCTTTGCGATTTCGGCGCCGATGTTCGCAGCGTATCACTGGATGACATCCCAACTGATCCACGCGCCGAACAGGTCAAAGCAGACCTCAGGAATTTTGACACCTGCCGCGACCTGACCCAAGGTATGGATTTCGTCTTTCACATCGCGGGGATTAAGGGTTCAG
>MDTB01032867.1_pt1 | contig 13061 bp, 11 predicted proteins | sample 811161 | NCBI WGS metagenome assembly MDTB01 (sample SAMN05326650, study PRJNA326480) | marine metagenome | isolation source: seawater | place: Mediterranean Sea | collected 2009 | reverse complement strand
GTAGAATTACTTTTAGAGGTTAGGCCTTGTAGCTCAGTAGTAGAGCAGTACCCTGAAAAGGTATGTGTCGTTTGTGCGATTCAAACCAAGGCCACCACACTTTGTCAGATTGATAAATTACTCTAAATACTTAAGTTAACAATATGAATTCAAAATATGGTGTTTTTTGGCTCAGAGAAGACTTTAGAACGAATAGAAATCATGCTCTTTCATTCGCTTCAAATAATCATAATCTAGTTACAGCTGTTTATATTTTTAAAAAGGATGAATTTTATCAAAAAAGAGAAGCACAAAGATGGTGGATATACAGTTCATTAAAATCTTTTCAAATTGAACTCTTAAAATATAATATAAATTTAGAATTAATTGTTTCTGACACATACGAGGATGCATTTAAAGAAATTTTAAAAAAAGAGAGTATTTCAATATATTGGAACAAAATATACGAACCAAAGTATCTTAAATTTGATAAAAAATTATCAAAAATACTTGAGAATAAAGAAATTTATCATAAAATTTTTAAAGGTAATATTTTAAATGAATTTAAAGATGTGAAAAAAAACGATGGAACACCATTTAAAGTTTTTACACCTTTCTGGAAAAATGCAGAACCAATTTATTTAGACAAAGAATATTCAAAAAATATTTTAATAAAAAAAAAAAACACAAAGTGCAAAGTCTTAAAAAAACAAGAAAATTTTGACTCCATTTTACCTTCAAAAAATTGGTATAAAAAATTTGAAAAATATTGGCAACCAAGTGAAAAAAAGGCTTTAGCGGTTATTAAGAATTTTATTGATGATAAAATTGTGAATTACGGTGAATCAAGAGACATCCCATCTATAACTGGTACATCTAAAATTTCTCCTTACCTAGCTTCAGGGCAAATACATGTAGAGACCATTTGGGAAAACTGTAATAAGATAAAGATAAAAAAAAAGGGTTATAGAAAGTATATAAATGAAATTGGTTGGAGAGAATTTAGCTATTCTTTAATTAATTATTTTCCAGAGATGTTAAAAAGTAACTTAAGAAAAGAGTTTGATAATTTTCCTTGGGTAGAAAATAAAAAATATTTAAAAGCTTGGAAAGAGGGTAAAACTGGTTATCCAGTAGTTGATGCAGGAATGAGAGAACTTTATGAGACTGGATGGATGCATAATAGGGTAAGAATGATAACCGCATCTTTTTTAGTTAAACACTTAAGAATAAACTGGAAAGAGGGAGAAAAACATTTTAGAAATTGTTTATTAGATTTCAACGAAGCAAATAATATAGCTGGCTGGCAATGGGTATCAGGGTGTGGTGCGGATGCAGCACCTTATTTCAGAATATTTAATCCAATTTTACAAGGTGAAAGATTTGACAAAAAAGGAGAATATGTAAAAAAATGGATACCGGAACTAGCCGATATGCCTGAAGAATTTATTCACAAACCTTGGGAATTTCCTAATAAAGATGTGGTGAGCAAAAATTATCCTAATCCAATTGTAAATCATCAAGTAGCAAGAGAGTCAGCCCTTAATGCTTTTAAAAAAATAAAAAAAATTGATTAAATATTTCCATGACAGTGCTTATATTTTTTACCTGAGTTGCAAGGACACTTATCATTTCTACCTATTTTTTTGTTATTTGAAACAACTTGCTTGGCGGGTTGTTTTTCCTCTTTATCCTCTTTAATAATTATATTTAGATTGAATAAAAATTTAATAACGTCAGTTTTGATTTTTTCTAACAGTCCTTCAAAAAGAACAAAAGCTTCTTTTTTAAATTCTGATAAAGGGTCTTTTTGGCCGTAGCTTCTCAAACCAATAACTTGTCGTAGTTGTTCCAAATATTGTAGGTGTGATTGCCACGAAAAATCGATTATTTGCAAAAAAATTCTTTTTTCAATATCACTATTTTCTGCCTCTCCAACAATTTTAATTCTATTCTCTTTTTTTAAATTATATAAATCTTTAAAATTTTTGCTAAATTCATCTTTGTTTAATGAAGTTAAAGCAATTAACTCCTCATCATTTAGTGTATTTCCAGTAAAACCCCTCATTGATGTAAGGAAAACGTTCCTGTCGTTTGATTTTTCGTAGTCATTTTTTAATTTGAACATATCTACTAAAACCTCATCTAAAAATGAATTAAACATATTTGAAACATCATCATTTTTTAAAACCTTGAGCCTTTGACTAAAGATTACTTGTCTTTGGTCGTTCATTACATCGTCAAATTTAATTAGATTTTTTCTAATATCAAAGTTTCTACCCTCAACTTTTTGTTGTGCCCTCTCTATCGATTTATTTATCCACGAATGATCTATAGATTCATTTTCTTTTAAACCTAGTTTTTTAAGCATTCCATCTATTGTTTCTGCTCCAAATATCCTCATTAGTTCATCTTGAAGGCTTATATAGAATATTGAGCTTCCAGGGTCTCCCTGTCTGCCTGCTCTACCTCTTAACTGGTTATCAATTCTTCTACTTTCATGGCGCTCTGTTCCAATTATAGACAAGCCTCCCAAAGATTTAACTTTCTCTTTTTCATCTTTGATTTGATTAATTTTATTTTCGTTAGTTGAATCTTCAAAATTTTTATTACCACCAAGTTGAATGTCAGTCCCCCTCCCAGCCATATTTGTTGCAATAGTAATAGCTCCAATTTTACCAGCACTCGCAATTATTTCTGCCTCCTTCTCGTGTTGCTTAGCATTTAAAACGTTATGTTCTATTTTTTTTTTAATTAAATTTTGAGAAATTTTTTCTGATTTTTCAATACTAGTTGTTCCAACTAATACTGGTTGACCTTTTGAATGACATTCAATAATTTTATTAGTGATTGCAATATATTTTTCTTTTTCGGTTCTAAAAATTTGATCATTTGAGTCTTTTCTAATCATTTGTTTATTAGTTGGTACTGCGACCACATTAAGTTTATAAATATCAAAAAATTCTTCTGACTCCGTAAGAGCTGTACCAGTCATTCCTGATAATTTTTTGTATAATCTAAAATAATTCTGATAAGTTATAGATGCTAAAGTTTGATTTTCTTCCTGTATCACAACATTTTCTTTAGCTTCTATTGCTTGATGTAACCCGTCAGAAAACCTCCTTCCATCTAAAACTCTTCCTGTAAATTCGTCAATGATTTGAATTTTTCCTTCTCTAACTATATAATCAACATCTCTTTTAAATAAAAAATTTGCTTTGAGAGCTTGATTGACATGATGAACTAGATTTAAATTTTGAGGATCGTAAAAGTTATTATTTTTTAATATTCCTTCTCTAATTGCTAACTTTTCTATTTTATCTATTCCAACATTAGTCAAGATAGAATTTTTATTTTTTTCATCAATCTCATATTCTGTTTTCTGTAATTGAGCAATAAAATTGTTTGAAGTCTTATAATAATCTTTTCCAGTATCACTTTTACCTGAAATTATTAAAGGTGTTCGAGATTCATCTATTAATATACTATCTACTTCATCAACTATACAATAATTATGATCCCTTTGAACTATATCTAAAATATTATATTTCATATTATCTCTTAAATAATCAAAACCTAATTCATTATTAGTTGCATAAGTAATATCTTTTGCGTAATTTGTTTTTCTTAGGACATCATCTAATTCATTAATTATACATCCAGTTGAAAGTCCAAGAAAATTGAAAACTTTACCCATCCACTCAGAGTCTCTTTTTGCTAAATAATCATTGACTGTTACAATATGAACTCCTTTGCCAGTTAAGGAATTTAAGTAAGCTGGCAAAGTTGAAACTAAAGTTTTACCTTCTCCTGTTTTCATTTCAGAAATTTTTCCGTTATGTAGAATAATCCCACCCACTAATTGAACATCATAGTGCCTTTCGTTCAAAACTCTTTTGGCAGCTTCTCTTACAAGGGCAAAACTCTCAGGAAGCAAGGAGTTCAAGTCTCGCCCTTCTTTAATATTTTTTCTTAAAAGATAAGTTTTTTCTTTAAACTCTTCATTTTTTAGGGAGGCAATGGCCTTTTCTTTATTATTAATTTCTGCAATTAGAGGTTTTATTTCATCTAATTCTTGTTGATTGCCACTTTTAAATATTTTATTAAGTGCTTTTGTGATTAAATTCATGTTAACAGAATATAAGTTTATTTCTTATTACTCTATATAGGTATTTATTATTTAAATTAAACATTATTTATGACTATAAATTTAAAAAATTTCCTAAACCCAGATAAAAAAATGTCTAAAATGGGTGAGTTTCAGGAGCTCAAATCAATAGAGGGCTTAGAGGTTTCATCGGTATCTGCAGATTTATATGATAATGGAAGAGACGATCTGGCACTATTTTATTTTAAAGATGGAGCAAATTATGCTGTGACTTACACATCTAATAGCATTGTTTCAGAGACAATAAATTGGAATAGAAAAAATACTAAAAATATCATCAAAGCACTGTTAATCAATACTAAGAATGCCAACACTTTTACAGGCAATGAAGGTATGAATAGTATTGATGAAATTTCAAAAAATTTATCTAAAACCCTAACCATCAGAGAGTCTCAATCTGCAAAAGGGGTTAAAGAAACAGTAAAACCATCATCTTTCTTGTTTGCATCTACGGGTGTAATAGGAGAAAAATTTCCGTCAGAAAAAATTAAAAACTCTATTCAAGATTTAGTTGATAAATTAAAGCCAAATCAAAATAAATTAATTTGGTTAAAGGTAGCATCTGCTTTAATGACAACAGATACTAAACCCAAAATAGCTTATGACGAATTTAAAATTGGAGGCAAAACAATAAAAATAGCTGGCATTGCCAAAGGGTCAGGAATGATAGCTCCTAATTTAGCTACAATGTTATCCTTTTTATTTACAAATGCAGATATTTCCTCAAATATTTTAAAAAAAGTACTTAAAAAAGTTTTAGAGAGCACATTTAATGCAATTACAGTTGATAGTGATACTTCAACTAATGACACAGTAGCAATCTTTGCAACAAAAAAGATTAAAGCAAATAGCTTAAACAATCTTTCAGATCCTGATATGAAAAAATTTGAAGAAGCTTTAAAAACTGTTTGTCTAAATTTAGCACAACAAGTAGTTGTTGATGGCGAAGGAGCAAAAAAATTTATAACTGTTAAAGTTATTAATTCATCTTCAGTGCAAAAAGCTAAAAATATTGCTTTTGCAATTGCTAATTCTCCATTAGTTAAAACAGCTGTAGCTGGTGAAGACCCAAATTGGGGAAGAGTTGTAATGGGTATTGGAAAGTCAGGTGAAAAATTTGATATACATAATTTAAAGATTAAATTAGGAGAATTTATTGTTGCAGAAAATGGTAGAATTTCTGATACTTATGATGAAGCAAAATTAAAAGAATATATGAAATGGAACGATATTTTAATTGAGGTAGACTTGAGTCAAGGCAAAGAATATTTTAAATGTTATACATGTGATTTTACACATGATTACATTGATATTAATGCAGATTATAGAAGAACATAAATGATTAAATATATTTTAAAATGCTCAAACGAACATGAATTTGAAAGTTGGTTTTCTAGTTCAAAAGAATTTGATAAACTGAAAAAAAAAAATTTAGTAGAATGTATTTTTTGTAGTTCTATAGAGGTTGAGAAATCTATAATGTCTCCTCAAGTATTAACTAAAAAACAAAAAAACCCAAAAGATACTTTAGATCAAGCGAAATATATTAAAATTAAAAATCATTTACTAAAAATAAGAGATTATGTTGAAAAAAATTTCAAATTTGTTGGAGATAAATTTTCTAAAGAAGTTAGAAGCATATATTATGATAGTAAAAAAAGCGAACAAATATACGGTTCAGTTACTCAAGAAGAAAGAAAAGAATTAGAGGAAGAGGGTATCGAACTAACATCTATTCCTTGGATCGAAAAAGACAAAAATTAATTTTTTTTAGAGACTAATATATAATTTACAGACAAATCGGTAGATCGCTTCCATTCTTTGAAAAGTGGATTAAAGCTTAATCCATCTAAGTTAGTCATTGAAAAATTTAAATCTGAGAGTTGTTTTTCTAGTTCTTCTGGTTTAATAAATTTATTCCAATCATGAGTTCCTATCGGCAACCATCTTAAAATATATTCAGCTCCTACAATAGCCTTAATATAGGATGTAAGAGTTCTGTTGATCGTAGCTGTAAACATCAGGCCATCATCTTTTAATAATTTATAACAACTATTTAAATACAAGTTTACATCTTCTACATGTTCGACTACCTCAAGATTTAAAATTATATCAAATTTTTTATTGTGATCTAGATCTTCTGGAGATTTGTGTAGATAATTAATTTTTAATTTATTTTTTTGAGCATGTAACGATGCAACTTTTATATTTTTCTCTGAAGCATCTATAGCAGTTACTTGACCTCCAAGTCTTGTCATAGGTTCACTAATTAAACCTCCACCACATCCAATATCTAAAATTTCTAAGTTTTCCAGCGGAAGGTTTATTTTTTTTTCCAATTGAAAATATTTTTTACAAATATCTAAAATATACTGTATCCTAACCGGGTTAAACATGTGCAAAGGTTTAAATTTACCGTTCACATCCCACCATTCATCGGCCATCCTTGAAAACTTTTGAATTTCTTCTTTATTTATTGTAGTCATTCAACTTTATTGTTTTTTATTTAAATTAATTGATATTATATTAAATCCGTTATGGCAAAAAAAGTTTTAAAATTTGGAGGAACATCCCTCGGTTCTATTGAAAGAATCGTGCATGCAGCTAATATTGTTAAAAAAGAACACTCTAATGGCAATCAAATTATAGTTGTAGTTTCAGCTATGTCTGGCAAAACCAATGAGCTTGTAAGTCAATCCGAGGCAATTTCTAAAAAATTTAATAAAAGAGAACTTGATGTTCTACTATCATCTGGAGAACAGGTTACGAGTGCTTTAATGGCCGGCGCTTTAAATGAATTAGGTATAAAATCAAAATCTTTTTTAAATTGGCAACTTCCTATTCTGACAGAAGGAGATCATTCTAATTCAAGGATTATTAATATATCAGTTAACAAAGTAGAAGAGCATTTGTCTTCTAATGGAGTAGCTATAATTCCGGGCTTCCAAGGTATTTCAGGCACCGGAGAAGTGACCTCTATTGGGAGAGGAGGTTCAGATGCCACAGCAGTAGCAATTGCAAAAATTTTTAATACAGATAGTTGTGAAATTTATACTGATGTCGATGGAGTTTATTCTACAGATCCAAGCAAAGTTCCTGTAGCAAAAAAAATTGATAAAATATCTTACGAAGAAATGCTTGAACTTTCTTCTCTTGGCGCAAAAGTAATGCAACCTTCGGCTGTTCAAACTGCAATGATGTATGATATCCCATTGCAAGTTCGTTCAACATTCACGAACAGAAAAGGTACAGAAATATTTAATCAAGAAAATATAGATTATACTAAAAGTGTTACTGGGGTAGCGTACTCAAAAGATGATGCAAAAATTACTTTAATAAGTGTAGAGGATAAACCGGGTGTCGCCGCTGATATATTTGAACCATTAGGAAAAAACCAAATAAATGTAGACATGGTTATACAAAATATATCATCAGATGGAAAAAAAACTGATTTAACCTTCACTGTTAAAAGAAATGATCTTAATAAAACTATAGAAATACTTAAAAATAATAGAAATATTAAATTTGAAGAATTAAATAGTAATGATAAGGTTTCAAAGATTTCCATAGTTGGAGCTGGAATGGTTACTACACCAGGAGTTACTTATAAAATGTTTAGAGCTTTGGCTGACGATAATATTAATATTTTGGAGATTAGCACATCAGAGATAAAATTATCTGTTATTATTAATGATGCTGATACTTTAAAAGCAGTTAAAAAGTTACACACAATTTTTGATTTAGATTAAAATGGAAATAAGACCTCATAGAAAGATAAAAAGAAAAAAAACCAAGAAGATAATGGTAGGTAAAGTACCTGTGGGAGGAGACTCTATTATTTCTGTTCAATCGATGACTAATACTATTACTTCTAACGTAAAATCTACAGTTAAACAAATTCTTGAATTAGAAAACGCAGGTGCTGATATAGTAAGAGTGTCATGTCCTGATGAACAGTCAACAAAAGCACTTAAGGAAATAGTTAAAAATGTAAACGTTCCTATTGTTGCAGACATACACTTTCACTATAAGAGAGCAATTGAAGCAGCAAAAATGGGAGCTCATTGTTTAAGGATTAATCCTGGAAATATTGGTAACAAAGAAAGAGTAATTGAAATAGTCAAAGCAGCCAAAGATTATAATTGCTCGATAAGGATAGGTGTCAATGCTGGCTCCTTAGATAAAGATTTATTGGAAAAATATAAAGAACCTTGCCCAGAAGCTTTAGTAGAGAGTGCAATGTACAATGTGAAATTAATGGAGGATATGGAATTTTTTAATTTTAAGATAAGTGTCAAATCTTCTGATGTTTTTTTAGCTACCAAATCTTATGAACAACTTTCAAATGCTTGTGATTATCCATTACACATTGGAATTACGGAGTCTGGAGGCTTGCTTACAGGGAGTATTAAGTCTTCAATAGGTGTTGGCCAGTTATTGATGAATGGTATAGGAGATACAATAAGAATTTCTCTTTCAGCTGATCCTGTTGAAGAAATTAAAGCAGGATATGAGATACTTAAATCATTAAATATTCGTTCAAGAGGTGTTCAAATAATTTCTTGTCCGTCATGTGCTCGACAGGCCTTTCCAGTTATCGATACTGTAAAAATTTTAGAGAAAGAGTTATCTCATATTAAAACTCCTATAACTCTCTCTATTATCGGATGTGTTGTTAATGGACCTGGCGAAGCCGCCCAAACGGAAATAGGTCTTACAGGTGGCGGGCAAGACAATAACTTATTATATTTATCTGGAGTGCCACATACTAAAGTCATAGGTAAGGATATAGTTCAAAAAATTGTTCAGCTAGTAGAAAATAAAGTTAGAGAAAAATCAGTTAGATAATGATTCCCATTGAAAAAGTACAAGCAATAGTTTCGAGGCATGATATTCTTGAAAAAGAACTTTCTACGGGAGATATAGATCCTAAAAATTTTGCTGACAAATCAAAAGAATATTCTAATTTGAGCAGTATAATAAAATATGCTCGAGAATATTTAACTTTTGATAAAGAAAAAAAAGATTTAGAGCAAATTTTAAATGATACAAATAGTGATAAAGAGATGTCTTTATTGGCTGAAAAAGAACTTGGCTCACTAAAAATTAAAAAAACAGACTATGAAAATAAGTTAAAGATTTTTTTATTACCAAAAGATGTGGATGATAATAAAAATGCTATAGTTGAAATAAGAGCTGGAACCGGCGGACTAGAGGCATCTTTATTTTGTTCTGATTTATTCAAGATGTATGAAAAAGTTTGTTCAAAAAAAAAGTGGAAAATAGAAATTATTAATATTTCTAAAAGTGAAGCTGGCGGCTTTAAAGAAGTAATTTTTTTAGTAAATGGAGACAATATCTACTCTTATCTTAAATATGAGTCAGGTGTACATAGAGTTCAAAGAGTTCCCACTACTGAAACACAAGGAAGAGTACATACTTCGGCAGCAACAGTTGCAGTTTTACCTGAAGCGGAAGATGTGGACGTACAAATAAAAGACTCAGATTTAAGAATAGACGTGTTTAGAGCTGGCGGTCCAGGAGGACAGTCAGTTAATACCACAGACAGTGCAGTTCGTATCACTCATATTCCAACTGGAGTTGTTGTTAGTCAACAAGACGAAAAATCTCAACATAAAAATAAAGCTAAAGCTTTAAAAATTTTAAGGTCTAGAGTTTATGAAGCGGAGAAAAGAAAAAAAGATCAAGAACGATCTGTTAACAGAAAAAATCAGATAGGAAGTGGAGATAGATCTGAAAGAATTAGAACCTATAATTTTCCTCAAGGAAGAGTAACAGATCATAGGATCAATTTAACTCTTCACAAGCTTGAAGAGTTTCTAAGTGGTGAAATACACGAAGAGATGAATGAAGGTCTAAGATTAAAAGAACAAGATTTAAAATTACAGAATCTTACATAATGGAAATATTAAAACTTATAAATTCAGGATCAAAAAATCTTGAGAGTTATAAAATTGGCTCGCACAAAATAGACTCAGAAATTATTCTTTCAAAAATATTAAAAAAAAGTAGAGAGTATCTAATTATTAATTCAAATAAAAAAGTTTCAAAAAAAGTAATAAACCATTTTAATAGACTAATAAAAAGAAGATCTACAAACGAACCTATAGCATATATATTTAAAAATAGAGAATTTTGGAGTAAAAATTTTTTTGTAAATCAGAACACATTAATACCTAGACCAGAAACAGAATTACTTTCAGAATATATTATTAAAACTTTTAAAAATAAAAAAATATTTATGCTAGATATTGGAACAGGCTCAGGCTGTATTCTTTTCAGTATTCTTAGTGAATTAAAAAACAGCAAAGGTATTGGAGTGGATATTTCTAAAAAAGCTATTGATGTGGCAAAAATTAATCAATTAAGACATAATTTATTTAGAAGATCTAAGCTTCTCGTCAGGTCTTTTGAGGATCTAAAAGAGCGTAAATTTGATTTAATTGTATCAAACCCTCCCTATATTAAGAATTCAGAAATAAAAAATTTATCTGACGATATTAAAAGATTTGAGCCAAAAATTGCTCTTAAAGGTGGAAATGATGGACTTGACGTCATAAAAAAAATTATCTACAAGTCTAGAACCATTTTAAAAAATTTTGGTATACTTGCTTTAGAAATCGGTAATGGGCAGCAAGATAAAGTTTCACAGATTTTAGATGATCAAGGATTTAAAAAAAAGCATTTAATTAAAGACTACCAAAATAACACTAGATGTATAATAACAAAACTTAGAAACTAATATCACAATAAAAAAATGAACGATCAAAGAAGAAGATTTAAACCAAGACCACAAAGAAACGGTTATAGAGGTAGAAATAATAATCGCAGTTCTAACAATGGTCATTTTCAATCAAACGGGAATGGAAATATTGGAAGAAATAAAAATTCAATGACCAATCCATTTAGTGTCGAAAAAATAATTCAGAAATTTCAACAATTAGCAAAAGATGCATTAAGCCTTGGAGACCCAGTTTTACATGAAAATTATTTACAACATGCTGAACATTACAATAGAAGGTTGACAGAATTAAATAGTAAAAATAGAGATCAAAAATCAATTAATCAAATGACAAATCAAAAAAATGATACAACAGTTGTTGAAAAAAAAGATATTGATTTAAGTATTCAAGATAAAAAATAAAACTTATTCTCCTCGCAACTCCGCCAACTTCACATCAGTTTTAATTCTTTCAATCTCAAAAGCTTTTCTAGCCTTATCATCTAAAATTTTTCCTGATGGTAATTTTAAAGTTTGGGAATTAACTTTTTTTTTATTTACAATAACTTCATAATGTAAATGTGGCCCTGTTGACCTGCCGGTTGACCCAACATATCCAATAATTTGACCTTGTTTAACTTTTCTTCCTTCTTTAACTCCCTTTGCAAAAGATTTCATGTGAGCGTAAACTGTTTCATAAACTGAGTTATGTCTTATTTTTACACAATTACCTCCAGCACCACACCATCTTGCTCTAGTTATAGTCCCCGAGCCTGATGCCATTATCGGAGTTCCACTTTTTGCAGCAAAGTCTGTACCTGTATGTAATTTATTAAAACCAAGTATTGGATGTTTTCTCATACCAAAAGAAGAAGACAAACGTGCACCATTAATTGGAGTCTTCATTAAGGCTTTCACTACGCTTTTACCATCAACATCATAAAAACCGGAGTCTTTTTTGAAGTTAAAATTATAAAGTGATAATTCTTTATTATTTACAAACATTGAAGCATAAATTATTTTACCAGTATTTTTTACCACATCGTTCTCATCAACATATTTTTCATAATATATTTCAAACCAATCACCTTTTCTAATATCTCTTTGAAAATCAACTTCAAAGCCATAAATTCTTGCAAATTCAATAATTATGTTTGGCTCAATCCCAACCTCTATAGCCGAACTATATAGATTATTTTTAATTATATTTTTAACAACTGTTTCTCTTTTTTCAAGTTGTAGAATATTTTTATTAACTATAAATTGATCTTTATCTCTCCTTACCTCTATAGTTATAATAGGAGTTACAGAATAAGAGAGACTTATTATTTTTTTTAAACCTTCATCATCCTTAGTTACCATACTTATTTTTTGCCCTACAAATATGTCTGAGACTTCTTGTTTCTCTATTTCTTTTAACAGTAGAACAATATCTGTATTTAAAACTTCATATTGCTTAAGGATTTTATCTAAAGAGTCGTTTTTCTTAATAGTATAACTATATTCTTTGTAAGGAGATTTAAGATTATCAAATAAATAATTTTTAATATTATTAAACTCTTTAGAATTAACAAAATTATTATAATTCTCCTCTTTTTTGATAGAATAAGATTTAAATTGATTGACTATAAAAATATACAAGCTAAAAAAAACCATTAAAAATATAAAATAAGAGAAATATTTTTTTAATGACGGAGATGTCTTATAAATATTTTTTTTTATGTATGATTTTTTTAAAAAACCAAAAAATTCATCTAATTTTAAATTAAACATGATAAAGCATCATATATAAAAATCTGATTAGCATTGCAACGTAAAGTAGCAAATAAGCTTTGATTTTATTGGCTTTTTTAAACAATATAAGCCTTGATTTGTGTTAATTTTGTAATATAACCACGCTTCACATTTTTTGTAATAGTTAATGTAGAATTATCAATTGCGATAGGTGTGTTTCAGATTTTTAAGCAGAAATCTTAGCTATTTTAAATCGTAAATTTTTAAGAAGAGAAGTGTGGACGGTTAGGTTAACAAAGAAATTGTCGTACACACTTTAACGAAAGTAACTTTAGTTGATACTAAAGTTATTAAAGCTAGTGTGCGCCGTTATTAAACTTGAGAGTTTGATCATGGCTCAGAACGTACGCTGGCGGCACGCCTAACACATGCAAGTCG
>MDTB01140295.1_pt1 | contig 13062 bp, 12 predicted proteins | sample 811161 | NCBI WGS metagenome assembly MDTB01 (sample SAMN05326650, study PRJNA326480) | marine metagenome | isolation source: seawater | place: Mediterranean Sea | collected 2009 | reverse complement strand
TTGTTTTCTGCCAAAGTTTCTTCCTTGTAGGAAATATTCTGGATCTTCATTTGTTGCTACTAGGCCGCCATTTGACATACAGACTGGTTTTACAGAATGAAAAGAGTAAAAATCATAGTCACTATCCATTTTTGAACTAATACAATGAGCAGAGTCAACAACTACTGTTGCTTTATATTCTTTTGCTATCTCTGATATATCTTTGATTTGTGACACACCGCCATACAAAATGGGCATAACAACTATATGCTTGTCGGTTTTCTTTATAATCTTTTTCAAATGATCACCGCACATCAGAAGATCTTGATCTACGTCAACATACACAATTTTATGTTGGTTTTTTAACGCGGCATACACTGGTGATACAAAAGCTAAAGATGGAGTATAAACAACACACTCCCCATATTTTTCATATAAATACTCAAATATAATATAGGCTGCAGCCGAAGCAGACGAGGTACCTATGTTATTGGTTTTATTTGAGAATTTTTTATATTCTTTTTCAAACTTATTGACATTTTCTCCAAACCCAAGTATCTTACTTTTAAGTACTTCGGAAACTTTATTAATATCTGAATGTTCTATATTGGGTTCAAAGCACTTTATCATTCTATAACTCCTCTTTTTCTATCAGATAAAGACAAGTATACATCTGACTTTTTATCTACAAAATTTATCTCTTCAGTGTCATATTCAAAAGTTGGTAAAATACTATTTTTTATGTGTGGAGCATCTGGCCTTAGATAACATGCATGTGTTGCGATTCTTTGTCCTTTTGTTACTCTGCCCCCTTTATGAAAGCCATTAGAATCGAAGAAGCAAACTGTGCCGGCTTTTCCCTCCATACAAACTATGTCCTCTTTGGGTATAGAAGCTACGGCTGATTGGTTTAAATTAGCAGCACCGCCATGCATATTTGGCCAAATGTGTGAGTTTCTTTTGCCATAAGAACTTTCCTTGACATACCACAGAGCACCATTCTCTCTACTTACATCATTATAATATACGAATACCTTGAACGTATTGGTATCTTCTTGGTCTCTATGCCAGTTTTGGCTAGCTGAGGGTGGGAAGGGATTTTGAGGGTGATACATTACGAGACAATTTCTCATCTTTACATTGTCCACTTGTAGATATTTTTCGGCAAGATCTAAAAAAACGTTATTTAAGTAAAATTGTATGATGCTTCCATCTTCTAGGCCCAAGGATCTTCCTAGGAGTTGCTTGTTTTGAAGTTCATAAAACTTTTTTCTATCTCTAATAGGGTTGTGTTTCAGTAATCTATCAGATCGATGCCCAATCTCTTCTCTGCCAACAAGGTTCTCCAAATATTGCTTATTTTGCGCAAACAAGCTTTCTACGCCAAGATCAAAAACATTCGATATGCAATAACCTTTTTTATTTAGAGATTCTAGAACCATTTTAAGATCCACTTTTTGTCTCTCCGGAACCTCTCTTGATTAAATTCACAAGCTCTTTTACGTCTTTACTTACATGAAGAGAAGAATTAAAATGTGGACCTTGGTATTTCTTCCAAATATCATTGTGGTCTCTCTTGGTATACTGAGGCCTTACACAGAGAAGATTTATGCCCTCTACTTTGTATGTGAATGGCAATTCTGTCTCCGCCAGCATGTCTTCATGTAACTTTTCTCCAGGTCGAAGGCCCATCATATCATATTCAAAAGGAGAGCCGTGTAGGCGCTCTACTGCCTTCAAAATAGTTGTCATATCGTAAGAATTAATTTGAGGAATAAAAACCTCTCCACCCTCACAATTAGTAACTGCTCCAAGGACAGTGTCGACCGCATCTTCTAGAGTAAAAAGAAATCTTGTCATTTCTAAGGAAGTAACCTTTATATCCTCTCCCTGATTCAGCAAGCCCAACCAAAGAGGTATAAAAGATCCACGAGATGCTATTACATTACCATACCTAACTGAAGAGAATATGGTAGAACTTGAATCATAGTCGTGGTTTGTGAACAACCTTTCTGCTATAAACTTAGAAGAGCCGTAAACATTCACTGGCTGACATGCTTTGTCTGTAGAAATGAGAACACACTTCTTAACATCTGTTAATAATGACGCTTTAGCAACATTGTCTGATCCATGGATATTTGTCTTGATACACTCATCCGGATGAAACTCCATGTCGTCAATCCTTTTGAGCGCAGCGGTGTGTATAACCACATCTGGCTTTTCCTTTCTCATGGAAACATAAAGCTTATCAAAATCTCTAATATCCCCTATGATACATTTAACTTTATTGTCTGATCCAAATTTAAGTGCTTGCTTACCCTCATCTCGGGAATATACAACTATCTCACAATTATATTGCTTCAACCTAGAAACAAGCGCATTACCCAGTGAGCCAGTTCCGCCAGTGATAAAAACCTTTTTATTTTTCAGATATTCAAAGTTCAAAATTTATCTCCTAACAATATTTGTATCTATCGAGGGGTCCATATTAAAAGTTGTGTGAGCCCACCCATCACCCGTATAGCTTTTATCAACCAAGCTATCTCTATTGTAATTTATGGGTCTAAACTGTAGTGTAGCTGCTAGCCTATCACCCTTAGTTGGTAGCGACCCTTTATGAACAATATTATTGTCGAACAATATTGCTGTTCCCATTTTACCATGTATCGGCGTTGGTTTACAACCACTTTTTACCATCGCTAGTATAGCTTCATCTGGTACCCTGGAGCCCCACCAAGAACAGTGTCGCGATTGGTGCTCTCCTTTCGATGTGCACCAATCTTTATAATCAACTCTTCTTGTTGTTGCTTTAACAGCTTCGTTGTCTGTATCTTTGATATATTCAAAGGCTCCGTAGCCGGTGGTGACGTTGGATAAATATACCATTATTTTAACCTGTTCTTTGGGATTATTGTCAAGATGCCATATCCAAGAACTTTTATTCTTGTTTGAATCTTTGGGTGTTTGGTATATTTTTATATTATCACAATAAACATAAGAGCCAAAAACATTATCCTCCAAATATTTTTTAAAATACTTATCACATAAAAGCTGAAAATCATCCATAAATGGGGATACAGATTTTACAGAAAGTGCGTTTATTTGCTGCACTGTTCCTTGCTCTAACATATTGTTCGTAACATCTTTCGATATGTTACTTACTATTCTATAATACTCGTCATCTAAAATCGAATTTGGTATCATCTGTAATCTTAAATCATAAATGGAGACGGCAGGTTTCTCGGCATTGTTAAACTCTTTCCTGCAACTATCGTAATATTCGGCCCACGTCTTCATCTTATAGGATCCTGTCTATATCCACGTATTCGATACCCGCCCTTTTCACTATACTACAATTAGGATTTAGTGAGTATATTTTAAGATTAATTTTATTTTGATTACTTTTCCACACATCAAGGTACCTGTATTGACCAACGTAAGACTTAGTTCTACTATCCGTAGGCTCCATATGTTGATAAAATCTACCAGGAAGCCCGTCAAAACCAATTACATAAATTTCAGTAAACCCTAGCTGCCTAACCACTGGTAACACTGCCATTGATAGTTTATTTTCAGCTCCAACATTTGGTAAAGAAAAGTCAATTGATGTACCAAAAAAAACCTTACCAAGTCGTAAGCTGTGTTCTAAGTTGCCATTTACACTTTTAAATTTTTGTTTATCTTCTTTTTCAACTCTAAAAATAGTATCAGCCTCTACATACTGGATGTTGTTTCTATTTTTTACTCTGCTTAATAGGTCGCAATATTCAGACCAGCCCCGCGGTGTTGACTCCAAAGATGTACTGCCGCCAGTAGGACAGTATCTTTTAAACTGATCGATATCTTCGCCATCAACTGTTGAAGGTAAAATTACATTTGTTTTTATATCAGGGTTGTTACTAATATACCTTAATCCTGGAATTGAACCATTAGGGTCATAATAAGTCCAATAGTCCGGGGTTATTCCAAAGTAATCAACACAATATGGAAATGTTTTTTGAAAAGCAAAAATAGGTATATTTGAATTTTTTACTTTTGTTATAGTTTTTATATTTTCTGGGGTCAAGCAACTGGGGCCCGGGCCCAGTATAAAAATCTTATTCACTTAGCTTACCATAGAAAGACTCGTACATCTTAAATTCCCACTCGTAGTCGACATCAAAAGTCTCTTCTTCTTTTATATTCCAAAGCTTAATGTCTCCAGGCTTTGAAAAGTCTCCCATCCACACGTTTCTACCAATTGACTCCAGAGAACTGGCATATAAGCAATGTGCTGCTTCTCTAACCGGTTTTGCTGTTTTAGTATTCATAACTGCCTCATTTATGGGTGTCAAGAAATTACCATCTTCATCCCAGAAGTAATTCTTTTTTTCCATAACAGCAAACATGCCAGAATCCTCACACTTCAAATAATCATAATAAAAGTTCTCTATTGTCTCGGACTTCATAAATGGGGTACAAGCATTTACAAGAACTATATTTTTATGAGGCAATTTATCCCACCATTCATATATTTCCACCATTGGCGTGCCCTCGGACATTGCTGATTTCTCACTTCTATGAAATATATTTACTGGATACTTTTCACATATTTCAACTAGTTCTTTTTCATGAACAGAAACCCATATATTCTTGTTGGGAATGCTTGATTTTACAAGCTTCTTAAGGCATATATCCATCAATGTCGTACCAGCAAAGGGCCTAATCATCTTTCTCGGGCACCTTTGGGAAGACAATCTTGCCTGTACTATAACGCCTACATCTTCTAGCTTTTTCATTAATTTCCTCTTAACTTTTTTCTTGATGGTAGTTCACCATCGGTAACTTTCTTAACGCCATCGCCATACGACAACTCAAGTTCTCTAACTCCCCTAACAAGTTTAATTAAACCCTGAGGCTCAACCGAAGACAAGTGATCTGAGCCCCACATTGTTCTATCTAAAGTTATGTGTCTCTCCAGTATGGTGGCCCCTAAATAAACAGCAGCAACTGTGGTGCCAAGACGAAATTCATGACCACTATATCCGACCTCACAATCATATCTATCTTTTAAGGTTTTTATACAACTTAGGTTCAAATCTTCAAGTGGAGCCGGATATGCCGAATTGCAATGAAGAAGAGCAAAGTCCGTTTTTTCCTCTTTCATCCATTGAACTGCTTTATCAGTTTCTTCTAGTGTGCTCATTCCTGAAGAAAAAATAATCTTCTTTCCAGTCTGAGCCGCTGAGCGCATCAGTTGCTCGTTTGTCATCATTGCCGATGGCATCTTTATAAAGGGTAACTCATATTGCTCTAAAAACCTTAAACTATCAAGGTCCCATGGACTTGCTGACCAGTCGATTCCTCTGGTCCTACAATAAGCATCTATTTCATCGTACTGCTCCTTCTCAAACTCAACCTTATATTTGTAGTCCAAATATGTCATTCGTCCCCATGGGGTGTCTCTCATTACACTCTTTTGGTGTTCCGGTACACAAACGTCAGGGTTTCTTTTTTGAAACTTGACCGCATCGCAGCCTGCGACCGAGGCCACATCTATTAGCTTCTTCGCTATATCAAGAGAGCCATTGTGATTAATTCCTATTTCTGCTATAATATATGTTTTCTTCATTTGTTTTTCCTGTAGTTTATTTTTTGTTTTCTTCGACTAGGAGAGAATAAATATATGAATCCCAAAATTTACCATCGTGAAAATAATGGTTTCTAAGTTTTGCGTCTAAACTAAATCCTTTTGAGGTAAAAAAGTTTATTTTTTTCTTATCGTTTTCATAAACTTCAACATAAACCTTATTTAGACCCAACGAATTAAAGGCATATTCTAACACAGCTGGGTAGAAAATATTAGAATATTTATCATCTATCCAGGCCTGGTCTTTGTATATTGCGAAATGAAGATCAGCATGGCGATTTTTCCAATCTATGTATGTAAGTCCGCATACACCAACCGGGCCATCAGCCTTACTAACCATAACAAACATTTCAAATTTATTATCCAATATCATAGATTGATACCAAGACTCTATGTGTGACATGGACATTAGTCTATATTCCCTTACATTAGGGATAGTGCTGGTACTATTGCGCCACTGCTGAATAATTGGAAGATCTTTTTTTTCTATTGGTCTTAAAAAATAGTCACTGGTCATTAAAGTGCTCGTCTCTCAGGTAATCACCCTTTGTAATGTCTGATGCTATTCTTTTTCCAATGATATCTTTTGTTATCGAGAAAGAATCTTGCGGACAAGGCCTTTTTGTAGAGAAGTGCCCTTCGTTGATAACTTGGCCAGCTTTCAAATTTGTTTCCGCCCTGTATGATCTTCTTTGGAGCACCACTGTTTCTTTTTCGTTTTCACAAACTCGCTTTTCTGTGGATCCCAATGAGCGCTCAAGAATTCTTGATGATTTAACCATGTCGCTCCAAGTTTCTGGGTTCATACTAAATGGGTGGTCAGGGCCAGGCCGAGTATTATCATCTGTAAAGTGTTTCTCAATTACTTTTGCTCCTAAAGCCACAGCACCAAGAACTGTCTCGTGGCCAAAAGTGTGATCACTTAGCCCTAAAATACAATCAGGATATAACTTAGAATAGGTCTTCAATACATTTAGATTTATATGATCAAAATTGCTATCCAATCCAGTGTAGTTAGTGTTACATTGCATCAATACTATTTTATCTGTATACACCTTACATATATCATATGCCTGCGATACTTCTAAGATTGTACTAGCGCCGGTTGCTAACATGATCGGCTTTCCTGTCTTACCAAGTTCATGTAGTTGCTTGTGATAGTTGATATCCCCTGAGCCTACCTTCCAAACTGAAACATGCGGATCTAGGTGCCTAATCATATCTATTCCATATGGCGAGGAAAAAAAAGTAATACCCACTTTACTTGAATGCTGTTTAAGTTCTTTTGTCCATATAAGTGGCATTGAAGCCGATTCGTACACCTCGTATACACTTTTATCCCACTTTGACTGGTGTGATGTATTACCTAGGGCACGAAAACCCTTATCACTAACAAATTTTTCAGCCGAGAAATGTTGAAACTTTACAGCATTTGCTCCTGCTTCTTTAGCCAAAGTTATAAGTTTTTTTGCCCTATCGATGCATCCATCATGTGATGCTCCAATATCTGCTATAAAATAAACTTCAGAACTATTACCTATCCTATTATTATCGACAAAAAATTGACTCATATCAACTCCATACACTCTATAAAGCTTTGCTGATTTGTTTGAGTTAAGTGTACCAGATTTTGATCTTTTTGTAAATATTTTTCATGGACAAGGCTAGTATCAAAGCCTTTCTTTTTTGCCACCTCAGTTATGAAGTCATATTTTGACAACACAGTGTCTCCAAAGACTTCCCTAACTCCATGAATACCTTTATTAATTGATTGTTTTATAAAATTAGCCACCTGCCTTGTATGAACAGGATTAAAATAAGAATTCTTGTACCCATCTATTTTTGTTTTATTGTTCAGAGTATTTATAGCCCACATTGTTAAGCCGCCCGTTCCAACAATGTTGGTTCGAACAATTAAGTTGTTTTTTTTCTGGTTTACAATTGCTTCTCCTGCTTGTTTGGAGTCAAAATATATATTTTGAAAGCTTTTATCTTTTTTTTCCCAGACAGGCACCGTAGAAATGTATATTAATTTATCACAATATTTGTTAAATAATTTTGTTATTTCAGAGTGTAAAACCATGCAATTAGCTGGAGATTTCTGACACTCCTGTAAGTTGGTTATTGCTGCTGAATGTATTATTGTGCTGAAAGAGTTTTTCTTGAGGAATGCCTCTACTTTATTTAAATCTAGCAGATTTAAATCTTTCTTGCCGCGCAACAAGTAGCAACCATCAATAACGTTGCTTATCTCTTTACCAAGCATCCCATTAGCACCGGTAAGCAAAGTATTGTGTCTCATGTTTTAAAGTTCCAACTTAACCCTTGGTATACCTTCATACAATGAACTTTGACTAGAGGCAATTTTAAGTTGAATCTTGTTGTTTTTACACCAGTAATAGAAATCTTTTGAAAACTTTCTGGTTTCCTCTATTTCCCAATCTAATATATCGCCCCTATTAATTAAGCCCTTAGTTGATCCAAAAAAATGTTTATAGTTATCTTCGTTAACTTTTTGCCTTGTTAGATCCCATCCAATACATGTTATAGATTTTACGCCTAAATGGATAGCTGTATACAGCACAGTTTCGTACATAATTCCAGGACCGCATGGCCTCTCTATTCTGTTTTTAAGCAAATATTCATCTATTTTACCTGTCCTAACAAGAAACTCGTTGTTTATTTCGGTTCTAATTGGCACCTTAAAAAACAAGTCACTAATTTGAAAAGTTGGCCAACGCATATATTGATCATAGTTGCTACTGCCAATCGATATAACACTATTGTCATAATAATAGTGAGGAGAAAAGACAGCAGATCTTTCTGGTAAGTTACTACAGTTAAAAAAGTGAAAATCAGTGATACCAGAAAACACCTCGTAAGCCTGTTTGACTGATAACACTAGTTTATCTTTTAGGTAACTGCTTAACTTGTCTTTATTATACTCTGCCAGTGAAGGTCCACAGCTTAGTATGTAGCAGTCTTCATCCTTGAAGAAGTCTTTTAACTTTTCTACTTTCTGTTCTAGTGGAAGATTTTGTATGACTCTCTTTAAGGCGGAAACTTTTGATTCTATATTTGAACTAAATTCTTCAAACGATTTATCTACTTGGTTGATAATTGTTTTGGCAATACTGCCTCTATTGAATATATCACTAGATGCTTTGCTGTAATTTAAGGTCGCATTTTTTTTCAGTCTATCCGGGTTGTCTTTCCAATCACTATATGCTAATTTAAGCTTCTTTCTTGTGCTTTTCATTGTTGGTATATACCAGTTGCCATCGTTATCATATGGAGGAGCATCGAGAACAGTATCCCACTGACCATCAATAAAGTAATCTCCCTCCATGGATAAATAATCAACATGACCACCTTTATCTGGACATAAAATTGGAGTCATACCGATGGCTGCTCTTGCTGTTGGTAGAGAGAACCCTTCTCCAAACGATGTTATTGCATAAAGGTCGCTTATCTCATATAAGTAATTTATTTTCTCATCACTAAGATAATCAATTATTACCACTATGTTTTGAACGTTGCTTTTAGAATAAGTTCTTGTTGTCTTTTTTATATAATCAAAATTTTCTAAAAATTGTTGTTTTGACACTCCAACTGGGAGATTTGTTTTTATTATTAGATAGGCATCTTCTATATCATGAAACTCCATGATAAAAGATCTGATTAGGCATTCAAAATTTTTCCTATTTGTCCATTCTGATAGTGAAAAAATACAAAAATTATCTTTAGGGTCAAAAGGAAACTTTATCTTTTGAGATTGTCCATTGGGATACTCTATTAAGTGAGGGAGAAAAGCAGAGTCCGTGAACTTTGAAAAAGTATCAACATTCCACTTGCTGGGTGCGAATACTACTGATGGGGAGTATTTTTCTATACAAGCTTTATACTCTTGTGGCACCTCATCGGTTTCCCAAGCTAATATATGAGAGTTAGATATTGATCCAAGTATAAGCTCGCCAATATTAGCTTTCAGTTCTTTATAAAGGTTACAAACATTCGGCTTCTTCAGTATTTCTGGTAAGATAGAGGTCATGTGCCATAAACAATGGTAGTCTTGTGATGTAAAGTTTTCTAATTCTTTTTGTGATGTAAAGTGATATTGGTCAAATAGATTGATTAAATCAGGATTAGTTTTGTTTTTATGAAAATTTAGGTTGATTTTTTTAGGGTCTAGGGATACGCTTAATATTTTTAAATTTATATCGTCCCTTGAAGATACTAAGGAGTGTAATGATTTCAAGTAACCATGAGATGCATGACTGTAGCCGCACGTTTCATGAAACTGTGCTATGTACAATAAATTTTTCATAGTATTAGTAGTTCTTCTTCGCTCTCCTGTAGAGGCCCCACATCAATACCTTCAAAGATATTGTCGTACATCATTTTGAGTATCTTATCTCTAGAATAATTTTCTAAAATCTCATCCTGAAGGGCTTTAGCCCACTTTTTATACATTCCATGATTTTTGTACATTTTTTCAAGCTGGTCTTTAACGGATCGTTCTTTTGGGTAGGCCCATTTACTACCTTCGGGAACTATATCTTTCCATATCGCTTCTTTTTGTATTTCTTTTAATTCAAAATCAATTTTAGCAAATTTTATTTTTTTGTCCTTATCTGACCTCATAAAGTCTAAATGGCCAGACCAATCAGTTGCAATTACAGGTAAGCCACTATATGCTGCCTCAAATATAGGAAGACCATATCCTTCTCCATGAGTTGTTGTATAGTACGCCTTTACTTTAGGATTGTTATACAGGCAATGAATTTCCTCTTCGGACATGTTACCGTGGATAAAGTATATTTTACACTTTCGATCTCCTAAGTTTCCTATACTATTTTCTAGTATCTTTCTAGTATTTATTCTGTCAATTACGGTAGACCTTGAAGAGCTGGTTTTAATTATTAATCCAACATCAGGATTGTCTCTAAATTGTTCAACAAAGCACTTTATACCTAAAAATAGATTTTTCCTAACTCCCATCATCGCGATAGTTAAGAAATTAAACTTTGTATCAATACTATCTAGGTCTAAATTCTTGCCTTCAATATCTATAATTTTGGCTGGATATGGTACCACTCCTACCGGACAACCGCAGTCCACAATAGCCTGAGTGTTGTTACTGTTGTTGGTAACTTCATATTTGGTCTTTATAAACCCAAGTCTGGAATGATTAGAGGGCACTATAATTTTATCAATACCTTGATGTGTTTTTATTGTCCAACTCACATCTACTCTATCTGTTTCTATACCAGCTGTAACACAAACAGAATACTTTGCTTTTTTTTCAAATTCATTTGGTATACCAACCCTGATCTGGACATCAAAATCTATATTTTGAGAATTTGCTGTTAATATGTTTAACTTTCTTATGCACTGGGAGATTTCTTGGGTCGGTTTTTGGTATGTGCAGGTTCCCCACGGCAATGAGCTTATATAAATATCTGCTTCAGGATTTTGACTAACAATTGAATCATAAACTAACCTTGAGTGCTCTCCGTAGCCAGAATTAGTTAAAATAGGTGCTTCCAGTAAAATTTTCATTATATTTCAAAAATCTCCCACGATTTATAGTTTTTTCTATTTTCCCAAGAACCAAATTTCTCTTCGGCATATTTAAAAATCTCATACCAATGGCCCCTGTATTGAGTTATGCTATAGTTATCGAGAACGTGTTGTCGGCCGGCTCTGCCCATTTCCGCTCTTTCTTCAGGTGTCATATCATAAAACGTTTCTATTGCCTCTAGGAAGTCTTCTTTAGCCATCCTGTCTTCATATATGTATGGTACATCCTGTGAGCCAATGATTGACTTTGAGGTTGGTTGAATGCCTATTCCAAACCAATTGTCTTCACCATCTGTAACTTGCTCTTGTAGTCCACCTGTCATGTTTACAATAATCGGCGTTTCGCAAGCAAGAGATTCAAGAGTGCCTAGACCAAAACCTTCAGCATCTGATATATTTATTGTGCAGTCTACGGCGTTATAAAAATATGACAATTCCTTTGAGGGCACTTTGGTGGTAGAGATTATAACCTGTCCATCTGTTAGATTTAAATTTTCTATTATTGCTTGTAGATCTTGCCCATTAGGATCCTTCGGTTCGGTATGCATAATTAGCATAGCTTTATCATGCCCGATTTTATCAAGAAATTCTTTGAACCAAAAGATTAAAGTTCCAGATTGTTTTCTTCTTGCGTTTCTATTATTCCAGAAAAATATCATCTTATCCTTATAGTCACCTAGGGGTGCCAGAAATTCTGAATATTCTTTTTTCTCTCTTTTTTTAAAAATATCGGTGTCTACTGTGTGAGGCACCCGGAAAACGTCGGCTTCTGAAGACACATTTCTAACTATATCATCTGTCACCTTACTGATTGTGCAGACAATATCATTCGAATCATAGTATTTTTTGTTGAAATTTGGGTACGGATAGTTGTCCCAAACATGATAATATATCATTGGAATGTGAGGCCTAATCTCGTCCTCCATATTCCATAACCAAACATAAAATCTCGGGTCAGTCATAAACCACATAAAGTCTGGCTTGTAGTGTTCCAAAACATCTCTTATTGTTTGTGGGTTTCCGTAACCATCGACAGGGTGAATTATCCAATCGTCCCCATGGGGGTCTACCTTTAGTGGCTGATAACTGGCGTGCTTTAAAGCTCCGGCAAGACAAACAAACGAATACTCCTGGGTCATCAACATCGCTTCAATCATATATCTTGTCTGAGTACCCACGCCGGATGGAGCTAGTGGACTGTCAGCAATCACTAATATTTTTTTCTTTTTCATTTACAATTCTCTGTTTGGTAAAATTTACAATATCTGCAGGATAACCTATTTTTTATGGCTACTCCTTTTTCCATATTTATAACAGATTTTTCCAAACTACTTAAGCAGTTATTTGTTTTCTTTTCTCCAGATGTTACGCGAAAGATCTCAATATTGTTTTTTTTGGCTGTTCTTTTTAGGAGCGCGAAGTGCGTTTCAATGTTCTTTGGGTCAATGTTGTGCTTCTTTGAAAAGAAGTGTTTATACATCGTGAGTTGATAATTTACAATTTTGTCAGCCTTCTTTTTGCTATTCCAGCCCCAAGAGCAAGTTTTCCAATCGATGATGTGGTATTTTTCATCTGGTGTTTTTATGACTAAATCAATAAACCCTTTGAACTTTCTACCATGGGAGTCAAAATCATTTATATCTTCTAATAGCTCCTCTTCAATAGAAACTACAGTAAACTCCCCAAAGTGCTCTAATACAGATGACAAAATATTATCACATATTAGTTTAGCCTGGGATCTCATTTCTGTTACAAGGCCTTTATTAAAGTCGTGACCCTCTGCTTTTAGCACCCTAAGTTCTTCAAGGAATGTTTGCTGAAATACATCATGCGCATCAACTTCGTTGTTCGGTACCTTTTCTTCGCAGGCT
>MDTB01029254.1_pt1 | contig 13062 bp, 9 predicted proteins | sample 811161 | NCBI WGS metagenome assembly MDTB01 (sample SAMN05326650, study PRJNA326480) | marine metagenome | isolation source: seawater | place: Mediterranean Sea | collected 2009 | reverse complement strand
GTCAGAAACCCATGACAAACTTGAGGCTGTAAAACAAATGATAGTCCAGGGGAATGGCACAACTAAATGAATATCGGCACATGGGAGCATCAGTGGAGTTACTAGCCGTATCCTTATATAGTCATAGCGGAACTTATTAAGGGTTTGGTTAAGCCGCGAAAATACGACAATGCCCACATATGTGATCTATATTTTTAAATTTTGCGAGTTGAAATTGAGTTAGACGAGGATTCTAAGTTTACCAGTGCTGCCGCCGGTTGCCAGTGGTACACCGAAACAGTTTGGCGGTTTAGGTGATCGCAGGACTAGCACATCGTTGGCAAGCTTAGCAGCGCAAAAAATGACTGGTCTAATGCCAGGACAGATGCTGAACCCGCTATGAGAGATTATAGGTATAGCGGAAAAAATCTGGGTACAGTATGAGCGAGAGCGCTTCTTGCGGGGATTTGAAAAAATAGTCAGCGTTGATAACGCTATGAAGTTTCCTCAAGCGTCGCTGATGCATAATTTAGAAAAGGCAGAGAAGAATAGTACTAGTGTCCATCTTCGGCTTTATGTAACTGTTCAGCCTAATCGTCTTCCGCTTCTACCTGTTTTGCAGCTGTTTCAGGAATGAGGCCTTTACGAACACGCTGTGCGGTCAGCAGGCCATTTTCCTTGTAAAGTCCTGCCGCAGCACGCTCGGCCATCTTATCCCAGTCCTCGCTCCAATCACCAAGTTCGTAGCCGTGCCAGGGAGATTCGGGACGAAGGGTTGGGAGCCCAAGCTCCTCCCAAATCTTAGCGGCATTTTCCATATATTCTTTTTTCGGTAAGGCGAGCGGTGGCATCACCGATTCCATTGTGGCGTCAATCAGTAATGTTGAGTCCGGTTCTGGGCGCGGATCGGCATCGGGACCGTGGCCCGGGGCTCGAAAAGGGAGAATCGCAGAATCTTCTAGGGGGTTGGAGCGATACGCCATAGCCCAAAAAATAGAATCCGGATTATCAGGGTCGATATCGTCGTTTACAGCGATGACGAACTTGGCGCAGTCCGCCCGGTAATTAGCCGCACCATAAAGCGCGCGCCAAACTTCGGTCTTGGCTGCACCTTGTTCCATGATGACGATAATAAACCGCAGCACCGAAGTGAGTGGTTCGTGCATTACCAGTCCTTTGATCCCTTGAATGCCGAGACTGTCTCGGAGATGGGCGAGGAATACCGATTGCTGAGCTGTACGTCGGATGACCGAAGACTCGCTCGGTGTTACCTGACTGATTATTGATGGCAACACGGCTTTCTTTTTACGAGTAATAGCTGAGACTTCGAACGCCATATTGTAGGATTCCAGAGCGACATAGCCGTGGCTTTCGCCGAACGGCCCTTCCGGCTCCAAGTTCTCTGTATCGATCAATCCCTCGATGACGATTTCGGCTTCCGCCGGTACCATCAAATCCACGGTCTTAGCTTTCACGATATTGATGGGGCCGCCTGCGAGGCCACCGGCAATCGCGAGTTCATCCATGCCGTGTTGAAACTTGGCGGGAGCGCAATAGTTCACGAGGGGTGGGCAACCGACCACGATGGCACACGGCATTTTCTCACCACGCATTTGATATTTTAGCCAGTGCCGATACCCGTCTGCGCCGCCGATACGCGAGGCCATGCGAACCCCAAGGCGGTGGGAGGCTTTGAGTCCCGCGCGATAGGTTCCCATGTTTTGGATGCCATTATCGGGGTCTTTGGTAATACAATTTGTATTGGTGAAATAGGGGGCGGTGTCGAAGCCGGGGGTCGAAATAGGGACGGGAAGGGCATCCAGCCCGTTACCGTCGCCCAGCAGGTCCTTATCCGTGATAACCACCTCTTGGCATGGCGCCTCGGCCACTTCGGACGGGGGAATAGGATTAGCGACGGCGTCTTGCCAGGCCTTGTTGATATTATCGAGCGCCTGGTTCATACCGATGCCGTAAATCTCTGGTGTCGCGGCGAGAGAACCCACCACGACTGGCATGTCGTATTTGCGACCTTTACTGTCGGTGATGTTGGTGAACAGAAATGCCTTGCGGTCTTTTGCGGGAATACCCCCCCTAAACTGCCATCGGACCAGCGGATGCAATTCGGTGTCTTTGTTTACTGGGGCGTCAATGCGATGCAGTAGGCCTGCTTTATCGAGGGCCTGCAGATGCTCTGGTAAGTCTGAGTAAGTACGTTTGGCAGTTGGCATGGTGACTATTTGTTCCTACTGATTAGCCAGCGAACACAAATACCGACACCGACACCGATTATGATGAGGATGACAATTTCTAAATTTTGGAACATTCTCTCATTCCTCCGACGGTTTGCCAGGTTCCGCCTCAATGTCAGTAACAAGGGTTTCCGGTTTCACGCCTCGGACAAGCCGCTTTTGGGTGAGCTGTCCGTTTACTTTGTAATCGCTCGCAGTCGCGCGCTTAGCCATTTCATCCCAATACGAATTCCAGTCACCCAATTCGTAACCATGCCAAGGTGCTTCCGGTTTTAAGTCGGGTAGGTTAAGTCGTTCCCAAAGTGCTTTGGCGTTTTCCATATATTCTCGCTTGGGCAAAGCAACCGGCGGCATATCTGCTTTGATCGTTGCGTCGATCAACATGGTGGCGTCGCTACCATGTCCTTTTGGACCGTGGCCGCCGCTACGGTGCGGTAGAACGTGAATATCAAGGGCCGGATTGGATCGATAGGTGATGGACCAAAAGATCGCATCACCATTCAAGGGATCGATGTCATCGTTGACGGCGATGACATACTTGCCGCAATCGGCGCGAAAATTCGAAATGCCGTAAAGCGCGCGCCACACTTCAGTGGATGCAGTGCCGCGTTCCATGATGAGAAAGGTAACTTTTCGAAGATTCGTGAGCGCCTCATGCAATGCCACACTCTTGATGCCTTGGATGCCAAGACTATCGCGTAGATGCGCCATGAACATGGGCTCGTACGCAACCCGCTTGATGACCGAAGATTCGCTCGGCGTGACTTGGCTGATGATGGAGGGTATTACCGGCCTGGATTTCATGCAAATGGCCGTGATTTCCATCTGCAAGTTGAAACCTTCGAGCGCGATATGGCCGTGGCTCTCGCCAAACGGGCCCTCGGGTTCGAGATACTCCGTGTCAACCAAACCTTCGATAACCAACTCTGATTCTGCTGGTACCAATAAATCGTTGGTTTTGCATTTAACGATTCGGATGGGTTCACCTGCAAGGCCGCCTGCCACATCGATTTCGTCAACGCTGCGGGGAAGTTTTTGTGGGCCCATAAAAGCGACATGTGGTGGGCAGCCAATTATGAAAGTGACTGGCATTTTTTCGCCGCGTTTCTGAAACTTCACCCAATGGGCATAACCACCCGCGCCCCCAGCGCGGCTCGACATGCGAACGCCCAGTCGATTGGATGATTTGAGGCCTGCGCGATAAGTGCCCATGTTTTGAACGCCGGTCTCTGGATCTTTGGTGATGCAATTAGTGGCGGTGAAGTAAGGCGCGGCATCGTAACCAGGTGTTGATATAGGGATGGGCAAGGCATCGAGGCCTTTGCCATCGCCGATTAAATTATTGCCGGTAATAACTACGTCGTGGCAAGGCGCACCGGACACTTCTACCGGCTTGATCGGATTGGCGATAGCATGTTCCCAATGGGAGCCGATCTTGTCCATCGGAACGTTCATGCCGATGCGATAGATCTCCGGCGTCGTTGCTAAAGCGCCGACGACAACGGGAAAGTCGTATTTGGTACCATGACTATCGGTGATGTTGGTGAACATCCACGCCTTCCGGTCCGGTTCCGGAATGCCTCCACGGAATTGCCACCGCACCAATGGGTGCATTTCCGTATCTTTGTTAATTGCGCGGTCGACCGTTCGGAGCAGGCCGGCTTTCTCAATCTCGGCCAGATGTTCCTGGTAATCTCTATATCCGCGTTTGGCCATAGACTCCGCCTATTTGTTTGATTCTGGAATGCCGTCCCAGGTCACTTCTTCGTTGGGTCCATCGTCCCCGACGCCGGGGTTGCCAATGTCCAGAGTACGGACTTCGGTATTCATTTCCACATCGTTACGGCGGTAGTCAGCAATGATTTTTCCAGTCTCCCAATAGTCGCTGCGAACGGCGCGGCGTGCCATGATGTCGAGGTCCGCATTCCATTCGCCGAGATCATAGCCGTACCAGGGTCGTTCCGGTTTAATTTCGGGTAGGCCTAATTCATCCCAAATCTTAGCAGCATTTTCCATGTATTCCCGTTTTGGCAGGGCAACAGGGGGCAAATCTTCCTTGAGCGTGGCATCTATGAGAATCGCTGAATCTTCAGAATCGAGGACACTACGTGGGCCGTGGCCTTCATGTTTGTGCGGTAGCATATGCGTGTCGCGATGGGGTTTGCAGCGATACGACATGGCCCAGAAGATCGCGTTGGCGTCGTCGGGATCAATGTCTTCGTTAATGGCGACTACCCACTTACCTTCTGCCATACGGTGGGCCGCCGTTGCATAAAGTGCGCGCCAAACCTCGGTGCTGGCAGCATTGCGGTCCATTGTGATCAGGATGAGTTTGTGGAGCGATGTTAAGGGTTCGTGCATCGATACACTGACAAATCCTTGGATGCCGACTGTATCGCGCAAGTGCGCGAGCAGCTTGGCTTCATAAGCAGGGCGTTTGATTGTCGCCGATTCACTCGGCGTTACCTGGCTCACCCAAGACGTAATGACTGCATCCTTACGCCGTGTAATTGCGGTCACATCCATATAGCCGTTGTATTCTTGCAGATTGACGTGGCCGTGGGATTCGCCGAACGGTGCTTCGGGCTCAAGCCATTCAGTGTTGATGTAGCCTTCGACAACCACTTCGGCTTCGGCCGGCACGAGCATGTCGAGAGTTTTTGCTTTCACCATATTGAGTGGCGAGTTCACAAGGCCTCCGGAGACATGATGTTCATCGAGCCCGTGGGGAAGCTTTTGGACCGACGTAAAGGAAACGATAGGGGGGCAGCCAAGCACTATGCAGCAAGGCATTGGCTCACCGCGCTCTTTCCATTCAAGCCAATGGAGGTAGCCGCCGGTATGATGTTCGATAGATGGATTAAAGCCGATACGGTTCGGTGCCTTAATTTGGGCGCGGTAGTTGCCGTTATTGTAGCTGCCGTCTATTGGGCTTTGGGTAATGAAATGGGAAGACGACATGTAAGGCGCGTTGTCCCAGCCAGGCGTAGAGATCGGGACGGGGATCGCATCCAGGCCGTTTCCGTCTAGCAGATCGTCGCCTTCAAAAACCAAATCGTGGCAGGGCGCATCTTTGGTATCGACGATATTAGGTGAAATTGGATTGTTCATCGCTTTTATCCATGTCTCGCCAATTTCTTCGATCTCACAGCCCATGCCCGTTTTATAAATTTCGCGGCTTCCGGCGAGCCCACAAACTAAAACAGGAATATCGAACTTCCGGCCTTTGCTATCGACAACGTTAGTGAATAGCCATGCTTTGCGATTTTTCTCTTGAACGCCGCCCCGGAATTGCCATCGTACTAGCGGGTGCATTTCCGTATCTTTGTTAATTTCGCGATCAACCTCGATTAGCAAATCAGCTTTACGTAGAGCTTTGATGTGATCATGCAGATCGGAATAGTCGCGTTTGGCGCTCATTGGAGCCTCCCCTTTAAAACTCAAATTTTATGCCCGTTTCTGAGTTCAGAACTGGTACATGATCGGTGGAATGGGTTCAACGAAGATTTTTTTAGTTGCTTCCATTTTTGATGATTGACTGATGAGGCTTCACTTGCCACTGTTCGTCGAGTGAATTTTGACCATATAGGACTTTTTATGAAGGCTGCTGCCTTTGATTATACGAGGCCTGATACCCTTGAGGCCGTACTTGCTAAACTTGCAGAAGTTGGTGATGAAGGATGCATCATTGCTGGTGGCCAAACCTTGGTGCCGTTGATGGCAATGCGCTTAGTTCGGCCTTCATTGTTAATTGACATCAATCATGTGAGAGCGCTGTTGGGTATTAGTATCGACGGAGATGCGCTAGTTATAAAAGCATGCACTCGTCAGGTTTCTGCGGAACAATCGACTGCTATCAGCGAGGCAGTACCATTGCTCGCTAAAGGACTTCGTCATGTAGGACACACGCAGACCCGCAACCGCGGCACCGTTGGTGGCAGCCTCGCGAATGCAGACCCATCGGCTGAAATTCCTATAGTGGCCCAAAATTTGGATGCAGTTCTAGTGGCCGTGTCGGATAAAGGCGAAAGAAATATTGTTGCTAGCGATTTCTTTTTTTCGGCAATGGATACCGCGCTTGAAGATGAAGAATGTTTGAAGGAAGTGCGGTTTCCCCTTTGGCAAGACGAAAAGGTGGGGACTGGGTTTCAGGAAGTCAGTATCCGAGCAAGCGATTATGCTATCGTTGCAGCTGCGGCTCAACTTGGCACTGATAGTAAGGGGATTTGCTCGCATGCAGCGGTAACTGTTGGCGGATGTGCTCCGATCGCTAAAAAAATTAAGTCAGTTAGCGAAGTTCTTGTTGGCAGTGATTTGTCTGATGGGGCACTAAAGGAAGCAGCGAATTCAGTAGTCGCTGAGCTTGATCCAGATTCTGATGTACATGCCACCGCAGAATACCGGAAGCGAGTTGTCGGCCAAATTGTGGAGCGCTCGTTGTTGGAAGCGCGTGCGGAAGTGGTCAGTTAGGTTATGGTAGATAATTTCGAAAAAAAGATTTCTGTAACCGTAAACGGCAAGGCTCATCAGGCATCAATTGAGCCGCGTATGACCTTGCTTGATTTTTTGCGTGATGAAGTAGGGCTGACCGGAACCCATGCGGGTTGTGAACATGGGGTGTGTGGCGCTTGTACGGTGATTCATGATGGTGCGCCAGTTCGGTCGTGCCTAATGTTTGCGGTGCAAGCAGATAGTTATGAGGTGATGACTGTTGAAGGTCTTGCTGAGGAAGATGGGACGCTTAGTGTTCTTCAGGATTGTTTTTGGGAAACTCACGCCACGCAATGCGGCTATTGCACGTCTGGTATGTTGATGGCTGGACACGCTTTACTACAAGACAATGCAAATCCATTGGAGGAGGATATTATCGAAGCCATCGGTGGAAACCTCTGCCGGTGTACCGGCTATCGTCAAATTATTGAGGCCATCGCACTAGCCGCCCAAAAGCTGAAGGGTGCTGTATGACCGAGTTCAGTTACATTTCCAAGCCAAGGCGCACAAAAGAAGACCGGCGCTTTATCACCGGCCAAGGGAAATTTGTGGCAGACGTTAAACTGCCAAATACGAAGCATGTGGCGCTAATAACGAGCCCATTCGCGGCGGCAGAGATAAAGTCTATTGATACCTCTGAGGCCATCGCAATGGATGGTGTGGTGTATGTGCTAACCGGAGAAGAATTAGAAGCAGCGACTGCGTCCTTGATGTCTGGGCTTGACTTGCCCGAGTACCATCGTTACCCGCTGGCCTCCAAGGTGACCCGCTACGCGGGCGAATGGGTTGCTGCCGTTGTGGCCGATAATCGGTATATCGCAGAAGACGCAGCTGAACTTGTTTATATAGATTATGAACCCCTTGATTTTGTGGTGGACCCGGAAGAGGCGATCAAACCTAATGCTCCGTTAGTTCATCCTGAGATAGGCAGTAATATATTTTTCCAACGAACCTTCCAATGGGGTCCTGTCGATCAAGATTTTAAATCCGCGGATCACTCGATTGCCTATCGTGCACGCTGGTGTCGGAACTCCACAGTACCTATCGAGACTTTTGGTGTTGTGGCGAAGTGGAATCCTGCGGATGAGCTGTTGGAATATTGGGCCTCAATCCAAATGCCCAAATATCAAGAGCAATTAGGCACTGCATTAAAAATGCCTGCCAATAATATTCGCGTTTATTACGACGTCGATGTGGGGGGCAGCTACGGCGTAAAGCGTGGGATTAAGCACTCCGTGTTGGTTGGCTACTTAGCTATGAAGCTTGGCTTTCCAATTCGCCTCATAGAGGACCGATTAGAAAATATGATCGGCGGCGACGCTCATGGACCAGATAGAATTTTTGATGTGACGATGGCATTCAATAGTGATGGGATAGTTCAATCCATGCGCATGCGGGCTTTGGACGATGCGGGCGCATCGCCGGGTCGGGCGCCCTTGCAATTGGGCAAGCCGGTGACGGCAATTGTGGGACCTTATCATATTAAGAGTGTTCAGTATGAGGCCATCTCTGTCAGCACTCATAAAACCACCCAAGAAGCGGTGCGCGGTTTCGGCCAGTCACCGACTAATTTTGCAATTGAAAGTGGGATAGACAAGATTGCTAGGTTTTTGGGAATGGATAGGTTTGCATTGCGGAGAAAGAATCTAATCCGCTCTGATGAATTTCCTTATCAAATTCCTAGCGGTACTGAATATGATAGCGGCGACTATCATGCAGTCTTACAAAAGACTGAGGATTTGGCCGGGCTGGATGCATTGTTGAAAAAGCGTGATGCCTTGCGATCCGAAGGTAGGTTGGCGGGGATTGGTGTTTCTACCTGCTTGGAACCATCGGGAGGTAATGCAGGCTTCGAGCCTTTGTTCAATCCTAAGAATCCAACAACAACATGGATGGAATCGGCCCAAGTTAAAATTGATCTTGCCGGCACCATCACGGCGATTATGGCCACCACGTCTTCCGGGCAAGGACATGAAACACTGGCATCGACAGTCGTTGGTGAGGTTTTACAACGTGATCCAGATTCTATTCGTGTGACGCGGACAGATTCTTTAGCTAGTCTTCCCAGCAATAGTCCTGTCGGGAGCCGAATGGCGATTATGCTTGGTGGAGCTATGTATGGTGCTGCGGAAAAGCTAAAGGCCCGCCTTCTCAAGATAGGAGCGCACAATCTTCAACTTAGCGCGGAACAACTTGAATACCGAGAAGGCGATGTGGTCGCTAAGGCTAATTCTGACGTTAGGATTGAGTGGCGCGAGTTAGTCGAAATCGCACATCGCCGCTACCATGACATGCCCAATGACATGGAGCCGGGGCTACAAGCGCGGCATGTCTGGGAAGTGCCAACCGGTGGCATGATGCCAACCACCGACGGAAGGGTACAAATGTATCCTTGTTATTCATTCGAAGCGCATATTCCTTTAGTAGAGATAGATCCAATTACTGGCCAGGTTACTATACTCGATTATTTCATTGGTCATGATTGCGGCACGATGATCAATCCTCACATTGTACATGGCATGACATATGGTGGAATCGCGCATGGGATCGGCGCCGCTCTTTATGAAAAGTTCCAGTACAATGAAGATGGACAACTTTTATCAGGAACTTTCATGGATTATTTGTTGCCGTCTGCCCATGAGGTGCCCGCTATCAAAATGGTTGATCATTGTACACCGTCGCCTCATACGGCGATGGGGCAAAAGGGTAGTGGCGAAGGCGGTTATTTAGGTGCGCCTGCTGGCCTTGCGAGTGCCGTTAATGATGCGCTAGCCCCACTTGGGAAGGAAATTCTGAAGTTACCTATGCGCGTGCAGGATATAGAAGAGGTGTTGCGCACGGACGGCTCAATAGATGCTGTCTATTAATCACTGAAAACTTAACGCGCTAAAAAAAGTTCCATGATTTAATTAGGAGACCTAACCGCTAGGCCGATTGGTATTTGTAGGCAGTAGAACTTCTTACAATTGCGGATCAAAACGGCCAGTCTGTTGGCTATGTGTCGCAGTTTTTATTCTTGGCGCTGGGCGCCGTCATAGGGTTTGTCTTGGACATAGCCCCGGCCTTGGTGGCCTTTGTTTTACCTGGCAGAGACAGGTTAAGCGGTTTTGCGCCCTTCTATGATTTTGTCGTAGACACTGTCCACCTCAAGCAACCCCCAGTCAACCATCCAATCCTGGATTTGCCCGTACTCTTCTGGCGTGTAGTAGCGCGGCACCTGAAGGTAGCGGAACCGAGGAAGATAGAAATCTTCTTCTGTCAACATGCAAATATCTTTGGGCACTTCGCTGATCATATATTTAAGATAAGGTTTTACGCCATCGCCAGTATTGAGTTTAGTGACTGCCTTGTTTAGAGCCCGATTGACCGCGTCGAACAAATCGGAGTCCACAGACGGATCCGCGACTTCGGCGCCGTCATAAAAGGCTTCACTTATGATCCGGTAGCCGAGTTTGGTAGAAACTGTGATCCAAGGTTCCATAATTGCAATGGCATCTACCTTGCCGTCTTCAAGGAACTTCAACCGTTGCTTTGGACCGCCTACATGACCGACGCGAGTGTGCTCCTTACCCAAATAACCGCCAAGCATACTAAGGCTGATATAATGCGATCCGGCATGCATATTCACGGCGACGAGCTTGTCTTTCAAATCCATTGGGATTTGATAAGGCGAGTCTGGGCGGACGACGATAGCTTGTGTGGCAACGGATGATCGTTTACTGAGGACGCGCACATCTTGGCAGCTGTCTTGGGTGCGGCGGATTTGACCCCACTCGCAAGCACGGTACATTGCGAATTCACCTTTCTCGATACCTTCATGCCAGCCGTAAGACGGCACTTGTGTATGGTCTTCGATAGGAACTTGCGGCACCTCTTTATCTCGGTTACGGCCTGATCCAGCGCGTACCAATTCAACATCCAAGCCTTCTTCTTCGTAGAACCCTTCTTCCTTTGCCACATGATACGGTAGAGAAAATACGGCATTATTAACTTCGATCTTCATTTGTTTGAGCGCCATGGTATTCTTCCGCTTGATGTTCAGTAATTGGGCTAGTGTTTTATTTGACTGATGCTATCACATCAATTTTTTTTTACACTTTGGATCATATGGCAGATCAAGAAAAACATCCCTTTTGGCAATTCTCGATCAACGTATATGCGCAAGACGGTGTGCCAGAAGCCTGCATTAGGTTGCAAGAAGAGCATGGGATAGATGTTAATGTATTGCTATTTTGTTGTTGGAGTGCGGCGATTGGTAATGGTGCTTTGACACGGGAAGAACTTACTGCGGCGCGTAATGCGGTTATGTCTTGGAATAGAGAAATCGTTCAAGGGCTTCGCGCAGTGCGTAATTTTTTGAAGGATGGTTATGACGGGATTGATATAGCAGATAGCGAAGCGTTACGTCAGCGGGTTTTAGGAATTGAAATCAATGCTGAGCACAAAGAACAGATCCGGCTAGCTGCAGCAGTGCCGCTGTCCGAAAACTTGATGCGATCGGACTCTAAGAAATTAATTGATTGCGTTGATACTATTTCTTGCTATTTCGGTTTAGTCCGGACAAAGAATAATGAAAGCGGCCACGCTGCTCTGATCTTGTTATTAACTCAAGTGTTCCCGGAGGTATCTTCGGAAGAAATTGCCAAAGCTGCTGGTAAAATTTAGAAAACTAACCTGCTTCCTGTTCTTTCCAGCGATGGACAATATCCGTCTCGATACTGAATTGATCGAGCGCACGGCCAACTGTCTGATTTACGATATCGTTGATAGTTTGTGGCCGGTGATAAAAGGCCGGCATTGGAGGAATGATCATACAGCCATACTGTGCTGCTTTGACCATTAGCTCCAAATGACCTTGGTGTAACGGCGTTTCACGAACCATAAGCCCGACTTTGCGGCGTTCCTTCAAGCAAACATCTGCGGCTCGCGATATCAAATTATCGCTAAAACAATTGACCACACCGGTCAATGTCTTGATTGAGCAGGGGGCGATAATCATGCCTTCTGTTTTATAGGAACCCGACGAAATCGACGCTCCGATATCTTTGAAGCTATGGACTTCGTCCGCAAGCGAGCGAACATGCTCAAGAGAGAAGTCGGTTTCAGCCGAAATTGTTTGGGCGGCCGAGGGCGACATAATCAAATGACTCTCTATGTCTGATAGGTCGCGGAGTACTTCCAGAATACGGACGCCATAAATCGGACCCGAAGCTCCTGAAATTGCAACAATTAATCTTTTAGTAGTGCTCATACGTCCGCTCTTTTTCATTTGTGCGATAGGGTTAGACTACTAGGCTCCCACTGAATTGCCGAGAATTTTTTTAAAATTCGGTATCGTCCGCTTAGTCAAACATCAGGCCCAGGCCCGTCTTTACTTTTTTATCTGAACGCGGCTTTTGAGGGTTCTTTCGTTTTATGGCGATATCTCAGTGTTTATTGATGAGAGGTGGCTTACATTGGGGTGTGTACGTGATCATCAATTGCAGTGCCTGCATCAATTTTTTATGGCTTGATTGGTTAGTACCGACGCCTGCTCCTAAGGTGTTCGAGGTTCCGTGAAGACAGTTGTGGCAATAGACTGGGCCAAGGTAAGGGAAGAATGAGGAACGGGCGCTGTATTGCACGCATTATTCAAGCCAAGCATTTCCATGCTACGAAAGGAGTAGGCTAACAGGAGAAATGAGTGAAACCTGAACTAAGAACCGTGGCAATCGGCGGTCTTGGCGCTATTGGATTACGGGTCGCCGAAGCTGTTGATGCGGGTATAGAAGGATTGAAACTGAGTGCTGTTTCCGCACGTAACGTTGAAGCTGCCGAAAAGCGTATTTCCAATTTCCGCAATCCACCGCCGGTCATAGCGATTAGCGATCTCGCTGAACACTCTGATATCGTTGTGGAATGTGCACCGGCCGTCCATTTTAATGATATCGCCGTGCCTGCGATTGAGGCGGGCTGTATATTTATTCCTTGTTCCTGTGGGAGATTGATTGAACGCAGCGTATTGATAGAGCGGGCAAAAGAGGTCGGCGCGCAAATTATTGTGCCAACCGGCGCCTTGGTAGGGTTCGATGCGGTGCGTGCGGCTGCCGAGGGGACAATCAATGAAGTGCGCATGGTCACTCGCAAGCCTCCGGTAGGTATTCATGGCGCGCCCTATATAGCGGAAAACAATATCGATTTGCACAATGTTCAGGAGCCGCTGAAGGTATTCGAAGGAACAGTGCGTGAGGCTGCAGCAGGATTTCCGGCTAATTTGAATGTGGCAGCTGCTTTAAGCATGGCCGCGTTGGGGCCGGATAAAACTATTGTCGAGTTGTGGGCAGACCCTAGCAAAACACGAAAT
>MDTB01146012.1_pt1 | contig 13063 bp, 10 predicted proteins | sample 811161 | NCBI WGS metagenome assembly MDTB01 (sample SAMN05326650, study PRJNA326480) | marine metagenome | isolation source: seawater | place: Mediterranean Sea | collected 2009 | reverse complement strand
TTCTTATTCTAGTTCCGTTAGCTCAGTTGGTTCAGAGCATTACCTTGACAGGGTAGGGGTCGTTGGTTCGAATCCAACACGGAACACTAAATTGAACTTGTAATTTTTCGATATCGAATTTTATATCAATTAAGTTTATTATAATTCATAAAAACCTTTCTTACAATTTTAAATGTTTAATCTTTCTCAAAACTTTTGATTTTTTTTATTAAAATTTGGCACTCGATTTGTAATTAGATTATTAGTGAAATTTCATAATAATATACCCATTTCAGGTTGGAGTTTTTCAAATTTTAATAAAGATAAAATTTCTATCTTCGATAGATTACTTGAAATATTTAAAGAGTTATTGACTTATACTTCGGGGGATTTTGATGAAGCCATAGATTGGTTAAAAGAATTAGATAAAGAATATGAATTAACAACCGATGATTATTCTATTGAAGACTTTATTAATGATTTATTAAAAAGAGGATTCATATCCTCTGAAATTTCTACAAGTTCAAATAAGGAGTTGCTAAAGATTACCTCAAAAATGGAAAAGGCGTTAAGAAAATTTGCCTTAAAAAAAATATTTGGACAAATAAAAAAATCAAAACAAGGGAACCACAAATCTAAATCATCTGGATCTAATGATGGAGATTTATCAGACTTTAAAAGTTTTGAATTTGGTGATCCTGTGGATAAAATTATTTTTAGCGAAAGCTTAAAAAATATGTACACTAGGACTGGCTCAGATGAATTAAACTTAATTAGTGATGATATAGTTGTCAGTAATGGCAATTTTAAATCTCAAATGAGTACAGTTTTAATGATTGACATTAGTCATAGTATGGTTTTGTACGGAGAAGATAGAATAACTCCAGCAAAAAAAGTAGCTATGGCTTTAGCTGAGTTGATAACAACAAGATATCCTAAAGACACTCTTGATATTATTGTTTTTGGAAATGAAGCAAAAGTTGTTGAACTCAAAGATCTACCTTATTTGAAGGTTGGGCCATTCCATACAAATACAGTTGCAGGGATTCAGTTAGCAATGGATATCTTAAAAAGAAAAAAAAATAATAATAAACAAATATTAATGATTACAGATGGAAAGCCTAGTTGTTTAAAATTTAAAGATGGTAGTTTTTATAAAAATAGTGTTGGCTTGGATCCTAAAATTATTAATAAGTGTTATAATATGGCAAAAAAAGCTAGAAAGTTAAAAATTCCAATTACCACTTTTATGATTGCAAGAGACTCTTATTTACAACATTTTGTCAGAGAGTTTTCAAAAACCAATGGAGGAAAAGCTTTTTATACTGGATTAGACAATCTTGGAGAAATGATTTTTGAAGATTATAATAATAATAAAAAAAGAAAAATATAAAATGAAAAAACCTGCAATAAAAACTTTAAAGGAGCTAAAACTAACAGATTATGAATCTATTAGCATTAAAGATGAGTTAAGTAATAATTTGTCTAAAATCCTTAAAAGTGGAAAGCCATCTTTTGAAGGAATTTATGGATACGATAATACAGTTATTCCAGATCTAGAAAGAGCAATTCTTTCAAAGCATAACATAAACTTTCTAGGTTTGAGAGGGCAAGCCAAAACAAGATTAGCTAGAAAAATGATACAATTATTAGATGAATGGGTTCCAGTAGTTAAAGGTTCTGAAATAAATGATGATCCCTTAAATCCTATATCTAACTATGCTATTACTTTAATTCAAGATAATGGTGGTAATACTGAAATTGACTGGATTCATAGATCTGAAAGATTCTACGAGAAATTAGCTACTCCTGATGTAACAGTATCAGATTTAATTGGAGATGTTGATCCCATTAAAGCAGCATCATTAAAATTATCATATGCTGATGAAAGAGTTATTCATTTTGGAATGATACCACGAGCTAATAGATCAATATTTGTTATTAATGAATTACCTGACTTACAAGCAAGAATTCAAGTTTCATTGTTTTCAATTCTTGAAGAAAATGAAATTCAAATCAGAGGTTTTAAATTACGTTTACCTTTAGATCTTCATTTTGTTTTTACTGCTAATCCAGAAGATTATACTAATAGAGGAAGTATTGTCACTCCTTTGAAAGACAGGATAGGCTCTCAGATTATAACACATTATCCATTAACAATTGATATCTCAAAAAAAATTACTAATCAAGAATCTAATGATGTTGATTCTAACATTTATGTTCCTGAAATTGCCAAAGATTTAGTTGAGGAAATAAATTTTGCAGCTAGGAGAAGTGATTATGTTGACTACAAAAGTGGAGTGAGTGCTAGAATGAGTATAACTTCTTTTGAAAATTTAGTTAGTACAACCAAAAGAAGAATGTTAATTAATGGAGAAGATAGCTCTACAATTAGACTTTCAGACTTTGCTGGAATTATTCCATCAATAAATGGTAAAATAGAATTGGTATATGAAGGTGAGGAACAAGGTACTGATCAGATTTCTTATGATTTGATTAATGAAGGGGTTAAATCAATATTTGTAAAATATTTCCCTGAAATTAAAAAATTAGAAAAACCAGATGAAGAATCTCCATATGACGAAATCATGGAATGGTTCGTTATTAATGAAAATGAAATTTTTATTGGAGATGAATTTACTAAGAATGAATATGAAAAGATTTTAAACTCTATTAAACCTTTGGATAAAATTATTTTTAAGTACTGTAATAATATAAAGAAAGAAGATTTATTCTTTTTTAAAGAAATATTGCTTTGGGGCCTCTCAGCATTTAAGAAATTGAATAAGAATAGGATGCTTGACGGATTAGAGTTTAAAGATTCTTTAGGTAGTTATTTTAATGATATCAATAAATAGTTATTGTTAAATTTTTATGAAAACCACTTATGTTTACCAAAATGATTTTTTGGAATATTTTTTTTATTAATCAAATACCAATCTAAGCCTGAAAGAACATTATTTAAATATTTTTTTAAGTTTGGTTTAATTATAAAGTAGTGGGGAATAAAAGAAAGTATTTTACTTTTTTCTCTTAAAAAGTGAGGATAAACTTCAATTGATAAGTTTAATGAACTGTTTTCTTCAAAAATTTCCCAAATAACTAGGGATTTTTTTCCATTTTTTCTACCAATTAATAATTTATAGCCCTCGTTTTCACGCCATTCAATAAAATTTCTAATTAATTTAAAATCGTTCAAGTAAATTAGCTCATCCGATGATCCTTCGCCAGGCCATTTGATAATCTTATTTGATTTACAAAAAGGATGAAATAATTCTAGATTGTTAGGAGAAGAAATTATATTCCAAATTTCTTCTTTACTTGAATTAATTCTTTTTGTTAATTTAATGCTCCAAGATTTTTTATAGTCAATCACTGAAACGAACATAATTTTATTTTATGATATTTCAAAAAGAAATAGTACTAAAACCTTATCCAAGAGGATTTCATTTGATTAGTGATCAAGTATTTGATGAATTACCTAAAATTAGTGGAATAGTTAATGTATTTATTAAACATACATCAGCTAGCTTAACAATTAATGAGAATGCCGATCCTAGTGTTAGATTTGATTTTGAAAATCATTTTAATAAGCTAGTCTCTGAAAATGATGATCATTACACTCATACGATTGAAGGTCCTGATGATATGACTTCGCATATTAAAAGCTCTATTATTGGTTCATCAGTAAATTTTCCTGTAAAAGATGGGATTCCCCAAATAGGCATTTGGCAAGGAATATATCTTTGTGAACACAGAAATAATGCATCTTCTAGAAGTTTATTTATCACAATTATTGGAGAATAAATTGTTATCAAAAATTAATTTCATAATTTGAAAAAAAAATCATGAAATATTTATCTCTTTTAATTACTTTTTTTTGTTTTTTTTCATATTCTCAAAATTTTGATAAAAGAATTAATGATTTAATTCAAAAAAATATTGAAGAAACTATTGAGCTCAGACACTGGCTTCATCAAAATGCAGAATTAAGTAACCGTGAGTTCAAAACAGCAGAAAGAATTGCTCAAGAACTTCGAAAAATGGGTTACAACCCTAAAACAGGTATTGCCAAAACTGGTGTAGTAGCAATTTTAAATGAAGGCAAAGCAGGACCAGTAGTTGGACTAAGAGCTGATATTGATGGCCTTCCAGTTAAAGAGAGAGCAGATATACCTTGGGCATCTAAAATGACAGGCATATATAATGGAGAAGAAGTTCCTGTTATGCATGCTTGTGGACATGATATGCATACTGCCATATTATTGTCAACAGCTAAAATATTATATGAGATAAAAGATGAAATTCCAGGTCAGGTAAAATTTATTTTTCAACCAGCTGAAGAAGGTGCTCCAGCCGGAGAAGAAGGAGGTGCAGAATTAATGGTTAAAGAAGGAGTTTTAAAAAATCCAGATGTTGATGCAATTTTTGGACTTCATGTTTGGTCTGGAATTTATGCTGGACAAGTATACCTTAGACCTGAAGGAATTATGGCTGCAGTTAATGAATTTAGAATTGACTTAAAAGGTGTTCAAACTCATGGTTCAACTCCGTGGACAGGAAAAGATCCAATTGTAACTGCTTCACAAATTGTTAATTCGTTACAAACTATTGTTAGTAGAAGTTTGCCTCTTACTGAAGCAGGTGCAGTTGTAACTATAGGAAGTATTCATGGAGGGGTCAGAAGTAATATAATACCTGAGGATCTATACATGTTGGGAACAATTAGAACTTTGGATAAGAATATGAAAGACATAGTTTTAAGAAGATTAGAAGAGATAGTTTATAATGTTGCAAAATCTAATAATATTGAAGCTAAAATCACATATTTAGTATCATATCCAATAACATACAATGATCCTTTTTTATATGAAGAAGTACTCCCTACTCTTAATAGAGTTAATGGAGAAAAAAATGTTAATCTAATGAAGGCAATTACTGGTGCTGAGGATTTTTCTTACTTTCAGGAAAAAGTTCCAGGAGTTTATTTTTTTATAGGTGGATCTAAAATAGGAGCTGACCTTTCAAAAGTTGCACCTCACCATACTCCTGATTTTTATGTTGATGATTCTGCCATTGAAACTGGAATTAGATCAATGACATCCTTAACAATAGATTATCTTCTCAATAATTAATTATTTGGGGCTATTCTTTTCTTTGAGATTTGTTCATAAGCATAACCGATTTCGTAAAGCAATTGCTCACTTTTTGATTTTCCTATAAATGTTAATCCTGCTGGTCTGTTATCATTTCTAAAACCCATTGGAACAGTTAAGCATGGGTTGTGAGCAACAGCTGCATAACCAGCATGATAATTATTAATTGAAATAACCACATCTAAATCATATTTATCATAAGCTGAATCAAAAAAATCATTACCGTTAAATGATAATTTTTCTTTCAATATTTTAAAATCAGTTTTACTCATAGTGTCTTTAATTATGCCTTCAAAAATACCTTGACCATATGGAGCTCTTGTAGCTGAATCCAAAGAATTATAATTTATAATAGACTTAATATCCTTAACCAAAAGTTTTTCATTTCCATAGTCATTGAGATATTTAACTAAATCTATTCTCATGTCTTCATTTAAAAGTTTTCTGAAATTAGGAAGAGAAATATTTTGGGGTTCAATCTTTATTAAATTAGCACCTTTTGACTTTAATAAATCAATGTTCTTTCTGTAAAGTGAATCCTCCTCGTAATAATTAGAATAATACCCGAGTCTATAATCTTTAAGACTAGTATTTTTAACTAAATGTATGTCTACAGGTTTCATTTCATAGGAATAAGAATCATTTTCATCCAATCCTATAATTGCATTCATAACTATTATGTTATCTATCACAAATTTTGTCATTGGTCCTGCAGTATCCAATGTAGAAGAAATTGGCACAATTCCAGATCTACTGACAGAACCTATCGTAGGCTTCATCCCAACAAGAGAATTTGAAGATGAAGGCGATAATATTGATCCTGAAGTTTCAGATCCAATAGAAACTGAACTTAGATTTGATGCTGTTGCTACACCACTACCTGAACTCGAACCACCAGTGTCAATTTTTTTTCTTCCGTATGGATTTAATGTTTGACCTCCCATTGCACTGTATCCGTTAGGACATCCTAAACAAAAATAATTAGCCCATTCGCTAAGGTTAGTTTTTCCTAAAATTATTGCGCCCAAATTTTCTAATTTTTCTACTATGTGAGCATCTTGTGTAAAATTATCTTTTAAACTGTAAGCTCCTGCAGTAGTTGCCAGTCCTTCAAATCCAACATTATCTTTCAAAAGAATAGGAATTCCATAAATAGAATTCATATTAACATTAAGATTTTTATCTCTTAACTTGGCTTCACTGAGAGCATTTTTATTAATTGATATAATTGAATTTAAATATTTTTCTTTGTCAAATTCAATTAGATAAATTCTGGATAAATAAAAAAGAGTAAGTTCATAATATGAAAATTTTCCCTTAGAAATACTGATTTGAATTTCTGGTATAGATTTTTCAATTATCAGGTTTTGAATTTCATCATATCTAGTTTTAAGAAATATTGCAATTTCATTCTCATATCCATTTACAAGATCGTTTTTATTGTTTGAAATACTTTGAATTCTTTTATATCTAAGTCTTTGATTTTCATTTTCTGAATTCTCAATGAGCTCTGAGGATTGATCATAGTTTATCCATTTTTTTAAATCATTTTGACTGCACGATATAATAGAAAGTAGTAGAACCAGTAATATTATTTTTTTCATAGTATTCTATTAAAAATTTCTTCCATTTTCATTCCTCTTGATCCCTTGATTAGGATATTAGTTTCATTAATTTGATTGTTATTTTCAAAAAAATCATTTTTGTTTTTATAAAAGTAATTTGATGAATTATTATTTTTTAGTCTGTAAAAAATATGACCAATAAAAATACATTTATCAATCTTTTTTGAATTACAGAGCCTTATAACTTTTTCATGTTCTTTTTCCTCATCTTTTCCAAGCTCATACATATCTCCTAATATCACCATTTTATTTCCATCAATTTTTTCAAATGATTCTATGGCTGATCTCATACTTGTAGGGTTTGCGTTATATGCATCAAGAATAATTTTTTTATTGTTTTTCTCAATAAATTCAGATCTATTAATACTAAGATTAAAGTTTTTTAATTTTTTAGAGATATCATTAATATCAATTTTAAAATTTAAACCGATAGAAATTGCTGCACACAAATTGGAAAAGTTATAATCTCCATAAAGATTAGTATTTACAGTAATTCCATTGTATTTAACACTTACATAGTTTTTTGAAATATTTACAAAATGATAATTTGAATTATAATTGTTACCAAATGATATTGTATTGTTATTTAAGAATTTTTTTTGCTCTGTATCGTCATTGTTGATTAGTAATGTTTTGTTGTTTTTAATTAACCAATTATATAATTCAGTTTTAGCTCTAATAACACCATCTAAATCAATAAATCCCTCGAGGTGAGCTTTTCCAAAATTTGTAATATATCCAATATCAGGATGTGTCAAATTAGTAAGGAATTCGATTTCTCCAAAATTACTTGCCCCCATCTCAATAATTGCAATTTCTGTATCAGGCCTTATTTTAAGAAGACTTAATGGAACACCAATGTGGTTATTTAAATTTCCATCAGTGCATACAGTATTATATTTAATTTCAATTATTGATTTAAAAAGCTCTTTTGTTGTTGTCTTACCATTACTTCCAGTTAATGCAATAACTTTTGCAGAAGATTTTAATCTATTAAAATTTGCAAGGTTTTGTAATGATTCGAGAGCGTTTTCTACTTTGATCAAACTATCTTGATTTAAATCAGATTCAAGATCTTTATCTATAACAGCATAACTTGCACCTTTTTTAATTGCTTCAATGGCGTAATCATTACCATCAAAGTTTTGTCCTTTTATTGAAAAAAAAATTGAATTAGGAATAATTTTTCTAGTATCAGTTGATACTAAATAATTACATTCAACAAATAGTTTATGTAATTTACTAACCTCCATTAATTAAAGATAAATAAAGTGAAATGTAAAAATAGAAAGAATTACCTTTTTTTAGGCTTACTAACGTTTCTAGATTCTCCTAAATATGACATAGCACATCTAAAACCAATAAAGTTTGTAGTCATATATTCAGGTAAAAATCTTCTTTGAGCTGGATCTAAATAATACGATCTATCAAGCCAGGAACCTCCCTTGTAAACTCTGGTATCATTACTAATCAATGATGTACTTGTTAAAGAGAAATCTAAATTTTCAGAATTTTCAGGTGAGTTATACATATTTTGTTCTTGATCCTCACCCATAGCAAAGAACCTTGAAGATTCAGCATCACCGTCTCTAAAATCTCTGTTATCAGAAGCACTGTAATTAGTTCGTAATAAATCAAGAGAATCTAATGATACTTCAACAAGATCTCCTGGAAGATTTTTAATTAAAATTCTTCCATTAGGAAGAATTTCATATTGCTCAGAAAAATTTTCTCTGGTTACAGTTGTTACTCTTCCATCTTCATCAATGAGTGGTTTTGAGTACAAATTCCCACGATAGTAGTTAAAGTCATTGGCTTCATCGTCAATTATTGGTCTATATACATCCGCTACCCATTCAGCTACATTTCCAGCCATTCCAAATAATCCAAAGCTATTTGGAGGATATGATCTAACTGAGGAAGTTATTCCTGATCCAGTTTCAGACCAACCAGCAATTCCACCATAATCTCCTTTACCTAATTTATAATTAGCCAATTGATCTCCTAATGTTTTTTTCTTTTGAGATCTAGTATATTCACCCTCCCAAGGAAATTTCTTCTTTCCTCTGTACACATTTCCAGCTCTTAATTCACTTAATCCGAGCGCAGCATATTCCCACTCAGTTTCTGTAGGTAATCTATATTCAGGTAGTATTAATCCTTCCTCAATAGAAGAATAAATAGTATCATTTTCAGCGACTGACTTATCACCAATTACTGATGATATTTTCCCACCGTATGTACTATTTGGATCAATTAAATATGTCTTTGTATTGAATGATAATTTAGAATTAGGATTCAGAACTGAATCGCGATTCAAATATCCTTTTTCAGCTAAAATTCTTTCATTAACTCTATGTGTTCTCCACTTGGCAAAATTGTTTGCTTGATGCCAACTTACTCCAACAACTGGATGATTTTGGAATGCAGGATGACGTAAATAGTTATTAACCATGTCCTCATTGAAACCTAAAGGATTTCTCCAAACTAATGTATCAGGAAGTGCAGCTAAATAAATTTTATTAAGATCTTGATCTTTACCATACATTCTCTTTAACCAATCTAAATATTCTAAGTACATGATATTGGTAACTTCGGTTTCATCCATAAAAAATGACCTTACATACTGTTGAGAAGGTGTGTTGTTCCAATCGTGCATAACATTATCTTTAGCATTACCTTTTACAAAAGTACCTCCCTGGATAAAAATCATTCCAGGAGCTGTCTGCTGACCCTTGAACTTAGTATTGAATTTAAAACCTCCATCGGCCGAGTTTATTTTCCAACCTGTTGCTTGAGATATATTTTTTCCTGATTTGTAGTTATTTCTATTACAACCAATAGATAATGTCAAGATTGAACACAGTAAAATAATGTATGATTTTTTCATAAATCGTTTGTAAATATATAAAGTTTACTCATATATACATAATAGACTATGTTTAAAGAAGATGGTTTATTTATTAAATTAATAACAATAACTGTACCTTGAGTTAAATTATTTGATAATTTTATACCATATGAAAAAACTTTTATTTTCAATAGTTATTTTATTTTCATTAAATATTTATTCCCAAAAAGAAAGAAGAGTCATAACTACAGCTGTCCCTTTTTTATTAATATCATCTGATGCCAGAGCATCTGGTGTTGGAGAGCAAGGTGTTGCAACTTCATTTGATAATTTTTCTCAGCATTGGAACCCCTCAAAATATGTTTTTGCAGAAAATTCCTCAGGTTTTGGTTTTAGCTATACCCCGTACTTAAGTAAGATTGTAAATGATGTTTTTCTAGGTAACTTAACTTATTTTAGAAAAAATTCTGAAAGATCTGCGTGGAGTTTTAGTTTAAAATACTTTAGCCTTGGTGAAATTGATATTTTACAGAACCCATTAGATATTCCAGTTATTGAAAGTCCTAACGAATTCACTTTAGATGCAGCTTACTCTCTAAAACTTAATGATAATTTTGGCTTGGGTGTTGCTGGTCGATTTTTATTGTCAGATGTCAAACTACAATCATTTGATTCTGAGTCCCAAGCATCTACCAGTTTAGCTGTCGATATATCTGGTTTTTTCAAATCAGATGTTATTTCATTAGGTAGGAATGATGGAATACTTAGAGCTGGTTTTAATATTTCTAACCTTGGTCCCAAAATGAAATATTCTGATTTAGGACAAGAAAACTTTATTCCTTCAAATTTAAGAATCGGATCTGGTTTTGAATTTTTATATAATAGCAATAATAGTCTTTCAATCACTATTGAGGTTAATAAACTACTAGTGCCAACCCCGAATGTCCCTATTTATGATTCATCAAATTCAGAAATAATTGCATACAAACAATCTGATATTGGTTTTTTAAGTGGGATATTCAAATCATTTAATGATGCACCTGATGGTTTTTCCGAAGAATTAAAAGAATTAACTTATAGCTTGGGTCTTGAGTATTCTTTTAATAAGTCTTTCTTTTTAAGAACAGGCTATTTTAGTGAACACGAGTTGAAAGGATCAAGAAAATTTATCACTTTAGGTACAGGTTTTTCAACAAATTCAAATTTAACTTTTGATCTTTCATATTTAATATCAACGTCTGAAATAATTAGTCCACTAGAAAACACTCTAAGATTTTCATTATCATATAATTTATTCTAAAATCAAGGCTAAAAAAACATCATTTCAATTAAGAATAAAGTAATAATTAAATTATCTTTGCACAATATTATATGAGACCAGTAACGAAAGAAACTTATCTAAATTGGTATGAAGAAATGCTTTTCTGGAGAAAGTTCGAAGATAAGCTTGCAGCTGTATATATTCAACAAAAAGTTAGAGGGTTCTTACATCTCTACAATGGTCAAGAAGCTGTTTTAGCAGGTGCTCTTCATGCTATGGACACAGATAAAGACCGAATGATTACAGCATATCGAAATCATGTAATGCCTATAGGTTTAGGAGTCGATCCAAAAAAAGTAATGGCAGAATTATATGGAAAAAGTACAGGTACATCCAATGGCTTGGGTGGGTCAATGCATATTTTTTCAAAAGAACACCGATTCCATGGTGGCCATGGAATTGTTGGAGGTCAGATTCCTTTAGGAGCTGGTATGGCCTTTGGAGATAAGTATCACGGGCGTGATGCTGTTACCCTTTGCTTTATGGGTGACGGTGCAGTTAGGCAAGGTTCTTTTCACGAAACATTAAATTTAGCAATGTTATGGAGTTTACCTGTTGTATTTGTTGTTGAAAACAATGGATATGCAATGGGAACATCTGTTAAAAGAACATCTAATCATACCGATATATGGAAACTTGGTTTAGGTTACGAAATGCCATGTGGTCCTGTAGATGGAATGAATCCTGTCAAAGTTGCTGAAGCTCTTAATGAAGCTATTTCCAGAGCTAGATCTGGTAATGGACCAAGTTTGTTGGAAATGAAAACTTACAGATATAGAGGTCATTCAATGTCTGATGCTCAAAAATATAGAACAAAAGAAGAAGTTAATGAGTATAGAAAAATAGATCCTATAACTCAAGTCAAAGATGCTATAATTCATAATAATTATGCAAGTGAAGACGATATTAAGGTAATAGATGATAGAGTAAAAGCTATGGTTGCTGAATGTCAAAAGTTTGCTGAAGAATCTCCATTCCCTGAAATTAATGTCATGTATGATGCTGTTTATGAACAAAAAGATTATCCATTTTTAAAACACAAACTTTAAATGGCTGAAGTAATTAAAATGCCTAGATTAAGTGACACCATGGAAGAGGGTGTTGTTGCCACTTGGTTAAAAAAAGTTGGTGATAAGGTTAGTGAAGGTGAAATTCTTGCTGAAATTGAAACTGACAAAGCTACAATGGAATTTGAATCTTTCTATGATGGCACTTTATTACATATAGAAATTCAAGAAGGAGTTCCTGCTTCAGTTGATTCATTGTTGTGTATTATTGGAGACGAGAAAGAAGATATATCTCAATATCTCTCATTATCTAATCAAGATATTCAAACATCCAATGATAGTAATCAATTAGACTTAGTTGATCAAATTAACGAACAAGAAAATAGTCAAAATGAAGAGTTAATAAACCCAGTATTAGAAAATGAAAATATTTCAGAAATTCAAAATCAAGCTGGATCAATTGACTATATCACTATGCCAAGACTTAGTGATACTATGGAAGAAGGAACGATTTCGACTTGGCTAAAAAAAGTTGGTGATAAGGTTAGTGAAGGTGAAATTCTTGCCGAAATTGAAACTGATAAAGCAACAATGGAATTTGAATCTTTTTATGAAGGTGTTTTAAGCCATATTGCAGTTCAAGAAGGTCAAACAGTCAAGGTAGATGAATTAATTGCAATTATCTCTGAAAATGAAATAGATGTTGATAATGCTCTAAAAAATTATAAAAGTTCTGGATTAATACCAGTGCCTAAATCTGAAAATTTAATTGATGATACTGTTTCAAATGAAGATTCATCACAAACTAAAAATATCCCTGAAATTGAAAATATAAGTTCTGATCAAAGAATTTTTGCCTCTCCTCTAGCTAAGAAAATTGCTAAGGAAAAAAATATTGATTTATCATCAGTAACCGGAACAGGTGAAAATGGTAGAATAGTGAAAGAAGACTTACAAAAGATTGAGGCTTCAAAAATTAGTGTAAGCTCAGAAATTTCCTCACCACCGGTTGATGTTTCTGATAAGAAACCAGTTTTTTCAGGTGACGAAGAATTTACAGAAGTTCAAAATTCATCAATGAGAAAGGCAATTGCTAAAAATTTGAGTCAATCAAAGTTTTCTGC
>MDTB01061880.1_pt1 | contig 13063 bp, 15 predicted proteins | sample 811161 | NCBI WGS metagenome assembly MDTB01 (sample SAMN05326650, study PRJNA326480) | marine metagenome | isolation source: seawater | place: Mediterranean Sea | collected 2009 | reverse complement strand
TTCATTCTCTAAAATGCGCAAACCTTGGTTATTTGCTTGCAAATAATCTTTAACCAAAAGGAAAAACATGAATCATTACGAACTTACCCTAATATTAAACCCAGATCTTGGATCAAAGTTTGATCCCTATAAGGAGCACTTTGAGTCCGTTCTTTCTCAATTAGGTTTTAACATTCAATATTATGAAAATGTTGGTATTAGAGAGCTTGCATACATTATTGGGATAAACAAAAAGGGTCATTACCTCATCTATCAATTGGACGGGGATCCTGAGTACATTAATGAGCTTGAGACCAAGATAAAATATGATAATTCAGTTATTCGCCACTTAGTATTAAAAATAGACAAAGTTACTGAGTCAGACTCTTTTCTCACTCAAGATACAAAAGATGCAAAGAAAAGGGCAGAAGAAAGAGCTCACGAAGCAAAACTAAAATCTCAAGTACAACAGCAGCTAAAACCAGCTCCAAGTGAAACTAAAGAGGATGAGAGTTCATCTGAAGAAAAAAAAGATGAAAGCCATTCAGGTGAAAAGGAAAGTCCTTCTAAAAAAGAAACAACTTCAAAAAAAACTGAGTCTGAAAATGAGGAGGAAGCATGAAGAAGTTAGCATTACCTGAAAATTTTGACCATAAGAATCTAGACATTCTTAAACAATTTATTACTGAAACAGGAAAAATTATTCCTGCTAGAGTTTCTGGCATTACTGCCCCCGAACAAAGAAAGTTAACAAAGGCTGTTAAGATCGCAAGATTTCTTGCTTTGATACCATATACAGATAAACAAATATGAAAATTATTTTACTTGATAAAATTCCTAACCTTGGCGAAATTGCTGATGTTGTTGAGGTTAACTCAGGGTATGCTAGAAATTTTCTTATACCGCAGAAAAAAGCAATGTTTGCATCAAAAAATAATCTTGAATATGTAGCTGAAAGAAAGGCAGAGCTTGCTGCAGCATCGGCTGATGAAGTTTCTAGAGCTGAAGCAAAGGCAGCGCAGTTGAAAGATCAATCAGTGGAAATTAAAGTTCCTGTAACAGACGAAGGTGCATTATATGGATCTGTTGGAACTAGAGAGATTTCAGATGCATTTGCTGAGAAAAATCTTGAGGTTGATAAGAGTCATGTGCAGCTTCCTGATGGGCCTATCAAAGAGGTCGGCGATCATCAGATAAATCTTCTTTTTCACCCAGAAGTATCAACAGAGATAACTGTTATTGTTAAACCTGAATAGTTGTCATTCGCTGAATATGATGTAAAAATCATTTTCTATGCCTGAATATTCAAACGATCAAATTGACCAAGTAAGAGAGCTTGAAAGAGCCGTTTTAGGTGGCCTGATGCTCGAGACAGAACGTTATGACAACGTACGTCTGGTAATCTCTCATGCAGATTTTCAAGGTAAGGATCATCAATCAATCTTTGAATCGATGGGAGATCTTGTTAATGCAGGTAAACCACTGGATCCAATCACTGTTGCTGACCGGCTTGATAGCAAGAATTTATTAACTCGAGCTGGAGGTAGAAACTACCTTATTGAACTAGCAGGTTCAACCCCTTCTGCAGCAAATTTAGAAACCTATGCTGAGTTGATCAGGCAAAAATCAATCTCTAGAAAGTTAATGAAAATAAATTCTGAAATAGCTGAATTGATTGTCAACCCTCAGGGAAAAGATGCTTCAGGTTTATTAGATGAAGCCGAATCAAAGATTTTCTCCTTAAATGATGAAGCTGAGCGGACATCAACAAATATTCAAAGACTGGATAGTCTTATTGATAAATCAATTGATAAGCTGAATGAATTATCACAAAGTGGCTCTAATCTTGTTGGCTATTCAACTGGCTTCAAAGACCTTAATAGGGATACTCAAGGACTTCAAAACGGTGAATTGATAGTAGTTGCAGGAAGACCAAGTATGGGAAAAACTTCATTTGCAATGAATATTGCTGAAAACTTTCTCTTAAATGAAGATATTAAAGGAGGCGTATTAGTATTTAGTCTTGAAATGCCAGGTGAATCACTTACAACAAGGCTTTTGGCAAGCCATGCAAAAATTAACCAGCAAAAGGTAAGATCAGCAAGTTTAAATGATGAAGAATTGAAGAGATTTATGGCATCTTCTTCAAGATTAAAAGAGCTGCCTCTATATATTGATGATAGCTCTCTTTTATCTCCTATGGAACTAAGAGCAAGAGCTAGAAGGGTATCAAGACAAGAAGGGGGATTATCGCTTGTTGTTGTTGACTATCTCCAGTTAATGCAATTACCAGGTTCAACGGAAAATCGTGTAAATCAAATATCAGAAATATCAAGATCCCTAAAAGCTCTTGCTAAAGAACTTAATATACCTGTTATTGCATTATCTCAATTAAATAGAGGTGTTGAACAAAGACCAAACAAAAGACCAATGATGGCTGATTTGAGAGATTCAGGTGCAATTGAGCAAGATGCTGATGTAATTTTATTTATTTATAGAGATGAGGTTTACAACGAAGGTTCCGAACATGGTAATAAAGCTGAAATTATCATTGGAAAGCAGAGAAATGGTCCAATTGGAACTGTGAACCTATCATTCTTGAAGGAATTTACTCGTTTTGAAGATTTCGCTGTGGAAAGTTACTATGATTCATTTGAATGAGCAAAGAGTCAGCTGAATTACATATAAATTTCTCTGTTATTCAAGATAATATTTCCTACTTGAAGACACACATTAGTGATCATACAAATTTCCTATCTGTTATCAAAGCAAATGCTTACGGCCATGAATTAGAAGAATTTGTTTTAAGGCTAAACGATTTAACAGACGGCTTCGCAGTCGTAAGACTTGAAGAGGCAATGAAGATAAGAAAAATCTCAAATAAGCCCATACTATTAATGCAAGGTGTCTATCAGCAAAATGAAATTGATCAGGTAATTGAGCATGACTTAATGCCTGTATTGCATACTCATGAACAAATTAACTTATACAAGGATATTCAATCTAAAACAAAGATATGGATTAAGTTTAATACAGGGATGAATCGATTAGGATTTCAAATTAATGAGGCTGACCAAATTCAACCTTTTATAAATGATCAAAATGTCCTCATGACACATCTTGCCTCTTCAGATGTTCCATCTGATCCATCAAATAAAAAACAGATGAGTAAGTTTCAAGATCTCTACGACTCTTTTTCAATTAATCCTGAAAGAAGTATCTTAAATAGCAGCGGAGTAATAAATTTTCCAAGTCATGCATACGAATGGGTTAGATGTGGTATTGGTTTGTATGGAGGCGTTAGCGGAGCTACTGAACTCAAAACAGCCGTGACTTTCAAAAGTAAAATCATTTCGATCAATAAAATTAAGAAGGGGGATGCAGTAGGTTACGGTGGAAGAATAAAAGCAAAGCAAGATATGTCGATTACTGTTGTATATTGTGGTTATGCTGATGGATTTCCTCAATCAGCACTTGATGGTACATCCGTCTGGATTAATGATAAAGAAGCTAAAATGTTTGGAAGAGTCTCCATGGACTTAATTACAATTGATATAACGCATTTAAATGATGTAAAGTTTGGTGACTGGGTTGAGTTTTGGTCCCCTCAACATAGTATAAACAAATATGCTGATTATAATAAATTGATCTCATATGAATTAATGACTAGGATAGACCGAAGAGTTAGACGAGTAATATATGAAAATTAATCAATTAGATTCAACTCCCAGAAATATTAGACACGAAGAAGAGTTTGAAAGTCACATGACATCTGAAATCGCAGATGATGTTATTGAAATTTTTCAAACTCCATTAACCGGTACTTATAACTGGGATTACACTCTTCAAGATAATAGGATTAAAAAACTTTATGAGCTTGGCAAGGAGCTCAATTGGAATGCAAACATTGATGTAGATTGGTCTAAACCTTTTGAGCAGATTTCTGAGCCACCAGAATGGTTTTGGGATGACTATGAGCCTTACCAAAAATTATCTGATAAGAAAAAGATAGAATTTGCTAAACATAGAAATGCATGGAGCCTAAGTCAGTATTTGCACGGCGAGCAGGGCGCACTGCTTGTAGCATCTCAGCTAACAAGTTGCGCTCCCACATATAACGCAAAACTTTATGCCGCATCTCAAACATTTGATGAAGCTAGACATGTTGAAGCTTTCAACAAATACATTCAAACTAGAACCAAACTAATGTATCCAATTGGAAATGCATTGAAATCAATCCTGGACAAAATTCTTACTGATCCTCGCTGGGATTTAAAGTTTATAGGTATGCAGTTAATTATAGAGGGTTTAGCTCTCGCGGCTTTTCAAGCCACTCGTGATTTAGCAAAAGATTCTGTTCTTTACGATATGCTGGGTTTAATCATTAGGGATGAGGCAAGGCACGTAACTTTTGGAGTGAATTATCTAGAAGAATTTGTTAAAACTCTCTCACATGAAGAAAAAGAGGATAGAGCTCAGTTTGCCTATGAGGCTTGTTTGCTGAGTAGGGAGAGGCTTCTGTCGACTGATCTATATGAGCATTTTGGGTGGGATGTTGAGGACGCAAGACAATTCCAACTCGGCTCAGAGATAATGCAACATTTTCAAAAGCTTTTATTTTCAAGAGTTATGCCAAACTTATCAAGAATAGGACTGCTTACCGATTCAGTTAAAGAAAAATTTGATGACCTAGGTATATTGGAATTTGCTTCACTGCCGAGTGATGGTGACATCGATTGGGCAGACTTATCTCGACCTTTGTTCGAAGAATCTGCTTAGACTGTTTTTATTGACCCAATTATCTGATATTCTGTTATCCCATCTAATTAATTATTATAGATGGTTCAAACTAAATATCTTTTCATCACGGGTGGAGTAGTTTCCTCATTAGGTAAAGGCATTGCTGCCGCATCCATAGGTTCAATTTTTGAGTCCAGAGGCCTAAAATTATCTTTAATAAAAGTCGATCCATACATCAATGTTGATCCAGGAACAATGAGTCCTTTCCAGCATGGAGAAGTCTTTGTCACTAATGATGGCACTGAAACAGATCTTGATCTCGGCCACTATGAAAGGTTTGTAAGATTTCAAGCTAGCAAAAAAAATAATTTTACTGCTGGAAAAGTTTATGAGTCTGTAATTAAGAGGGAAAGAAAAGGGGATTACCTTGGAGGTACTGTTCAAGTTATTCCTCACATCACAGATGAAATTAAATTTAGAATAAAGAATGGAGCTAAAGGAGCAGATATTGCCATTGTTGAAATTGGTGGAACTGTTGGAGATATTGAAAGTCAGCCATTTATTGAGGCAATTAGACAGATGACGCTCGAGATGCCAAAAGAAAGAACAGCAATTGCACACTTAACACTGGTTCCCTACATCAAAGTATCTGAGGAATTAAAAACTAAACCAACGCAACATTCAGTTAAAGAGCTCAGATCTCTAGGATTGCAACCAGATTGCTTAATTTGTCGTTTAGAAAAAGAATTACCCAAAGACGAAAAAAACAAAATTGCTTCATTTTGCTCAGTTCATCCCGATAGCGTTATTTCAATGCATGATGCAGATACTGTTTATTCAATTCCTTTACTGCTTCATCAGCAGGGAGTGGATAAAATTCTCATGAAGAGCCTTAACATTAAACAATCAAAGAAACCTAACTTAACTGATTGGAAAAGAGTGGTACAAGCTAAGCTTAATCCAAAAAAGGAAGCAAATATTGCAATCGTGGGTAAATACGTTGAACTGAAAGATAGTTACAAATCTTTAAATGAAGCACTTGATCATGCAGGCATTATTAATAAAGCTAAGGTGAACTTAACATTTATTGATGCAGCAAAGATTAATAAATCCAATGTAAAAAAGAATCTATCTTTTGCTGATGCTGTTTTAGTTCCAGGGGGATTTGGAGAAAGAGGCATCGAGGGAATGATTGTTGCATGTCAGTTTGCTAGAGAATCAAATATTCCATATTTTGGTATCTGTTTAGGTATGCAGATTGCAGTTATTGAGTTTGCCAGAAACATTTTAGGTTTTAAAAATGCAAACAGCACTGAATTTAATCCCAAAACAAAATTTCCTGTCATTGGACTGGTTACAGAATGGAAAGATAAATCAGGAAATACTGAATACAGGGATGATAGTTTCGATTTGGGAGGAACCATGAGACTTGGAGGTCAAACTTGTATCTTAAGGAAATCATCTTTATCTCATAAGCTCTACAAAGATAATAAGATTATTGAAAGGCATAGACATAGATATGAGTTTAATCCTGAATACAGAAAAATTTTGAATTCAAATGGCATGTTAATTTCAGGAACTTCAGCAGACAGAAAGTTAGTAGAGATGATAGAAATCAAGAATCACCCATGGTTCATAGGCTGTCAATTTCATCCTGAGTTTACGTCTAACCCAAGAGACGGCCATCCATTATTTAACAATTTTGTTAGTAAAGCTTTAAAATTAAAAAGATGAGCATTCAACTTAATGGTTTTGAAATAGGCAATGAAGGCCCTTTAACTGTCATGGGTGGGGTAAACGTTCTTGAAAATGAAGATCTTGTTATGCGGGTTGCGGAATCTTTTAAGGAAGCAACTGAAAAAAATAAAATTAATTGGATATTTAAAGGATCATTTGATAAAGCAAATAGAAGCTCAATTGATTCTTTTAGGGGGCCAGGACTCGAAGTGGGTTTAGAAATACTTCAAAAAGTTAAAGAGCATTTTAATGTTCCAATAATTACAGATATCCATGAACCTGACCACGCTGTCCCTGTTTCAAAAATTGCAGATATTATCCAAATTCCTGCTTTTTTATGCAGGCAAACAGACCTCGTGATTGCAGCAGCAAATACTGGAGCTGTTATACAGTTTAAAAAGCCACAATTCTTATCTGCAATTGAAATGAAGAATGTTGCAAAAAAATGTGAATCTGCAGGAAATTCAAAAATCTTAATGTGTGAAAGGGGAAATGCATTTGGTTACAACAATTTAGTTGTAGACATGTTGAATTTTCAGGTACTCAAAGATATTGAATATCCAGTGATTTTTGATGTCACCCATTCACTTCAGCTGCCTGGAGGTCTAGGAAATGCTGCAGGCGGTCGAAGAGATTTATTTTTGCCACTCGCAAAATCAGGCCTTGCTCAAAAAATTGCTGGTTTATTTATTGAAGCTCACACCAATCCCGATGAGGCTAAATGCGATGGGCCATGCGCAATTAATACTATGAAGATCGGACCTTATCTCAGCGAGTTAAAGGCATTAGACAATTTAATCAAGGACCAGCTTTCTAGATAGCTAATGGCAAACATTACATCAGTAAAAGCAATTCAAATATTAGATTCTAGAGGGCTGCCAACTGTCTCTTGCAGGGTTGAAACTGATGATGGCCTATCAGCCATCAGCAAAGTTCCAAGCGGAGCTTCCACCGGTGAAAGAGAGGCTCTTGAATTAAGAGACGGCGGTAATAAATATCTCGGTAAAGGAGTATTAAAGGCAGTAAAGAATATAAATACTAAATTAGCTGATGTTTTAATTGGCATGGATGCAAGAAATCAATTTGAGATTGACCAAGCCTTGATAGATCTAGATGGAACTCCAGCAAAGAAAAACTTAGGAGCCAATGCTATTCTTGCTGCTTCAATTGCTACCCTAAGATCAGGTGCTAAATCTGCCAAATTACCTTTATATGAGCATGTAAATAATCTTTACTGTTCAAAATTTAAAGCAAATAAGCAATTAAGTTTGCCTATACCAATGCTCAATATTATTAATGGAGGAGAGCATGCCAATAATAATATTGATATTCAAGAGTTTATGGTAATGCCAATAGGTGCTGGGTCATTTAATGAGTGCATGCAGTGGGCAATAGAAATCTATGGAGCTTTAAAATCATTGTTAGCATCAAAAGGTCTCACTACAGCGGTTGGTGATGAGGGAGGTTTTGCTCCAGATTTAAAATCAAATCACGAAGCAATAGAACTAATTTTAAAATCGATTGAGGATTGTGGCCTTGAGGCTGGCAAAGATATTGTTTTAGCTCTTGATTGCGCAGCCTCAGAATTTTTTATAGATGGTAAGTATGTATTAAAAGGTGAAAATAAATCCTTGGATTCAAATGATTTTGTTGATTACCTAAAATCTTTAGTAAGTTCTTATCCAATTCGATCCATTGAAGATGGCATGGATGAAAATGATTTTGATGGTTGGAGCATGCTTACCAATGAGCTGGGCAATAGCATCCAGATTGTTGGAGATGATTTATTTGTTACTAATGTAAAAGATCTTCAACATGGCATAGATAAAAGCTTGGCTAATTCAATTCTCATCAAACTCAATCAAATTGGAACTGTTGGTGAAACGCTTGAAGCAATCAATCTCGCAAGTCAGAATAATTACTCAGCAGTAATCTCTCATCGATCTGGTGAAACAGAAGATAATACTATCGCTGATATTTGTGTTGGTGTAAGTGCAGGCCAAATTAAAACTGGAGCTCCTTGCAGATCAGACAGAACATCAAAATATAATAGATTGTTATGGATAGAAAATGATCTCAGCAACTCTGTCTCTTATGCAAATGAATTATTTTTTTAATCTTATTATCTTTTTATCCTTAATTTTTTTGGTAATAAATAGTTTTTCAATATTTATTGGTGATGATGGAAGAAAGCTTAACAACGAACTCAAATCAGAGCTTAGTACATATAAAAATGAAAGAGATTTAATCTTTGATATGAACCATACCTTAGAGGAGGAAATTATTTCAATTCAAATGAGCGATTCATTTGTAGAAAGTTATGCAAGGGAAAAACTTGATCTCGTTAAACCAAACGAAGTTCTTATCGAAATAGATTTAACAAAAGATAATCCTGATGAGTAAAATCTATTTCATTGTTCCTGCAGCAGGTTTAGGTAATCGCTTTGAAAGCAATCTTCCCAAGCAGTATTCAAAAGTTGGCCACGAATCAGTCATTGAGCGAACAGTTAATCGATTATCTCTTGCAAATCCAGAAAAGATTATTATTCCAATCTCAGCTAAAGACGAGTTATTTGCATCTCAGTCTTTTTCACATCCTGATTTAATTATTAAGACTTCAGGGGGACCATCAAGGCAAGCCTCGGTTTTAAATGCTTTAAATGAAATCAAGTTTTCTAATAACGATATAATCATAGTTCATGATGTTGTTAGGCCATTTTTTGAGATTGATTGGCTAAACAATCTTATTAATGATTTCCAAACAATTAATGATGACGGGTTAATCCCAGTGCTGGAATTTACTGACTCGATCAGAGATAGTTCAAACGAATTTAAACCAATGGATAGAAAAAGTTTTGTTAAAGTTCAAACTCCTCAAATATTTAATGCAAAAGTACTTCATGAGTCACTGACGATTGCCGACAAAGAGGGCTTGGAATATTCTGATGAATCTCAGGCAGTTGAGAATGCAGGTTTTAAGATCTCCTTTTCTAAAGGCTTGCCTAAAAATATCAAAATAACTACACCCGATGATCTTTATTCTTTATCAGCACATGATGTATTCGTAGGAAGGGGTATTGATTTTCATAGGTATGCTGTTAAAGAAAATTCAATTCTTAAATTAGCAGGGGTAGAAATACCCTCTAATTATCAGATTATTGCTCATTCTGATGGAGATATTATTTTGCATGCACTAGCTGACGCGATATTAGGAGCTGGAGGATTCAGAGATATAGGCCATTATTTTTCAGATAAGAGTCCTGAAAACTTAAATTTAGATAGCAAAAAAATTATTGAAAAGACGATGAGTCTGATCTCAAAAAAACAACTTAAACTAAATAATGTCGATGTAACAATTGTGGCTGAAAAGCCAAATTTATCCAGTTACATGAGCGAAATGGAATTGTCATTATCATCAATCTTAGACATTTCTATGGATCGTATAAGCTTAAAAGCTACCACAACTGAAGGGATGGGTGAGATTGGAGAGGAAAATGGCTTAGCTGTCTATGCCTTAGCTACACTTAAAAATTAAATGAGCATTTTAGTGACAAATGATGATGGCTTTGAAGCAATTGGTATTCAGGCGCTGTTAGCGTCTACAAAGACCCTAGATCCAATAATGGTGGCACCAAAACATAATTGCAGTGGCATGAGTGCTGCAATAAGTCTTCGAAAAGAAGTAAACGTTAAACAATTAAATTTAAAGGAGTTTGTGGTAACAGGCACGCCAGCAGATTGCTCTTATTTTGGTCTTTATGGAATGAATGAAAATAACATTGAACAAGTTGTCTCTGGAATCAATTTGGGAGCAAATTTAGGAACCGATGTCTTTTATTCTGGGACTGTCGGCGCAGCTATAGCTGGTATTAATTTAAAATATTCTCCTGTTGCGATATCGGTTTGTTCATTTTCACCTAAAGATATTAGTTTTATTGCCGATAAAGCATTTGAGCTTATTAAGAAATTTAGATCCATTTCACTTCAGCAAAATTCATTAATAAACATCAACTTTCCAGATATTTTGAAACAAGATTACAAAGGCGAACTCTATACAAAGCTTGCCAAAAGAGGGGCCCCGGAAGCTCCAAATATAATAAGTAAAAAGGATCAACTAAGCTTTACTTTCAGTGCTTCTGGAGATTTTATAGACGGTCAAACTGATACAGATATGCAAGCCATAGAAAGTGGTTTTGTATCTGTTTCAATGCTTAACTATGACATAAGCAATGCTAACGATCTTTTGGGTAGTGAAATAAGTCATGGAAGCTAAATCTGGATTTACATTTAAGAGAGTAAGGGAGCAAATGGTTGAAATGCTTCTGGAGATGGGAATCAAAGATTTTAGAGTTTTGGATGCAATGAGTCAGATTGCTCGTCATCAATTTCTTGATGAGGCCTTATGGTCAAGAGCATATGAAAATAGATCTTTAACTATTGGGTATAAACAAACAATTTCTCAACCGTATATTGTCGGTAGAATGACCGAATTATTAATTGAAAAAGCCAGTGGAAGGGGAAAAATTTTTAAAAAGATAATTGATATTGGTTCTGGCTCAGGCTACCAAAGTGCAATACTTTCATTTTTTGCAGAAGAAGTAATTGGTATTGAGAGAATAAAGCCACTTGTTTCAAAAAGCAGATCAACTCTTTTAAACTTAGGAATAAAAAATGTCTCCATTATTAATGGAGATGGTTATGTGCTTGATGGCCTAAAAAACGTTGACGGAATAATATGTGCAGCAGCACCAGCAGAAATACCCGAAGATCTTATCAAGCTATTAAGAAAAGATGCAAGACTAATTTTGCCAGTAGGCTTTAAAGATATACAGAAACTCATTTGCATTGAAAAACAAAATAAAAATTCATATGAAAAATTTGAAGTGGAAGATGTAGCTTTTGTTCCAATGCTTGGAGGAATTAGCAGAAATGGTGATTAATATTAAAAATGAAAAATAGATTAAGGTATTCATTGGCTGGATTTTGCATGGGTATTGCGGAGTTAATTCCCGGTATCTCCGGAGCGACCATTGCATTGCTTTTTGGGATATACAAAAATTTAATCACTATTCTTTCAAATCTTAAGTTATCAAAAAAAATATTTTCTAAAGAATATCTTGTAAAAGATCTTCAGATTATATTAATGGTATTTCTTATTTTCTCGATGGTTGCGGCAATCTTATTATTTTCAAATCTTATTCACTATCTGATCGAAAGTCATTCTTCTGAATTTTTTAAAATCTTGTCTGTAATTATGGTTTTAGTATCCTTAAGAATATTCTTGTTTCATTCTGTTTCTGAAAGATCCTTTCAAAGATTTTTATTTGTAATGACTGGTGGCTTGATTGGCTACCTCTTATCTCTTTTTTCTCTAAATTTTGAGGAATTTATATTTTTTCTTTTTATAGGAGGCTTTATAGCATTTACTTTTTTTATCATTCCTGGAATATCAGGGAGTGCAATTCTATTAAGCATTGGATTGTATGAGACAATAATTTCCTCTATTGCAACATTCGAGGTTTTAAATTTATTAGTATTCGGTTTGGGTTGTGCTGCCTCATTAATTTTAATGCCAAAGTTAATTAAAAAAATTTATGAACAAAACAGTCTAGCTATGGACACTTTTTTTGCAGGCTTAATTTTTATTTCTGGAATTTTTTTGTGGTAAAGATACTAATTTTTGTAGTTATCTTTCTAAAAGATGTTTTTTTTCTTTTACCTCTTCAAACTCCGCGCATTCCGGGAGTGGAGCCTTTTGTTCGGTAATATTTGGCCAAACTTCAGATAATTCGGCATTAATCTCAATAAATTCAATTTGATCATCCGGGAGTTCATCTTCTGAGAAGATTGCATCAACCGGACATTCGGGTTCACATAAAGCACAATCGATACATTCATCTGGATGTATAACAAGAAAGTTTGGACCTTCATAAAAACAGTCAACAGGACATACCTCGACACAGTCTGTATGTTTACATTTAATGCATGATTCAGTAACTATAAATGCCATGAAAAGAATTCTAACAACCTCTTATAATCAAGTCAGTATTAATTTTTTTTATTTACTTTTCTTTAATTTTTTATATACTGTATAAATATACAGTAAACGGAGAAAATCATGTCAGATAAAACCAAAAATTTAAATGAAGCCTTGTCTCAAATAGAAAAGCAGTTTGGTAAAGGTGCTGTTATGAAAATGGGAGATAGAGAAAATACTGATATACCATCAGTATCAACTGGTTCTCTCGGCTTAGATATAGCCCTTGGAATTGGTGGACTTCCTAAGGGAAGAGTTATAGAGATTTTTGGTCCCGAGTCTTCTGGTAAAACAACCCTAACACTTCAGGCCATTGCTGAATGTCAAAAAGAGGGTGGTACTGCAGCATTTATAGATGCAGAGCATGCACTTGATCCATCGTATGCTGAAAAATTAGGTGTTAATGTAGATGAATTGCTTTTATCTCAACCTGATACTGGAGAGCAAGCTTTAGAGATTACTGACATGCTTGTTAAATCAAACAGCGTTGATCTTATTGTTATAGATTCAGTTGCTGCTTTAACTCCCAGAGCAGAAATTGAAGGAGAGATGGGTGATCATCATGTTGGC
>MDTB01050720.1_pt1 | contig 13064 bp, 6 predicted proteins | sample 811161 | NCBI WGS metagenome assembly MDTB01 (sample SAMN05326650, study PRJNA326480) | marine metagenome | isolation source: seawater | place: Mediterranean Sea | collected 2009 | reverse complement strand
CATCGGAAATAGATGAATTAATTAAAAACAAAGTTTTATCTCCAATTTTACATTTAGGGAGAATCGATTTACATTCTTTATCTATTTATTGCAACAAGAATGTTTATGCTACCATTAATTCATTAGATGATGTTGAGATTTTGTCAAATGTTGGAAAGAAAAACAGTGTGAGAATTAAAGCTCATATAAAAGTTGATACAGGCATGAATAGAATGGGTGTTAGATTAAATGATTTGGATGATCTCATTGGCTGCATCGATCCAAAATTTCTTGATATAAAAGGAGTGTATTCTCATTTCTCATCTGCAGATGAAAATGATAATTCAGTTGAAAATCAAGTTAAAGGATTCAATTTAGCTATCAATAAGATTAAATCTAAATTAGGCCACATCGATGATATCCATATAGCTAATACTTCCGCGATATTAAATAGAAAAGATTGCAATTATAATATGGTAAGAGTCGGCCTTGCTATTTATGGAATTTCATCACTAAGGAATTATTTGGTAGAATTAAAACCTGCTATGGAGCTGAAGGCCCCATTAGTTTTAATTAAAAAAATAAAAAAAGGTGAATCTGTAGGATATAATAGAAAATATATTTCTGAAGGTAGTATGAGAACTGGTCTGGTTCAGATTGGATATGCTGATGGTTTGCCTCCCAGCTTTTGCAATAAAGGTAAGGTCTATTTTAATGGAAATGCATGTAGAGTAATTGGAAAAGTATCTATGGATTTAATTTCAATAGATATATCTAATGTTAATATAAACGTAGGAGATATGCTTACAATTTGGGGAGGTAAAATTTTAGAGTCAAAGCTTGAAGAAGTTTCTAAACAATTTAACAATATTCCGTATCACTATTTAACATCACTATCAAAAAGGGTACTTAAAGAGTATGGGTAATAAATTTGTATTTTTAATTTTATTGATTTTGCTTGGATGCTCAACCAGATCTGCTGATGTATTAAGCGAAAAGTTTGTTTCTAGGCCTGACATAGCTGAAATGACTCTTGAACAGAAAATAGCTCAAATGGTTATGGTTAGGGTGTCAGGTAACTTTTACAATGATGAAAGAAATAATAAAATTAAAAAATTAATACAAGGTCATGGTGTTGGGGGGGTTATTACCTTTGGAGGTAGTATTCATGGTACTTTCCACAATATAAAAATGTTTAATAGTTGGTCCAATATACCACTTTTTATTGCGGCTGATTATGAAAGAGGAGTTGGACAGTGGATGAGCCATGCAACTAACTTTCCTACAAATATGGCAATAGCGGCTACTAGGTCTCCTAAGTTTGCATATACACAGGGTGAGATTACAGCAAAAGAGGCTAAGGCTTTAGGTGTAAATATGGTTTTAGGTCCAGTTCTTGATGTAAATAATAATAGAAAAAATCCAATAATAAACTTTAGGTCCTATAGTGAAAATCAAGAAGTAGTATCTGATTTTGGCTCTCAATTTATTAAAGGCATTCAAGATGCAGGCTTATTATCTGCAGCTAAGCATTATCCTGGCCATGGAAATACAGAAGTAGATAGTCACAATGGTTTGGCAATTATTGAAGCTGATATAAGTGAGGTAGAAGATGTACACCTTTATCCTTTTAAGACTTCAATAGAAAATGGTTTAGAAATGGTTATGGTAGGGCATATTGCAATGACATCTCTTGATCCCTCAAATATACCCGCTACACACTCAAAAAAAATTGTTGAAAATATTTTAAGAAACAAGTGGGGTTTTGAAGGATTAATTATTACTGATGCATTAGAGATGGGAGCTTTAGGGGGCCTTATGCCTCAATCTGAATCAATAGTAAGGGCAATTGAAGCTGGTTCAGATATTTTGCTACTTCCAATTGATGAGCTCGGAGCGGTTAATGATATCAAACGTGCGGTTGAAAGTGGCAGATTGAGTGAGGAAAGAATAAATATTTCTGTTAGTCGAATATTTGATTATAAAGAAAAATTGAATTTATTTTCTAATAGAAGAATACATGATTGGGCTATGGTTGAAGCAGAAGTTGGAAAGTCTGATCATTATAAATTTTCATTGGAAGTCGCATCAAAATCTATAACAGCCGTTAAAGATGTGAACAAATATTTACCTTTAATTCCTAGTGAAATTGATTCTATAACACATCTCATAATTTCATTAGATGAAAATGTTGATAAACAGCTTAAACCATTTATAAGAGATGTTGATAGGACTCATGGGCACGTAAGAAAAATTGTAGTGAACAATACTATTACAAATAAGGGTATTGAAGATATACTTGAGCAGTGTTCAGGAGCAAATCATATTATTATCAGCATTCTTAATAGAATTAGGATGAATAAAAATGAATCTTCAATTGATCCTAGTTTTCAAGAACTTATAGATAGCTCAAAACAACTTGGGGTTCCAGTGACAGTATTTAGCTTTGGAAGTCCATATCTAATTAGCTATGAAAACATAGATAACTATATTTGTACATATGGTTATGGAAAAACAACCATGATTGCGGCTGCTAATGCATTGTGGGGAAGAGAGAAAATTACTGGTGTTTTACCTGTATCTTTAAATGAAAAGTTTAAGGTTGGCTCTGGATTGAAAATTCAAAAAAAAAAAAAATTGAATCAAAATAATCTAAATTTTGATGTAGCTTGGAATGTTATAGAGTCTGCTATAGATAGTAAAATTTTCCCAGGGGCCCAGGTATATATAGTTAAGGGAAATGAAGTGCTTGCAGATACATCTTTTGGCTATTTTACATATGATAGGAAGCAAAAGGTTAAAAAAACATCAATCTATGATGTAGCTTCACTTACAAAAGTCTTAGCAACTACCCCAGTTATTATGAAGCTTATCGATATTGGAAAACTGAGTTTAGATCACCATCTCCATCACTATTTCGAAAAGTTTAAAGGGCCTGAAAAGTCTAAGATTACTGTTAAACATCTTCTAACTCATTCTGCAGGATTCCCAAAGTTGTTGCAAATGTATAAAAATTTAGATTCTAATGAATCATCACAACTCGAAAAATATATTTTTAATCAGGAATTAGTATATACACCAGGTGAAAAATCAATTTACTCAGATTTAGACATGATAATGCTTGGCATGTTAATTGAAAAGGTAACAGGTAAAAGTCTTGATGTGATGGCAAGCAGTTATTTTTTCAATCAAATCAATCTATCTAATACGCTTTTTAGACCAAAAGAGGAAAAAAACAAATTTATCCCTCCTACAGAAAAAGATGTTAATTATAGGAACATGCTGGTAAAAGGTTTCGTGCATGATGAGAATGCATATTTTATGGGTGGAGTTGCTGGACATGCGGGGCTATTCAGCAGCGCATCTGATATAGGAAAGTTTATGAAGTTTTTTTATGATGGGGGCATTTATAATGGTAAAAGACTCCTATCTGAAGCAATTATAGAACAGTTTATTGAAAAACAGTCGATAATTAAAAACTCAGATTGGGCCTTAGGGTGGGATACTCCATCAATAAGTGGTAAAGGCCTAGCTGGTAAATATTTTTCAGGAACTTCATTTGGCCATACAGGCTTTACTGGAGTTTCTACTTGGTGTGATTATAATAACAAAATAGCAGTTGTTCTACTTACAAATAGGATCTATCCATCAAGGCCTAAAGATTCTAGCTTAATAAATTCAGTTAGAACTTCATTTCATAACTCTGTAATGAATAAGATCTTAGGTAAATAAAATTTTTTCAGTTGACTACATTATACTTTTCTTTTTTACACTTGGAATTATTTTTTACGGCTTATACTCAAGAGATAAAGATTTAGACTCAGTAGGTTTTTTTAGTTCAAGAAAAGAAATTAGCTGGGTTATGGCGATGTTCTCAATTGTTGCAACTGAAACATCAGTCTTAACTTTTGTATCAATTCCTAGTATTGCTTATATGGGAGATTGGTATTTTATGCAGCTTGTTTTAGGTTTTGTTGTAGGTAGAGTGATTGTTAGTATATTTATTCTCCCACTTTATTTTAAATCAAAAATTGTAAGTATCTATCAAGTCTTAAGAGAAAGGTTTGACTCTTCAATTCAAAAACTAGCTTCAGGCGTATTTTTTATTACTCGTATCTTAGCTGATAGTGTAAGGTTTTTAGCTACAGCTGTTATAATAGAGGTAATTACAGGATGGGGGATGTACTCTTCATTGTTAATAATTGCATCAGTTACAATTGTATATTCTCTTATTGGTGGAATTAAATCTATAGTATATATTGATGCACTTCAGTTTGGAGTTTATTTTTTAGGAGGGATTTTATGCATCCTATTCATTGTATATACTTTAGATTTAAAAGTTTTATCTATTTTTTCTTCACTTGTATCTACTCCCGCCACTTTAAGTAGTAATAAGCTTGATATAGTACACTTTGGAAACCCCTTATACGCTTCCTCTAGCTTTGTTTCTGCATTTATTGGAGGAATTTTCTTATCGTTTGCATCTCATGGAGTTGACTATATGATGGTCCAAAGAGTAATTGTTACCAAGTCTCTAACATCAGCCAGAAAGGCTTTAATCGGTAGTGGTATATTTGTTTTAATTCAGTTTGCAATTTTTTTATTTTTGGGATCGCTTTTATGGTACTATTTTGAGGGCCTTGACCTTGATCTAGATATAGATAGGCAGTTGCCTTATTTTATAGCAAACTACATTCCTATAGGCCTAAAAGGGCTATTAGTCGCTGGAATCATATCTGCATCGATGTCAACCCTGAGCTCTTCAATTAACTCACTATCTTCAACTATTATATTTGATTGGTTCAAAGAAGGTCAAATAGATTCAATAAAGGTTGCAAGGATGATTGGTTTAGCTTGTTCTCTTATTATAGTTGCAATGTCAATATATCTTTATAATGTAGTTGATAGTGCGCTCATAATTATTGGCCTAAAGGTTGCCTCTATTACCTATGGAAGCTTGTCTTCTTTGTTTATATTAGCTCTTTTTAAGAAAAAATTTAAAATAAATCATATAAAAATTTCATTTATTGTTAGTTTCCTTGTCTCAATTTTATGGTCACAATCTTCCTTTTCATGGACCTTTATTATTCCAGCTTCAATTTTGTCTTTTTTATGTATTTTATTTTCGATTCAGAATAAAAATATTTTATATTCTTTGATTGTTATTTTTGCCAGCATTTATTTTATTAAAAATGATAAGGATATTTATTTGAGTGGATTAGATGTAATAAAGGCGGAAAATTTTAATAGCCTTAGAAATAAAAATATTGCATTGTTGATAAACCATACAAGTCTTGATAAGGATGGAAATCATATGATTGAAATTTTAGAAGATTATCCTGATATTAGGATAAAAGTTGTTTTTTCACCTGAACATGGGCTGTTAGGTTTAGGCGAAGCAGGTGAAAAGATTGACAGCCAGGCTGTAAAAACCCCTGAGGTAAATTTAGTTAGTTTGTATGGAAAAAAGAGAAAACCTAGCAAAGAGGATTTAGAAGGAGTTGATATTTTGGTAGTTGATATACAGGATATAGGTTCTAGGTTCTATACGTATGTAAGTACGATCAAAAACTCAATTAACACAGCCAAAGAGCTTGGTGTAAAGGTCCTTATACTTGATCGATTAAATCCTCTTGGAGGTGATATAGTTGCAGGCAGTGGAATGCTCGATAGGTATAGTTCTTTTGTAGGCTCAATGTCGATTCCAATAAGACATGGCTTAACTGTTGGTGAGCTTTTTTTATTGGCAAGCTCAGAGGGTTGGATGTATGACTCGAAGGACGATATCTCTGTTATAAAGTACAAAGGGCTAGCTCGATCTAATATGTATAATTTTATTGATAGAGATTGGATAGCGACTTCTCCGAATATCCCAAACTTTGAAGCCGCATATTTATATACAGGTTTATGTTTAATTGAGGGTACGAATGTTTCAGAGGGTAGAGGGACAAATAAACCATTTAAATTAATAGGGGCACCATGGATCGACTCACCTAAACTTCTGAAATCGCTTAGATCGTATAGTCTTAAAGGGATTCAAGTAAAAGCTGTAGAGTTTACCCCTAAATCAATTATAGGAAAGTCTACTAATCCCAAATATCAAAACAAGGTATGCAATGGAATTGAACTTCAAGTTTTAGATTATGATATTTTTGATCCTATAGCTTTTTCAATTATTTTGATAGATGAGTTAAACAAAAATTTTCCTGATAATTTTAATTTTTTAGAATCAAACTTTATCAATAATCTATATGGATCGAGTCGATTAAAAGATGCAGTTCTAAAAGGTCAAGGAATCAAGGAACTACTTACATCGAATGAAAAAGACTGTAATACTTTTCGAGAAATCCGCAGTAATTACGTAATTTATAAATAGATTAATTATTTGGATTTTATTAAGCACAATAATTATTATTCTAGTTAGAAAAGACAAAACAATCATTTAAAACAACAGGTAAAATATGAAAAAAATTTATTTATTAGCATTTATTTTAGTATTCAATTCAAATTTATTTTCCCATACAAATCAAGAAATCAATTTAGATTACAAGACTTACAATCTTAACGTCCCTGATAAGCATCCCTTAGATAAAACACAATACAAGAAAATAATTTTAGATAATAAATTGAAAGTAATACTTGTTTCCAACCCTGATTTCAATATGTCCGCAGCATCAATGCATGTAAACGTTGGATCCATATCAAACCCTAGTGAGCATCAAGGGTTAGCTCATTTTTTAGAGCATATGCTTTTTTTGGGAACAGAAAAGTACCCAAATGTTGATGATTACAGCTCATATCTTGCTCAAAATGGAGGTTATTCTAATGCTTACACAACCAGTAACCATACAAATTATCATTTTGAAGTCTATCATAACTCATTTGAAGGTGCGATAGATAGATTCTCTCAATTCTTTATAAGTCCACTTTTTACGGATGAATTTACTGAGAGAGAAATGAATGCAGTTAACTCTGAGCACCAAAAAAATCTTCAAAATGATTGGAGAAGGATGTACCAATTAAAAAATAGCCATATGAAGAAGGGCCATCCAACTAATACATTTTCAACAGGCAATCTAGAAACATTGAAAAATGTTGATAGGAGAGTATTAGTTGATTTTTATAATAGATACTATAGCTCAAACATAATGTGCCTATCGCTACTTGGATCTGACTCAATAGAACAGTTAGAGAGTTGGGCTAGAGAGTACTTCTCTGAAGTTGAAAATAAAGAGATTCCATACAACTCTTTTGATCCAGTTGCTCTCGATGAGAAAAAGTTGTTTAGGCTTCTTAAAATGGTTCCTGTTAAAGATGAAAAATATTTAAGCCTCAGCTTCCCAATACCACTTAGACTTTATGAACTGTATGGTAGCAAGCCATTAAGTATACTAGGAAGTACGATAGGGCATGAAGGTAGCGGGAGCTTGCTCTCTCTCCTTAAGAGCAAAGGCCTAGCTACCTCGTTGTCTGGAGGTGGAAGTCCTTCCTCAAGAGATTTTGGATCTTCAAGTATCACAATAGAGCTTACTGAAGAAGGATTAAAAAACTATGAGCAAGTAGTAAAATATTGTTTTAGCTACATTCAAATGTTAAAAAACAGTGATTATCCTCTTCATATTTTTAAAGAAGAAAAGGCTCTAGGTCAAATTGGTTGGGCATACTCAGACAAAGGCGAAGGTACTAGTCTCGCTCTTTCATATGCCAACAATCTTAGCTTTTACCCGATGGATATTGCAGAAAGGGTTGACTATTACTACGATAAGCCTAATGAAGAGTCTTACAGGCAAATATTGTCATATCTTAGGCCTGATAATATGCTCTGTCTGCTATCAGATAAAGGTTTAAAAACAGATAAAGTTGAAACGTGGTATGGAACAAAGTACAGCTATTTAGAGGTTAATAGTAATTTTTACAAGTCTCTTTTTAATCCCTCGATTGAATCAGAAATGTTCTTACCTGAGCCAAATGAGTTTATACCGGAAAATTTTAGAATAGTACCAAAGTTTGGTTTCAAAGAGCCTCAAAAAATTGTTGATAAAAAAGGTGAAGAAATTTATTTGGCTCAAGATAATATGTTTAAAAGGCCAAAAGTTGTATATAATTTTAATATTAATCTTCCTTTGAAGTACTCAGAGCTAAATAATAGCGTACTTCTTGATTTTTATATTGCATGCGTAAATGAATCAATAAATGAAATTTCATATCCAGCAAGGCTTGCTCTTCTAGACTATTCTATAGCTCCTTCTTCTACAGGAATTTCTGTTTATGTTAGTGGTTATAACGAGTCAACAGAAAAACTTTTATCAAAAATATCAGAGCATTTAAATAATTATAAAATTACTGAAGAAAGATTCGAAAATTTAAAAGCAAAAATACTTAAGGGTTTTGATAACCATAAGTTAACAGATGCATGGAGACAAACTCGATCTATTAGAGATCAGTTTCTTAAGAATCCATATTTTTCTCCATCACAAAAATTTCAAGCTGGGCAGACAGTGACGCTTGAGCAGGTTAGAGATTTTTCTGATGATATTTTTACTAATATTTTTTTAAAGGGCTTGGTGTATGGAAATATTTCTAGACTATCCGCCATCAAAGAAATTAAAAAATTCAAGATGGAGCTGGGAGTAGGTTTTACCAAAGGTACAGAGTTTATTCAAGAGCAAAGCCTTGAAATAGATCAAGCCGAGGAAATTATTTATGAGACCAAATCAATATCTAATAATTCCTGCTTCTGGAAGCAATACATTTATGGAAACAACTCGGTAGACGATTTCGCTGCTTCTTCCTTGCTTCAAAACTTTATTAGAACTCCTTTTTATACAGAAATGAGAACTAAAAGGCAGCTAGGGTATATAGTATGGGCAGGTAGTAGCTCTAGGAAGCAATCAACTGGTCTCTACTTTATAATCCAGTCTAACTCAACTTCAGCAGATCAAGTATCTGATATTGCAAATAGCTTTATTGCCAAAATGCCAAATATGTTTAGAAGTATGGATAGTAAAACCTTCAAAATGATTAAATCTAGTGCAATTGATAAACTACTTGAAAAAAGTAAAAGTATTTCAGAAGAGGCAAGTAAGATATACTCTAAGCTTTATATTGATATGGTTCCTTCAAACTGGGAAGAAATAGTCATTGAGAGGTTGAAGGCTCTCACGAAGGATGAAGTTGGACGAGTTTTTGAATCAGCAATTTCAAAGCAAGAACAGGAATCTATAACAATTTTATTTTTTGGAAAGGACCATGATAAGAGCTCTTCAAAAGCAAATGTTAAAGATATAGAATTTTTTAAGAGCAATAGAGACTATAAATAAAAAGGAGTTATTATGCCCTACTTCAATAAAGGCGGTATGACAAAAAATAGTTCTTCTAGCAAAATAAAGACTAAGAGACAAAAAATTTTTGAGGAAGAAAGAATTAGAAAACTTGAGATGTCACTGCAGGCTTTTTACGATGAGCTTTCCAAGGAATATATGATAGTAGAAAAAATTCAAATTGAAGAAAATGAAGAAGAGATAGAAAAGCAAGAAATTTTAGATGGCCTAAATGAACTATCAAAAGAAAAGGTTGAGGAAATCATTTCAGCATATGCAGCAAAAAAACCTATTGGTTTCTAAAATGAAGCAAGGAATTGCAATTGTAGACTATGGATCTCAATATACCCAATTAATAGCAAGAAGAGTTAGAGAGCTTGGAGTCTACTCCGAGATTTTTGCTCCTTCTTCATCTCTTGATAAAATTAGTAGTTTTGATATCAAGGGCGTTGTCCTGTCAGGAGGCCCAACAAGTGTATACGATTCTGAATCTCCAAAGGTTAATTCAGAGATATTATCTCTAGATGTACCAATTCTTGGAATTTGCTATGGAATGCAGACGCTCGTTAATGAGCTAAATGGAGATATTGAAAGAGGGGAAAAAGGAGAATATGGTTTTGCTCAAATTAAATTTAAAGGATCTAGTCCTCTTTTTAAAGATGTTAAGGACAAGCTCAAGGTTTGGATGAGCCATGGTGACAGGGTAGAAGGTGCACATAAGAATTTTAGGGTTATTGCAAAGTCTGATAACAATATTATTGCAGCAATAGAGCATACTACCAAACCTTTTTACGGGGTTCAGTTTCACCCTGAGGTAACCCATACACAAGACAAAAATAAAATTCTATCAAACTTTTTATTTTCAATTTCAAACTGCAACAACGCTTGGGGTTCAGGAGATTTTATAGAAGAATCAGTTTCAGCAATAAGATCATCTGTGGGAGATAAAAAGGTTGTGTGTGGAATTAGTGGAGGCGTTGATAGCTCTGTAATGGGGAAGCTACTTTATATGGCAATAGGCGATCAATGTAAGTTTATCTTTGTTGATCATGGCCTGCTAAGAAAAAATGAGGCAGAAGAGGTCCTTGACTCAATTTCTAATGGATTAGGATTGGATTTGAGCGTTTTTGATTATAGTGATAAGTTTTTTAATGACTTGAAAGGAGTTGAAGACCCTGAAAAGAAAAGAAAAATAATTGGTAAAAATTTTATTGATGCTTTTGAAGAGTCTACAAAGAAAATGGGAAAATTTGATTTTTTAGCGCAGGGAACTCTTTATCCAGATGTTATTGAATCTGGTTTTAGTGGGCTGGGTAAGACAGCAAAGATCAAGTCTCATCACAATGTTGGTGGTCTGCCTAGCAGACTTAAATTTGATTTGATTGAACCACTTAGAGATTTATTTAAAGATGAAGTAAGAAGCATAGGTGAGATGCTGGGTATAGAAAAATCACTTCTTCTAAGGCATCCATTTCCTGGTCCTGGACTAGCAGTTAGGATACTAGGCGAAGTCAATAGAGAACGAGTTGCAGTCCTGCAAGATGCCGACTCTATCTTTATTGAGATACTTAAGAAAATGGGTGAATATGATAAAATATGGCAGGCCTTTTGTGTACTTATTCCAATAAATACTGTTGGTGTTATGGGAGATTGTAGGACCTACGAGGGAATAATTGGACTAAGGGCGGTTGTTAGTATTGATGGTATGACGGCAGATTGGTATAGAATGCCTTCAGAAGTTTTGGAACAATGTTCAAGTAGAATAGTAAATGAAGTTGAAGGTGTTAATAGAGTCGTTTACGATGTCACATCCAAACCTCCTTCAACTATAGAATGGGAGTAGATCATGTGCGGGATAGTAGGATATATAGGTAGAAGACAGTCACAAAAGATCATTTTGTCTGGACTTAAAAGACTTGAATATAGAGGTTATGATTCTGCAGGAATTGCAACTTTTAATGAAGAAAAAATTTCAGTTACTAAGTGTAGTGGCAAAGTTACTGATCTTGAAAAAAAACTTTCCAATAAACCTCACTCTAGTACTATGGGAATAGGGCACACAAGGTGGGCAACTCATGGTGCTCCAAATGATAACAATGCCCACCCACATATAGACTTCAACAATAAAATAGTAGTTGTTCATAATGGTATTTTTGAAAACTACAGTTCAATAAAACAGCTGCTTCTTGAAAATGGTATTTATACAAAGACAGATACAGATACAGAGGTTATTGCTCAGTTTATAGGTTTTTTATATAGTAAAGAAAAGGATTTTATGCCCTTTAACGCAATTTTGAGAATGGCGCTAAAGGAGGTTGTTGGGACCTATGGACTGCTTGTTATGTGCTTAGATCAGCCTGAAAAAATTTATGCTGCTAAGTCTGGTGCCCCACTTGTGATAGGAGTTGGAGATGGTGAAAATTTTATAGCATCAGATACATCTCCTATTATTGAGCATACAAGAAATATAGTATACCTTGATGAAGAAGAAATTGCGGTTGTTACTAAAGACGATTACAAGGTGCTTGGAGATGATAACAGCGTTGTTGTTCCAAAAGAAATAGAGACGATAAAATACTCCTTGGATCAGATTGAAAAGGGTGGGTATGAACACTTCATGCTTAAAGAAATTTTTGAGCAATTTTCTTCTGTTTCAGAATCAATTAGAGGAAGGATTGCGCCTGATATAGCAGAGGTTAGAATGGGTGGTATATCTGGATGGACAAACAATATTTTAGAGGCCAATCAAATCTACATAACAGCATGCGGAACTTCTTGGCATGCTGGCCTAATTGGAGGCTATATGATTGAAGAAGTTCTAGGAATACCTGTCAAGGTTGAGTACGCCTCAGAGCTCAGATACAGGAAAGCCCCCATTGATTCAAAAACAGTAGTTATGGCAATTAGTCAATCAGGTGAAACGGCTGATACACTGGCCACTATAAGAAAGTCCAAGGAAAAGGGAGCAACAACTGTAGGTATCGTAAATGTAGTTGGCAGCACAATTGCCAGAGAAACTGATTGCGGTGTATATATACATGCAGGGCCTGAAATTGGAGTTGCATCAACAAAGGCCTTCACATCTCAGGTAACAATTTTGTGTTTAATGACCCTTTACTTGGCTCAGAAGAAAGGAGTTGAATCGGAAGATATAACTCAAATGAAGACAGAGCTTATAACTCTAACTGAAAAAGTTAAAACAGTTTTAAAGGTTGATGATTTGATAAAAAAAATTGCAATAGACTACAAAGACTCTCAAAACTTTTTATACCTTGGAAGAGGTTATCAATTTCCAGTTGCTCTAGAGGGAGCATTAAAGTTAAAAGAAATATCATATATTCATGCTGAAGGTTACCCCGCTGCAGAGATGAAGCATGGTCCAATTGCATTGATTGATGAAAAGATGCCAGTTGTTGCAGTTGTAACTCATAGGGCTTATGATAAAATTGTTTCAAATATTCAGCAGGTTAAGGCTCGTGGTGGAAAAGTTATTATTGTTACTTCTGAAGTTAATAAGGAACTTGAAAATTTTTCTGAGCATATTATTGAGGTTCCTAGTATTCACCATTGCCTGTCACCAATAATTAATATTATTCCACTTCAGTTATTGGCCTATCACATTGCTGTGCTTAGGCGTTGTAATGTAGATCAACCTAGAAATTTAGCTAAGTCTGTCACCGTAGAGTAGTTATGTTCAACAACATTTAAAAGGAAGAAAATTATTTTATGAAAAACTTTTTAACAATATTATTTATTTCCCTTTTT